>Ga0182027_10002208_pt1 | contig 31782 bp, 24 predicted proteins | sample 712E1DmetaG_FD_121300 | JGI IMG/M metagenome (GOLD analysis project Ga0182027, IMG submission 121300) | Permafrost microbial communities from Stordalen Mire, Sweden - 712E1D metaG (Illumina Assembly) | ecosystem: Environmental > Terrestrial > Soil > Wetlands > Permafrost | place: Sweden...
TGAAAACATTGAAAGTGGTGTACCAATCAGGTCAACCCCTCTAACTACTTCATCGGGACGACCATCGGCATATACCCTGTAAACTAAGGTTGGAGTTACATTAAAAGAATTCGGAACATATCTTCCTGTGTTTGTAAAACCTCCCACCACATCGTCAAAAAGATAACCATACGGCTTGTTTTGTTCCTTTGTAAGTTTAATCAGTTCGGTGCGTAACTCTTCTTTAGTTTTGAACTGCGATGTTTCGACCATGAGGTTCGACTGTCGCGATACAGGCTGTAATCCATATTGTGCCCGTCCGTGGCCGTTCGACTTTAGAAAGCCATTGATAGGTGTGCGCGACATCAGGAAATTTTTTAATATTCCATTTTCAACGATACTTACTTTTTGACCTTTTGCTCCCTGGTCGTCATATTGGTAAAACCCATTCAAATCCTGCCCTTCAAATTTTTTCATCTGCGGATCGCAATAAACACTCAGTGTGGTGGGTAATACCTGTTCGTTTATTTTTTTCTTAAAGGTTTGCGCATCGCTCTCGTTTTTCATGCGTTGTCCTTCTACACGATGGCCAAAAATTTCATGAAAGAAGACACCGGCAGCTCTTCCAGAAAGCAAGGCCGGACCTGAATAAGGGTCGGCAACAGGGGCATTTTTCAATGCAATTAGGTTGTTAACCAGTTCATTGACGTCTTTAGTAATACTTTTATCCGAAGGCAAGCCCTCAGGTTTGAATGCGATATATGATTTATATAGCGGCATTTCCATACCATCTTTGGCTTTGATAACACCACTCACAAAAACCCTTGCTACTGTGAAGTTTTGCAAAATCTTGTCTCCTTCAGATGATACGAAAAATTTTCGGGTAACCTGGAAACTGGCTGAAGCATTGGCACTGAAAATAGCGGAATCTTTTAAAAACACCCCGGAATAATTTTTCAAGCGGTTTTCCCAGTTGGATTTGTCGAACTTTAAATCTTCGAGTTTCACAGGAGGATCAAAGTAAACATTGGGGGTTTCAATGGAAAAATCGGAAGATTTATCTTCTTCTTCAACTTTAACAGCCACATTGGCTTTAGCTTTGGCTAAGTTAGCCACAGCTTGCTGGTATGAATCGTTAGTGGCGTTCCATAACACTTGTTTAACGGCCAAAGGATCATCAGTCAAAGGAAGTTCTATAGTTGAGTTGCCTGAGTAATTGGCCAGATTATCGCGTACCTGATGATAATTATCCATTTGAGGGGTTCCAACACGTATGGCTACTGTCAGATACCTTGATTTTGATTCATCGGAATAAGTCAATGCCCCAAAGGATGTATTAATTGAGTAGCTTGACATTTCGTCAACCCGATAACTCATATAATAGGCAGGAGTTTCCTGCTGCTTTAGAAATTGCATTTCACGCCGAACTTCTTCATCCAGAATATTGATAAGCCTGTCCTGGGCATGCAAAAATGGAGATGATACAAACAAACAAAGCATTGCAATAATCATTGCAGTGCGAAGACTGTGAAGTGTTTTCATAGTGTTGATTAACGTATTAGTAATTATTTGAGGATTATAAAAATTTGATAAATTTTCAAATAGTTTTGAAATATACCGATAATAATATTCGTAAAAAATGTTAAAGGTAAAACTAACCTGCATTATTCATAAATTTTTTTATTTATGAATCTAATTGCAGGAAGTCCCGATTTAGATGAGCTTGTTGTTGGGTCACCAATAACTTAGAAAATCTTAATCGCTATCGGAGATAGAAATTATTCTATGAATAATTTGGGCTAATGTTTTTGTATGGTATGGTCAAGCTTTGAAAATAATATTATAACCAGGCTAATAATAAAAAATGCAGAAAGCAATATAGTACTGTTTCGCATGCTTTTTGTAATTTGTTCGATAAAGCCAAAACCGAACATTCCGATTACAATAGCGAATTTTTCAGTAATGTCATAAAAACTAAAATAAGAAGCAGTATCGGTAGTATCAGTTGGGATTAGCTTTGAATAGGTTGAACGCGCCTGAGATTGTATGCCACCCATCACCATACCAACCATAGCCGCGATTATATAAAATTGCATTTCGGTAGTAATAAAATAAGCCCAAACACAAATCGCTATCCAGATAATAAGCATAATGACCAGTGAAAGTTTATTGCCCCAATGGGTAGAAACTTCGCCAAATAGCCAAGCACCTACAATACCCACGAACTGGATAATAAGAATGGTAATAATAAGTTTGTTTCCGGAAATACCCAATTCGGCGCTTCCAAATTGTGCGGCAACTAACATAATAGTTTGAACTCCCATACTGAAAAACCAGAAAGCCAATAGGAAACGACTCGTTGAAGCTTGTTCCCTGATCTTACCAAAGACTTTGATAATTTCTTTAAATCCTTTGGATAGAACACTGGTTTTGAAGGTAAATTGACCTGGGTATTCTTTAAGAAAATAGAAAGCAATTTGCGAAACAGCTAACCACCAGACACCTACTTCAAGGAATGAAAATTTCAAAGCAGCAAATTCGTCGTGAAACCCAAATTTTTTGTAATTCATAATAGTAATCAGGTTGAAAATGAGGAGTACCATACTACCGGCATAACCCCATGAGAACCCGCGAGCACTGATTTTATCATGACGGTCGGGTGTTGCAATGATGGGTAGAAATGAGTTATAGTACACAAGTGATCCCGCGTAGCCGATAACTCCCAATGCTACAAGTATAATTCCATATTCAACGTTAGCTCCGGTGAACCAGTAAAGGCAGAAACATGACACAGATCCAAACAAAGTGAAAAACCGCATTAAAAGTTTGCGATAACCGCCCAGGTCGGCAATACCAGAAAGCAGAGGCGTAAGAAGAATGATAATAAAATAGGCTGCTGCAACAGCATAATTATATAGTACTGTATTTTTAATATGAAATCCGGCAAAATTTACTATTTCACTGCCAAAAACCTTTTTGGTAATTTCCTGGTAAAAAACCGGAAACAAGCTCGATGTAATGATGAGGTTGTAAGCTGAGTTAGCTATATCGTATGAACACCATGCATTGATGACCTTTCGGGAATTTTGAACAGGAGCGGAGAAATTCATCCTTTTAAAGATTAATTGATTTTGCATCAAATATAAACATCTCCTTTTTTATGCCCAAAATAACTCACTAATAATGCTGTCCGAAACGAACATGCCAGTTTCGGTTAAGTAGATTTTATTATTTATAGCCTTTACATAATCAGCCTTTTTAAATTTTATCAATCTTTTATTGAGATGTTCAAGGTACTTTTCGCCAAAGTTTTTTGCAATTTCTTCAGTATCAATTCCCCACATTGTTCGTAAGCGAGTAAGAAGGTACTCATTGAAACGGTCATTTTCAGTAAGATCCTCTGATTCGTAAAATGGTTCTCCGTTTTTAATAGCATCGATATACCTGCTATTGACCGATACATTCCATTGACGAGAATGGCCATTGAACGAATGAGCCGATGGCCCCAATCCAAGATAGTTACCCTGCTTCCAATAATTGGTGTTGTGCCGTGCATAGTAACCATCCTTACAGAAATTCGAGATTTCGTAATGTTGGTATCCGTGGGCTTGCATTTTATTTATTAATATTTCATACTGGGCAAGGCTTTCATCTTCATTCATTTCACTTAAGCGGCCTTTTCTTTTATAATATCCGAACACAGTTTTAGGCTCAATAGTTAAATGATAAGCCGAAAGATGTGGAACATTTAACCTGAAAAATGTTTCGAGGTTTTGTGTCCATCGTTCTACCGATAATCCTGGGTTACCATAAATGAGATCTATGTTTAGATTATGGAAACCAATGTCCTGGCTAAGTTTAACGGAAAGTTCGGCATCTTCGGCAGTATGTCGGCGGTTCATCCAATGAAGGTCTTCATCGAAGAAGGATTGTATCCCAATACTTAAGCGGTTAATCCCAATATCTTGAAGTTCCCGAAGGTAAGTCATATTGATGTCATCAGGATTAACCTCTAAGGTAATTTCGTTATCGTCGGCAATGGAAAAATATTTGTCAATTTGGTTAAGTACCCGGCCTATTTCACCGGAGCTAAGGATAGAGGGGGTTCCGCCTCCCAGGTAAATGGATTCAATATGTTGATTTCCAATATAATCCTTCCTGAGATCAATTTCTTTTATAATAGCTTCGATTAGGCGATCTTTCTGTTTGAGGGATACCGTAAAGTGAAAATCACAGTAAAAACAAACTTTTTTGCAAAAGGGAATATGGATATAAATGCCGTTCATTAATAATTATTAACATAATCAGAACCTACAAAGTAAGGTTTTTGTTGTTATATTGCAACGAAATTTAAACAGGGCGTCTATGCAAATTATTAAGACCTTTTGGCGAACAATCGGATGGGCAATTTTTGTATTGTTGCTTTCGGCTTGGTCGGGCGAACAAATTAACAAAATACCATTATTGCATATCCACAACCTGGATAAAGTTATACACTTCGGTATGTACTTTATTTTTAGTTTTTTAATGATGCATGATTTTAGCAATTCAAAAAAGAAAACTTTTGCTTTGAAGCAGGTAATCATATTTTCAGTTGCTGTTGCTATATTTTATGGGGGAATAATGGAACTGCTCCAGAGTATTCCAAGGCTGCACCGCACCACTGATATATTCGACTTTATTGCAAATGCGACTGGTTCATTAACTGCAGTGATTTTATATAAACCGATTACTTTATTTTTGAACTGGGTTACTGCCGTAGCTATAAAGCCACCACGTCATTACTCTCTTTAATATGGTCGGCAAGCTTACCAATATTTTCAGTTAAAAAGAGGTCCTTCAGTTGTTCGCGAATTGTTCCGTATTTTGGATGTACCGGACAGTTCTGCTCATTGTTAGCACATGATTTCAAACCCAATACACACATATTAAAACTGTCCACGCCGTCAATTACCTCTACAATATCCATTAAACTGATATCATAAGCGCTTTTTCCCAAACCAAACCCACCGTGAGGGCCTTTTGTAGACAATAACAATTTATGTTTTGCCAGCGATTGCAAAATCTTACCCAAAAAAGGTGTAGGTATCTCTAAATCCTTCGATATCTGTTTAATACCAATTTTTGAATCGCTTTTGCCATTTAGGGCTAAATATATTACAGCTCTTATGGCATATTTACTGGTGTTGGAAAGCATAATACTATTTTTTTTATGTTAATTTATTAAGCATTATATAAGTTAGAATTTTATTATTTATTTTTTTTACCTCCCAACCCTCCTTAAACAAGGAGGGCTAACTTGGGCAGAGCAATGCACAAGTTATTGCCCCTTTTTAAGGGGTTGGGGTTGAAAAATTTTAAGTTATATAAACTCTATTTAATTGGAATTTTGTTGATTCGGTCAATATGACGCCCTCCTTCGAACGAGGTTGTTAGAAATTCATTAACAATTCCGTAAGCTTCTTCAGGTGTGATAAACCGGCCGGGTAAGGCACAAATATTTGCATCATTATGCAAACGGGCTAAATGACTTATTTCTTTATTCCAACATACTGCCGAACGTATTGATTGATGCTTGTTGGCTGCTATACTAATGCCGTTTCCGCTTCCGCAAATCGAAATACCAAGGTCCACTTGTTTTTTTTCTACGGCACTGGCAAGGAGGTGGGCAAAGTCTGGATAATCTACTGGGTCTGCTGTATTCGACCCAAAATCTTTGTAAATAATTCCTTTTTCTTTAAAATATTCAAGTAGTTTTAGTTTCAGTTGGTAACCAGCATGATCGTTTGCGATTCCAATATTCATTCGTTAAATATTTATTGATTGATTACAAAGTTAAAAAAAGTAATTAATACTTTGAGGTATAATAATCTTCTTTTGCATTATTACTCTGGTAAAATACCAAATATTTATAAGGCTTTACATTGTCAGTAAGTTGTTGTTTTGGAGAGTGTTGAAATTTATTATTTGTTGTCCTGCCAGGTTTCGAACCTGGACTCTTCTGATCCAGAATCAGACGTGTTGCCAATTACACCACAGGACAATGAAGGTGCAAATGTATAAAATTTCGATTTAAATTGACATCTACGGTTATAAATTTTAGTTGGATTTTAGATGGATTAATTTTACCTTTAAATTCTTATACAAAAAACAATTTGTTATTGATTAACATTTATTAATATTAATTAAATATTGTATTTATGAAAAAACAATTAATTATTTTAGGGGCAATGGCCTTTTTGGCATGTAATGTTATACATGCTCAAAGAATAGTCTTAAAATCAGGATCACTTGATTTTATTAAAGGACAAAAAGAGATAAAAATTCAGTATGATTACAGCGACCTGAAAGTTGGTAAAAAGACTGAAAGTGAATATGTTAATGACAAAGTAGAATCCAAAAATAAAAAAGAGCCAGGAACAGGCGACAAATTCAAAGAAAGTTGGATAAAAGACAGATCAGCTCGTTATGAGCCTAAGTTTGAAGAGCTGTTTAACAAGTACATGGGTGAAAAAGGTATTACTGGGAGCAAAGATGCAGCGAATGCCAAAATTATCATGATTGTACACACCACTTGTATCGAACCTGGTTATAACATTGGTATATCTCGTCAAAATGCCTATACCGATTTTGTGGTTACGTTTAAGGATGCTGATTCAAAAGAACTTGCAGCGATAACAATAGACAATTCCCCCGGGGGAACTTTTGGTGGTTATGATTTTGATTCAGGAGAACGTGTTGCAGAATCCTATGCCAAATGTGGTAAATCATTGGCAGGCTTCCTTATTAAAAAAGGTGGTTTGAAATAATAATCATTTCATATTATTTGCATTAAGCCCTTAACAGAAAGTCAATCTGTTAAGGGCTTAATTTTTTATTCTAATTCAATATTTTGAGCTTGGCAAATTTTAATAAAAGTTGCTTTTGCCCGGCTTGCGGGAAAAATACTGTTGCTTTGACATTTGGCATATTGCCTTCGAGTTGAATAACCTTTCCCGAACCAAACCTTTCGTGCAATACCTGCATACCTACCTGGATTTTCGAAGGTTCGTCGGCTTGAAAATCGGCCATGATAGGCTGTTGGGTTTCTGCCTGCTCAATTTTAACAAATTTTTTGGATTGAGGAAACATAGGCTTTCTTTCAGAAACTTGATTTTCCGATCTCCGAAACCTGGGTTTGCGTGTCCAACCGTTATCGTCAGGCATTTCAAAATCTGGTGAATAAGAGTTGTTCTCCTCCGGCAGGTCAAGATATTCTTCGTCTATCTCACTTAAGAACCGGCTGGGAGTGCAATGGGTTAGATTACCCCACCGGTAACGATTTTCGGAATGCATCAAAAAGGCTTTCTCCTTGGCACGGGTAAGGGCAACATAGAACAACCGGCGCTCTTCTTCAATACCTTCAAGGGTACTAAGTGACATATAAGAAGGAACGAGTTCTTCTTCAATACCCACAATATAAACCACTCTGAATTCGAGCCCTTTGGCCGAGTGCATTGTCATCACGGTAACCTTGTCGGTATCTTCGGGCTTTTCAGTATCTGCATCGGTGAGAAGAGCAACGTTTTCAAGGTATTGTTCAAGTGTAAGCGGACCAGTGTCGATTTCGTTTTGTGAGGTAAACTCGCGGATGCTGTTGAGCAATTCCTCTATATTTTCAAACCTGCTAATGTTTTCAGGCGTTTTTTCCTGTTTCAAATCGTTAATAATACCTGATCCCATGGCCACCTGGTAAGCTACTTCGTAAGCATCCATTGTTTTAATTTGTTGACTGAATTGCCTGATGAATGTTACAAACTGGTTGATTTTATTTTGAGTGCCTTTATTGATATCAATTTTTAACTGTGCAAGATTAGAAGCGACTTCAAACAGTGTTGTTTTTTGATTTTCGGCATATTCTTCCAGTTTACCGATAGTAGTATCGCCAATACCCCGTGCAGGGTAGTTGATGATTCGACGAAAAGCCTCATCGTCGCGGTTATTGACTATCAAACGGAGGTAGGATAACAAATCCTTAATTTCCTTGCGCTGGTAAAAAGAGAGCCCGCCATAAACTTTATATGGGATATTGCGCTTTCGAAGCGATTCTTCAAAAATACGCGACTGGGCATTGGTACGATAAAGTATTGCAAAATCCTGGTATAGCATACGTTCTGTCATCCGTATGTCGATAATGGAGTTGGCAACTATGAAACCTTCTTCATTATCAGTAGATGCTTTCACAACTTTTATTTTTTCTCCTTCCTGGTTTGATGACCATACTTTCTTATGTATCTGGTTTTTGTTTTTACCGATAAGGCTGTTGGCCGCGTTTACAATGGTTTGGGTGGAACGGTAGTTTTGTTCCAGCTTGAAAAGGTTGTAGTCCTGGTAATCGTTACGGAAATTAAGAATATTCTCAATCTTGGCGCCACGGAAAGAGTAGATACTTTGGGCATCGTCGCCTACCACACAGATATTATGGTGTTCCTGGGCCAATTTTTTGATGATTAGATATTGCGCATAATTAGTATCCTGATACTCATCAACAAGTATATATTGAAACATCCGTTGGTATTTCTGAAGAATTTCAGGAAAATCACGGAAAAGGATATTGGTGTTCAGGAGCAGATCGTCGAAATCCATAACTCCGGCTTTGTAACAACGGGTCACGTACTCTTTATAAATATCAACAAGTTGCGGACGGCGGTTGATTTTGTCATTTTCCATAACTCTTGGATTAGAGGCGTAAGCCTCAGGAGTTATAAGGTTATTCTTGGAATGAGAAATTTTTGAGAAAATTTCACCCGGTTTATAGATCTGTTCGTCGAGCTTCATCGTTTTGGTGATTTGACGGACAGCATTTTTTGAGTCTTGGGTGTCATAAATGGTAAAGGTAGAAGGATATCCCAAAGTTTGGGATTCGATACGGAGAATTTTGGCAAAAATAGAGTGAAACGTGCCCATCCAAAGGTAATGGGCAAGGTTTTCTCCCACCAGCCGGCCAATACGTCCCTTCATCTCTTTAGCTGCCTTATTGGTAAAGGTCAACGCCAGGATGGAACGAGGGTTGATACCCAGGTTGAGCAGGTGAGCAACGCGATAGGTCAATACCCGCGTTTTACCAGAACCTGCACCAGCTATTACAAGCGATGGCCCATCTACATGAGTTACCGCCTCGCGCTGTACATCGTTTAAATCGTTTAGATAATCGGCCACAAATATTTAATAAAAAATTGTGGTCAAAGGTAAGAACTTCGCAATAGAGTTCCCAGTATAATTTTGAATAGTTATTCACTGTTTTTCTCAATATTCAATTCTACAAACTTTAAACCTAACAATTTATTTTTGTGCATTCAAGATAAAAGTAAAGGTTGTCTCTTATTTAACTAGTTACCTTATTGAATATTTGAACTTTAAAACAAGTTACATAAGAGACAACCAATTTCAACTATATAAGAACAAGAGAATAATTATCAATTCATTATGCCACTACCGGACTTTCATAGGCATGGGCAAAAACCTTTGCAAATTCCTCAAGTGTAGTTGGGGTCGAATTTGCAGAGGTACGTTTATGGGCATTTAATGATTTCCCGCTATTCATTGCTTCTGCAAGTCCGTTAAATAGCTCGGCCACATTTTCAGAAACAAATCCGGATTGCACCATGCCTTTTTTTGCATCTTCATAAGAGAATTGAACGTATTTCAAATCTGGCTTACCGATAGCTTTACCAATGACGTGGGCTATTTCATTATATGTTACGTCTCTGGGTCCTAAAACAAACTCAACCGTATTTCCTTTAAAATTGAGGTCGAGCAAACGTTTTGCCCCCACAGCACCAATATCTTTGGTAGCAACAAGTGGGATATGCAAATCGCCTTTCATTGCTGAGCCAACTATACCGTTATGTTTTATCATATCCATTTGCCCAAAAATATTTTCCATAAAATAACTCGGGCGTAAATTCAGAACGTTTATGTTTTTAAGCTCAGAAAAATATTCTTCCATATCGCCCAGGCCATCAACAACTCCGGCACCATTACGCAAATGTGCACCTATGCTGCTTAACAACAGCACATTTTTAACACCGTTTTCCTTTACTGCATTCACATAATTACGGGCAACCTTTTGCTGGTCTTTGCGAAAATCATTTGAATGCGTATTAGGTGGAATGACACAATAGACAGCAGTGGCTCCTTGAAATGCCTTTTTTACGAATTCGGCATCATATACATCACCTACAAAAGGTTCTGCGCCTTTTGCCATAAACTCATTCAACTTATCGGCGTTATGGAGGCCTAAAACCCTTACTTGTTTGTTTTTTGACAACAATTCTGCGGCAATAACTTTGCCTATATTTCCGGTAGCACCTGTGATTACATACATGATTTTAAATTTTAGGGATTAGGCTTATTTAACACTACAGGATAGGGATTTGTTCATTGCAAGGGAGTATTATTAGTGATTTGCGAATTGATCGGAATTTGCTACTTTTAGCTGGCTTAATCATTCAATAACAAAGGTGTTATCAATGTCATTTAATTAAGGTTAACCTCTCAACCCTCCTTGAGAAGGAGGGCTAACTTGGGCAGTGCTCCATTTATAGCCCCTTTTTAAGGGGTTGGGGTTAAAATAGGAATTCTTAATTATACGACATTGAATTTGCTATTATTAATTATTCGAAAAGACAAAGCTTAGAAAGGAGTTAGCAGCATATTATGCCTGTAATAGATATATATACCTCAAAGCAGCGATGGAAGTTCCTTCTGTTTATTGCCGCTGTGGCAATAGGCGCAGGATCGTTGTGGTACACCAGCAAACTGGTAAATAGACTTTCGGAAGGAGAAAGAAAGAAAGTTGAACTTTGGGCAGAGGCTACCCGTTTACTAGTAGAATCGTCGAAGGAAACTAATGCTGATATAGCTTTTCTTTTCAAAGTCATTGAAAATAACAATACTGTGCCGGTGATCTTAACTGATCAGGATGATAATATCTTATTTTACCGAAACTTCGATTCTGTTCGTGTTGCTAAACCTGGCTATCTTCAAAAGCAGCTCAAAGAGATGAAAGGGATGCATCCTCCGCTTATCATCAATTTGGATAAAGGGAACCGGAATTTTATTTACTATAAAGAATCGCTCCTCCTTCAAAAGCTTATTCTTTATCCTTACATCCAGTTGTCGGTTATTGTTATATTTATCTTGGTTTCTTATATGGCATTCAGTGCATCACGCAAAGCAGAGCAAAATAAGGTATGGTTAGGGCTATCGCGTGAAACTGCTCACCAGCTTGGCACACCTGCATCGTCGTTAATGGCATGGATCGAATTGCTTAAAGATAAAGTGGAAGATCAGGACCTGGTTGCTGAACTTGAAAAAGATGTAAACAGGTTAAATATTATTACTGAACGTTTTTCCAAAATTGGCTCTCAACCGAAGCTTGAATTATCGAATTTGAACCTGGCAATTGAGGATGTCATGGATTATATGTGCCGACGAATCCCCCAAACAGTTAATATTTTCATAGAGAAGCCGAAAGCCCCTGCTTGGTTGCCCTTAAATGTCAACTTGTTTAGTTGGGTGATCGAGAATCTTGTTAAAAACGCACTGGATGCAATTGCAAATCAGGGCTCTATTCAAATCAAAGTTACTGTTCATACCCAACAAGCATTAATAGATATAACGGATAGTGGTAAAGGGATTCTTAAACGAAATTTTAAGAAAATTTTTAAACCTGGTTATACAACAAAAAAAAGAGGTTGGGGCTTGGGTTTGTCATTAACCAAGCGAATTATTGAAGAATACCACAAAGGCAAGATATTTGTATTAAGTTCTGAGATTAATAAAGGGACTACTTTCAGAATCATACTTCCTATACATAAATAGGACCTATCTATGATATCGTAACATTTTAAGACGACATTATGGACAGACACTAATTATACATTAATTACATTTTAAATTTAATTTTGCTGCTAACATTTTAGAAAGGCAATTATATGAACCGAAAGGATTTTGAAATTATGGCGCCTGTGGGTTCGTGGGAATCCTTAACGGCTGCCATACAAGCTGGTGCCGATTCGGTTTATTTCGGAGTCGATAAGCTGAATATGCGTTCCCAGTCGACCATAAATTTTACATTTGATGATCTCAAAAAGATTGTTGATCAGTGTAATAAGCATAAGGTAAAAACCTATCTTACGCTGAATACGGTAATTTACGATCACGATATCCCGTTGATGCGTGATTTGATTGAAACTGCAAAAGAGAATAAGCTTACTGCTATCATTGCTTCGGATATGGCAGCTGTTAATTTTGCCAATGCTCGTGGTGTAGAGGTACATATCTCAACACAGCTTAATGTTTCAAACCTGGAAGCGGTGAAATTTTATTCGAAATTTGCCGATGTCATTGTTCTTGCGCGTGAATTGAGCTTATTACAGGTTGCACATATTGCCAAGGCCATTGAGGATGAAAATATTTATGGTCCGTCCGGAAAACCTTTGCGATTGGAACTTTTTGTACACGGTGCTCTTTGCATGGCTATTTCAGGGAAATGTTATTTAAGCTTGCACGAATACAACAAATCGGCAAATCGTGGAAGTTGTCTTCAATTATGCCGTCGTTCGTATATTGTAACCGATAAAGAAAATAATCGGGAACTTGAAATTGATAATCAATACATCATGTCACCAAAGGATTTATGTACGATCGATTTTTTAAACAAAGTGCTTGATGCCGGTGTAAAAGTATTGAAAATTGAAGGCAGGGCTCGTTCTCCGGAGTATGTAAAAACTGTAGTTGAATGTTATAATGAAGCCATTCATGCATATCTCGATGGCTCTTTTGATAAAACAAAAACTGAGGTTTGGAAAGAGCGCCTTTCAACAGTATTTAACCGTGGTTTCTGGGACGGATATTATCTTGGCCGAACCATGGGCGAATGGAGTAACGTTTACGGCTCAAAAGCTACAAAAAAGAAAATTTACATTGGCAAAGGGATGAACTATTTCTCCAATCTTAAAGTTGCAGAATTTCTTGTTGAGAGCGGTTCACTCAAGGTTGGCGATGAAATTATGATTACCGGGCCTACTACAGGTATTATTGAAACTACAATTACTGAGATAAGGATTGATTTACAAAGTGTCAAAGAAGCGAAAAAAGGCGAACGTTTTTCAATGCTTATTGATCAGCATATTCGCAGGTCGGATAAGTTATATAAATTGGTATCTATGGGAAATTCACTATGTTGATTCAGAAAAATATTTTATCAATACTTTTTTAATGGACTCCATCTTGGTTGGTTTGGTGATATAACCATCCATTCCGAATGAAATAGCTTTGTTTTTCCCTTCTTTACTGGCATTAGCTGTCATGGCAATAATGGGCCCTTTGTACCCAAGTTTACGAAGTTCCTGGGTTGCTTGAACACCGTCTTTTTCAGGCATCATCATGTCCATAAAAATGATATCATAATTATGCTTCAAAGTGAAATCAACTGCCTCGATACCATTGGCTGCCAATTCGATCTCATAGCCCAGGTTTTTAAAAATAGTCCTGGCTACTTTTTGATTGATCATATTATCCTCAGCTACCAGGATGTGAATGTCTTTACGGGTTTTGTTAATTTTTACCGGTACATGAGCATCGGGTCTGATCGCTTTAAAGTTTTCCTGGATAAGGTCAAACACTTCTGATGATTCGTAAGGCTTAATAAGGTAATAGTCTATACCCAAACGTTTGGCCCGTATATAATTACCATTAATATCATTGCTACTGATAAGTATGAATAAATATTTGTCAGTTATACCTTTATCGTGCAAAAGCTTAGCTAGCCCAAAACCATCATAGTCCAACGAATCGTTTATAATTATAATGTGGAATTTTTCATCTTCAATATTTAGTTTATTCAACAATAAATCAAGTGATTGAATATGATATTTTTCATAACTTATAGCAAAATTATCAAAATAAGCATAAACATGCTCACTGTCATCTTTCAAAGGCGAAACAATAAGGGCATGAATTTGTGAATATTCTTGTATATTAGAGAAATCATATTTTTTGATAAGTTTTTCGTTCGAAAAGGCCTCGATGCTAAAGCTGAATTTTGAGCCTGGAAAGGCCAGATTTGTCGAAATTGTCGATGGGCTTTCAACCCATATTTCGCCACCCATTAGTTCAACTAATTGCTTGCTGATGGTGGTACCCAAACCGCTTCCACCGTATTTACGGGTAATCGAACCTTGAGCTTGAGTGTAAGAAGCAAAAATGGTTTCAAGTTTTTCTTTAGGTATGCCAATGCCTGTATCTTCAATAACAAACAACAAAGTAAGGTTACCTGAGTATGCTTCCATCAAATCTGCACTAATGACAACTTTGCCATCGTGAGTAAATTTAATGGCATTGCTAATAAGGTTAGAGAGAACCTGCTGCAGTCTAAACGGGTCGCCAATAATATGATCGGGCACATTTGCTCCAATATTAGATATAATACTTATATCTTTATGATCAGCCAGCGGTTTGAATAACTCTTGTACCAGGTTTATTTCATCGGAAATTCGGAATGGTATCTCCTCCAGCATCATCTTGCCGGCTTCAACCTTCGAGAAATCAAGAATATCATTGATAATAGTAAGCAGCAAATCGGACGATTTCTTAACAATTTCAGCATATTCACGTTGTTCGGGTGTAAGTTTTTGCTGTAGCATGGCGTCTGCCATACCAACGATACCGTTCATAGGCGTTCGTATTTCATGGCTCATTTTGGCCAGGAAATCGCTTTTTGCCAGGTTGGCAGCAGCCTCAAGCTTCCGTGCTTTTTCGATTGGCGAAACATCAATGAAAGCTTCAATTACAAGTTCTTCTTCATGCAGAATGAAGGGAATATCTTTTTTATAAATAGTTACTTCATTTCCGTCTTTGTCGAATACATAGAAGTGACCTGTATCGTAAGCCAAATCAGGTTTTCCCCTTTCGTTGAAATGCTTGGGAACAATCATATCAGTAATATTCCGGCCAACGATGTCTGTTTCGTTCTTACCATATAGCATTTCGGAGGCCATACGGTTAATATAGCGGATGGTTTTATCCTGGGTCAGTATCATTACACCTATCGGTATTGAATCGAAAATCTTCATCAGGTAATGCTCAGCTTCAACTGTTTTTTTGTCTTGTAGTTCTTTTGCTGACAAAATTTTATAAATTATAAATAACATGGCAGCAGCAATAATCAATATCAAAAGAGAGCTTAAAAATGTCCTGAATATAATGGGATCTTTGATTTTTGCAAGATTAATTGAAAACGCGATGCCAAAGTTTTTTTTAAGAAGATGAACCGGGAAGATTCCGGTTAGTGCCTTATAACTATTTTTGTCGGTTCGAATACTGTGGATAAAAAACTCTTCGGTCAATTCTTTGATATTTTGTGATATGGAGATGGTTACTTCAGTGTTGAAGGTCTTGTATCCCAAGTTATTGAAGATTATTTTACCGGAGTCAGTTGTAATCCATTGCCATGATATTTCGTCAACCTTGTAATGTTTTATGAACGATTCGATAAAACTAATATAATTGACACTAATAACAATGTTAGCTACGACTTCGTTATTTTTAAATACCGGGATGGTATATAAGTATTGTTCATTTTCCAATTCAAGAGACTCCTTCAGGAAAAGTTTCTTCTGAACATGAGCGGTATAAAAATCTCTAATAAAATTATTTTTTTTATCGCGATAAAGATTGAATGCGTGTTTGTGGTTGTCGAAAATAGTGATATTGTTAACCAACTTCGGAAATGCTGTATAGCAAAGCTCAAGTTTTTGAATTGCGTCATCATTATCTTCCAAGGAATAAAAAATATTTGGAATGCTATCGGAAAAAGCGATATAGTTGATTTGATTCTCAAAATCGAGCGCCACTTTTTCAAGTTGGTCGATACACTGATTACCTTGTTGGAACAGTATAGTTTTCTGTAAATATATTTGTTTTTGGAATGTGCTGTAGAAAAAACCAATATTGACGCAAAGAACTACTGCTATGAATGATAAAAATATCAGGTAAATCTTTTTCATCAGCCAGTGTTGTGCTTTTATATTTTTTAGGTAAATATAATGTTTTACCTTTATTTTATTATAATTATCTGTATTTTGAGTTTTTGTCGCTAAGAATGCTAAGATAGCTAAGGTATCTGTTTGTATCGATCTCCTTTTCTGCAACAGCTGCTTTTACAGCACAATTAGGTTCTTCAACGTGTAAGCAATTATGATACTGACACAAGGCAGCATATTTAAATATTTCAGGGAAAAAATGGTAAATCTCCCCTCTTTCCATGTCAACCATACCAAATCCTCTAATTCCTGGGGTATCAATCACATATCCGCCATTGGGTAATTCGATCATTTCGGCAAAAGCTGTCGTATGTTTACCTAACAGGTGATAATCGGAAATATTGCCAATTTTTAAATTTATTCCGGGATATATAGCGTTGATTAACGATGTTTTTCCTACTCCTGAATTACCTGAAAGGACACTAATTTTATGCTCGACAAGAGATTTAAACAAATCCAGGTTCTTTCTGTGTGTGACCGATGTTTCGATTACCCGATATCCAATGGGTTCATATATAGCATGGACTTCGCCAATAAGCATGGCAAGAGTTTCTTCGTAAAGATCAACCTTATTGATAACGACAATAACCGGGATACGATAAGCTTCAGCAGAAGCCAGGAACCGATCGATAAATTCATATGAAGTTTCAGGGAATGCTAGCGTAATCACCAAGATTGCCTGGTCGACATTAGCTGCGATAATATGTGTTTGTTTTGAAAGGTTTGATGATTTGCGGATAATGTAGTTCTTCCTGTCGAAAATATCGACAATTACTCCTGTTTTATGATCATCAGTTTCTACTTTTACCCTGTCGCCTACAGAAACAGGATTTGTGCTTTTAAAATCAAAAGTTCTCAGCCGCCCTTTGATTTTACAGTTAATAACTTCGCCATCAATAGTTTTAACTGTGTGCCAGCTTCCTGTAGATTTTAAAATCAGTCCTTCTTTCACCAGTTTATTAAAGATTCATGATAATATTCATAAGAATATTAGTCACAGTTATTTTTGAGAATTTAAATTCGGCTTTCTGTTCATCAGGCGTTAGAATATTGAAATAATTCGAAAACCTGTTGTCTAATTCTTTTTGGAGTTCACTAATAGCAATTGCTTTCCAGTTTTCAAGCATTACATTATGTGAGAAAGGTATTGTTCGTATGAGTTCCAGGGCTTCTTCAATGTTTCGTTTATAAATACTGACAGAATCAAGGCTAAAACTAAAAATATTATTTATTGAGCCGTGAATTTCCTGTAGTTTTTCTTTCATACTAGTTTAGTTTTCTTTTTAAAGATAGAAAAAATACCAAGAATTCAATTAACTATATGCTACTAGTTGCAGCTTTAAGCGTAAATATTTAAAAATCAAAATTCTGATTAACAATTTACTCAGGACAGAATTTTATTTGGATGATCATCTTAGGTGGCAGCTTAATTTAAATCACACTCAATCTATGGGTTATGCCGGATTACTCCTTTCGGTCGTGGAATTACTCCGCAAAGTTCGAACCAGTGACCTAATCAATAAATCTCCATATTACTAAATACATTGTGGGTTGTGACGGATTCGAACCGTCGACCCCTACCCTGTCAAGGTAATGCTCTAAACCAGCTGAGCTAACAACCCAAGTTAACTGTTTTTGCAAATATAAAGTCATTTTAAACTATCGCCAAATTTTTATATATACTATCTGTCCATCAAGTCGAGTCGAATGAATTCAGAACAAGGATTTATGATTTTAAGATACTTCTAAAATCAAAAATCTGCAATCCCTGCCTTCCACAGGCAGGCTTGTTCATTATTCAAAAAAAATTGAGTTTATAGACCAGCACTATTATGTAACTACTTTTTAAGTCATTATTTTTCAAGGGGCTATATATCCCGATATTGAGGGAATATTTAATATAATAATCTTGAAGTCCCATGCTTATGATGCCTTACCACAAGTTGTTGTGTCTTGTTTCCTGGCCCTTTAGTCTTATAAAATAAATTTATCGTACAAAATATATTTTTTATACCTTTGGCAACGTTCTTAAAAAAGGGTTTGAAGCTTCAAATGCTAATTTTGATGAATGATGTATCTTTCATTGAAAATAATTTCACATATTTGTGCGTTTATTTTTTGTACAATATAATATACAGCAACTTGCTGATTTAATAAGTTTTAGCTACAATAGATGTGAGTGAAAGGGCGAAGCTTTAAATAAATTGCAATAAAAACTTATAATTTATTATTTCAAAAATGGTAAAAATATTGTGTTCTTTTAAATTGATATTTGTGTTTGCTTTGCTTTTAATTACGGTTATTTCCCATGGACAGCAGGAATCTGACTTATCTAAGCAAGATATTAGTAAAATAAAAGTTGATGAGCTTAGTGACGATCAGGTTAAATCTTTTATTGATCGTGCCGAACAATCGGGTATGACGGAACAACAATTAGAAGAAGCCGCCTTAGCAAGGGGTATGCAGCCTTCCGAAATTGCTAAGTTAAGAGATCGGGTTGAAAAAATTCAGAAAGAAAGAGGCTCCACAAACGATAGCGAAAAATTTCTTAATAGAGAAAGGAAATATTCTAAAGAAAGTACTTTAACCAATAAAGATGAGATTCTTACTAACAAAGAATCCCTGAATGTAAAAGAAGAAGATCCAATGAATGTTATTTTTGGAACAATTCTTACAAAAAAGGAGAAAGAATTAAAGCAATTGCAAGAAAAGATATTTGGATTTTCCTTATTTAATCAAAAAAAACTCACTTTTGAGCCGAGTTTAAACCTGGCTACACCTCAAAATTATCAGTTAGGCCCCGGAGATGAGTTGATTATTGATATTTGGGGCGCTTCACAACAAACATATCAGCAAAAAATAACTCCTGAGGGGAATATTTTAATCAATAACCTTGGTCCGATTTTTTTAAGCGGGATAACGATTGAAGAAGCGAATGGAATAATTAAAAAAGATATAAGTAAAATTTATGCCGGTTTACGCGGTTCAGCTCCCAATACTTTTATGAAGGTAAGCCTTGGAAATGTTCGAAGTATTAAAGTTAATATAGTTGGCGATGCTTATTCACCTGGAACATACACATTACCATCCCTGGCCACTGCCTTTAATGCAATGTATGCAGCTGGAGGAATATCCATCAATGGAAGTTTACGCAATGTAAAGGTAGTTCGAAATGATAAAACCATTGCAGAGCTCGATTTTTACGATTTTCTTCTCAAAGGTGAACAAAAGAATAACATTCGGTTACAGGATAATGATGTAATTTTTGTAAGTCCTTTTATTGACAGGGTTGAAATCAAGGGACAAGTTAAACGTCCTGGATTATATGATATGAAACCTGAAGAATCATTAAAAGACTTGATTTATTTTACCGGTGGATTTGCTGGTACCGCTTATTCCCAGCGTTTGAAGATTTTTCGCAAGACTGGAAAGGAAAACAAAGTATTGGATATTTTTGCACAAAAGGCAGACTCATTCAAATTGGTCAATGGGGATGAAGTTTTAGTCGATTCCATGCTGAACCGTTTCGAAAATCGTGTCGAAATCAAGGGAGCTGTATATCGTTCAGGTATTTTTGCATTAGACAGTAGTATGACTTTGAAACAACTTATTGCAAAAGCCGATGGAATACGTGGAGATGCATTTATGAACAGGGCTTCAATTTATCGTACCAAAGAAGATTTGACTATGGAAGCGATACCGGTAGATTTATCTGCGTTAATGAGTAGCGCATCCAATGATATTACCTTACAACGTGAAGATTTGGTGATTATTCCTTCAATTTTTGATATTAAAGAAGAATATACAGTACAAGTAGAAGGAGAAGTTCGTAGACCCGGGACATATCCCTATACAGCTAACTGTAGCGTCGAAGATTTAATCCTTCAGGCAGGAGGGCTATTGGAATCAGCTTCATTTGCGCGTTTGGAAGTTGCCCGTAGGGTCAAAAACGTGATGGCTGAAAACACTTCAAATCAAATAGCTGAAATATATCAATTTCAGATAACCCAGGAATTAAAATTGTCTGACACAGCGGCAAGATTTACGTTAAAGCCTTTCGACCAGGTATTTATTCGTCGTTCTCCAGGATATGAAACACAGGCCATAATCAGGGTTCAAGGTGAGGTTATATTTCCCGGGAAATATAGCCTTTCCAATAAAACAGAACGCATTTCCGATTTAATCAAAAGGGCAGGTGGCCTCACACCGGAGGCTTACCCAAAAGGCGGTCGCTTAACCAGAAAATTGCCTGAAAATGAACAGCAGCAGCAAAGAAAGAAAACCTTAAAAATGTTAAAGGAACAGTTAATTAAAGAACGAATGAAGAAGGGGGGCGAAATGAAAGATTCTATGATAATGGACCTAACCACTGCCAATGACTCCGCTATTGGAATCAACCTTGATAGGATACTGGCAAATCCAAAATCTTCTTATGATCTGATTTTACAAGAAGGCGATGTATTAATAATACCTAAGGAACTTCAAACTGTTCGGATTACAGGAAAGGTATTGTATCCTATTGTGACCAGGTTTGATAAAAACCAAAGATTTAAAAAATACATTTCAAGTGCAGGAGGGTATAATGCCGAGGCTAAGAAAAGTCACTCCTATGTAATTTATGCCAATGGCACGGTAAATCAGACAAAGAAAGTGTTTTTCTTTAATAATTATCCTAAAATAGAGCCAGGAGCGGAGATTGTGGTGCCTCAGAAAGCTGAACGGAGAGGAATGTCTGCCGGAGAATCTATTAGTATAGCTACAGCCGTTTCATCATTGGCTTTTATTATTGTTACTGTGGTTAATAATATAAAGTGGTAAAATACCGAAACAAGTCATAAATGAAAATACAAACTGTCATTGAATCTCTGAGGCAAGGTGAGAATTCGACCATCGAATTTAAAACTTCCGATGTCAGGCCCGAAATCATGGCACGGGAAATGGTGGCTTTTGCCAATGCCTCGGGTGGCGCCATTTTTATTGGTGTAGATGACGATGGAAAGTTGACCGGTTTGGACAACAATAAAAATTACGAAGAGTAGTGCATGAACATTGCAAGACATAACATAATCCCTCCGTTAAATATCAATTTTAATCAGGTTGAAATTAAAGGGAAAACCATTGGCATCATTGATGTCCCCAAAGGGAAAGACAAACCCTATCAAACAAACGATTCAAAATTTTATATAAGGGTAGGCTCCACAAACAGGGTTGCATCGGTAAACGAACTGATGAGATTGTTCCAGCAAAGTGGTGTATTTCATTTCGATAGCACTCCCGTTGAAAAAACTTCCCTAAGCAACATGAATTTTCATAAACTATCCGCTTATTTTGAAGAATACAAAGTTAATTTTGAGTTACTTACCGACAATGATAAATACACTTTGTTAAAGAACACCGATATTATTAGCGGAGAAGAAGGTATATTAACAGTTGCCGGTCTCCTGGTTTTCGGAATTAATCCGCAACGGCATTTGCCAATGGCAGCTATATCGTTTGCTCATTTTACCGGTAATGATATCACCTCGGAACTTATTGACAAACAAAATATTGAAGGAACGCTCGACTATCAGGTTGATACTGCAACGGCAGTTATCAAAAATAATATACTGCGTCCATCTGATATTGAAGGAAACCGGAGAACCGATTCGGTTTTTGTATATCCGGAAAAAGTCTTTCGCGAGTTAATTGTGAATGCTTGCTGCCATCGAAATTATTCTATTTCCGGTTCAAAAACACGCGTATTTATGTTTACCGATAGGCTCGAAGTAATAAGTCCCGGACGATTGCCTAATACCGTAACCGTCGAAAAACTGAAAGCCGGTGTATCGTATGCTGTTAACCCTGTAATTGTTAAATTTATGGAAAACTTGAATTATATCGACAAACTCGGACGGGGTCTGCCGATGGTTTATCAGGAAGCCAAAAAGAATAATAAGGAAGTGGTTTTCGAGGAAATGGGCGAAGAATTTAAGGTTATACTGTACTTTTGATGTGTTTATGATAAAATCATTTTATGCTGATTCTATGTTGTTTGACCTGACAGCCGCAAATGACCCTGCTATTGGAATCAACCTTGATAAAATCCTGGCAAATCCAAAATCTTCGTATGATCTGATTTTACAAGAAGGCGATGTATTAATAATACCTAAGGAACTTCAAACTGTTCGGATTACAGGAAAGGTATTGTATCCTATTGTGACTAGCTTTGATAAAAAAAAAGACTTAAAAAATATATTTCAAGTGCAGGAGGGTTTAATGCCGAGGCTAAGAAAAATAACTCCTATGTAATTTATGCTAATGGCTCCGTAAATCAAACAAAGAAAGTAATTTTCTTTAATAATTACCCTACAATAGAACCAGGTGCTGAGATTGTGGTGCCTCAAAAAGCCCAAAGAAGAGGGGTGTCAATGGGTGAATCTATTAGCATTGCTTCAGCCTTGTCATCGATGGCTTTGATAATTGTCACAATTATTAACGCGACTAAGTAAAAATTTTTTATGCCAGTAAATTAAATTTTATGTAAAACAAATGACTGAAATACCTGAAAATAATAATATTAAAAAAGACGAAATTGATTTGATTGAGGTTTTTCGCAAAATTTGGGATGGCCGCAAGATAATTTATAAAACTATAGCCATTTTTTTCATCATAGGCTTCATTATTGCTTTAGGTACGCCTAAAGAATATAAGTCGGAAGTAACCTTGCTCATTGAATCAAATACCAGTTCTTCCGGGGGGATGTCAAGGTTATTACAGCAGTTCGGAGGTTTAGCCGAAATTAACCTTGCTTCAGGGAACAATAATGATGCTCTTAGTCCTGAATTATATCCCGTTGTGATCAAAAGTACCCCCTTCCTCCTCGAAATAATGAATCAAAAAGTTACAGAATCGAAATACGATTCTACACTTACTGTTGCTCAATATCTCCAACGTCATACCAGATCGTCGTTAGTGAGTATAATTATGGGTTATACCTTTGGATTACCCGGAAAAATAATTGGGTGGATCAAAGGGAAACCTAAAAATCAACAAACGGTAATCGGCAACCGACAACCAGTTCCTTTTAAATTAACTCCTGAAGAATCAGACTTCACTAGTGCTATGGGAAGCTGTATTAAGACAAAACAGGGAGGGTCAGGGTTAGCCAATACATTAGTTATAAGTATTGAAATGCAGGATCCCCAGGTAGCTGCGCTATTAGCAGATTCGGTAGTAAAATGTCTGACGCACTACATTATTGATTATCGTACCCAAAAAGCTAAAACTGATTTGAAATTTGCTGAAGAACGTCATGCAGAAGCTGAGACTAAATATATTTCTTCACAACGTGCTTTGGCAGCATATAGCGATCAAAACAAAAATGTCATTTTTGCTACAGCACATGCTGAAGAAGAACGTTTACAGGCCGAATATAACCTTGCGTTTAATATTTACAATGGATTATCACAACAACTGGAGCAAGCCAAAATTAAAGTTCAGGAAAATACACCTGTTTTCAAAATAATGGAACCGGCAAAGGTCCCTTTGGAAAAGAGTAAACCGAGAACAAGTTTGATCTTGGTGGTGATGATGTTTTTGGGAGGATTGGTAGGAGTTGGGATTATCTTTGGAAAATTGATTTACACTTCGTATTCTTCTAAGGAATAAAAAATCAAAGGTCATACGTTTAGTATCTTTTAAAATTATCTCTGCATCAACAAATCATCCTATAGGGGATGAAATACACAAAGAAGGCAAATATTATGTTTAATCAGTGTCTGTATGTGGATTCTCCAATTTCAGAGGTTTTGATGGGAATAATCCAACGACAGGATTGATTATCGGTCCGCCTAATCCATTACTACCAAAAATAGCTCAAATTTTTTTAAATATTCAAAAAATCGAGTAATTTTGCTACTCAATTTTAAACTACCTGATGTTAGAAACCCTAATAACATCCAAGACCAGAATTAAATTGCTTGTAAAATTCTTTTTAAAAAGCGATTCATCTGCCTATTTAAGAGGATTGGAAAATGAACTGGGTGAATCATCCAATGCTGTGAGGCTTGAATTGAATCGCTTTGAAAAAGCCGGTTTATTAAAAACACACATCGAAGGCAACAAAAAACTTTTTAAAGCTAATCCTGAACATCCTTTATTTAAACAAATTCATGAAATTGTAGTAAAACATCTTGGCATAGACCAAATTATTGACCATGTGGCAAATAAGCTGGGATCCCTTGATTCTTGCTACCTTACTGGAGAATTTGCAGAAGGTAAGGATTCTTCTATTATTGATGTACTATTTGTTGGAGACCATATTGATAAAAAATACCTGTTGGAACTGGTTGACAAAGCCGAAAAATATATAAGCCGGAAAATCCGGTATATGGTATTTACATTAAACGAATTTAAAGCATATCAACAGAAAAACAATAAGGACGATGATATGCTTTTATTGTGGAAGGCATAACACACTAGTTTGGGTAAGGCAAGAAATTATACAGTAGTTATATACAATTTTTGTATGTGACTCAAGGGGCGAAGCTGGGTGGAAAGGAAAGAAACTGAAGCTCTACAATAGATTGCATAAGTTAATTTTTCGTAGTAAATCAATGAAAATGTTTTTCCTGTTATTATTTTGTTTGTAATTTAAGCAATAACGAACAATTCAATAGAATATGCAACAATATTTAGTCACCTGTTTGGGGCTTGGTTACATTGGACTTCCTACTTCTGCTGTTATTGCTGAAAACGGATCTCCAGTTAATGGTGTAGATATTAACGAAGATGTAGTTAATATTATAAATTCGGGCAATATTCATATTATTGAGCCGGGATTGGAGGAAATTGTAAGAAATGCGATTTTGTCCGGAACATTTAAGGCACACACAAGACCTATCGAAGGAAATGTTTATTTAATTGTAGTGCCTACACCCTTTAAAGAAAACCACGAACCCGATATATCTTTCGTTGAAACAGCCACAAACGCAGTGATTCCGCTTCTAAAATCGAATGACCTCTTTATTATTGAATCTACTTCACCCGTTGGAACAACTGAATTTATGGCAAAGCTTATTTTTTTAAAACGGCCTGAATTAAAGGGCCAAATAAATATAGCATATTGTCCGGAACGTGTATTGCCAGGTAATGTTTTATTTGAATTAATCAACAATGATCGGGTTATTGGAGGTATTGATGAATCATCAACTCAGGCAGCATGCAATTTTTATGGCTCATTTATAAAGGGTAAATTACATAAAACAAATTCTAGGACTGCAGAGATGTGCAAACTCACAGAAAATTCTTCTCGTGATGTTCAAATTGCATTTGCAAATGAACTTTCTATAATTTGTGATAAAATGGGAGTAAATGTATGGGAACTAATTGAATTGGCAAATAAGCATCCAAGGGTAAATATTTTACAGCCTGGAAGTGGCGTTGGAGGACATTGTATTGCGGTTGATCCTTGGTTTATTGTATCCCAAAATCCAGGAGAAGCTAAATTAATTAAACAAGCAAGAGAAATAAATGACTATAAAGCAGATTGGTGCATTAAGAAATTACGTTCTGTAATTCAAAAATTTGAAGCCGAGAACGGACGAAAACCTTTTGTTGCTTGTATGGGATTAGCTTTTAAACCTAATATAGATGATTTGCGGGAGTCCCCGGCAAAATACATCACTAACATGATAATACAGGATTTTGATAATGAAAAGTTATTAGTAGTTGAACCTAATCTTAAAGAACATAAAGTTTTTAAACTTACTGATTACAATGTTGCTTATGAAAAGGCCGATATTATTGTATTTTTGGTAGCACATAAAGAATTCAAACAGTTAAAAATTAATCCAGTTAAAATAATTTTGGATTTCTGCGGAATATTTAAAATATAAAATAGCTGGGATTCTTAAATTTGGTCGATCTATAAATAATTTTGAACTATAGAATAAAAAAAGTAATATTTATTTTTTAATGAAGCAAGCATTTGTTAATCAAGGGAAAGTTATTTTAGAAGAGGTACCTTCTCCTCAAATTGAAAAAAATACTGTTTTGGTTCAGGTAGATCACTCCTGTATTTCAGTTGGTACAGAATTGAGCGGTGTAAAAGATAGTGGAGGCATTCAATTATGGAGAAAAGCATTAAAGCAGCCAGAGAAAGTATTAAAAGTTGCTCAAATGATTTCTTCTCATGGGTTAAGGAAAACAAAAAAAGATATAGAAAATATAATATCCATTGGTGTTCCTATTGGTTATTCAGCGGCAGGCACTATTATTCAAGTTGGCGAAGGGATATCTGATTTGAAAGTTGGAGATCGGGTTTCTTGTGCTGGGGCGCAATGCGCTTTTCATGCGGAAATAATTAGAGTCCCAAAAAATTTAACTGTTAAAATACCTGATAATGTAAATTTTTCAGTTGCCAGCACAGCAACAGTCGGGGCTATTGCTTTACAAGGCGTTCGACGTGCGATACCAACTCTGGGTGAAACATTTGTTGTTATTGGTCTTGGTATTTTGGGGCAAATTACTGTTCAATTATTAAAAATAAATGGTTGCCGGGTAATAGGATTAGATTTAGATTGTAAAAGAATTGATAAAGCCATTAGCCTTGGCATGGATTATGGCATTCATCCGAACGATGGTATAAATATAGACGCAGTTGAGAGAATTACTAATGGTATTGGAGCTGACGGTGTCATTATTACTGCAGCGTCATCCTCTGATGAGATTATATCAACTGCCTTTAAAATGTGCAGAAAAAAGGGGAAGGTAATATTGGTTGGGGCAGTTGGGCTTAATTTAAACAGAGATGATTTTTATCAAAAAGAAATAGATTTTTATATTTCTTGTTCTTATGGTCCTGGTCGTTATGATAATAATTATGAAGAAAAAGGGTTAGATTATCCGTTTGCCTATGTTAGATGGACTGAAGGAAGAAACCTGGAAGAATATCTCAAGTTGATTGCTGAAGAAAGAATCAAAATTGATCCTTTAATTGAAAAAATTTATCCGATTGACCAAGTAACGGAAGCTTATGACGTTTTAATGAATTCTGAGGATAAACCATTGATGGTTTTATTATCATATCCAAATAGATCAGATGTTCAAAAGGAAACAAAAATAGCCAACCCTCGGGCTTTTATTTTAAAATCTGATAAAATAAATATATCACTTGTCGGGGCCGGAGGATTTGCAAAAGGAATGCATCTTCCGAATATCGCAAAATCGAAAGATTTCCAGTTATATTCAGTAATGAGCAGGACAGGGCATAATGCAACTTCAACTGCAAAACTTTTTGGAGCTTCTTATGCAACAACTGATTATTCTGAATTATTAAATGACCAGAATATAAATGCTATCTTGATAGGAACAAGACATAATTTACATTGTGGACTGACATTAAAGGCATTAGATGCTGGTAAACATGTGTTGGTTGAAAAGCCTTTATGTCTTAGTAGAACAGAACTTCAATCAATTTTAAATTTTTATGAATCTAAAAAAGGAGAGGTTACTCCTATCTTATTAACTGGTTTCAATAGAAGATTTTCTAAATATGCACAAAGAATATTTGAAATAGTAAAAAATCGTATTAATCCAATGATCATTAATTATCGAATGAATGCAGGGTATATTCCATTAGATCACTGGGTTCATACAGATGAAGGTGGTGGGCGAAATATTGGAGAAGCATGCCATATCTACGATCTTTTTACTTTTCTAACGCAATCGAAATGTGTAAAGATAGAAGCTCAGAATATTATTCCTAAAAATAATTACCTAAGCCCCAAAGATAATTTTGTTACAACCCTCTCTTTTGAAGATGGTTCAATTTGTACATTAACTTACACAGCCATGGGATCAACAGAATATCCTAAAGAAATTATGGAAATCTATGTTGATGGCAAACTAATTAAAATGGAAGATTATAAAAATCTTACTTTTTATGGATGCAAATATAAAGCATACAAAACTGAAAATAGTGAGAAGGGGCAAATGGAAGAATTAGAAGCTTATGCAAATTCAATTAAAAAAGGAGAAGATTGGCCAATACCTTTGTGGCAGCAAGCCCAGGCTATGGAGATTGCATTTGGTGTGGAAGAATTATTCAAATAAATAACAATGAAATAATTACAAAATAATATGAAACCATAGAGTGCAACGATTTTATTATAAGAGCCAGTTTCCCTTAACTATAGAAAGTATCTTAACAAATTTATTTATATATTCGCAGCGCAAAAACAAAAAATTATGAGTAAATGTTTAGTATGTCAAAATGAAATTTCTCCTTTCATCTCATTTGGAAAGATGCCTCTTGCAAACGGATTTTTAACTCAGGATCAATTTAAAGAAGAGTACTTTTTTGAAATGAAAGTTGCACATTGTTCAAAATGCAATATGGTGCAATTAACCGAACAGCCTACAAAAGAGCTTATGTTTAATGAACATTATGCTTTTTATTCAGGAACTTCAAGAGCTATGGATCAACATTTTGAGCAGTTTGCTCAACACGTAATTTCAGATTATATAAACTCTGATAATCCTTTTGTTGTAGAAATAGGAAGCAACGATGGCATAATGCTAAAAAACTTTAAAAAAGCCAATATTCGCCATTTAGGAATCGAACCTTCAGAAAATGTAGCTGCTGTTGCTAGAGGCAATGGAATCAATACCATTTCAAAATTTTTCAATAAAGAGTTAGCAGAAGAAATTATAAAGGAGTATGGTAAAGCAGATGCATTTTTAGCAGCAAATGTGATGTGCCATATCCCTTATATGCATTCTGTAGTCGATGGAATTAAAACCTTGCTTAAGCCAAATGGAATTGTAATGTTTGAGGATCCATACTGGGGTGATGTAATTGAAAAAGTATCTTATGATCAGATATACGATGAACATGTCTTTTTATTCAGCGTACAATCTATCAAATATCTTTTTGAACAACACGACATGGAGGTGGTTGACGTAGAACCCCAGGAAACTCATGGAGGATCAATGAGGTATGTTATTGCTCATAAAGGTGCCAGGAAGATTTCTGAAAACGTTCATAAGCAAATAAAAAAAGAAATTGCACTTGGTCTTCATCTTCCTGAAACTTATGTTACTTTTAAAAAGAATTGTGAAGCATCGCGCGACAAATTGAAATCAATTTTAGTTCAGTTAAAAAATGAAGGCAAACGTGTTGTAGGATATGCTGCCACTTCAAAAAGTACAACTATTTTAAATTACTGCGATATTGGTTCTGACCTGATAGAATTTATATGTGATACAACTCCCATAAAGCAGGGTAAATATAGTCCCGGTAAACATGTACCTATTAAACCTTATGAAGAGTTTAAAAAGGATTATCCTGACTATGCCTTGCTTTTCGCTTATAATCATGCTAAAGAAATATTAGCAAAAGAAGAAGAGTTTAAAAAGATGAATAAGAAATGGATTATGTATGTACCTAAAATCGGAATAAAATGATTTTGTGCAGCAATCCTAAAGAAAGCTACCTTGCTTACCAAATGGAGATAGACAAGGCAGTGATCAACGTATTAAATGAAGGAAGATATATACTTGGAAATGAGGTCAAATCTTTCGAAGAAGAATTTGCTTCATACATTGGTGTAAAATATGCAATTGGTGTTGGAAGCGGAACCGAAGCTTTATATATTGCTTTAAAAGCTTACGATATTGGAAGTGGTGACGAAGTAATTACGGTATCTCATACGGCAGTGGCAACAGTTGCAGCAATAAGACAATGCGGTGCAATACCTGTTTTTGTTGATATAGAGCCTGACTACTATACTATTGATGTTTCTGCGATTGAAAAAGTAATTACAAAGAAAACCAAGGCTATAATAGCTATTAATTTGTATGGACAGCCTGCTGAAATAGCTTCAATAATTAAAATAGCAAATCAGCATAATTTGCGAATTATTGAAGATTGTGCCCAGGCACATGGTGCGGTTTTTAATGGCAAAAAAGTGGGTTCCATAGGAGACGTTGGTTGTTTTAGCTTTTATCCCACAAAAAATTTAGGTGGGGTTGGCGATGGTGGTATTATTACAACAAACAATGAAGATACTGCAAAAAAAATAAAACTTTTGCGTGAGTATGGTTGGCAGGAAAGGTATATTAGCTATATACAAGGGCATAATTCCAGGCTTGACGAAATGCAAGCAGCTATTTTACGGATAAAGCTTAAATATCTTGATAAAGATAATAATCGGCGAAAAGAAATAGCTGCAAAGTATAACAATGGATTAAAAGAACTGGATATTTATCTTCCAAAAATAAGAATTGGTTCTTCACATGTTTATCATTTGTATGTTATTCGAACAAAAAAGAGGAATGAGTTAAAAGACTTTTTATTAGCGAATAATATCATGACTTTAATACATTATCCTGTGCCTGTTCATTTACAACCTGCATATAAAGAATATTCGGCGGCTGCTTTAGAAGTAACAGAAAAAATTACTGAAGAAATTTTGTCTCTTCCAATGTATCCTGAATTATCCGATGAAAGTGTAAAATATATTATTGAAACAATAAAAAAGTTTAAAGTCTAATTGAATGATTCAGGGTGTTAAATTTAAGGAATTAGTTACTCATGCAGATGATCGGGGGCTCTTCCGCGAAATCATTCGAGATACAGATGAAATATTCAAAGAGGGATTTGGTCAAATAAGTCATTCCGTAGTTTACCAAAGTGTAATAAAGGCATGGCATTATCATAAAAAACAAACCCAATGGAATTATGTTGTAAACGGCTTAATCAAAGTTGTTCTTTATGATTTACGAAAAGAATCTCCAACATACACCGAAACAATGGAATTTCTTGTTGGAGATAATCAACTGTCCAGATTATATAATTTTCCTCCAGGTGTTGCACACGGTTATAAATGTATTAATGGCCCAATGAATATTATATATATTACTTCAGGAATATACGACCAATCAGATGAAGGCAGAATTGCATATAATGATGAATTAATAGGATATGATTGGTTGAAGCAACAAATTAAATAATTTTTAATATTAAAGTTATTTTATATTTGTTTTTGAAAGAATTCATCCCCAAAATTTAATGCTTTTATGAGTTATGAATCTAGAATATTTTAATCAGAAAAGGATATTAGTGACTGGGGGTAATGGTTATATTGCATATAACCTTATTAAAGCATTAAAAAATATTGAATTAACAATTACACGTTTTGATTCAAGGGTTGATAAGTGGTCTGAATTTGATAATAATTGTAAAATTAAATTTAAAAATATTGAAGGTGATATAAGGGATAAAGAAATATTAGAATCTGTATTACTTAATTATGATATTATTTTTCATTTTGCAGCTCAAACTAGTGTGTATATTTCTGATTTAAATCCTGTTAGTGACATAAATATTAATTTGATTCCCCTAGTTAATATATTAGATATATGTGAAAAAAAGGCTTTAAGCCCAATAATTATATTTTCTGGCACAGCAACAGAGGTAGGATTAAATAAGAAATTATTTGTTAATGAAAGTGTTAAGGATTATCCCGTGACCATATACGATTTAAATAAATTATTAGCTGAGACTTATTTAAATTATTATTGTCGTAAAGGAATTGTAAAAGGAGCTATTCTTAGATTAGCAAATGTTTACGGGCCAGGTCCAAAGAGTAGTGCTCAAGAAAGAGGGGTTGTGAATTTAATGGTTAAAAGAGCTATAAATAAGATACCTCTTACAGCATATGGAAATGGAGAA
>Ga0182027_10002209_pt1 | contig 31774 bp, 17 predicted proteins | sample 712E1DmetaG_FD_121300 | JGI IMG/M metagenome (GOLD analysis project Ga0182027, IMG submission 121300) | Permafrost microbial communities from Stordalen Mire, Sweden - 712E1D metaG (Illumina Assembly) | ecosystem: Environmental > Terrestrial > Soil > Wetlands > Permafrost | place: Sweden...
GAGGCGAAATAATTGATGGAAGAAGTGATATTTATAGTTTAGGTGTTGTGATATATGAATCAATCACTGGAAGAGTTCCTTTCTATTCAGATAATCCTACTTCAACTCTTTATAAGGTTGTTCAGGAACCTCCTCCTCCTTTCCCTGAAGCAATAAAAGTTTCAGAGGTTCTAAAGGAGGTTACTCTTAGTGCCATGGAAAAGGATAAAACAAAAAGACCTCCAAGTGGAAATGCCATTTATGAAATGCTGAATACAATTCTATCTCCTTCAGAATCAAATCGCAGGAAGATACAAGAAGAAAGAGAGGACGAAGAGCCGAAAAAGGAACATAAGATCCAGATGCCTTCTCAATCCGAAGACTCCCCTGAAGAAATTAATGATCAGCCTTCTAATAGTGAGGATCAATTTCATGTTGATGAAAAAATAACTAATAATAAAGTAGAACGATCAAGAAGCAAAGTTCCATTTTTGATCATCAGTATTTTAATATTAATCGTTGCCATTGGATGGTATTTTAACAAAAAGACAAAGTTACCTGAGGTTGATACAGCGCAAATTATGCAACAAGCTAAGCAGGCTTTTGATAGAAATGATTTTATTATGGCTCATAAATATTTTCTGCAAGTATTAAATCAAGAACCAAATAATCTCGAATCAAGGCAGATGTTAACTGATTGTGCTCTTAAACTATCCAGCTTATACATTAATAAAAGTCTGGTACCAATCTCTGCAGGAACTTTCACTATGGGTAACAGTGAAGGTGATGAAGATGAAAAACCACAACATCAGGTTAGTCTTGGACCATTCCTGATAGGCAAAACAGAAATAACAAACCAGCAATTCGTCATGTTTTTGAATGCATTTGGGTGCTCTGGTTCAGGAAAAATATCGGATATAAATATTATCGATTTTTCAAAAAACAGAAATATCAATTATGAAAATGGGATTTTCAGAACCAGGAATGGCACGGAGAATTTACCTGTTATAGGCGTTACATGGAATGGTGCAAATCTATTTTGCAAATCATTTCTTGGTCGTCTTCCGACTGAAGCTGAATGGGAATATTCAGCTTCAGGAGGTCAGAATTTTAGGTATAGCGGATCTGATGACATAAATGGAATAGCCTGGTACAGAGATAATTCATCTGGCCATCTGAATGATGTTGGGACAAAAAAATCAAATGCTTTTGGATTATATGATCTATCAGGAAATGCATGGGAATGGTGTAACGACTTCTATGATAGAGCTTATTACAGAAGATCAATAGTTCAAAATCCTCAAGGTCCCAATACAGGTACTACTAAGGTTATCAGAGGTGGTGATTTTTCATGTTCAAGAAAATCACTATCAATTAAATTTAGATCTAATACAAATTTTGCTGGATCGACTGGGGAGGCTATAGGATTCAGAATATGTTTTACAGGGAATTAGAGAATATTCAATCTGATGAATTTGAATTGACTCTCAATCAAAAATGCAGCTTTATAAGCAGGTGAATATTAAAATTTATCAGTATGAAAAAAGCCATTTTTATCTTTTGTTTAATATTTTTAAGTTTTACTTTAAAAAGTCAGCATCATAACCATTCTGTTGACCGGGAATTTACCAGGAATATTTTACACAGATATTATAATCCATCTGATGAATTCGTGATTTTTACCGCGAGTTGGAACAACCTGGTAAATACTTACCTTCTTACTTCCAGTTTTTCAAATCGACTTTCCTCGATAACAAGCTTAGAAATACCTACAAATAATCCAGAGGTACTTTTATCTCAGTATTATGATAAGATTAATGATCTGAATGTTAGTTTTCTAAAACAACAGGAAGCTAATAACTACTTGATTGATCGAAGTATAAGAGGGCTCGGTGAAGTAGTTGCCGGAATTGCTCAGCAGAACAAGGTTACAACGAAAAGTGCCTTACTGGATTTTATCATTAAGGAAACAGTTATTTCAGCTGCCCAGGAGAATGCTAAAGAAAAAAATGCTGCCGAACTGGAAAGGCAGAGAAGTGAGCTTCAAAATAAACTTGAAGCTCAACTTAGTGATCAGATGGCTGTTATTCGAGATGAAATCCTATCTGATAATTCCAAATTCAAGGATGAATATCTTGAAGCTATGGTATACGAGGCGGATTATTCCAAAGAAAAATATTATTCAAGTTGCTATGATTATTATGACTGCTTCATAAACCAGATTCACTCAGACTATTCTTATAAGTCAACAACGTGGTGTAAGCCTGATTGCAATACTCCGCGAATTGATTATTCGACTTCAATTAATAATGGCGATTATATTGATGTGGCTTTTCGTAAATTGGATCTTTATAAAAAATATAAGAATGATGACTTTATCAAGGGAATCAATCTATTTCTTGATGCAGGTCTTTCTGAGAACAAAAAGAATCCTAAAGCATATTTTTTAAAAGCCGAACTTGAAAATGATATAATTGAAAAACTATTTTTTGTTCATTTAGCCTTAAGCTTAGAACCAGACAATTCAAATTATAAAGCAAGACTTAATGAAGTTGATAATTTATTCACTGATGATCTTTTCCAGGCAATCCGGAATGATGATATTAACTTCGTAGCAAGGAGCATCGAAAAGGGATTCCACCTGGGCCGGGAGAAAAATGGAAGAACTGCGATTGAGTTTGCAATTGATTATGATAAGTCAACCATTCTTGGGATGCTTATTGATGGAACTCCTGATATAAAGAATACTTTAAATGAAAAAGGTTACGGGCTTCTGTTTTATGCTTCGGCTGTTGATGCTCTTGAAGCTGTTAAAAGACTTATTAGCTATGGGATAAATCCGGAATTAGCCGATAACAACAATTCTGGTTTAACCGCCTTAAACATTTCACAAAAAAATAATAGTGAAAAAGTCACTCCTTTTCTGGCTAAAAATTATGATATTAAACCGGCTTTGCTCTATGTGAAAAATTCCGAACAAGAGGATCTTGATAATTTTTCAGATGAACTTTACAAAATAGTCCCTTCAAAACTCAATGAAATATGTTCACTAAATGCTGACTTTAAACTAAAGAATTTTAGCAATATTAATATTCAGACAAATTTTAATGATGCAGAAATATTCATTAATGGAGAAAAAATCGGAACTGGCAAAGCAGATCTTTCTGATTGTTATATAAATAAAAAATATTATCTCAAAATAGCAAAAGACGGATTTTCGACAGAAGAGAAGAATTTTGAATTAAAACCTGGCTGTGATCTAATTATTAAAGTAAATCTGCAAAAATCCCCCAAACCTCTCAAAAATTACCTTGTTTTAAAAGACCTGGGCTATTCAGAACGAAACTGGAATTCTTATTATACAGAACCAGAGGGCTTAAAAAAAGAGACTAAAAGGAATAAGGAATTTAACCAATCACTCAGGGACAATGCTAAAAACAACGCGATAGAAAGTGCCAAACTTTATAATGAAAAAGTTAAAAATGAGCTTGAAAAGAGAAATGCAATTATTTCATCAGAAAATGCTCAGATAAAGGCAGATAGCAAGGTTCTGGAGGAAGGAAGATTAATTGATCTTCAGTATGTTGTAAGAGGTATTGTTGCCTCGTCACAAAAAGATTATGGTCAAACAATTTATCCAAATAATGACACCAGAACAAAGAATACTATTAAGAAGGATGGTCAAAACACTAATAATAATGCTAATACGCCTGGTATTATTGAAAAATATGGTATTCGGATCGTAGAAAATCCTCCAGACATAAATCCTGACAGGAAAAATACACGAAGAAGTGGCAATTCAGGGAAAGATAATTTGGCAGTGAATGAAAAGGGTGAGAATAATTATACAGGTGATTTTGGCATATTCATAGATTCAAGAGATAAGAATCAATATAGCTGGGTAAGAATAAATAATAAAATCTGGATGTCTCAGAATCTTGCTTTTGTTCCAGTTGTGAAAAGTTCAGCATGGATATATGGCACCGATAGCATTATAATTGGAGCGGATAATAAATCCAATAATTCTAAAAATAACGGACTTTTATATACATGGCAAACTGCTATGGAAAGCTGTCCTGTTGGATGGCGTATTCCGACAGATCTTGAATGGTCGCAGCTTGAAAACTATCTAGACAATACAATTGCTGATTTCAATCAAACCTCATATAGGGGTACAAACATTGGAAGCAAACTTGTCAAGAACCAAGCAAGTTCCCTGAATGCCTGTTTTGGAGGAAAAAGATCGACAGGGGGACAATTCATTGGTATTGGAACCTTAGGTACATACTGGACATCAACACAAACCGATGGTTTAAAAATCTGGTACAGACAAATCCAGAAAAACGTTCCACAAATCATTCGGTTTAGTATTGAAGGAAATGTTGGGTATTCAGTCAGATGCATAAAGAATGAATGAAAATTACATTTTTTAGGTAGATAATTAGAGAACTAAAAGATCCTGGAAATATCAATTTCAAATCCATTTATTATGAAAAAGATTTTACTGTTTATATTATTAACGCTAGTGTTAAATCAGGGATTATTTAGCCAAGGAAATTTTGTAGACATGAAAAATAACATTGGAAAGGTTGTAACCATTTCAATGGCTTCTGGACTTAAAGTTTTAGGTACAGTAAGCACCGTAGTAAATATTGCTAATGAAGCAACAGGAGCCTACCAGTTTGCTTTCGATAATAAAAGAGTGAGTATGAATGATAATGATTGGGCAGACGTAAGATCTATTAACATTGGAGGATATGAGCTATTATTCGAAATGATCCAGGACCCTAAGGGCGGGGGGATCAAATTATTTAAAGAATTGTTCAGACTGGAAGCAGGTGCATATGACAAAATAATGATGAACACAAGTATCGCAGCATATTGTGGGGATCCAAAAAAAACCAGAAAAATAATTGGGAAAGCACAAATCAAAGGCATAGAATCGGAAATCAATATGGATCTAAAGCTCTTTTATGATGGGAGTGTAATCTATTATTTAGTTCTAGACAACCCAAAAATAACTTGTGACAAACCACAAAGCGACAAAATTGGAGGGAGGATATTTGTAGACCTTGACTTAGGATTCACAAATTCTGGTAGATTTCATTATATTAATGATTCTTGGGATAATATGTTTATAAAAAACTATTTAAATAATAAATATGCATTTGAAATTCCAATAGGAATAAGAGATTATATAGTAAAAAATTTCAACAATTTGATAGTCAAAGCATTTCTTAAAGATATTGGAGGTTGGGAGAATCCAAAAGAAGGAAAGCCATTTGCTATTTCAATTTTAGGTCAGCCAGAAGAAAGAAATCAGGAATCATCTCAAACAAAAATGAACCAACAAAATAATAAGAAAGAAGGGAAACCAACCATAGCATTTATTATTGATTCTTCAGGCAGTATGAAAAGTTCAGACCCAAATGATATAAGAAAATCCAGTGTCGAACAGATTGTTGATCTATTAAGTGGAAATGAGAATATCTTTCTTATTGATTTTGATGATAAAAGTAAGTGGCTTACATCCTCAAACTGGAATAATTGGAATCGTCAGGATGTAAAATCAGCCATCAAATCAATAGATTCCGATGGTGGTACCAATATTGGTTTAGGTCTTCAAACCCTGCGTGATGCGCTTGAACAAAACATAACTGACTATAGTCGAACTGCAGTTGTATTTCTTTCAGATGGAAAGGGAACCTATAAGGATGAAGCACAGTGGTTTGCTTCAAAGGGTATTAAGATTTATACTATTAGTTATAAAAATGAAGCTGATGCAAATCTACTGAATAGTATCGCAAGTTCTACGGGAGGAATTTATATTCAAGCCAATAATGAGAGCGACGTTGTGGCTGCCTTTATGCAATTTAATAATGACCTTCAGGGGCTCAGCAAGTATGTATCATATCGTGGTGATTTTAATGGACAGTCTTCTCTGACAGTTCCCTCATTTAATGTCGATAAAGATAGTAAACTCCTTACAGTCATTTTAAACTGGTCTGGAGTACAGAAATTAATTGAACTTATTTCATCATCAGGGAAAGTCTATAAAAAATCGAGCTCTATATCAGACAACACAGTAAAATTGCCTGATTTAAATTCTTATACTGCTTCTTTTCAGGAATTTGGGTTAGCTGAACATGGGCCTGTTTCTAGCTCATACTCAGAGACAAGCATAGTGACAAATGATGACGTATCTGATCAAGAATGGATAGATGGACCAGGTTATACAATAGTTAAAATTAAAAATCCGGAACCTGGAGAATGGAACGCTACCCTTAATACTGAAGGCTCTGTAGTATGTAATGATGCATTTCTCTTTGAGGCAATGGGTGACGCTGGGAAAGAGATAAAAATCAATGAATCGAGGAGTGCCGGAACTTATTTATATAAATTAAAAGAAAGTGACCCGGATCTTCTGTGGGAAAAATCAAAGGCAAGCATTATGCTTGAGACACCAGTAGGTAACAAAGTCGATATTTCTGCTAATTATAAAGGAGGAGATTTCTTTTTCTATCCCTCAAATGGTATTGGTAGTTATCAGATTAATGCAACGATATGGGTTACGGATGCCAAGAATAATACATATCAACGACAATTTTCAAGAAGTGAACTGGTAGGGGAATTACTTCCTGGTTATATAGCTCCTGTTAAAGAGACCATGGGAACTTATTTAATTACAGAACAGGGAAAAATAACTGGGAACAGGTCGGGTATTAAATGTTTTATCTATGCACCCGGGGGTTCATCATCGGCTCCGAAAGCATTGGGTTACGTGACATTTGTTAATGAAAAGCAGTGTACAATAGAGATATCGGGTGTTGTTAAAGGCAGAATCGAAAAGGGAGATTTTGTAGAACTTGATGTACTTCAATGGAAAAACGATAAATAAATCCTACTCTAATGTTTTATTGAATAGTAAAAAGACAAGGTTTAAATCCTCTAATAATGAAGATAACAATAATAGAGAGCATAAACAAGAAAACAACAAATCAAAAAAACTAGATTGAAAAAGGTTATTATTATTTCTCTCTTAATATTACTTACAGCCAGTTTAAAAGCCCAGGTAATAGTTATTCAAACTACTTCATCTGCCTATGCAAGTTATAACCAGGAACAACAGCAATGGTCGAGTTGGTCAGAATGGACAGATTGTTCAGTAATAATAAGGATTGATATTACTTCATCACTAATCAAAATTGATAACAAGTTTAATGATTCTTTTAAAATACTTGAGAAAATAAAAGAAGATAAGAGAACTGATTCATATGACGATGGATATACTTCTACTACGTTTTCTACTGTTGACAGAGATGGTAAAACACCGAACATCAAGTTAAAAATATTTGATTCAAAAGAATTCAGATCTTTATTTATTATTCCAATTTCATGTACGTATACCAGGGAAAGAAAATTGAATTTTAAAAAAAAGTGGCATTGAATATGCTTGGCAAGAGTAAATGGTCCATGCAAATTTTTAGTCCCGGAATCTAAAAAAGATATTTTTGAACATGTTAGCAGCAAAATCAAAAGAGAAAAATTGGTATGCTAGATATTATTCATTATTTTAAAATTTGAAGAAATATTCCTTTGACATAAGAATTATTTATAATATATACTCCTGGCTCTGGGCTTATTCATTATTTATACTGTTATTATTTGGATGCGACTCAACAAAAAGTGACCCAACTATTGAATCAAACTCCAACGATATTAATAATGATATTATTTTTATTCAGAAACAGATTCCCATAAGGTTACTCACTAATAACAATATCCCATTAAAAAATATGATTGATTCTCTTAATATTAATTCCTCTGATCTTCATATTGAGGTAGATAAGAGTAAATACAGATTGTCTATCTGTTCGGGGGGATCAGTAATTAAAGAATATCCGGTAGTTTTTGGAGGAAATCCATTAGATGAAAAGTTAAGACAAGGAGATCATTGCACACCCGAAGGGAACTTTAAAGTATTAATGAAATATAAGCACAAAGCATGGTCAAAATTCATATGGATTGATTATCCCAATTCAGGATCGATAGAAAAAATCAATAAAGCGAAAAGAGCCGGTATAATTCCGGCATATGCTAATCCGGGAGGAGAGATTGGCATTCATGGTGTCCCGGGAAATAATGACTATATGATTGATTACCGGGAAAACTGGACATTAGGCTGTATCTCATTAAAAAACAAAGATATCAATGAGATTTATGAAGTCGTCAATAAAGATACCCGGGTAATCATTAGAAAATAGTATGCTTTTGTATTTAATTTTCAGATTTGTTAAATAAGCTGTGAAATATTTGATTAAATTTGATAATGATGAATAGAAAATTTGCGATTATTATAGTACAATAACTCTATATTGAATACGTCATAAAGCATTGATATAATTTCATTTGAATATCTTTTTGTAAGAATAATTTAACAACTATGGAAATAAGTATAATACCTGGGTTTATAATTAAAAAAATTACTAGCAACAGCATTCAGCAAATTAATTGGAATGTACTTTTAAGTACCCTCCTTCTATTAAATATTCTAATATTCGTTCCTAGAAGTTTTATAGATATAATACCACATTTTTGCATCTTTAAGAAGTTGATAGGGATACCTTGCCCTGGATGCGGAATTATACGAAGCATTTATAGTCTAAAAAATTTTAAGTTCCTAGAGTCTTTTAGTTTAAATCCTGTAGGATTATTTTTGGTGGTATTTCTCCTGTCTCAAATACCAATGAGAATTATTGCCTTATGTAGGAGGAATTGGTTTCAGCAAATCAATATTATTACTTGCAGATTAAGCAATCTAATTATTTCTTTTTCTTTAATATTTTGGATAATTCGAATTATAAACCTTAATTTTTAAAATCATGGCAAATATATCTTGTCCTAAATGCGCCGAACTTACTAAAAGAGGAGGTTATAAGGCATGGCAAATTATTGTATCAATTTGTTTTTTTCCACTCGGATTATTGGCATTATTAGCAGATAGAGAATTGACTAGGTGTCAGAAGTGTGGCCATACATGGCAGGGATGATTATTTAAATTGGAAATATCCTTTAAATTAAAAATTTGAAAAATGAAAAAATATTTTTATACTGATGGGACCAACAGTTTAGGTCCATTTTCATTGGAAGAATTAAAGGAAAAAAAGATTACAAGAGAAACTAATGTATGGTTTCATGAATTGGGTGAATGGAAAGAAGCAGGAGGAATATCAGAACTTAGCGAACTTTTTACTTTTTCACCCCCTCCTTTTAAAAGTCAAAATCTGAATATCCATTTGGATAAAGGAACTGAAAAAAGGAAAATAGATGTATTCCTATTCATAACCATCATATTTTGGTTTTTCTCTGACTTTTCTATGTTTATTATTTCTAAGCTGGTTCCTAATTGGTACAACACACCGGCTAAATATTATCAAATTACAATAAATATTATATTTTCACTTATCCCCATTATTTTTGCTCTTTCTATAAGAGATAAAGTATTAAGGATAATTGCTTTAATTCTTGGTGGAATAACATCAATCTACATCTTATATATAAATATTAGTGGACTCTTCTAATACCATGACTAATCCCTTAATTATAAAAACGAATGAAAAAATACTTTTATCTTGATGGTTCAGATAATCTTGGGCCCTACACCCTTGAAGAATTGAAAGAAAGAAACATCACAAGGGAAACTAAAGTTTGGTTCCAGGAATTGGGAGAATGGAAACCAGCAGGATCACTGTGTGAGCTAGATGAACTATTTAAGGTAATTCCCCCTCCAATCAATAATTACGAGTCTAGTAGTATTAAAATACGAAATCAAAGTACTGGTCAGAAACTTCCCAAAAATTGGTTAGTGGAATCTATTTTGGTGACCCTATTTTGCTGTCTCCCATTCGGAATTGCTGGCATAGTTAATGCTGCAAAAGTTGAATCACTATATATTGCCGGTGATATTGATGGAGCAATTAATGCTTCAAAAGCAGCAGAGAAATGGACCACGATTGGCTTTTGGATTGGTTTAGTAGTGGGTGTAATATATTTAATTGTTATTTTAGCTAGTGCTGCAGGTGGGCTTTAATAAATTATTAAAAAGAGGAATAGTTATTTTTGCCTTTAGTGCATTGTTTTTTATCTATAGGCTATATGACCCTACTGAGAATTCCAATTTTCCCCGATGTCCATTCCTGTATTTAACTGGTTATAAATGTATGGGTTGTGGCACTCAAAGGGCAATTCATAAGTTATTAAATCTAGATTTCATTGGTGCAATGAAGGAGAATGCTCTTATGGTTTTGTCAATTCCTTATCTTTTAATTGGATTTGTTTTTGATTCAATCAGACAACCAAATGCGAAAATCGTAAAATGGAGAAATATTCTATTTGGGATAAAAGCTATTAGAATCGTTCTAATATTTCTAATTTCCTTCTGGATTTTGAGAAATATTCCTAGTCTTCAGCAATATATATAACATATTAATCTCTTTGTCGATTATAAGCAAGAGCATGGTATAGATTCTTATAGATTGATTATCCCAATTCAGATTCGATAGAAAAAATCAATAAAGCAAAAAGAACCGGAACAATTCCGGTGGATTCCAATCCGGTAGGAGAGATTGGCATTCATGGTGTTCCGGGAAATAATGACTATATTATTGATTACCGGGAAAACTGGACATTAGGTTGTATATCACTGAAAAACAAGGATATCAATGAGATTTATGAAGTCGTCAATAAAGATACGAGGGTAATTATTAGATAATAGTATGCTTTTTCAGATTGGTTTTAGGCAGAATGATCATGAAAATATAATTTTCCTCTAACACGAAATATTCATCTCTAACTCAAAAATTGACTATCCCTTTCAACCTTTCTTCAATATTTGCCCAATGGCTGTTTAGGTTAATAGTTCTAATGAAGATCTTATGATTCTTATAGTCATATTCCATATTATAATCGTCATCAATAGTCGGGTATAATAATATTCCGCTAGCATTTTGATTTCTCTCAGAGCCATCTTCCTGATTAAGTAAGTAACTGAATAGCTGATACAAGTTAGCTGATTTTACTTTTTTCGTCTCAAATCGTTGAGCCAGTGTTTCGGTGTAATACTTGGTGTCAATAATGATTTTTATTTCTGAATTCTGTAAAGTTATATCGGTCAACATGTTTGGAACAAAGCTCAAATGACCGGGATCGGTAACGGAAAATTGCCAGTTTATCTGCTCTCTTCGCACCTGGAATTCATTCTGCTCGAGCCTGTAAAAATTATAAACGAAATTTTCAAAAACTTTATGCATTTTAACTTCATCGCGGGTGAAGTCAATAAAATTCCAATATCCAGTTTCCTGCGATGGCAGACTGCTCTCATGAATTAATTGGCAAATATTCATAACAAAATGATAAAACTTATTATTCCGATTATACCTGATCTGAGGGAATAAGGATGACCTGATCTCAACTGGCTGAACATCGGGGAACATACAGATAAGTGAACGGATGCTCTTCTTCAGATCCGAATCAAGGTTTCTGGTTCTCATTAACTGTAATAGAGTTGTAAGTAATACCTGGTTAAGGAGAACGTTCGGAGAAAACTCATCATATTGACAAATTGTCTTCTGTTTGTTTAAAAGATTTGTTTTAATAGTTTCGCTTACAGCTAACTTGCCTTTGATTCCTGCAAGTTCTGCGTGAACTTCAATATAACTTTGTTCAATACCTCGTTTCAGAAGAATCCTTGTGGAATTAATAAGAACTTTTGCCAGAAGATCAACCAGTTTGGTGATCCCATCTGTTGACACTTTAACACGATCCTTCTCATCCAGATTATTCCAGGAATAGCTTAGCAAATAGTAAATATTCTGAATCGGAATCTGCATAATTATGCTTTCAAAATCTTAATCATACTTTCTACATTATCCAGATTGTCAAACCAGATTTCTTCAAGCAATGGTTTTATCTCAAAATTCAGTATTTCATCATACCATTCTTTCTCGTTTTTCTCAGGATCAAATGAACAAAAGTAACTGTGCCCGATCTGAAATCCATCACCAAGGTTACTGTCGGCAACAATTTTATCATTTACTTTTCTAACAGCATTACTTATAAACCCAGCAAGATTCTCAGAGATGCCTCGGTTCATTAAGAAATCTGTGAAGGATTTATCAAGAACAGGTTCGAGCTTAATAAATGCAAATCTTCTTCTAAGAGCGTAATCAACAATTGCAAGGGACCTGTCTGCAGTATTCATCGTTCCAATAAGATAGAGATTTTCAGGAACATAGAAAGTTTCTTCATCATCTTCAGCATAGGTGAGTCTTAGAGAATAATTTTTAGATCTTTTATCATGCTCAATAAGCATCATAAGTTCACCAAATATTTTACTGAGATTACCCCGATTTATCTCATCAATTATAAGAAAGAATGGACGGTCTGGATGGGCATGGGCCTGCTGGCAGAAGTTGAAGAAAACACCATTTTTAATTGAGACTCCCTTTTTATTCATCCGCAAACCCTGGATAAAATCCTCGTAACCAAAAGACTGGTGAAATTGAACCATCTTTATTTGTGAGTCATTTTTCTGACCCATTACCTGATAAGCAATTTTTCTGGCCAGAAATGTTTTACCTACTCCAGGAGGACCCTGGAGAATAATATTTTTCTTTCGTAATAGCAAGTTTATTATGCTTTTAATACTCGTTTCAGATATAAATGGTTTATCTGGATCGGTGAGTATATTGTATTGTTTTATCTCTCTGTTTAACTGAATTCTCTCCTGAACAATATTCTTATTATCAATTATATCACGAATTATATCATACTCTTCCTCAGTTAATTTGAAAAGACTTCCCTGGTTATTTTTAAACACCTCGCACTGTTGCAATCCTGGATCATTTTGTAGTTCATTCCAATGAACCGTAATCTCAAGCTTTTCAACCATTTCAAATTCGATTACTTCTCCTTCCTTTTCGGACTGGTGAAGTGATCTTGTTATTTCAAAAATTGCTTTGATTTGTTTGACTGGTGTACTTTCATAACCAATCATCAAATCGCCTGGTTTTACAGCTTCGAAGTGTTTATATATTCTTCTTTTATTACCTTTTTCATTTCTTGAAGTATACGTCTGGTGGTCCCCTTCATTATATGAGCTTATTTTCCATATTTCGGGATTTGCGTTAATCCACCAGTAGTTCATTTCAGGTTCTTCATCTAAAGTACCATCTTCAATATCCGGTGTTTCATATATATGGGTTTCTTCTTCAATTATATGATCTTTTAATTCAATTTCAGAATACTTCAAGCCATACAAATCAAAATCAGACCTAATAACAGGGAAAAGTCTCCTGTACTCACTTATTAAAAACTCCCAGACTAATGTTGGACTAAAGTTGTCAGGGCGAAACAACGTAGCATAGTTTCTATAAGAACGCGGCTTATACTGGTAAACCGTATCAGTAAGCCATTTTACATTTCTTTTATGAAAGTATCCGGATGGGTCATCCTTGTCATAAAAATAGTCTCCATCTATTACGCCCACTCCAATGCAGGTATTAGTACCTTTTGATACAAAAATTACATCTCCTTTATTAGCTGTTTTAAACAGCCATAATGGCCATACCTGATTCGACTGATTATCCGGTTCCAGACCTGCCTTAATGTTAATGTCTTCAATTGTAATCAAACTGGAAATATCTCCGGAATTAATCTGGGGCAGATTGAGCCCAGCAATAGATTCATTTTTAAAGCGATCCCATTCAGATGCCTGCGAACCAGGGGATAGTTTAAAGTAATTCCTGATCTTACTATTCAACCTAAAAATATCTGCTTTCTCTTTTTCTAATATCTCTATAATCTCTTTATAAGAATTGCACTGAACCACTTTGTCAGGTTCTCTGTCGTGTAGAGAAAAACCACCGATCCTTCCTGCCTTTATCTGATTACTTATCTGAATGAAAAACTGATAGGCATCTTTATGGGAATTTTTGTTCATAGGATAGATTGCTATCCATGTATGTTCAGAGCCAAAATTTGAAGGCCCAAAAAAATCTACCTTATGCCATGTATAATCTTTAAGGCCAAGGTCTTCAATAACTTGTTTACCTATCTGATCAAGGTACAAGGAAACAGTTTCGCGGATAGTTCCTCTGAAGAAAAAGACATGAAAAACATTCCATTGGCGCTGCCAGTTAGCGAAAATATCCCTTTTGCCATCCATAAGATATGCAACCATCTGATCAACCATGTTGGGGCTGCAGTGGGCAAAATAGTCTCTGTCTTTTCCACGGATTTTTCGTTTGATTTCTTCAGTAACCGACTCATTAATTACTTCTCCATTCAGCATTTTCCGGGCAATTTCGGCTCGTACTAAGGCAACAGGTTGGAAACGCCGATCAGGATCGCCATATTCTCTTACCACATCCTGAATAACACTTTTTTCAAGTTTATTCAGGTCTTCATATAAAGAGTCTGGCTGATCAAAGTAAATCTTATACTGTTTTGCCAGATTGTGAATGTACTGAAGTTGGGTTTCCATGTTATTCGAATTTGAAAATTATAAGACTTATTTTTGATTCTTGAGATTACGCTCAAAGAATCCTTACTTTTTAAAGAGATAAATGTGTCCCTTTCCTTTTTCTTATATTAATAAGTCAACCACTCCCTGATCTTTTTTCACACGAAAACTCAGATTAATTGTTTACCTGTAAGTTTATAATAAAATCGTTTGAAGGATTTACTTCTTCTAAAATTACGAACCTCTGAATAATGTTTCAATAATGGTTCCGTATGTATCATTGGTTGGAATGATCTATGCCCTCGATACAAGGTAAAGTACTTATCTAGCAAACCTTTAGGATCGTGATGAGTATCAGGGTACCTAATTTTGACTATTTCATCTTTCATTGATTTCTTAGTGATGAAATATTCTTTCAATGCTTTTTCATCAGCTATCAACCAAGCCTCAAGTTCCTTCTCGATACAAAGGAAAATAATTTCATTCTCTGTTAAATTAAAAGCTGCCAATGATTTTTTAATTGCTTCCTTATCATCATGTCTACATGGTTTCCCATCTTCTTTCCATGCAGGAATTAAATCCCAAACTACAAATATTACCTGACAACCTATACCTTTTAGCCGTTTTACTTCTTTGCCACATTCCTTCTCAAGTTCCTTTTTTGATTTTAAAGCAGCATGATGAAAGTTTTTTCCAAAATCAAATGTTGGGTAAATAAGTTTTATAATATGTCTAAAAACTTTTATGTCACCCCCTCCAGGTGAACATTCAAAGACAAATCCTAATTTCATTTATTAAGATATTGTTGAAGTAAATCTTTTTCGTAAAGTTCTCCTGGAGTGTAATCCTTTGACCATTTACGCAGATCCTCATCATTATAGGGTCTCTTGAAAACAACCTTTTCATTTTCCCTTTCAACAAATACAATTTGCGATAAATGGAGCAGGTCAAGTAAATACGGGGAATGGGTTGTTACAATAACTTGCGATTTTTTATCTTTTATAAATTCTCTGATTTCACTTATGATAAGATTTATGGTTCTGGGGTCTAACCCATTTTCTATTTCTTCAATCACAATTAATGGTGAAGGTTCAGGATTTCTGAATACTGCTAATAAGGCCAGAATTTTGAGTGTTCCTGTTGAAAGCATCCACCCAGGCAATTTGAAATCCTGTTCTGTAAGTTGCAGATAAACCATCTTTTCTAATTCGCTTGTTATCCTGGGTTGCAGATCTTTTGCATATGGCAGAACAAATTGAAGTATCTCCAAAATACCGTTGTAAACATCGATATTTTTATTCCGTATAGATAGTAAGTACTCTGCAATATTTCTTCCGTCTTTGTTGAGTGTAATAGGTCCTCCAATTTTCTTTTGAGGAAATGCTTCGCCCATTAAAAAAGTATTCATGGAAAGGAACTGCCAATTTTCCACATATCTGCGGATTTCTAGTTCAGCACTAAGGATTGATCTGTCAGGTGTTTGCCAAGGTGCTTTTCGGTCTTGAGTTATGTAATTATTATCAGCATCTCTACTTCTTTCAAATTGTTTATAGGTAACTTTTTCGGCTATAAAAAATATATTCCCCTCACTTGAGTCTTCCTGTCCAATTGAAGTAGAAAATTTAATTGGACTAAGTGAGCTCTTAATGTTTAATTTAACATCGAAAAGGAACTCCATTGGAGCAAATTGCATCTCGATACCATCCTTTACGATTTTTTTTCTTTTCTTTTTGCCTTTATAATAAATATGTTCAAATTCTCTCCAAGGACGAATCGCAGAATCCAACCCTTCTTCAATTATAGACTTAAACATTTGCAAGCCTTCCAACATACTACTTTTGCCCATTCCATTGTAGCCAATAAATGCTGTTAAGGGAGTAAGTGTTACCTTGGCTTTCTCAATGGCTTTGAAATTTTTTATTTCTAAAGATTTTATCATTGCTGATTATTTATAAAGTCATTTTATTAATCCTCTTTCAACATCCCTATAAGCATTCTGTGCTGACACTTTTTGCGGTTGAGGAACTACCGGGAAAGTGCTGAGGATGTATGTAAATTCTTCTTCGGTTAAACCGTAAATGTGAGCAATTATTCCGTCTAATTCTGCACGTAGCCTATTACGTTCATACTCCTGTGTAGCTGCAACTTTTTCACTCCATTTGCATTTCATCACCTCTTCCCATAAATCTGCAAATTCTATTGTTGTACAAATAAGCCTGGCTGCTCTTTCTACTATGGGTTTATACCATCGATCTTTCACATTTAAACGAGGTATGTGTAATTGGTAGATATAAAACATATTTATATTGGTTGCAACCATTTGACGTATGCAATAATCAACAGGATAACTGTTAATAAAACCTAAAAGCATAAGTTTATTTGCATTATCCAAGTAGTCATTTTCCTCTCTATTTGTATTTACCAAGATTGAATTGCCGCAAAAAATATTTTTGGGAAGAATTGTTCCAATTAAGCCTCTCTCATTTGCACTTCCCCCCACTGCCCTTGTTCCAATTCTGTAATCTTGATACTCAAGTTTTTGACCACTATCGGCACCAGTTTTTCCAACAATTGTTTTCCTTGCATCTTTTTCATTTAACCAATATTGTGGTTCGCTAAATCTGTGGGTAAATTGGTGAATCATTTTGCCTTCATAAAGGACTAACCCGCCCTTAATAGGGATAGTTTGAAATAATCTGCTATCACCAGTCATATCAAATTCTCTATTCAATGAAAGCTTGAATGAATTTGGAACAGCCTTACCGAGCATTGGGAAAGCTATAAGTTTATTTGCGATCTCTAAGTCAATTTCTTCTTTGAACTCCATAATTGAAAGAGATTCAGGAGCAAACTCTTTCACAATTTTAATAGGAATCTTTAATTTGAATTCATCACTTTCAAGAAAACTATCCAACTCATCCGGACTAACAGATTCATGGACATAAATTCTGAAGGATGCTTTGAAAAAATCTTTCGGCTTATCCTTTTTATATGTTAGCAAACAGAATTTAAAATTGTGCATAACCCCTTCAAACAAATTTCTTTCATTTGAGAGGCTGATAAGATTAAGTATCTCAGAATGGTTCAAAAGTAATTCTCTAAGTTGTTTTGTGCCTAAGTCACTATAAATTCCACTTGGTATGACAATTCCACAATAACCATTTTTCTTAATAAGATTATAACATTGTTCGACAAAAAGTTTATAGAGGTTAATATCAGAACCGGCCTTTTTACCATTGACAACAGAAATCTGATTTTTAAATTGATCTGAACTTCTAAAATATTGACTTTGATGAGGATAATTGCTAAGATAATCGTTATATAATTTTCTTATATTATCATTATTTAGAAGCTCTATTTTTTCTTTTTCAAATTCCTTTATCGATTGAATATTTTTTTTGATTGTTTTTGAATAGGGAGCAAAAAATTCCTTGTCTTGTGGCTTAAAGATTTCCCAGGGTGGATTAGTAATGATTGCATCGAAGCCATTTTTCTTTCGGAATATTTCAGAAAACTCATAACCCCAATGAAAAGGTTCAAGAGCTTCAATATCTTTAATATTTATACTTCTTTTAATTGATTTGCCTTCTTTGTTTTTCTTCTCATCCCAGGTTACCTGTTCGTACTTAATGCCGAGGTTACTGAACTCATGACCCAGCATAAGGTTAAGTATTCCTTTGGCTTCTTCTTCCTTCAGTTCGATGGCTTCCTTCTTAATCTGGATATTCTCTTCACCAGATTTAAAGGAACGGATGGCAGCTTCACGGTTATTAACCAACTCACGGTAACTTTTCTTAAAGAGGTCGCCACTCTGGTGCTTGTTGTATTCGCTCTCATCTACACGCATCAGGCCAATGAGCGAATTGCCACTCATTATGTTAAAGTCAATATTAGGTAATGGCTCTAATTGTTCAACAGTTCCGGCGCTGGCAACGAGCGCTAAGAACAATCTCAGCTTTGCAATTTCGGTGGCCTCTTCCATGAGGTCAACCCCATATAAATTGTTGGTAATAATCTGTTTTTTAATAAAGTAGTTTATGCTTGGGTGGCTTTTCCCAATTTCTTTTTTCCACTCTGTCAATTTCTTATCTCCCAAAAAATCAATCTTTCCAAGGATAGCAGCATAAACATTAATAAGAGTTTTCATTGCTGCAACCAAAAAAGCTCCGGAACCGCAAGCCGGATCAAGCAAACTCAGATTGGGTAAAACAGCATTTTCACCAACAATAAGTTTCAAACAGGTAGGTGCGTCTAAGTTTAGAAGGAGTTCTGCAATACTTAAATAATGTTTTGGTTTCCCATATTTATCAAGACCTGCTTTTTTCAATAATTCCGGATCAATTTCAGGGTCGTTAACTGCGTCTAATATTAGTTTATATACCGTTTGTTCGCAGAGATATTCGGTTATTTCAGTTCGCGTGTAATAAGCGCCGAATGCTTTCTGGTTGATATACTTTTCAAAAATATAGCCCAACACATCCGGGTTCATTTCATTATCAGCGCCTCCCGGTGTATCGTCAAGTGTCCAGCTATACCGATCAAAAAGAGAAAAAAGATTATCAAAAGCATTATCGGGTATTTTTATTTTGCCTTTGTATTTTGTTTCAATTTTATGCTCCAGGAATAATCCTCCATTCAGGTATTTGATTTTCCCGATCAGTTTATTGGTTTCAGGGCTGCGTTCTTGCTCATGTTTTGCAAATCCTTCAAAAAAAAGTTTATACAGAAATTCTGAGTAGAATTTGTTTTTACCAAGATATTCTTTCGCGTATGCGAGTTTGTTATTCAGGTATTTTTCATCGCCATTGTCCAAAAACAACTTCTTCTGCATAAAATAGATGAACATCAGGCGATTCAGGATAACCGAAGAATACCACTTAAGCTCGGCTTCGCTGTCAATACCTTCAATAAGATCTGAGAATACAATATACTCTTGCTGATATTCCTTAAAGAACCTTTTTACAACTCTCTCTATATCCAATGCCGATTTGATACGGCTTGCAACTTCTGCAATAGCAATGTTCCCTTCTTCGTCAAATTCGCTTATATCAACAACAAGCGAGGCTATCTTTGAAATGAAACTGTCTCCGGGTTGATGACTGAAAAAAAAATGTTCACGGCTTACAATTTTTTTGTTCTGGTTTTTGAGCCAGTGCCAGATACTACCTTTTCGGTCTTTATCAATAAAGATCAGTACATTTTCATAATGCTGTTTCTGAATTTCTTTTGCAATCGTTAATCGTTGTTTTGGTTCGGGTACTATACCATCGGGTGTTGTAATCTCAAAAACAATAGCGCCACTCAGTTCGGCAATTGGTTGCCGGATTATTTTAATGTCTTTGATGATTTCAGTCACCTTTTTAGTTGAGGAAGGGATACTCCAACCCAGTTCTTCAATAAAGAGATTTCTGAAGTCAAAAGACTGCAGCAGTTTACGTGTTCGTTCTATGTTCAGGTTCTTTGCCACTACTCTTTATTTATTAATCCCATTGAACAAATAATTTGTGGTTCACGATTTGCATTATCCTCTTCACTGATTATGCAAAGTTTGTCTTCTTCACGAAGAGCTGTAACCAGATTTGATAACATATCATCATTTGCACCAGCCTTTAACTGCCTCCCAATAACTTCTTTAGCGGTTTCCTTAAGAGGGTATTTATAAATATCATCAATAGCCCTCTTTAAAGCATCAGTCACAAAGAGAGTGTCTTTATAATCTTCATAGAATCGTGTCAGGTGCATGTATATACGATAGCGGACACTGCTCTGCTTGCCTAACTGACCACCGGTACTTAGCTCAATATCTTTTATATAACTTAATCCCTTTTCCACTAATTTATGATGTTCCGGTATTTTATATTCCGGGATTGTTTCAGGAGTGCATTTTGCAGCTTTTAAAATGGTGAGTTGAGACTGGGTGATTACCTCTCCTTTTTTATTTGTCCATACCAATACATCATTATCATCCGCAGTGCGGCTATAAACAATTACGCCTTCATTTTCTTTAACATCAGTATTCTTCTTTGTAGCATACACAACATTTGGCATCTCGGGAATAAGGTTGATTAATTTTGGATCATCATCAGAAGCATTTTTCCAGATCTGAAAAGCATAAGAAGCCAGATCAACTTCCCCATCTTCTTCTTCATCAAGTATTCCGGATTTTTCGCTATAAAAATTTTCCAATTGAGTCCGGATTTTCTGATTGTCAAAAAACAATTCGTCAGGGGACCCTAAGACTTCATCACTTTGTTCCAATCTTGATTTCAGACGGCTGCGCAGGCGAATAATTTTTTCAATACCTTCTTCAGGGAGGAACGAGTAACAATAGATCCTTTCAGCTTTTTGCCCGATTCTATCAACCCTGCCTGCCCGTTGAATAAGACGGATGATGGCCCATGGTAAGTCATAGTTAAGTATAATATGTGCATCCTGCAGGTTTTGTCCTTCACTCAATACATCAGTAGTAATAAGAACACGGATCTCATCTGCATCTTTTATATCCTTTCTCTTGTCGTTGCTGACCGGGCTGAACCGATACGCGAAGGAAGTAGGGTCATCATTATCGCCTGTTACGCAAAATGTCTTTGACAGACCTCTTTTGCTTAATTCAGAGCAAATATATTTAGCGGTGTCCGCGTACTGGGTAAAAACTAAAAGCTTTTCGTTGTGATGATCTTTTGTGATAAGCTTATATAGTGCGTTTAATTGTCGATCTTCATCAGCGCTCCAATCTTTTCCAAGCTCAAGAATTTTTAGAAGGTCACGGCTATCGTCAATCAAAGCATTTTTCAGATTAATCGAGAACAGTTGACTGTTTATCCAGTCAAAACGGTTTTTATATGTTAATGAAAACAAATCATACACTTTTTGTGCCTGATTATAATAAGCTTCATCGCTCAGCAGAAGATTTATCTTTTCTTCTACAGTTTCAGTGGTTTCAATATCCTGGTCTTCAAGGTAATCGTCCAACATATTAGCATCCTGCTTTCCAATAGGAATGGGCAATTTGTTTTCAATAGCATAAATGAATATGTAATTACGAAGAATATGCCGGCTAATTGAAAGAAGAAAAGAATATCCACTACTTTCCAGCCTTTTAAAAAGATTTGTTCTTGCAAAACCTTTTAAACGGGCCCCGGCGCGACCAAGGTTTTGAATGATAACTAGATCCTCTTTTGAAGGTTTTATCACCGGGTTTTGATTAATATACTGGTCCTGACCTAAACCATAGCGCGGCAGATTGAGTTGATTGATAATTTCGACTACATTTTCAGCATAAAGTTTAGCGTACTGGTCAGAAGGGTCGTTAGTATCAAATTCATATTCAACTTTTTTAGGAATCCGGTCAGGGAAATATGATCGTGTTCCATCAGAAAAAGTCAGAAATTTTCTTCCGTTTGTTTCGTCAGTTTGCGTGTAATATGTTTTTATAAAACTCCTGGTCCTTCTGACCAGATACAATCTCATGAGTTCCCTCCAGTCATCGGCAAATTCACTCTTTTCAAAAGCCGGTAAACTGCGTATCGGGGTTTGATATTTAGCCATGAATTGTATTTTTCCACCAATGCTTTCTATAAAATGCTCCGGACTGATCCCTAAATCCTTCTCATCGGGAATGAACAGACGAAGCTGGTTTGATAAATCGAGGAAAGTTTTATTATATGGTGTTGCAGAAAGCAAAATTACCTTGCAGTCATTTAGTTGAATATACTCAAGGATAGATTTGTACCGTTTGCCTTCACGATTACGGAGGTTATGGCTTTCATCAATAATTACCACTCGATAACGCCTTTCTTTTGGCAATGTGGTCTGTGCCTGAGTGATGGATATTACTTTTGCTCTAAGTTGATATTTATGCCTGTAATCCTCCCACATATGAACAAGGTTCTTTGGACAGATTATTAATGTTTCTAACATGAAATCGTCTTCGAACATCTTAGCCAATGCGGTTGCAGTTATAGTTTTTCCAAGACCAACTACATCACCAATTATTACTCCACCTCTTTTGTTTAGATGATGAGCAGCAACCAACACAGCTTTTAGCTGAAAGTCAAGAAGTTGCTTTTCAAAAACTTTTGAGACCTTAAATTCAGCAATCCCGGCTCTTGCCTCTCTGGCCAAATGGAATGCAATTTTCAGATAGATATGGTAGGGATGAATAAGCTTTTCGGTAGCCCAACTGTTGTCTATAATATCAGCTAGTTCATCTGAGATATCAATACAAAATTTATCATCCCACCTGTCGTTAAACCATTTTGAAAGTTTAATGTTAGGGTCTTGCTCCAGAATATCTACATTCAATTCTCCCTGAAGGGATAATCCTGAAAGTGTTAAGTTGCTACTTCCCAAATAGCCAATAACTGGATTGATACGGTCATCACGAAAACACAAATAAAGCTTAGCATGAAGCGGATGACGGAGAAATAATTTCACGATGACCTTCTTTGCTTTAATCTGTGCTGAAAGTTTTTGCAAACCTTTTTCATCTGCTTCACTTGGAATTCCAATAGTAAGCTGATCTTTAAACTCCTGTGCTAATTTTTTTCTGATAATCATTGCTGATTGATTATCAATTCCGTCATGTTGTGTTTTTGAGAAATATTCTTTGATAGTTTCTAGCGGCGGTTTCTGCATACCAACAAGCAAGCGGCAACAGTTCCCTTCACCACCCTTCCAATTCTCTATATGATGTGCGACATGTTTCCATCCACGAAGATTGAAATATCCAACGCAGAAATCAGCGCGATAAGAAACATCGAGAGTGTAATTTAAACCTTCCGACAGATGGTTTTCTATGTTATCAAATATTTTAGGCATCTACCTCTTCTCCATTAAGTTACTTTCTCGTAGGTAAACAAGCCAGAATTATTTAATAAACTTCTCATTAGGGCAGATTATTTAAAATCAATTATTATGTAATTCATCCTAAACCTTCAAAACAATTCAATTTTAAAATTAATCAAAATAGATGTTAAACGGCAAAAATTTATTGATAAGGAGTAAAAACTCTACTTTTCAAAACACAATTCAGGTAAAAGAATCAGACATTCTGTTTCTCTATCAGAGTCTTTCCAATATATTATGAAATTAACTGTCGCATTTTTTACCTGGTATCCTTGTTCTTTAATATTTGCAATATTTTTTAAATAACTCTTTGAGAACTTAAGAACTAATTCGCCTTTGGAATTAAGACATCCCTGATTATTTGCTATAAGAGTATCTCCTGAAATCACCTTTGAAATCCGGTTCTGAATAAACTCAAAATAGCCAAGGTTTACATCAGAAAAACTTAGGTGCATTGTTAGTTTTTCAGGTGGCTGATAGGAAGTTTCATCTTCAACATAGGATAACCCATCTGTTTTAATGCTGCTTAAAAAGTTGCCATTATAATGGATTACCAGATTTTGTTTTGCCCTGGTCATTGCAACATATAACAATCGCTTTTCATCGTCTTGGGAAACATCAAATCTGTCAAGCATAATGAATATATTATCAAACTCTCTTCCTTTTGCTTTATGCATTGTTGATACAAAAATTGTTTCGTTATCCTGTCCCAGAAAATCTTCAAACTTTGATTCACAAATAAAAACCTCCAGGTCGGATTTATATTTAATTCTTGTATTTGCTAATTCAAATTCCTTTATAATGTTTTTACAAATATCCAGATTTGAACTTTTCGAATATTTTCTTAAAATTTCATTTTTCGCAGATTCCCATTTCTCATCACTAATGGAGGGAGAATCTTCATCTCTATTCACTATTTCAATCAGAGAGCGGACTTCCACTAGGTTTATCAAATTAAACCCATCATTAGTCATTATAAGTTTAGCCTTTAATCTATTTTTGTTAAGCAGTCCGGTTATATAAAGTGCTTCAATGTTTGTCCTGGTCAATACACAAGTTGAACCAGAAAGATCAGTTGAAACAATATCAGTTACTGTTGGTGTAAATAGATTCTCAGTTAAATAATGAACTATTTTAATTGTACCATTTTCCGTAAATCTGGAAACTACAGGTATTGTTTTCAGTCTGCGATTGATTGTTTTTACGTATTGATCAGAAAACTTAACCAAATTGTTCTTGCTTCTGTAGTTATCGACAAGTTCGTACTTAACAGCGTTCTCTTTATTGATCAGCATTACCATATATTTTGAATCAGATCCCCTGAAACCGAAAATGTTCTGATCGTCATCACCGACTGCAATAACTCTCAAGTCATCATTATGGTCAATAAGAGTATTAATCAGCTCATATTCATTAGAATCGATATCCTGAGCCTCATCAATAACAAGCACTACCTTGGTGATTTTGCTCTGCTCAACTTCCCCTTTTCTGATTTTTTCAATTGTTGTTTTTAAGATGTCATCGGATTTTTCAATAGTGCCAACTTTTCCCAGCAAATCGAAACAATAAGAATGAAATGTTTTAATTTCAATAAAGTTCGCTGCATTTCCATAAAGCTCAATTAACCTTTTCTTGAATTCAGTAGCAGCGGCTCTGGAAAAAGTCAACATCAGAAGTTGTTCATGTTTAACATCCTCCATCAGGAGAAGTGATGCCAGTTTATGTACAAGAACCCTTGTTTTTCCGCTTCCTGGTCCGGCAGCAACAACTATATATTTTGAAGTAGAATCATTTATTATTTTTAACTGTGCTGGTGAAAGTGATCCAAACAACTGTCTGAATTTTACCGGAGTGAGGTTTCTCTTGATCTCTTGTTGCCTACTTCCTTTAAAATATTTATTTAAAAAAACATCATAATTCAGCTTAAAGTAATCTTCCACAAATTGAAGAGCACTCCTGTAATCTTCGATCATCTTCCTTGCATACTCTCCAACAATATGAATCTGTTCAACTTTGTTCTGATAAAACTGTTCCAGTTTTTTATAGTCCTCTTTTTTATACTGAGTCTTGTTATCTTTTTCAATTTTTTCAATTGTAAGTTTGTTATAAACCACGAGGAAGCCTCCCTCAATTTTTAAAGCTTCAATACGGGATAAATAGAACAAGGAGTCCTCAACATCATCTGCGGAAATTTTTACTTTAAATAATTCCTGGCTTTGTTCATATGCCTCTTTAAGTTCAATGACTGAAAACTCAACCGGGATTTCACTGGAATCAGGAGCACTTTCGTTTATGACCTTTTCGTAGAGATATTCAATAATAAATTTTGCCATCCAATGTCTTCTGTTAATCTTTTCCAGAAGTAATTCTCTCTTTTGTACTGGAATGATCAAAATATGATTTTTGGAATTTTCCAAATTTCGACGTTTTATCCAATTCTTGATAGCCCAAAAGTTTAAAACTGTCCTTATCTTATTTGTGGAAACATCATAACAACCAGATTCTAATGCTTTTTCATTCAGCTCTTTCACATGATATGTCATCTCCTGATCACCAAGTTCGGAGAAAAGAAAATCTTCTATCATTCTGAATGATTCTGTTATTTTGATTGACCGGCTTTTGAAGTCTTCCCCTTTGATGAATGCCGTAAGGTCTTTAGTATCAGCAAGAATTTTTTCCTCTCTCAGAAGGTTTAAAATCTTAAATACTTCCTCTTTTACGATACCGAGATTATCAGAAATATAGTCAACCCTTGACTCAGCTTCTTCATCATTTGCTTTCTTCCTGGTTCGGGCTGAAATAAGGTTTTTCATAATTCGGATCGCCTTACCCTTTTGATTATCATCAAATCGTGATGAGGCATTTATTCTGTCTATTACATCCTGAGCAGTTTTAGCAAGAATACTATTAGCAAAAATCCTTGGCTCATTTTGTCCCCTTTTAAGGTATCCAGCTTCTTCGAGTGCAGCGATAGCCGTAGTAACTCGGGTTTCTATTTCTTTAATTCCATCATCCCAACCTGCTTTCCTGGCGATTTCAAGGGCTGAATTAGAGATTTTTGATTTGAATTTTGTGTTTTCCTTAATTGCTTTCCAGACCTGCTTTATCTCTTTGATGCTTAGCTTAGTTTGATTCAGTAGCGCAAAATGCTTTCCAAGATCATCTTCATTATAAAGGACAAAACAATCAGCTGTTATTTTTTCATCCCGTCCGGCTCTGCCTGCTTCCTGTACATAGTTTTCTAATGAATCTGAAATGTCATAATGAATAACCATGCCGACATCCTTCTTATCAACACCCATTCCGAAAGCAGATGTAGCAACCATTATCTGAACTTCACCTGACATAAAAGCATTCTGATTCTCGGTTTTTTCTCTAACATCCATTTTCCCATGGTAAGGTTTAGCATTAAAACCGTCCTGCTTAAGCTTCTCGGCAATTTTAAATGCACGGGATGTTCTTGAAACATAAACAATTGCCGGACAATTATTATATTCAATTAAGTATCTAAGTTTATTATATTTTTCATCTTCGGTCTTGTTCTCAAAGACTTTATAAGAAAGATTAGGCCTGGAAGTGCCAGTACTAAAAACTTCGAGATCGAGGGATAATTTTTCTTTAAAGTATAATCTGATATCCTCAATGACCTTTTGTTTGGCTGTAGCAGTAAAGCATGAGACAGGAATTGACCCCTGGATATTCTTATTTTTTTGAAGGTTTTTAATGAATTCTCCAATGTATAGATAATCCACTCTGAAATCCTGTCCCCAGGCAGAGAAGCAGTGAGCCTCATCAATTACGAAACGATCAATTGTTCTGCCAAGCAATAGGCGTTCAATTGTTTTTGATCTTAAGGATTCAGGTGAAATGTAAAGAATAGATGCAGAACCATCTTCCACTCTTTCTAATGATTTACTTCGCTCAATGGGATCAAGCAACCCATTTATTGTAACAGCATCTGTTATACTAGCGCTTTCCAGATTATCAACCTGATCTTTCATTAATGACTGCAAAGGAGAAATCACAATGGTCAATCCTCTTCCGTTTTCCCCGCTCATCAATGCCGGTAACTGGAATGTAAGAGATTTTCCACCTCCGGTCGGAAAAACAACTAGGATTGACTTATTATAAATCGCAGCTTTAACCGCTTCTTCCTGTAAAGGCTTTCCTGAATATTCTTTAAATGAAGAAAACCCAAAGAAGCGTTTTAGTCCCAAATGAGGGTCCAAAGATTTATTACAATATTCACAACCACTTATACACGGCTTATTTCGTAATAAATACATTATCTTTTCAACCTCCGGATAACTTTTGATCACCCATGGAGGAGTAATTGAATATCTGTTTTCACAATTAATTAACGATAAACAATAAGCCAATTCAATTGGAAATTCATGTACTAGTTTTGGTAGATCTGAATTGCTACATATTTTTTCAGCAAATTTTTGATTTATTAGTTCACTTATATCAGAATCTCCATTAGTTACGTAAGAAATGTATTCAAAGAATGACTTAAATTCTTTTTTACTTCCAAGTAAAAGAAAGTATATTTTTTTTAAAGTTTCATCTGTCTGATTAAATGCTGCTATCTCATCAAAAAAAAGATCTCGTGCCTTTATTGAATCATTCAAGGGATTATTTAAATCTTCAGTTTGGAGTTTGTCATCCTTTAGAAGATGATGATAAGGACGAGTAGGGAAAAGAAGAGGTGATAAATGAAGTGTGTCAATTATGTATAATTGATTAATTCCAGCGAGACTCAGTTTCCCCTCTATGAATTTTAAGTCGTGGTTTAGTATGTTATGACCGCATAGATAATTTGTATTTTCGATGAAGCTTAAAAATCGTGATAAAGAGTTTTCATGAAAAGATGAACCATCGCCTCTAATACAACCTATATCTACAATTTTTTCTTTATCCTTTTCAATTTCAAGATCAAAAAAAGTTATCGAATTCATCTATTGATTTTTCTTTGGGTTAGATAGAGCTAATATTTCGGCTTACAATTTCACTACTGCAAGTAATTAATTTAAGCGCTTTCACAAAAACTAATAAAAATAGTAAAAAATTGACACCAATATTATATTAACTTAATCTAATTTAAAGGATATTGATACAGCATTTTAGATCAGGATATGATAAAAATTAATCAGGATCGTCTAATGAATTTTCGAAATGATTTCCCCGCAGTAATGGATGATCAAGTTTATTTTGATAATGTGAGGGAATGATTAACAAAAGAGATACCTGATAATAGGTTCAATGGATCTTTTAAATAATATGTCATTTATTTCATGTTATTTCAATGGTTCAAAAATATTAAAATAAAAATGCCCCGTAGAGAGGTACTATATTTATAAAAGCAATTAACTGATATATTGGCAAATAGTTTTTTAGCCAGTGATCAAGATCAGCGGTTTTTAAAAATAGGTAAAAACGAATGGTTTGACATTGATTTGGTTCAGTTTTGCAAAATTTCAATCCTATTTAAAGTTGGCATCGCTATATCAAGAAAATCCGGTTAAATCTTAATGATTTGTTCTATCGCCTCCGGTGAATCTAAGATTGACTTAGTAACCTTAATTCTGTCATCTGCTTTAAGATAATTCTGCAATTATTCAATACAATGTTCCGTGTCATCAATTATTACTACAGAAATATGTCGAATGCCTGGATCAGTTTTTTTTATTTTGTTTCTTTATTCTGATACTTACTTTGGTTCCTATTGGTCTATCTTGCGAGTCGTAAAGATCAGTAATTTGTGAACTCACTTTTTCATTATAATATTTATTGTAGATTGAATAAAGCTCCTCCATTGTTTCCAAACCCTTACCCGTTGAGAGTTTACCCTGACTAGCACTTTTAACCCTGCCGATACCATTATCAGCAATCTCAATTATAAGAACATCATCCACATTACTTAAGACAATATCAAGACGGCCTCCTTCTTCTATTGATAATAAACCATGCTTAACAGCATTTTCAGCATGAATCTGAATTAATAGTTTAGGAATTAAATAGTTTCTGTCGACGTCTTCAGAAACAGAGATATTAAAATTGAATCTTTCTTTAAATCTCATTTTTTCAAGAAGGAGGTAATTATTGCAAAAATCCAATTCTTCACCTATTGTTCTGCGAGTCGAGCCTGCCGAAAGTAGCATATTTCTATACAGATTTGCAAATTGCCTAAGTTGCTTCCCAGCCAGTTCCTTTTCGGAATATTCAACTGAATAAATTATTGAGTTAATAACATTAAAAGTGAAATGAGGATCCAGTTGATTTCTGATTAATGCAAGCTGAAGCTCAGATATTTTTTTCTCAGTTTCATACTTCTTTTTTATTTGATTTTTTTGAATATTTTTAATAGTCAGGGCAAAAGCCAGGATACTTAAATAAATAGCCGGATAATACAAATAGTAATAAGGCCAGGCAGGATTGATACCATACTTAAAGAAGTACTGGTTTTGTCCTGATTGAATCGAAATTACAGGATATGACTTACTATTAGTTTTAAGGGAAAAAAGATCCGGTCCGAGTACAGATAGATCAATATTTGCAGATACTCCCTGTCTGAACCCCTCCCTGTATATGAAAATCTTACCTTTATCATCATCCAAAAAGAGTGTTTCCTGTTTTCCATCCAAATCTAAATCTTGTTGAATCAGGTAACGTGGCTTCACTTCAGGAATAGTTTTTATTATTTTAAAATCATTATTGATTAAACCAATACCATTTTTAAGAAAAACCTGAATTAATCCATTTCCTGAAACACCATCGGATGTGCTTTTAGGGTCGAAAACATAAAAATTAAGAGGAACCGAGTCAGTAATGAGGCCCGAATTGTTAACATAATAAAATGTTGATTTGCTTTTTTCTGTGATAACATCGTGAAGCCAAATAAGTGGTGGATTCTTATTTTTTTTGTATAGGCAGGGTGTAAGGTTTGAAAATTTTCCTTTGAATTCAATTGGATTAAAGATAAACCTTAGATTTTGATCCAAAATCATTAAAAATGAACTAAAGTCATGATATTTGGTCTTATCAGGACTCACATTTGATGTAGCATATCCATATGGAATAATTTCCCTTTTCCCATCATTATTAATATCCGCTTGTAAAATCGCGCTGATGAAATAGGAAGATTCAGGCGATACAATAAGCGAATCTTTTGAAATAAAATAAGCATAAACATTCCTTGGATATTTAGAGAATCCGGTACCTATCCCAAAAATAAGTTCCTTCACCCCATCTCCATCCAAATCTTCCATTTCAGCTGGTATTATAAAGGGATCGGCGGCTTTATTTCCCTTTCCAACTACAGCAATTACCCTGTTTTTTATCGATAGGCCGGGATTCCTAAAATCAGAAATACAGTGAAGAAGTATTGTATCTCTGTAAAGAGTGAAAACATATAACTCTTTTTTACCATCATTATCATAATCGCCCGTAATAAACAGGCATTTTTTAAACCAAAAATCAAACGATCCTTTGAAATTCCACTGATCAATAATAGCATCATTTTTGCTTATTGTAATTGCCGTAGTATTATCCAGACTAAATGCAATTATTTCCTCGGAAGATCGATCATTATCAAGATCATCGTACCAAACATACTGATTATTCAGAAGTTTTCTTTTACCTTCTGATTTAAGAGAGTACTTTGTATAACCCAAAGGAATAGTGCTAATAATAACTAAAAAAGGAATGAGCGATAAAATAAATGGACTCGTAAAGATTCTTTTTATTTTTTTCATTACTTGTTGAACTATTTGACCCAACCCATTATACTGCAAGTTAAAAATTAAACAGCAGATTAAGTAATGTAAAAGGCATCGTATACCGAACTATTTATTAATGTAATTGATTCAGCGTAAAAATAAAAATATAACTGTTTGCGCTTTTTATTCTGTGAGCCCAGCTAACCAGGATCCAGCGACCCCCTGATTATGAGTCAAAGTTTGGCTTATAAATAAGCTAATAGTCTCCAAAATGCTTATCATATTAAATAAAGAAGCTTAAACATTGTTGTTATATAGACTTATTGTTTTCCGCATTGTAGCGGAGAAGGAACTGGAATAAAGAAAGTGTACAACTGAATTCCTTTTTGTAAGAAGACTGTACACTAAACTGTACACTTGAGTTTTTCTGACATGTTTTTTTGTGTCTTCAAAAAGAAGAGCCCTCCTTCATCTAATGGACTCCGGAGGGCCTGTCGGGGTGATCCGACTTGAACGGACGACCACTTGCACCCCATGCAAGTACGCTAGCCAACTGCGCCACACCCCGAGATTATTAAAGAACACTAAGCAAGTACCCCGCCATCGGCGGGGCCACACCTCGAAATTATTAAAAACCAGTGTGCAAGTACCCCGCCATCGGCGGGGCCACACCTCGAAATTATTAAAAACCAGTGTGCAAGTACCCCGC
>Ga0182027_10002211_pt1 | contig 31763 bp, 27 predicted proteins | sample 712E1DmetaG_FD_121300 | JGI IMG/M metagenome (GOLD analysis project Ga0182027, IMG submission 121300) | Permafrost microbial communities from Stordalen Mire, Sweden - 712E1D metaG (Illumina Assembly) | ecosystem: Environmental > Terrestrial > Soil > Wetlands > Permafrost | place: Sweden...
GCAGCCGCGCAGATTGAACTGCCGCCGCACCAGCGCGAGCGTGTTGCGCAGCGCGCTCGAATTCGAGAACGGCCCGAAGTAACGCGCGCCATCGTCCTTTTTCAGCCGGGTGAAGGTGAAGTTCGGGATCGGGTCGTTCAAGTTCACCTTGAGCATCAGGAACCGTTTGTCGTCGCGGAAACTGATGTTGTAGCGCGGGTGAAATTCCTTGATGAGTTTGCCTTCGAGCAGGAACGCCTCCGGCTCGCTCCGCACGACGTGGATGTCGAAATCATGGATGGCCTCGACCAGCGCGTTGAATTTCAGGTCCCAGCCCATTCGTCGTGACGGATGGAAATACTGGCTCACGCGTTTGCGGAGATCGCGCGCCTTGCCGACGTAGATGACCGTGCCGAACCGGTCCTTCATCAGGTAGATGCCCGGTTTATGCGGCAGGACGCCCAGTTTTTTGCGGATGGCTTCAGTCGCAGGCACAAGGAAAATCTCACGCAAAGGCGCCAAGACCGCAAAGGAAAACTTTATCCAGCCACAGATGGGCACAGATGAAACACGGATGCTCTGAAAAAGAGCGAACCTGCGCCCGCATTTTTATTCTGTCTTCTGGCTCCTGGCTCCTGGCTTCTGCTTCATGTGCCTATGGACGAAGAAATAATACAACCCGCCCAGCACCAGCATTGCGCCACCGAGCCAAAGCGTGACGTGATGTAATTCACCACGCATGAGTTGTTCGTCCTGACCCGCCTTGACTCCCACATAACACAGCACCGCACACCAGATGGACGAGCCGAGCAGTGTGTAGGTTGAAAATTTCAGGTAATTCATCCGCACGATGCCCGCCGGAATGCCGATGAGATGCCGCACCACCGGCAGCAATCGTGAAATGAAAATGCCCATCGCGCCATAATGCGCCGACCAGCGTTCGGCCTTTTCGACTTTCTCCGGCAGAATGAAAACGTATTTGCCGTAACGCATCACCAATGGACGCCCGGCCATTCGCGAAAACCAATACATGATCGTCGCGCCCAACCACGAGCCAAGCGCTCCAGCAATGACGATGCCCCATAAACTCAATGGAATCTGGTGGGTATAGGCCAGATGCGCTGCGGGCGGAATCACCACTTCGCTCGGCAATGGCGCGACGGAGCTTTCGATGGCCATGAGCAACACGATGACCGAATAACCACCACTTTTGAGCGCGCCCAAATACCAGGCAATAACGGGCTTGAACAGCGACTTGAACATTGGACGCTGGTTATAGCGGAAAAAATCGCGGGAGCAATCCACGAATTAACATGAATTTATTTCCCGGATTTCTGGCGGTCGTAATACGCTTGAATTTCTCCAGCGGTTGCAGGCTGCGGCCAGACCCAGTCAAGCGCACGGGAATTTTGCCAGTAAAAATACGATGACTCTACATTTGGGGACAGCGAAGGATCGCCGCCATCGTCTTCGCCGTTTTCGCCGACGGAATAAAGCAGAAACGTTCCATCGGCATTTCGACGATAACACAACGGCTGGCCGTTCATCGGATCAAGTGGAACCTTGAGTATAAATTCCGGCACAAGAGAATCCAAATCCGGGGGATAATTCCCATGCTTGAGTTGATAACGTTTCAAAGCAATGGCCGTAATTGTCATTTGCTTTGCGGTCTCTGCCCTCATCACTCTCACAAAAAACCGGCTTAAAGGATACACCGACGAAGACATCACTGAATGTAAATCGGTCCGGTTGGAAAATTGCATGGAACCTGCGCTGCTTGCGTTTATCCCGAGTCCTTGCAGTTTATTTTCTTGCTCGTGCAGTGTCGTTTTCAATGAATAATTTGTCCCGGCAGAACGTGTTGTTTCCAACAACACCTGACAGCCTTTCACCAGTCGCAGCTCGTCGGGATAAGACCACCAGTATCGCCATTCGAAAAATTTTGTTTCGATTTTGGCCCGGTCAAATAGGCTTTCCTTTCCACCGGGTTTGGGGGATTCAAACAATGTGTCGAAATAGTCTTGAAGCTTTGAATTTGAATTCCGCAATTCCGCAGCGGTTGACCTCTCCCGCACACGTTCCATTGCCAGCGCGTTCTCGCAGCCTTGCATAAAATCCAGATCCATCCAATCACGCTGTAATTCGGCGAGTTGTTCGTCCGTTGGGTTGGGAGATTGCAGGAGCTCCCAATTGCCACTCAAAGCGATACTGGCCATTGCCATACGGACAAGCTCGGAAATGACAAATCGTTCGTCGCGCATGGCTTTTACCAACGCAAGCAGCGCGCGCAGATTTTTCACCGCCGAATCCGTGTCGCCACAATGCAAATCGCAAAGCACCACAACCCCCAACCGTTGCGCCGCTCTTTTGGATTCAGCAAGACAGAGATTGGTGAAATTAAGACCGCCTATTCCAGGTCTATATTTGATCTGAAAATCAAAATCCGGCTTGTCAATAATTTGTTGAAGCAATAGAAAAGATTTGCTGTTTTGGGCAACGGCAGCTGTCACATCTTCCCAGGAATTCGTTGCATCACTGTCTCGAACATCAGGTTGCTGCCAGCAAATCATTGCCCTGCCCGGCGCAACCATGCTCATCCCGGAAACATAACTTGTTTTCAGCAGGCTTTTATCCGCGTCAAGCAAGGCGGCCGCACTGCGAAAAGTGTCGGCACTGTTTTGTTCCGGCGGCACCGGCGGTGGAATTATCTGGGCCAAGTCCATCGGCTCGCCCTTGGCTTTGAGTTCGGCAATGTAAGCTTCAGTTGCGGCGCGCAGTTGGTAGTGTCGGAGGACAGGAACGAGAATCGCCGTGCACAGCGCCACGACAACGACGATTAAAATTTTTCTGCGATGGCTCATATAATTCACGTTTTCAGGAAGAAACGTTTTTGTTTTTCGCTGATGGGCATCTCGAGCTTTTCCATCACGGCCAGCATGTCTTCCCAGACCTTGCGCTTCTCGCTCATGGCCTGGTTGCGGAGCAGATACGCCGGATGATACGTCGGCATGAGCGGCGTGCCGCGATAGGTCTTCCAAGTGCCGCGCAGTTTAGTGATGCCAAGGGTCTTGCCCAGCAGCCCTTCCACTGCCGTCGCGCCGAGCGCCACGATGACCTTGGGCCGGATCAAATCAATCTGCTCGTGCAGATACGGTATGCACGTGGCCATTTCTTCGGGCTTGGGCTTGCGATTGCCGGCGCTCTGGCCGGGCGTGTCGGGCCGGCATTTCAAAATGTTGGCGATGTAAACGTCCGCGCGGCTCAAACCCGTCGCCTGGATGATTCGCGTGAGCAACTGGCCGGCCTTGCCGACGAACGGTTCGCCCTGTTCGTCTTCGTCCGCACCCGGCGCCTCGCCCACGAACATGAGCTGCGCATCAATGCTGCCGACGCCAAACGCGACGTTTTTGCGCGACGACGCCAAGTGCGGGCATTTCACGCAAGCCAGCGCCCGCTCGCGCAACGCGGCAAAGGCGGAAACTTTGTCGAGAGCCGAAGGTCGAGAGTCGAGAGCCGGAGAGGTTTCAAGTTTCAAGTTTTCAGTTTTCAGTTCCAGCGTTTTTTGCGGCTGAACACTTGAAGCTTTGGATTGAAAGCTTTTTGCGGGCGGTCGCGCCAGGGTGTGGAGGGTCTCGGGCATGATGGCAACATTGCGCACGCCGCGCGATTTCAAATCTTCGAGATGTTGAATCGTCGCGTCGAGCAATTTGTCGTAATCCGCAGACATGGCGTCATCGTAACTTGCGCCGCGTCATCCGCACGAAAATTCCGTAGTGCAGCTAAAGCTTGCAGCCGAATCCATCACAAGACTACCGTTTCGTCCGTGACTCTGGAAGACCATCTGGGCGACATCATCAGCAAGGCGCGCGCCATGAGCGGCATTTCCGCCGCTACAGCGTCAAAGGCCGCCGGAATTTCCGAAACCGAATTGTCCGCGCTGGAAAATTCAGGCCTCACAGCAAAAAAACTAAATTTCGCCGCGCTCGCTCCGCTGATTGGTTTGAATGCGGCAAAACTCGAAGGCATTGCCAACGGCTGGCTGCCAACGGAGAAAGACCCGGGCGCGTGGCGCGAATTGCGCTGCTTCACAACCACAGCTGGGGGGATGGCGGTAAATGGCTATTTGGTTTGGGACGAGGTTTCGCGTGAAGCCGCACTGTTCGACACCGGCTGGGACGCGAAGCTGGTTCTGGATTGCATCGCCAATAATCAACTCACACTGTGCCACATTTTCATCACGCACACACACCATGATCACGTTGCCGCATTGGGAGCCATTCGTGAAGCGTTTCCCAAGGCGAAAGTGCACAGCGGTTCCAAAAACGCGCCGGTGGACCAGCGGAATCGCGCGAATGATTTTATTCATCTCGGCAACCTGCGCATCACGAACCGCGACACGCCCGGCCACGCGGAGGACGGCGTGACTTACATCGTCGGCAACTGGCAGGAGGACGCGCCGCACGTGGCGATGGTGGGCGATGCGCTTTTTGCCGGGTCAATCGGTCGCGGCAACCAGTCGTGGGATCTGGCGAAACAAAAAGTGCGCGAACAGATTTTGTCGCTGCCGCCGGAAACGCTGATCTGTCCCGGGCACGGCCCGTTGACGACGGTTGCGGAGGAAAAGGAACACAATCCGTTCTTCTAATTTCGGATTGGCGATTACTGATTTGCGATTTGACCGCAGTGACGGTGATTGTTAGCCTTTTCTTCCGTTCCAGCGGAATTTATGCGACATACCATTTCAGTTCTCGTGGAGAACAAGTTCGGCGTGCTGACGCGCGTGGCGGGCCTATTCAGTGGTCGCGGCTACAACATTGACACGCTCAATGTCGGCCCGACGCAGGATCCCAAGACGTCGCGCATGAGCATCGTCACGCACGGCGACGAGGCCACGCTGGAGCAAATCGTCAAGCAGCTCAACAAGCTGCCGGACGTGCTCAAGGCGCAGGATTTCCGCGAGGGCGAATGCGTGGAGCGCGAACTGGTACTCGTGAAGGTTTCGGTGGATTCGAAGTCGCGCGCTAAGGTGATGCAAGTCGCGGACACTTTCCACGCCAAAATCGTGGATGTGCAACCCAAGAGCCTCGCCATTGAAATCACCGACGACAAAGGTAAAGTGGAAAAATTCATCGGATTGATGAGTTCGTTCGGCGTGCAGGAAATCACGCGCACTGGCAAAGTCGCGTTGCCGAGAAAATGAAATGATAACCATCCCGGGAAATACCCAACAAATCACATACGGTGTCGGTTTTGGCACCGTGCTGGCGATTGTTTGTTCGTGGCAGCGAAACCGTTCAGTTCTTTGGGCGATTTTGCACGGAATTTTTTCTTGGTTCTATGTAATTTATTTCTCAGCTACTCGCAGAACTGACGAGACAAAGTAATTTTTAAATCAACTTTCAACCAACAACCCAACCTCACAAGACACTATGGCAATCATTGATTTCGGCGGAACGAAGGAAAAAGTCATCACGCGGAAGGAATTCCCGATGGCCAAGGCACGCAAGGTGCTCAAGAACGAGACCATCGCCATCATCGGCTACGGCGTGCAAGGGCCGGCACAGGGGCTGAACCTGCGCGACAACGGTTTCAAGGTCATCATCGGCCAGGCCAAGGCGTTCAAGCGCGACTGGGATCGCGCCGTGAAGGACGGCTGGAAACCCGGCAAGACGCTTTTCGACATTGAAGAGGCTGTGCGCCGCGGCACGATCATTCAAATGCTCGTGTCTGACGCTGCGCAACGCGCCATCTGGCCGGCGGTCAAGAGAAACCTCAGGCCCGGCGCCGCGCTCTACTTTTCGCACGGCTTTTCCATTACCTACAAGAAACTGACCGGCGTGATTCCTCCCAAGAATGTGGATGTGATCATGGTTGCCCCGAAAGGCTCCGGCACCTCGGTGCGGCGCAATTTTCTCACCGGCGCGGGCATCAACTCCAGTTTCGCCATCGAGCAGGATGCCACGGGCCGCGCCGAGGAGCGCTGTCTGGCCATCGGTCTCGGCATTGGCTCCGGCTATTTGTTCCCGACCACCTTCCAGCGCGAGGTGTTCAGCGACCTGACTGGCGAACGCGGCGTGTTGATGGGCGCGCTGGCCGGCGTCATGGAGGCGCAATACGACGTGCTCCGCGCCCACGGCCATACGCCGAGCGAAGCGTTCAATGAGACCGTCGAGGAACTCACACAGTCGCTCATCCGCCTCGTGGACGAGAATGGCATGGATTGGATGTATTCCAACTGCTCGGCGACCGCCCAGCGCGGTGCGCTGGACTGGAAACCGAAATTCAAGAAGGCCGTGCTGCCGGTGTTCAAGCAACTTTATGAGCGCGTCAAAACCGGCAAGGAATGCGCCCGCGTGCTCTCCTCCTGTGGAGCGCCAAACTACCAGGCGCAGTTGCAGAAGGAATTGAACCGGATTCGCGATTCGGAAATGTGGCGGGCTGGCGCGGCGGCGCGGGCGTTGCGGCCCAAGGAACCGGCCAAAACCATCTCCAAGGGCACCAAAGGCATTGCCGGACGTCAGTTGAACTGAAAGGTTTGCGGACGATGGCGGCCGGCACGCAACCAAATTGCTCCGGTGGTGTTTGAGTTTGAGGCAGTAAGGGATATAATTTGGTTGATGAAACGTGTGGTGAAAATCGTGGTTTGCCTCGCAAGCGGGCTGGCGTTAAACGCTGGTTTGTGTGCGGACAACGTGGTGTTGCCGAATAATCCTTACGGGCCGATTGTCGCGCGCAATATTTTCCGTTTGAATCCGCCGCAATCCGCAGCCGACGCCGCAGCCGACGCCAATCCGCCGCCTAAAATCACGCCCACCGGCATCATGACCATTTTCGGCACCCGCCAGGCGTTGTTCACGGTTGACGGCGTGAGCAAGCCCGGACAGCCTGGCAAGAACGAGTCTTACATTCTTAGCCAGGGTCAGCGGCAGGATGACATCGAGGTGACACGCATTGACGAAAAATCCGGGGTCGTGACCTTCAACAACCACGGCACGGTGCAGGAAATTCCGTTGGTCAAAGCGCCCGCAAACGCCATGCCCACGCTGGCTGCACCGGTAGTTACTCCTTCTGACAACCGTGGTGGAAATTTTCCCCGTTTCGGCAACCGCCGCAATCGCAATGACAGCGACAATTCAAACGGAACAGATGGCACTTCCAATTTGCGGGGCATCCCGACGCGCGGCGTTGGTTCCAGCCAACAATCACAGCAGGCTTTGACACCGGAAGCGCAAATCATTTCGATGGAAGTGAACCGACAATTAACTGCTGATCAGGTGCGCAAGGGGCAAATGCCGCCACTCCCGCCCACGTCGCTGACGCCACCGGATGCACCAGGCTACATACCCATGCCGCCAATGCCGTGACAATAGTAACGCCTGGTCAGCCGCCGAGTGAAGTTGGGTTGGCAACATCGCCCTTGTTGAAATCCACGTAAGCTTCCGTCAAATCCGCCGCGTAAATCACCGCACCGGCTTTGCCGAGATTTAAATCAATGTGCAAATCAAATTCCTCTGGGGCGACAGCACTGTGTAGTTTTTTGAATGGAATTTTTACCGGCTGGCCGCGCTTAAGGCTCCAGAGAATCTTCCGGCTTCCAGGCGCGCTATAACCAATATCCACCTTCTCCTCGACGATCGTAGCCGCACTGTAGCCGATGGCGTCAATGATGCGGCCCCAGTTCGGATCGCCACCGTGCCAGCTCGTCTTCACCAGCGCGCTGTTGGCCACGGCGCGGGCGGCGGCATCGGCATCGGCAAACTTTTTCGCGCCGCTGACGCGTACGGTCACAACGCGATGCACACCTTCGCCGTCGCGCACAATCATCTTCGCCAGTTCAAGACAAACATAATTCAGTGCAGCCTGGAAATTTCCGATTTCTGATTTCCGATTTCCGATTTTCCGGTTTCCCGCCAAACCATTCGCCAGCACCAACACGGTGTCGTTCGTGCTCATGTCGCCGTCCACGGTGATGCGGTTGAAACTCTGCGCGACGGCTTCGTTCAAGGCGCTTTGCAGGGTTTTTGCTTCAACGGCCGCATCGGTTGTGATGAAACACAACATTGTTGCATGCAGCGGCATTGCGGCGGGACGCCTGCCGGTAACGCTCATGCCAGGTTGAATCATGCCCGCGCCTTTGCAAATGCCGCCGATGCGAACCGTCCTGCCGCCAAGCTTGAATTCGACCGCGATTTGTTTGGATCGCGTGTCGCTCGTCATAATCGCTTCCGCAGCTTGAGCCGCGTGTTTGGTTGAATGGCCAAGGTGTTTTGCGGCTTCGAAAATGCCGCGCTTCACATTTGCCATCGGCAACGCGACACCGATGCGCCCGGTTGAACCGACAAGTGCGAGACCGGCGCGCAGATTCAATGCCCGCTCGGCAAGGTGTGTCATTTCCCGCGCATCCTTCAATCCTTGTCTGCCGGTGCAGGCATTCGCGTTGCCGGAATTGATGACGACGGCCTGTGCCGCGCCTTTTTTCACGCGCCCGACACAAACTTTCACCGGCGCGGCGCAGATTTGATTCGTCGTGAACATTCCGGCGACGGCCGCCGGCACTTCGGACACAATCAACGCGAGATCGCGTTTCCGGCCTTTGTTCGAGCCTTTGCCCGTGCCGAAGCGTTTGATGTCACAAAACATGCCGCCGGCGAGAAAGCCTTGCGGTGCGACGATGGAACCTGGAATTTTTTTGAACGGATTTTTGCTCATTGTTCGGCAGAGAATTTGCGGGCGATGGAAAATGTTTTCAACTACGAATGTAGGATCGGCGTCCCGCCTGTCCTACGTTCTGATCGCGTCAATTTCCAGCCGCACCATGCGGACGTGAACGCGGCCATCATCGTCCGGTGGATGTTTGGCAATGTAACGGCCCGTGACGGCGGCGACGAATTCCTCGCGCAAATTCCACGGCACGCGCTGCGTGTAGGGCAGCCAGGTGGTGCGCAACCACGCGGCAAAATCGTTGCGGCCATTGTAAATCGCGTCTTTGGGCGACAAATGCATACCGAGCAATTTAAAGCCGAAACGCGGCAGCCATTTTTTGTAATCTTCCGGTAAATGAAAAAAATACGGCCTTTCCATCCTGCGAAAAAATTCGCGCCAGCGTTTGAGCCGCATCTCGGCACGCAAAACGACAAAGACATCCTGCGCGTTGCCTTTGCCGCCGCACGAAACGATGAGACGCCCGCCCGGACGCAAAACCGAGGCTGCACCCCGCAAAAATGCCCGATGATCGTCCACCCAATGCAACGCCGCGTTGGAAAAAACAATGTCGAACTTTTGAGCGAACCGGACCTGGCGCGCGTCCATGACATGAAATTCCAGATTGGGGAATTTGCTCCGCGGAAAAGTTCTTCGCGCGAATTCAATCATTTGCGGCGAGGCATCAATGCCGATCGCCGCGCCGCGCGGCACGGCCCGCGCAATTTCCGCCGTCACCTTGCCGTCGCCGCAACCGACATCGAGAATGTGTTCGCTGCCGCGAAGATTGAGTTGCGCGATGAGTTCGCGCGCCCAAGTTTGTTGCACGACGGAATTCGCGGCGTAATCGGCCGCGTTCCACTTCATTTTCCTTGTAGGAGACGAGGTCACGAGTCTCAATTGTCCGGTCAGAGACTCCTTACGTCGTCTCCTACGAACTCAATTCAAACCAATCCCGCCGTTTCGGGAAAACCGCAGACCAGATTCATGCTCTGGATGGCCTGGCCGCCCGCGCCCTTGACGAGATTGTCCTCGGCGCTCATCACGATGAGCCGGCCCGTGCGCGGGTCGAGCCGCCACGCGATTTCGATGACATTGGTGCCGACGACATTTTTCGTGTCGGGCAAATTGTCACCGTCCAGCAAACGAACAAACGGTTCATTGCCGTAAGCTTTCTTATAGCACGCAGAAATTTTCTCCGGGTCGGTGGATTTTCCATCCGGCGCGAGATAGAGCGTCGTCAAAATGCCCCGGTTCACCGGCACCAGATGCGGGGTGAATTGAATCGTGACCTTTGCGTCCGCCGCCAGCGAAAGTTGTTCCTCGATTTCCGACAGATGCCGGTGCTTGGGCACACTGTAAGGCCGGACACTTTCGTTGCATTCACAAAACAGGTGATCCACTTCGGCCTTCCGCCCCGCGCCGCTCACGCCGCTCAAGGAATCGGCGATGATGCCGGTGGATTTGATCAAACCGGCCTTCAACAGCGGAATGAGCGGCAGCAAAATGCTCGTCGGGTAACAACCCGGCGACGCGATGAGCGACGCCTGTTTGATTTGCCCGCGATAAATTTCCGGCAGGCCGTAGACGGATTTCTTGAGCAATTCCGGCGCGGGATGGTCGTGCGCGTAAAATTCCCGGTAAACCCCGGCGCTCTTGAGCCGGAAATCGGCGCTTAAATCAATCACCACGCAGCCTGCATTGAGCAGCGGCACGACGTATTCGGCGGCGACGCCATGCGGCAACGCAAGAAACGCCACGTCGGCCTGCTTCGCGATCCGTCCGGCATCCGGTTCGGTGAAGTGGAGTGTTTTCGATTTTGGATGGCTGGCAAACTTCGGAAAAATCTGCGCGAGAGTTTGCCCGGCATTTTGGCGCGAGGTCACGGCCACCAGCTCCACATGGGGATGGTGCAGCAACAACCGGACGAGTTCTTCGCCGGAGTAACCGGACGCGCCGATGATGGCGACTTTCTTCGATTTCATACTGCCTTTCTTTTACCGCATAAAAACGGAAACGCGGAGAAAAATTTTCAAACAAAAAACCCCGCCGGATTGAACCAGCGGGGCCTGGAAATTTCCAGTGCGATTAACGCTTCGAGTATTGGAAGCGTTTGCGCGCGCCCGGCTGGCCGTATTTCTCGCGTTCGCGCATGCGCGGATCGCGTGTCAACAGTCCCTCGGCCTTGAGCGCGGGACGCAGGCTGGCATCGGCCACAATCAGCGCGCGGGCGATGCCGTGCCGCACGGCGCCGGCCTGGCCATTGGGTCCTCCGCCGCTTACATTAACGCGCACGTCAAATTTTTCCGCAGTGCCGGTAACGCTCAACGGTTGTGTCACAGTTGCGCGCAACGTTTCCAGCGCGAAATAATTTTCAAACGACCGTCTGTTAACGGTGATTTTGCCGCTGCCGGGGGCCAGACGGACGCGCGCGACGGCGGTTTTACGCCGTCCCGTGCCAAGAAATTCATTGGTGGTGGTTTTGGCCATAACAGAAAATTATTTGGCGACGGCAAGCGCCGTGGGCATTTGCGCCGCATGCGGATGTTTCGGACCTTTGAAAACCTTCAGCTTGGTCAACAACTGGCTGCCGAGCCGGTTTTTGGGAATCATACCTTTGACAGCGTGCATGATGAGTTTTTCAGGATGCGTCGCGCGCAATCGGGCGACGGTGGTGTATTTCTCTCCGCCTTTCCAGCCGGAATAGCTCATATATTCCTTGGCCGTTTCCTTCTTGCCGGTGACACGAACCTTTTCGGCGTTGATGACAACGACAAAATCGCCGGCATCAAGGTGCGGCGTGAAGACGGGCTTGTTTTTGCCGCGCAAAACATCGGCAACCTGCACGGCCAAACGACCAAGCACAGCGCCATCGGCATCAATCACGTGCCACTTGCGCTGATCTAAATTTACCTTTGGTAAATACGTTTTCATTCAAAAAAACCGGGCAAAGGAGGGCGGAATCTATCAGACGGAGGAACGAAGTCAATAGGACATTTATGTTGTCTTCAAATGTCCGAACCTACGACGTTTACTTGACTTCCAGCGGCAAACGACCCATTAAGCAGCCCCAAAATAAGCCGAGATTCTCCGAATGAATTTGTTTCGACGAAGAAGTGTCGCCGACCTGCAAGCGGAAGTGCTGACGGATAAAAGCTTCAAGCGCGTATTGGGGCCGGTGAATCTCACCGCGTTGGGAATCGGCGCCATCGTTGGCGCGGGCATTTTCACCCTCACCGGCCACGCTGCCGCGCAATGTGCCGGACCGGCCATTGTGGTTTCCTTCATATTGGCGGGACTTGCCTGCGCGTTCGCCGGACTGTGTTACGCCGAATTTTCAGCCATGATTCCCATCTCCGGGTCGGCCTATACCTATGGCTACGCGACGCTGGGCGAATTTGTCGCTTGGATCATTGGCTGGGATTTAATTCTCGAGTATTTATTTGCCGCCTCCACGGTTGCCGTTGGCTGGTCGGGATATGTCGTTTCGTTTCTCAAGGAAATTGGAATCACCATCCCGTCCGCGTTCACTTCCGCGCCTTACAATCACGTGACTCCGCCTGATGCGAGCTGGTGGAATATTCTGCGTCTTTTTACCGAAGGCTGGACCAGCACCGGTGCGGTGTTGAATGTCCCGGCCATGTTGATCGTAGGTTTCATCACGTTTCTGCTGGTGCTTGGCATCAAGGAGTCGGCTTCCTTCAACAACGTCATCGTGGCGGTCAAACTGACAGTGTTACTCACATTCATTGCCGTCGGGATTGCCTATATCAATCGGAATAACTGGCATCCGTTCATACCGCCGTCGCTCGGCCCCGGTGAATTTGGCTGGGGTGGGGTGGTGCGCGGAGCGGCTGTGATCTTTTTTGCCTATATCGGTTTCGATGCCGTGTCCACTGCCGCACAAGAGGCAAAAAATCCCCAGCGCGATATGCCCATTGGAATGCTTGTTTCACTGGGCATTTGCACCGTGCTGTACATCGTTGTCTCGCTCGTGCTGACCGGCGTGGTCAGCTACAAGCAACTCAATGACCCCGCGCCCATTGCCGTCGCCATCAACGCGCTTGGTCCGAAACTCGCGTGGTTGCGTGTGGTGATCAAAATCGGCGCGATTGCCGGGTTGTCTTCCGTCATTCTAGTCATGTTACTCGGCCAGCCACGGATTTTTTACACGATGTCGAAAGACGGATTACTACCACCGGTGTTCAGCGCGGTGCATCCGAAATTCCGCACGCCCTGGGTGGCCCAAATACTGACCGGCGCAATTGCCATGTTGATTGCGGGTTTGTTTCCCATCGGCCTGCTGGGCGAACTGGTATCCATCGGCACACTGCTCGCGTTCGCCATTGTCTGTGCCGGCATATTTGTGCTGCGGTTCACCGATCCCCAGATTCAACGGCCGTTTCGCACACCGGTATTCTGGCTGATTGCGCCGCTGGGCGTGATTTTTTGCGGATACCTGATGTATAGCCTGCCCGCCGACACGTGGGCGCGGCTCATCGTGTGGATGGCCATTGGCCTGGTCATTTATTTCACCTACGGACGCTATCATTCAAAATTGCAGCGGCGACATGGCAAAGCGTCGCAAATTCAAGCCTGATTTCCGCACGGTTTCACCTTTGGCCGGTCAGTGAATGGAAACGTCAAAAGAAAAAGATTGCATGGGAAATGAATCAAACGTATGTTTGAATCGTGAGACTGACATCGGCAAGATCAAAGCCGTCCCCCCGCCGTTTGCCCGTGGCGGAAACGCGGGAGCGGGTGCTGGACGCGGCGGAACGGTTGTTTGCCGAGCGCGGCATTGAAGCGGTTTCCATTCGTGACATCACCCGCGCCGCCGGGGCAAATCTGGCGGCCATCAATTATCACTTCGGCACCAAGCAGGAGCTGGTGGGCGAGATTTTCAGCCGGCGGTTGACGCCGTTGAGCCAGGAACGACTGGCTTTGCTGGATGAAGTGGAGCGGAAGGCCGGCGGCAAGCCCGCCCGGCTGGAGGCCATTCTGGAGGCGCTGTTTCGCCCGGCGGTGGAACAGTCCTTTGCCTGCGCCCACGGGAACAAGGCATTCATGCAACTTTTCGGACGCTGTCTCAGCGAACCGAGCGCAGCGATTGAGCACCTTATCCACAGACATTTTGAAACGACGGTCCGGCGGTTCAACTCGGCGATTTTGCGGGCGCTACCCCGGCTTCCCGAGCAGGAATTATTCTGGCGAATCAGTTTCATCGGCGGCGCGATGCATCATGCCCTGCTGATTTGTGGCAAACCAAGTTTGATGCCGACCGGCATGCACAAACGCTTGAACGCGGAGGAACTGATTCAGCGCCTGATCGCCTTCGCAACGGCCGGGCTGAGCGTTCCGGTGTCACATTGACGCGAACGGGTGGGGTGCGAAAACAACGAGAAAAAATGAATACAAAATTGATCAAACGAAAAGACTGTGCCCGGCGACCGGGCACGGCATTGATTTGGGGCGCCGCAACTTCACTGACGCTGCTGGCGCTGGCCGGTTGTGGCCGCCAGCAAGCGCAGAATGGCGCCATGCCTCCGCCGGAAGTCGGCGTGGTCACCCTCGCGCCGGAATCGGTGGCCCTGACGACAGAATTGCCGGGGCGGATTGATCCGGTGCGCGTCGCGCAGGTGCGCGCGCGCGTGGACGGCATCGTGTTACATCGGAATTTCTGCGAAGGCGCCGACGTCACAAACAGTGAAGTCCTTTACCAGATTGATCCTGCGCCATACAAAGCCGCGCTCGACAGCGCGAACGCCAGCCTGATGCAGGCTCAACTGCTGGCGCAACGTTACAAACCGCTGGTGGGCATCCATGCCGTGAGCCAGCAGGATTACGACAATGCCGTGTCAGCGGCGGCCCAGGCCCAAGCCGCGCAAGAAATCGCTGCGGTCAATTTCGGTTATTGCACCGTCACCGCGCCGATTTCCGGACACATCGGCGCGGCGCTGGTCACCGAAGGCGCACTGGTCAGCCAGAGTGCCGCGACGGAGATGGCCTTGGTCACGCAACTGGACCCGATTTATTGCGATTTCACCGAATCGAGCACCGAACTCCTGCGGCTCCAGCGTGAATTGGAAAACGGCACGCTCAAAACCGTCGCGCCCGGCGAGGCGAAGGTCACATTGTTGCTGGATGACGGAACAACCTACCCGCAACCCGGTAAACTGTTGTTCTCCGACGTCACGGTGGACCCAAGCAGCGGGATGATCACCCTGCGGGCCGAGTTTCCCAATCCGGATCATTTGCTCCTGCCAGGAATGTTTGCGCGGGGATTGCTGGAACAGGCGGTTGACGCCAAGGCCATCACCGTTCTCCAGCGTGGCGTCAGCGTCGGCGCGAACGGCATTGCCACCGCGATGGTGGTTGGGGCGGACGGCAAGGTGGAAGCCAGAGAAATCAAAATTGGCCAGGCCGTGGGGAATAAATGGGTCGTCACGGACGGATTGAAAGCAGGCGAGCGGGTCGTTGTCGAAGGTTTGCAAAAAGTTCAACCGGGGATGGTGGTGAAACCCGTTCCATTTAATCCCGCTGGCGCCAGCAACGCCGCTTCGCCGGCTTCAGCCCAGGGAAATTAACCGGACATCGCCATGCCGAAATTTTTCATTGACCGTCCGATTTTTGCCTGGGTGCTTTCCCTGCTCATCATGTTGGGCGGAGTTCTGGCCGTCACCCATCTGCCGGTCGCCCAATATCCCAGCGTCGCGCCGCCGTCCATCGCCATCAACGCCAATTACGCGGGCGCGTCCGCGGAAACGGTGCAGGACACGGTCACATCCGTGATCGAGCAGCAGATGAACGGCATTGACAATCTGCTCTACATGTCGTCCAGCAGCAGCGCGAGCGGCCAGTCAACTGTGACGCTTTATTTCCGGGCCGGCACCGATCCGGACATCGCGCAGGTGCAGGTGCAGAACAAGTTGCAACTGGCAATTCCCAGCCTGCCCCAGACGGTCCAGCAACAGGGCATCACGGTCGTCAAATCCACGCGCAACTTCCTGATGGTTTTCACCCTGTCGTCCACAAACAAGGACGTGAGCGACATCGCGCTGGGCAATTTCATTTCGTCGAGCGTGCTCGATCCCATCCGCCGCGTCACCGGCGTGGGCGAGGCGGACCTGTTCGGCACCGAATATGCCATTCGCATCTGGCTGAATCCGCAAAAGCTCGAAAGCTACAGCCTTGGTGTCAACGATGTCATCAATGCCATTCAGTCTCAAAACACGGAGGTCCCGGTTGGACAACTCGGGGCACGCCCGGCGGTGAAGGGACAGGAAATCAACATCACCTTGCAAGGCCAAAGCACACTGCGCACGGTCAAGGAATTTGAGGATATTTTATTGCGGGTGAATCCCGACGGTTCTCGCGTGTATTTGCGTGACGTTGCCCGGGTCGAGTTGGGCGGCGAGGATTATTCCATGCAAGCGCGGGTGGATGGGCGTCCCGCCGCCGCTGTAGGCATCCGGCTGGCTCCGTCGGCCAACGCCGTGGCCACGGCCAATGCCGTGTATGCAAAAGTGAAGGAGCTTTCCAAATTTTTCCCACCGGGCGTGCGCGCGGATTATCCCTACGACAGTTCCGAATTTGTGCGCGCTTCCATCCGGGAAGTGGTCACGACGCTGTTGGAGGCCATTGTGATGGTGTTCCTGATCATTTTTCTGTTCCTGCAAAATTTCCGGGCGACTTTCATCCCCACCATCGTCATCCCAGTGGCGTTGTTGGGCACGTTTGCCGTCATGTATGCGCTCGGTTTTTCCATCAACGTGCTGACCATGTTCGGCATGGTGCTCGCCGTCGGCGAACTGGTGGACGACGCCATCGTGGTGGTGGAAAACGTGGAACGCATCATGAGCGAGGAAGGGCTGCCGCCACGGGAAGCGACAATCAAAGCCATGGACCAGATCACCGGCGCGCTCATTGGCATTTGCCTCGTATTGACGGCGGTGTTCATTCCGATGGCCTTTTTTGGCGGATCGGTCGGCGCCATTTACCGTCAGTTTTCGCTGTCGCTGGTTTCGTGCATGTTGTTCTCCATTTTTCTGGCCATGTCCCTGACGCCGGCGTTGTGCGCTTCGCTGCTCAAGCCCGTTGAACAAGGGCATCACCTGCGGAAGCGGGGATTTTTCGGCTGGTTCAACCGCGGTTTCGCCGCCACCCGGAAAAACTATGAAGGGTTCCTGGGACGGACACTCAACCAGACGCCGCGGTATCTGGTTGTTTATCTGGCGATTGTCGTGGCGGTGGGCTGGTTTTACGTTCGTCTGCCATCGTCCTTTCTACCGGATGAAGACCAGGGTTACTTCATGGTCAGTATCCAATTACCTGTGGGCGCGACCCAGGAACGCACGGTGGACGTGCTCAAGCAGGTTGAAAATTACTATTTGAAACAACCGGAAGTGGCGGGTATGGTGGACATCGCTGGCTTCAGTTTCAACGGTCAGGGGCAAAACACCGCCATCGCCTTCGTTCATTTGAAACCCTGGAGTGAGCGCCACGGCGCCCAACATTCGGTGCAGGCGGTCATCGGCCGCGCCTTCATTGCCCTGGGACAAATCAAGGACGCGATCATTTATCCCATCAATCCGCCGCCGATTCACGAACTGGGCATCGTGTCAGGCTTTGACTTCGAACTGGAGGATCAAGCCGGTGTGGGTCACGGGAAACTCATGCAGGCGCGCGACCAATTGGTTGGCCTGGCCGCGAAAGATCCAGACATCACCCAACTGCGTTTCCAGGGATTGGAGGATACGCCCGAACTCAAGGTGGACATTGACCAGGCCAAGGCCAGCGCGCTGGGCGTTTCCCTGGCGGACATGAACACGGCGCTCGAAACCTATTTCGGTTCGGATTACATCAACAATTTTGTGAACGGCAACCGCGTGCAACGCGTGATCGCCCAACTGGACGCTCCGTATCGCATGTTGCCCCAAGACGTTGACAATGCCTATGTGCGCAACAGCAGCGGCCAGATGGTTTCGCTGGCCAGCCTGGCAACCATCCATTGGATTTACGGCTCGCCATCGTTGCAGCATTACAACGGCGTTCCGGCGCTGGAACTCGTCGGCGCCGCGCCGCCGGGCAGGAGCACGGGCCAGGCCATGACCGCCATGGAAAATCTGGCCAAAAAATTGCCCAAAGGCTTTGGTTACGAATGGACCGGCCAGTCCTTCGAGGAACGTTTGTCGGCCAAACAAGCTCCCCTGCTCTACCTGCTGTCGCTCATCGTCGTGTTTTTGGCGCTGGCCGCGCTCTACGAAAACTGGGCCATCCCGGTGGCCGTGATCCTCGTCGTGCCGCTGGGTATTATCGGCGCGCTGCTGGCCGCCACACTGCGCGGCCTGCCGAATGACGTGTTCTTCAAAGTCGGTCTGTTGACCATCGTCGGCTTGTCCGCCAAAAACGCCATCCTCATCGTTGAATTCGCCAAGGATCTCCAGACACAGGGCAGGGGTTTGGTCGAGGCCACGCTGGAAGCGGCGCATATGCGGTTGCGTCCGATTCTGATGACGTCGCTGGCGTTCATTCTCGGCGTGATGCCGTTGGCATTGAGCACCGGCGCGGGGTCGGCCAGCCGGCACGACATCGGCACCGGCGTGGCAGGCGGCATGGTTTCGGCCACCGCTCTGGCCATTTTCTTTGTGCCGGTGTTCTTCGTGCTCGTCCGCAGGATGTTCAAATCCAAAAAACCATTGCATACCATGCTTGCGCCCCAGGCCGGCGGCCCGGACGATGACGACGAGAACGGCAAACAAGGACAGCCATGAGCAAAACTCTTTCGCCCATCATCGCCCTGTTCCTCCTGGCTTTGGCCGGTTGCACGCTCGCGCCGAAATACCAACGTCCGGCGGCGGCGATTTCCCCAGCCTGGCCTCCGGCTCCGGGAGAAAGCGAAGTCCGCACCAACACCGACGCCGTTCCTGCCGCCGACATCGGCTGGCGCGAATTTTTCCGCGATCCGCGCCTGCGGCGGCTCGTCGAACTGGCATTGACCAACAATCCTGATCTGCGCGTGGCGGTGTTGAACGTCGAACAGTCCCGCGCGCAATATCGCATCCAGCGCGCGGCGTTGTTTCCCGAAATTGACGCCACCGGCAGCGGCACGCGCCAGCGGCTTCCAGGCGATTTATCCGGCACCGGCAAGCCGTTGACCTCCAGCCAATACAGCCTCAGCCTCGGCACGACTTCCTATGAACTCGATCTGTTCGGTCGCGTGCGCAGCCTCAAAGCCGCGGCACTGGAAAATTATTTTGCCACTATGGAAGCCCGCCGGAGCGCCCAAATCGCGCTCGTCGCCGAGGTGGGCAACGCCTATCTCCTGGAACGCGCGTTGACCGAACAACTCGCCGTGGCCCGGCAAACGTTGATGGCGATTCGGGCATCCTACGAATTGACCCAACGCAGTTACGAAGCCGGCGTGGTGCCCGAGCTTGATTTGCGCACCGCCGAGGGCCAGGTGCAAACCGCCCGGACGGCCGTGGCGGCTTACGAACAACAGTTGGCCGGGGCGGAAAACAACCTGGTGTTGCTGGTGGGGCGACCACTACCGAAAGACCTTCCGCCGGCGCAGCCGTTCGGTTCGGCGGATTATTTGGCCGACATGCCGGCGGGGCTGCCGTCCGATTTGTTGCAGCGCCGCCCGGACATTCTCGAAGCCGAACATCAACTCAAGGCCGCCAACGCCAGCATCGGCGCGGCGCGTGCCGCGTTCTTCCCGACCGTCACGCTCACCGCCTCGGGCGGCACCGCCAGTTCGCAACTCGACAACCTGTTCGCCCCCGGTTCCGGCGCGTGGATGTTTTCGCCGCAAATCACGCTGCCCATTTTCATGGCAGGAAGAAACCTAGCCAATCTGGATGTGGCCAGAATCGGCAAACTCATCGAGGTCGCGAACTATGAAAAAACCATTCAGACTGCCTTCCGGGAGGTTTCCGACGTCTTGGCTGCGCGGGCGACAGTGGAAGTGCAGCTTGACGCCGGGGAAGCCCTCGTTAACGCCGAGCAACGGCGCTATGAACTGGCCGAAGCGCGTTTCCGTCAGGGCGTGGACAGTTATCTCAACGTCCTCTCCGCGCAGCAGGACCTCTACCAGGCGCAGGAAAATCTCATTCAATTCCAATTTTCCCGCTTGTCCAATCTGGTCAACCTTTACCAGGCGCTCGGCGGCGGCTGGCAGGAATATTCATCGCAACATTAACGTCCCATTTTAATTGAGAAGACATTAAAGTTATGAACGAAAACAAACCCGTGCCCGCGCCGGTGGTGAATGGCGCGAAGTTGGCAAAATTAAATTCACCGTGGTTCCTCTGGCCCGCAACCGGCGTGCTCGCCGTGCTGTTGTTTTTTGGGTTGGATTATCTGGTCACCGCGTTCACGCACGAATCCACCGATGACGCTTTTATTGCCGCGCACGTCGTTTCCATTGCGCCGCGAATCGCCGGGCAGGTTTCCGCCGTTCACGTGCTCGACAACGAAATGGTTCGCTCGAACGATTTGCTCGTTGAGATTGACCCGGCGGATTACTCGACGGCAGCCGCGCAGAAACAAGCGTCCGCCGACGCGCAGGAGGCTAATTACAAAACAGTCCTCGCCGCGCTCGATTTGATGAGCGTGAAAGTGGCCACCGCCGAGGCCACCGCCGCCCAATCGAAGGCCGACGCCGACGCGGCCCAAGCCACCGATGCGCGCGCGCAGGCGGATTTTCAGCGCAGCCAGGAGTTGCGGAAACAGAACACGATTTCGCAGCAGGAATTTGACGCCGCGCAGGCCGCGATCAAGGAGGCGGACGCGAATCTGGCCGCCGCGAAACAAAAGGCTATTGCCGACACCTCGAGAATCAACGAAGCCAAGGCGACTCAAACGGCGACCGAAGCCTCCGTTGCCATGGCGCTCGCGATGTTCCGGCAGGCGCAGACCGTCGTGCAGTCGGCGCAACTGGATTTGTCCTACACGAAGATTTTTGTGCCCTGCGACGGGCGCGTGACGCGCAAGGCCGTCGAGCCCGGCAATTACATTCAGGTGGGACAGCAATTAATGTCCATCGTGCCGACGGACATCTGGGTCGTGGCCAATTTCAAGGAATCGCAGTTGAAAAAAATGAAGCCCGGCCAGCCTGCGCTCGTGGCGATTGACGCGCTCGGCAAATCGTTGCGCGCGCACGTGGACAGCGTGCAGGCCGGCAGCGGCGCAGCGTTCAGCTTGTTGCCGCCTGAAAACGCGACGGGCAATTACGTGAAAGTGGTCCAGCGCGTGCCGGTGAAAATTCTTTTCGACGAACCGCTGCCGGCCGGCCACACAATTGGCCCCGGCCTTTCCGTCGCGCCCAGCGTGCGCGTCAGCGGTTTTGAAATTCCCGGTTGGGCGATTGGATTGGTGGCATTGGTTCTCGCATTCATTGCCGGTTCCGTTTTCCGGTTTGTCTTGAACCGGAAGACGAACGCCAACGGCAAGTAAATCTTCCATGTCCGACGACCTGCATCACCAGGAGTGGCATCCGCGCCATAGCCCGTGGCTCGTCGCGCTGGGCGTGATGTTGGCGACGTTCATGCAGGTGCTCGACACCTCCATCGCCAACATCGCGCTGCCGCACATCGCCGGCAGCCTTTCGGCTTCAACCGACCAGGCAACGTGGGTGCTGACGAGTTATCTCGTGGCCAACGCCATCATCCTGCCGATGACCGGCTGGCTCGGAAATCACTTTGGCCGGAAACGGGTGTTCATTTCCTGCATCGGGATGTTCATGTTCGCGTCGGCGTTGTGTGGGATGGCGGTGAACCTGCCGATGCTGATTGCGGCGCGCATTTTGCAGGGCGCGGGCGGCGGCGCGATGGTTCCCATCGCCCAGGCAATTTTGCTGGAAAGTTTTCCGATCACCAAACGCGGCGTGGCGATGGCGACGTTCTCCATGGCCGTGATTGTGGCGCCCATCATCGGTCCAACGCTCGGCGGCTGGATTACGGACAATTATTCGTGGCGCTGGATTTTCTACATCAACCTGCCGGTCGGCCTGCTGGCAATGTTCCTGGCGGAATGGTTCGTGGAAGATCCGCCCTACATCAAACGCAACCTGAAGGCGGCGATTGATTTCGTTGGGTTCGGACTGCTGGCAGTCTGGCTGGCAACGCTGCAAATCACACTCGACAAGGGGCAGGAAGCCGACTGGTTCGGTTCGGAATGGATACGGTGGTTTGTGGGCATTTCGGCTGTTTCCATGATCGGGTTTATCGTGTGGGAATTCACAGTGGAGCATCCGCTGGTGAATTTGCGGATTTTGCGCAGCCGGAATTTTGCCGTTGGCCTGATGTTGATGATGGTGCTGGGCGTCATTCTTTACGGCACGACGGCGGAGTTGCCGCTGTTTCTGCAAACGCTGATGGGTTATCCGGCGCTGCAAAGCGGCTACACGATGAGTCCGCGCGGCATCGCGGCGTTCGTAACGACCTTGTTCGTGGGCCAGCGACTCGTCGGACGCATCCGAAACCGCTGGCTGTTGTGCTTTGGTTTTTCGATGTTGAGCTTGTCCGCGTTTCTGTTGAGCGACATCAATCTTCAGGTGAGCATGGCCAGCGTCATTTTCCCAACTGTGCTGAACGGCGTGGCTATCAGTTTTATTTTCGTGCCGTTGACGACGGCAACGATGAGCCAGTTGCACCAGCGGCAAATCGGCAGTGCCACCGGCCTTTACAGCCTCATGCAAAACATTGGCGGCAGCATCGGCATCGCTTTCGTAACAACCATGGTTGCGCGCGGCTCACAGGCGCATCAGGCGCTGATGGTCGGACACTTGACGCCGACCGACCCGGCGTTCAGAGAACGGCTCGCCGCCGCTCAGGCCATGTTTGCCCGGCACAGCGACCCGGTGACGGCAACGCATCAGGCCCACGCCCTCATTTACAACATGCTCAACCAGCAGGCACATTTGTGGGCGTTTGTGGACACGTTCCGGATATTCGGGCTGATGGTGCTGTGCTGCCTGCCGTTGATCTTCCTCTTCAAACGGATCCCACGGCAACCGGTCCGGGCGTTGGAAGCACATTGATTCAATTCCCAACGCCGGAGGGCAACGGGCAACCCAATCATCCTGGCTGAAGGAACGGCGCCGACCGGCTTCAATTACCCGACGCTATAGCAGTTCATATTGTCATTGGCGCACAAGAGTCCACACGGACATTTCGTCTTCTTGCAAAGCGCCAGAAGACTCCGATGAATCGCGAGCAGGTCGCGAGCAGGTTGGCGCACTCCAGAACGCTTCGCGTATTTCAGGAATCATCATGTAGCGCACAGCGTCTTGGACTGCGGCGGCCCTCCGCCGCTTTTCCCAAAGGCCCGTCAAACTGCGCCAATGTTAACTGGAACTGCCATATGAGTGGTTAGGGTGCTTGACCCATTAGTGGCTGCTGTTAGTATGCCAAAAAATTCGGTGAAGTTCGTCCATTTCATTCCGGTTTTGTTGACGACATTCTGTTTCAGCCCGCCGCTGCAAGCAGAGTTGGCGGATGGCGTTCTCGCTGTCGTCAATGATTCGGTCATCACGCGCGGGCAGGTCGAGGACTTCGTTGCACCGGCCATTGACGCATTGCGCCGGGAATACGCTCATCAAGGGAATGTATCGAACGTTTTTGAACAAAAAGCAACCGATGTGTTCAACGATGGTCTGGAACAATTGGTTGAGCGGCAGTTGATTCTGCACGACTTTGACGCGGAGGGCTACAGGCTGCCTGACGCCGCTGTGGACGAACTTGTTCAGGCTCGCATCCGCGAGCGGTTCGGCGACCGCATCACGCTGATGAAAACACTTCAGGCACAGGGAATGACGTTCGAAAAATTCCGCCAGGAGGTGCGTGAGCAATACATCGTTTCCGCGTTGCGCGCCAAAAATATTTCACCGGGAAAAACCGTCATCTCGCCCTACAAGGTTGAAACCTGCTACCTCGCACACCAGGACGATTTCAAGATTGAGGATGAAATCAAGCTGCGCATGATCGTGCTCAACAAAGCCTCCGACGACGACACCAATACGCCGGGTCGGGCCAACGAAATCCTGGCCCAAATCAAGGAAGGCGCGATGTTCCAGGAAATGGCCTCCGTTAATTCGGAAGGTTCGCAGCAAAAGCAAGGTGGCGACTGGGGCTGGGTCGAGCGCTCCGTGCTCCGCAAGGAACTTGCTGATGTCGCCTTCGCTCTCAAGCCCGGCCAGGTCAGTGACGTGATTGAAACGCCTGAAGCCTGTTACCTCATGCTCGTCGAGCAAAAACGTCCTGCGCACGTCAGGCCGCTCGATGAAGTGCGCGACGAAATTGAGGCGACCCTTCGCGCACAACAACAAAAACAGCTTGAAGAACAGTGGATTGACCGCCTGAAACAGAAAACATTCATCCTGAAATTCCCTTAAGGCGTGAATCCGACCCAAAAAGAACCCGTTTGCCGCGGATCAGGAGCGGGTGAGTTTTCATGACCTCCTGGATTGGTGTCACACTCGGCGATGTCACCGGCATCGGCCCCGAAGTCACGCTCAAAGCCATTGCTGCTGAAGCTGCAAGCGATGACACGCGTTATTTGCTCATCGGCGATGAAAATTACGCCCGCCGGTTGAACGAACAATTGGGAACCCAACTGCTGCTCAAGAAATTTCCCGGCCATGGCGACGCGGGGAAAATTTTCATCGCAAATCCGCTTGCCGAACCATTGCCGGAAAATCTGCCCGCCGGCTCACCGGTTGCCGCAAACGCCGCGGTGGCCTCTTTGCGCAACGGCGCGGAACGCTGCCTGCGCCGCGAACTCGATGCGCTCGTCACCGCGCCGGTCAACAAGGAATCCATCATCCGCGCCGGTCACGAGTTCGTCGGCCAGACCGAATTTCTCTCCACTCTCGCCGGCACGAAACGCACTGCGATGATGCTGCTCGGCCATGATGAACGCGGACGCTGGCTGCGCGTCGCGTTGGCCACAACGCATGTGCCATTGAAATTGGTTTCCGAAAAAATTACGCCCGAAAAACTCGCGCTCGCCATCGAGCTGGCTGCGCAAGCCTGTCGCGATTTGAATTTACCGCGCGCTCGTATCGCAGTTTGCGGCCTGAATCCGCACGCAGGCGAAGGCGGTCAATTTGGCGATGAAGAAATAAAAATCATCACGCCGACGGTTCTCGCCGCGCAAAAACGCGGGCTGGACGTTGTCGGTCCGTTGAGCGGCGACACAGTTTTTCATTACGCGCTGCAGGAAAATTTTGACGCCGTCGTGGCGATGTATCACGACCAGGGACTTGCACCGCTGAAAGTCGTCGCGTTTGACACCGGCGTGAACTGGACGCTTGGCCTGCCGTTCATCCGCACTTCGCCCGACCACGGCACGGCTTACGACATCGCGGGAAAAGGAGTTGCCAATCCTTCAAGCATGATTGCGGCGATTCGATTGGCGAAGCAATTGGCGAAAAAATCAAGGTAGGGTCGCCCCGCTCGCCTCGGCGAAGCCTTTCGGCGCAGCCGGGCCGAGGCGACCGGCGGAAGTTCCGCCTCCCATCGGACGCGCGGGCCGCGTGTCCCTACCAGCTCAGCCAATCAACTCTCGGATTTTGGATTTGATATCGCCGCCGCGCAGCAGTGATTCACCAACGAGGATCGCGCCAGCGCCGCATTTCTTCAATCGTTCCACGTCCGCCCGCGTGTGGATGCCGCTTTCGGCAACTAGGAGTGACGAGTGACGGGTGACGGGTGACGGGAAAAGTTTAGCAGCCAGTTTTTCAGTCGTTGCCAAATCCACCTTGAATGTTTTTAAATCGCGGTTATTGATACCAATGAGTTGAGGGTTGATTTTTAAGGCGCGCTCCAATTCGGCTTCATCGTGAACCTCCACCAACGCGGCCAGGCCGGCTTCCGTCGCGAGTGAATGGAATTTGGCCAATTGCTCGTCGCTCAAAATCGCGACGATGAGCAAAATCGCGTCCGCGCCCCATTCGATGGACTCAAGAATCTGCCGCTCATTAATGATGAAATCTTTGCGCAGCAACGGCAGCTTCACCGCTGCGCGGATTTGCCGGAGATGATCGAGCGAACCTTGAAAAAATTTCCCATCGGTCAAGACCGAGAGACAACTCGCGCCCGCCATCTCGTATTCCCTGGCAATGCGCACCGGATCAAAGTCCTTGCAAATAACACCTGCGGATGGCGAAGCCTTTTTGACCTCGGCAATCAACGCGATGTCGCCGTGACACGGGTGCTGCAACGCCGTGACGAAGTCACGCCTTTCGTCGCGTTCGAGCAACGCGTCGCGCAAATCGCCGGTGGCGATGAGCCGCGGGGGCAACATCGCAACTTCGCGTTTCTTTTCTTCAACGATGGTTTCTAAAATGTTTGCCACGAATTTTTCGACAGAATTACAGAATGTTCAGAATCCAATTTTGTTCATTCTTCATCGTCCTTCACGCCTTGCATGCGTTTCGTCGGACAACCTGCCCGCAACCAGCCGCTCACAAACGGATCGAGGTCGCCGTCCATCACGGCTTGAACATTGCTCGTTTCGACACCGGTGCGCAAATCTTTCACCATGCGATACGGCTGAAAGACGTAGCTGCGAATCTGGTTGCCCCACGAAATGCTGCCTTTCTCGCCATAGAACCGTTCCATCTCCGCTTTCGCCGCGTCCTGACGTTGGGCGTAAATTCGCGACAGCAAAAGCCGCATTGCCGTCGCGCGGTTTTGATGCTGCGAACGCTGGGTTTGTGATGCAACGACAATGCCGGTCGGGATGTGCGTGATGCGCACGGCGGTCTCGACCTTGTTCACATTCTGGCCACCTTTGCCGCCGGAACGGAATGTGTCAATTTGAAATTCACTCGGCGAAATGACAATTTCCGAATTGTTTTCCCCGATTTCCGCAATCACATCCACACTGGCGAAACTCGTGTGCCGGCGTTTGTTGGCATCGAACGGCGAGATGCGCACCAGCCGGTGCACGCCGCGCTCGGCCTTGGTGAAACCGTAGGCGTTTTCACCTTGAATCAACATGGTGATGCTCTTGAGGCCCGCGCCTTCACCGGGCAGCGCGTCGGTGACTTCGATTTCCCAGCCGCGCGATTCGGCCCAGCGCTGATACATGCGCGAGAGCATTTCCGCCCAATCCTGCGCCTCGGTGCCGCCCGCGCCGGCGTTGATGCTCAAGATGCAATTCTTCCGGTCATGCGGTCCGCTCAAAAAAACCTTCAGTTCGAGCGAATTGAGTTCCTGAAAAAATCTTTTGAGGTCGGTCTCGAGTTCCTGAAGAATTTTCGGCTGCGCTTCGGGCAGCTCGCCCTCGCCAAGCTCGACCATGACGCGGAAATCATCCAGTTGTTTTTCCGTCTGGAGCAGCGGCTCAATTTTGTTGCGGAGCGAATTGGCCTCGTCAATCAGCCCCTGCGCCTTTTCGTGGTTGTTCCAGAAACTATCGGCGGCCATCAAGGCGTTGAGTTCGCCCAAACGTTTTTGCGTGGCGGATACGTCAAAGAAACCTCCGCAGATGCGTGAGTTTCCCGGACGCCGTCGAAATTTCCGTCTTAACCGTGTCGAACATGGTGCTGGAGAATACAGAATTCAGAAGCCGGAAGCCAGAAGGGAAAATTACGACACGAATTTCACGAATTATCACGAATTGGAATTAGCGGGACGCGATGCTCCTATCGCGTCGTAGCGATTACAGATGGGTGCGGTTTCATGGCCGCAGCTTGTTTTAGTGCCCCTTCCCGACCTGCGTGAAGGCGATGATGAGCAAAACAATAATGACGAGAATGACAACGCCTGCAAAAATCCAGAAATAGATGCCGATCCGATTGTGCTTTTTGGAAAACGCCTTGTTGGCATCAAGAGCCACCGGGCGTTCGCCACCGCTTTCCAAATCGCTCAGGCTGACGCCACGCGGCATGACCATGGTGGAATCCTTCTTCTTGCGCGGCGGGGCGGAGGCTGCCGGCGGCGCAGATGCGGTTGGTGTTCCCGCCGTGCCGGTTTCGAGTCGCAATTCCACCTGGCCGAGCCGCAGGGTTTGGCCCGGTTTCAAGACGCTTTCGGTGATTTTTTCGTCGTTGATGAACGTGCCATTTGTGGAATTCAAATCTTTGATGACCACATCCGTTCCGCGCAAGAGCACCTCGCAATGATGGCTGGAAATGGACTGCTCGGAGATTTGGAACGCGTTATCCTCGACGCGACCGATGGTGGTTTTATCCACCTTCAATTCGCAGGCACGACCGCTCATGCCTTGAGTCTGGATAACTAGTTTGGCCATAATTACGGTAAGTTGATTATGACCGCGACGCGCTTCAAGTCAAACGCAAATAAAGGCTCAATTCCGCCGTTCAATCATCGCGCGAAATCCGGCGAACAATGGTGTTGAATCATGCGGGCCGGGCGAGGCCTCAGGGTGATATTGCACGCAAAAAATCGGCTTCGTTTTGTGCCTCATTCCTTCAACGGTCTGGTCGTTTAAATTTATCCGGTCAACGAAAACGTCCGATGGCAAACTTTGGGGGTCAATGGCGAAGCCGTGATTCTGCGCCGTGATTTCGACCCTGCCGGATTCCAAATCCTTCACCGGCTGATTCGCGCCACGATGACCGAACTTCAGTTTGAAGGTTTTCCCGCCGAATGCCTGGCCGAGAATCTGGAGGCCGAGGCAAATCCCGAAAATGGGGATACCGGTGTCCATGAGCGCCTTGACCTCGCGCACGATGTAGCCGAGCGCCGCCGGATCTCCGGGACCGTTCGAGAGAAAAATGCCCGCCGGTTTATGTTTGAGCGCATCGGCGGCAGATGCGGTGGCTGGCAATACTTGCACCGCGAAACCGTGCTGCCTCAACCGGCGCAGGATGTTGTATTTCATTCCGTAATCGAATGCAACGATGGGAATGTCCGCCGGCGGCAACGGGTCGCGCACACCGCGGGCTTCAACCGGCGTGTTGCCGGAGATGAGCCTGAAGTTCGCGCTTTGCTCGTCCCTTTCGTCCCAGCGAAATGCCTCCTTGTGCGTGACTTCCCTGACGTAATCCACGCCGGCCAATCCCGGCCAGTCTTTTGCGCGCGAAACCGCTTCGGCGTCTGAAACTTTTTCCGTCGAAATAAAACCGTTGAGCGCGCCGCGCACACGAAGTTTTTTGGTCAGCGCGCGCGTGTCCACGCCTTGAATTCCGGGAATCCCGTTTTTTTCCAGATATTCCGCGAGCGAAAAATCCGCGCGCCAATTGCTGACAACGGGCGAAAGTTCCCGGATGATGAACCCGGCAACGTGCGGCCGCCACGATTCAACGTCCACCGCGTTGACGCCGTAATTACCGATGAGCGGATAGGTCATCGTGACGATCTGGGCTTTGTAGGAGGGGTCGGTGAGGATTTCCTGATAGCCGGTCATCGAGGTGTTGAAGCAGACTTCGCCGCACGCGGACGCGCGCGCGCCAAAACCCTGCCCGTGAAACACGGAACCGTCTTCAAGTGCCAGAATCGCTTTCATTTCCAGTCAACGACCGCGCGCGATGCTAGGCGAGTGACGAAACGGGTCAAGCGTGAAGCGGAATTTTTCACACAGCAACCGCCTCGGCTTGTTCAGACCGGATCAGCTTGCCGCCGACAATCGTTGCCACCGCCTTGCCTTTAAGCTTCCAGCCGAAGAACGGGCTGTTTTTCGATTTGCTCGCCGATTCTTCCACACGAAAAACCCATTCGTGGTCAGGATCGAACACCGTCACGTCCGCGTCCGATCCGACGCTCAACGTGCCTTTTTCCAGATTCAGCAGGCGTGCCGGATTGACGGTGAATTTCGCAATCAAGTCCGGCAGCGAAATCCGTTTGGCATGAACCAATTGCATCAGCGCAAGCGCAAGTTCGGTTTCGAGCCCGGTGATGCCAAACGGCGCGTAATCAAATTCGACTTCTTTTTCGTAATCGCAATGCGGCGCGTGGTCGCTGCACAGAATTTCAATCGTCCCATCAGCCAGTCCTTCGAGAATCGCCTCGCGGTCGCGCGCGGAACGCAATGGCGGATTCATTTTGAAATTCGTGTCGTAAGCCGGCCATTCGGGAAGTTCGCCGTTTTGGAATTTCGCCAGAATTTTCCCGTCGTTGTCCCAGAATTTTTCGCTGCCGGCAACTGCCGCATCCGTGAGTGTGAAGTGGTGCGGACAGGCTTCGCCGGAAATTGGCACGCCGCGCTTTTTCGCTTCGCGCAGCAACTGCACGCTGCCTGCCGCGCTCAAGTGCTGGCAATGGACGCGTGCGCCGGTGAGTCCGGCCAGCAAAATGTTTCGTGCGACAATCATCTCCTCGCCCGCCGCCGGCCAACCGCGCAGGCCGAGCGCCGTGCTCCAGTAACCTTCGTGCATCACGCCGTCAGTCACGAGCGAGTAATCCTGACAATGATCCATCACCGGCAAATCAAACATTTTGGCGTATTCCAGCGCGCGGCGCATGAGCTCGTTGTTTTGCACGCAATAGCCGTCGTCAGTGATGGCCACGACGCCGGCGCGTTTCAAACTGCCGATGGGTGCAAGCTCTTCGCCCGCGATATTTTTTGTGATTGCGCCGGCGACGAACACGTTGACGAGGCCTTCGCGCGCGGCGTGTTCGTGAATCAGCGCGACGGTGCCGGCGTTGTCAATCGTCGGCAACGTGTTGGGCATGCAAACGACGGAGGTGAAACCGCCACGCGCGGCGGCAGCGGTGCCCGTGGCGAGATTTTCCTTGGAGGTTTGTCCCGGCTCACGCAAATGAACGTGCAAGTCAATCAGGCCGGGACAAACAATTTTTCCTTTGACGTTGAATCGCTCGATTTCTTTTGGCGCTCCGGCTGCGGCATCTTTGCCGACGGCGGAAATTTTTCCGTTTATGATGAGTAAATTGGCGACGGCGTCGAAGCGATTGGCGGGGTCTATAACTCGCCCGCCGGTCAAAAGCAGCGAGTTCATCGCGCGGAGAATAACGTGAGTTGGTTGACAAGGCAAGCTCGGGCGGTAAGATGTTTGCACTTTCAAAAGCGGGCGTAGTTCAATGGTAGAACGGAAGCCTTCCAAGCTTCACACGTGGGTTCGATTCCCATCGCCCGCTCCAATTTCAGTTCCCAACGTAATAAAGTGCCTTGTCGGCACCACTGATGCACCAGAGGTTGAGTGGATTTAAGGACGTGGGAAACCTTAAAAACTGCGAACTGCCATCCATGAAAGTGTAATTGGAACCACCCGAATGCGTGCCAGGCCCGGCGCCGTCGTGACGGCTTTGCTCGGCAATGCCGGTGAAATCGTTTCCAACACCGCTCCCGTTTCCAGCAGGTTCAAGAACGTCCATGTAATAATCACCCGCGATGGTTTGTTTTTCTCCAAATACAATGGTGTCCGACGGTTGGAGTATGACGTTTTCATTCATTGTGTTTGCCAGCATGAGATTTTCAAGCGCAGTCCAGTCTGTGACACCGAATTTATCTGCAAAGTAATCGTTGCAACCATTGATTATATAACTGCGCGGCGCGGCGTCAGCAGGATATTTGGTCGCGTTCGTTTCCCATGTCACCGGAGTTCCCGGACCGTCACTGGGGCAACGAAGCAGATTCACACTATTCCCGTAATCATTGTAAAGTTGTTGCGGCCAGCGTCCTGTGTTGGAGCGTTGCGGCAGTTGTCCCTCGTTGTCGTTCACGTTCATTTTGAAAGCATACCCAATTTGATGGAGATTATTCAGGCACGCGATGCGCTTGCCAGCCTCTTTGGCGCGCGACAAAGTGGGTAGAAGCATGGCTGCCAAAATCCCAATGATGGCAATGACAACGAGCAATTCGATGAGTGTAAAAGCAACTACTCTCCGCCGTTCGCATTTAAGCAGTTCGGGGCTGGCCAATTGCTCACAGGTTGCTATTTTCATAACCACTCGATTCACATTTGCGTCTTAACACAAAAATGCGCCTGTCGCATCCATTTTATTTATGACGAAAAAGAGCTGGATTCTTGTCGGTTGCGCGCTCGTGCTGGCAGTTACTTATGCTTGTTTTTTTACTGACTGGTTCAAGCCGGCAACCATTCAAATTTCCCATACTGCCCGGCCACTTCCATCGCGTTCCTCCCGAAGCGC
>Ga0182027_10002212_pt1 | contig 31762 bp, 37 predicted proteins | sample 712E1DmetaG_FD_121300 | JGI IMG/M metagenome (GOLD analysis project Ga0182027, IMG submission 121300) | Permafrost microbial communities from Stordalen Mire, Sweden - 712E1D metaG (Illumina Assembly) | ecosystem: Environmental > Terrestrial > Soil > Wetlands > Permafrost | place: Sweden...
GCGTCGCTATATGCACATTGTACGTCGCAAATTAGAGGTTATACGATGGGTGTTTAGGATATAAATCGACTGTAATTCGTGCTGAGGCTAATCAGACACGTTTATTGACATATGTATAGGGTATATGTTAATTACTACTTGACAAATACGCCACACTTATGTATGATACGGATATCATGTTTTATCCTAGATATATTCTTCCACAGTTGGAGAAAGAATTGGAAACTCCCGAAAGTATTGTAATAACAGGTATGCGACAAGTGGGCAAAACCACACTTTTAAACCATCTTTTTTCTCTCGTGGAAAGTCCAAACAAAATAATGCTTGATTTTGAAAATCCACTAAATAGAAAAATATTTGAGGAGGAGAGCTATGATGCAATTTGGAATAATTTGGCTGTTTTTGGGGTAAATAACCAAACAAAAGCGTATATCTTTCTTGATGAGATACAACACTTGCCGTCAATCGGATCGGTGGTAAAGTATTTAAAAGACCATTTTGATGTTAAATTTGTCTTAACAGGTTCGAGTAGCTACTACATAAAGAATCTTTTCCCTGAATCAATGGCTGGTAGAAAATTTATTTTTGAAATTTATCCCTTAACTTTCTCGGAGTTTTTAACATTTAGAGGAATTACTCGCAATACGACACCGACCTTTTCAGAAAAAGCCGTCTTAAAGAATAATATTATGTACAGTAAGCTTATCTCTTTTTATCAGGAATATTTGGAGTATGGTGGTTTCCCCAAAGTCGTACTCGAAAAAGATAGGGAAAGAAAAAAAGCCATGCTCTCCGAAATATTTACCTCTTATTATGAAAATGATATTAAAAGTTTGGCTGATTTTAAGGATACAAACAAACTTCGTGATTTAATCCTTCTATTGATTCCTCGAGTAGGTTCAAGAATTGAAGTGGCGAAATTGGCATCAAGCCTAGGTGTCTCCCGGCAGACGGTATATTCTTACCTTTCATTTTTGGAAAAAACCTATTTTATCTCTCTTATCTCTAGGTTTTCCGGAAGCATTGATAGACAGGCAGCGGGAACCCAGAAACTTTTTCTTTGCGATGTCGGAATGGTTAATAATTTAGGTAAAGCATCGGAAGGACAACTTCTTGAGCAGAGTGTTTTCCAAAGTCTTCGCCTCGATCACAAGCTTCATTTTTATAACAAAGAGGGTAAGAGTGAAATTGATTTTGTCGTTGATGAAAAAATTGCTTTAGAAGTAAAAACAAGCGCTTCCAAACGTGATATTGATCATTTAAGGCGAAGAAGTAAGGGTATTAGCCTTTCAGAAGCTTATGTAATTTCAAAAGAATATAGTGAAGAGAGAGAAGTTATTTTACCTACGGATCTCTAAAAAGCCAAATGCCTCGATTCATAAAGTAACCTAGAAGTTTATACGACAAGCAGCTATCGATATGGCAAAATATATGGTAAAATTGTAATATCTTATGAATGCATCCTTTGAATGGGATGCTAAGAAAAACTTAGAGAATATAAAAAAGCATAAAGTTGATTTTCAAATTGCTCAATATGCTTTTATCGATCCCAAGCGTGTAATCGCAGAGGATTTAACACATAGTAAGAGCGAAAAAAGATATTATTGTTTCGGAAAAGTGAAAGGAGGTGTATTAACAGTCCGTTTTACCTATAGAAATAACCACATCAGAATAATCGGTGCGGGTTTCTGGGGAAAGGGAAAAGATATATATGAAAAACAAAATAAAATACAGTAATGAACCAATAGAGGCGAGGGTAATTAATGATTTTTTACCAAATCCTGAAGAATTAAGCTTAACTGATAAAAAAACAAAGGTTACATTAACGCTTACTCAAGCTAGTCTTGATTTCTTTAAGGCTTCTGCTAAAAAACACAATGCCTCATATCAGGCTATGATCAGAAGACTTATTGATTATTACGTTGTAAATCAGCAAAGAGCTTAAAAATTAATTCAGCCTCTAAAATTAGCTACAATCTCAACTATTGAGGTCATGGTCCGCTGGGTTGATGAAGGCTATTCCTAAAGATTGCACCAGAGGTAAATCGTTCGAATTATAGTCGATTAGTAGTCGAATGTTTTTTTAACCATTTGGAAATCTCTTCAATCGACTGGTGTTGATTTTCGACTTTTAACGGAAACGCAACAAATTCTTTTTGACTGACTACTAGATTGTATCCGTTTACAAACAAAAACCTTGCTGTTGAAGCCATAGCAGTTCTTTTATTTCCATCCACAAAAGCATGATTGAACATTAAGGAATGGAATAAAGCAGCGGCTTTATCAAAAATAGTCTGATACAAATCATCTCCTCCGAATGAAGATTGCGGTCTTGCAATTGCAGATTGGATCAGACCTATATCTCTTATCCCATGGCTGCCACCGTGTCTTTTCACCGTCTCTTCATGAATTGCGAGTACGATATCAAGAGTAAGATAAGAAGTAGTGTTTCTCACTTTTTTGCAAGTTCACTCAGTGCGGATTTGTATTTGCCGTTAAACTTCTCCAACCAATCTATAAATTCAGGAGTTATGCCACTTACTTTTCCAACGGAAGATCCCAGACCAGCTACAACAAGAGCATCTGCTTCCAGATCCTGCCTGACAACTACCTTCTGTCCCGCCTTCAGCTTCTTTTCTTTGACAAAATTCGCCGGAAGAGTGACTGCCAATGAATTCCCGACTTTTATAATTGTTTGTTCCATGTTATAACAATGTTATAACAAAACAAACCACTTGTCAAGACGACTTGTTATCCGACAGAAAAAGTAATTACCGGAATTGAGGTATTTTTATGTCTCATACCGGGATTCCCGGTAGTAGTTGTATCTAAAGCCAATTCCTGGTAAAAAGCAAGAGTTTATAGTTTACTGTAAACTATAAACTATGTCAGGAGCAAGAAAGCAAAATCAGACAAATAATTTTCCAATTAGAGTTTTTCAAAAAATACATAAATCTTTATCGAAATTAATATTAAACGAAAAGCAAATAGATTTCTCAGGGATTGTATTAAGTCCTGATCAAGAGGCAATGTTTAATCTGCTCCAATCTTCAAAGAATCCTATATTTCTTACCGGGAAAGCAGGAACAGGAAAATCTTTGCTCCTACGGTATTTTAGACAAAAATCCGATAAAAATATCATCATATGTGCTCCGACAGGAGTAGCAGCTCTTAATATTGGCGGTCAAACTATTCATTCACTCTTTAAGATTCCACCTGAGTTAATTAGGAAGGATAGTCTAAAAGTCGAAAAAAGAACAGCAAAGTTATTAAGACATGTAGATGTCGTTGTTATCGACGAGATATCAATGGTTAGGCCGGATCTTATGGACGCAATTGACCATATTCTTCGAAAAGCAAGAAAGACCAAGGTTCCCTTCGGAGGGGTACAACTTGTAATGTTTGGCGATCTATATCAGCTTCCCCCGGTTATAAATAGGGAATTAATGGATTATTTTGCACAAAACTATGGAGGGAATTTCTTCTTTAATGCGGATGTATGGAAAAATATAAAATTTGAAATTCAAGAATTAACAACAGTTTTTCGTCAAAAAGATGAAGATTTTAAAACAATACTCAATGCTATTAGAGAGGGAACGATTACGGATGAACAAATAGCCTTTCTTAATAAAAGGGCAGATATTGAAATTCCTCCCGAGGGAGTGATTACTTTAACAACAACAAATAGCTCCGCAAAAAAAATAAACGAAACAAAGCTGAGTTTCTTAAAAGATAAAGAGTATGAATACAATGCGGAAATATCAGGTACTTTTGAGGAAAACTCTTTTCCTACTGAGGAAGTATTGCGTCTAAAAAAAGGGGCACAAATAATATTACTTAAAAACGATAAAGAAAAACGTTGGGTAAATGGTTCATTAGGATACGTTCATTCTCTTAAGGATGGGAAAATAAAAGTAAATATTGATGGAAATATTTATTCTGTTGCAAAGGAAACGTGGGGAAAAATTAGATATATTCTTAACGAAGAAACGGATATCTTAGAGGAAGAAACCGTAGGGTCTTTTACGCAGTTTCCATTAAGACTCGCATGGGCTATTACTATTCATAAATCACAGGGACAAACCTATAATTCAGTTGCGATCGATATGGGCTATGGGGCTTTTGTTCATGGGCATACGTATGTTGGGTTAAGTAGAAGTAAATCTATCGAAGGTTTATATTTAAAAAGAAAAATATCACGAGAAGATATTATTGTAGAACCAAAAATTACCAATTTCATGAAATCTCAAGAATTGAATAAATAGCTCGTTCTTTACATAAAATAGAAATATAATTTACCATCAATTTTGTTAAGTAATAAGGCTTTAAAAATCGGGAATATCTTTTAAAGATTCCTTTTTTGTTTATTTATTAAATAGCTTAATTCATAAAAAAACCTCAGGAATCTAACCTGAGGTATGTCTATACTAGTACCCTTCTCTGGGAAATTGCTTAGCGGCCACTTCCCTGAGTTTTTAAAAGTGTGCTATAATAATTAAGATTTTCTTCCGGAATTTTTCCATATATATGACATCAGATATTATTATTGTTTCTAATCTTACAAAAAAATTTAACGGATTTACCGCCGTAAACAACATCTCGTTTGTAGTTAAAGAAAAAGAGGTATTTGCGTTTTTGGGTCCAAACGGCGCAGGAAAATCAACCACCATAAAAATGCTGATAACCCTTTTAAAACCAACAAGCGGAGAAGCGGTTATTGATAATTACAGTATTACACACCAATCAGGGCATGTTAGGCATATGATTGGGTATGTGCCGCAAATGATCTCGGTTGACGGAACGTTAACAGCTTATGAGAACTTAATGATTATGGCAAAACTATATGATATTCCTTCTTCGGAAAGAAAAAAGAGAATAGATGACGTGCTTGTATTTTTGGATTTGGTCGATCACTCAAATACATTAGTCAGAAAATTTTCAGGCGGAATGATTAGAAAATTAGAAATCGGTCAGGCAATTTTACACCGTCCTCCTGTTCTTTTTTTGGACGAACCAACCTCGGGACTTGATCCGATTGCAAGACGGAATGTCTGGAAACACCTTTTTGAACTTCGGAATAAATTCGGAACAACAATATTTTTTACTACTCACTATATGGACGAAGCGGAAGAAGTCAGCGACCGGGTTGCGATTATAAATAGTGGAAATATTGCGGCAATAGGATCGGTAGAAGAGCTAAAACAAAAAACAAAAAATCCCAAGGCAACGCTTGAAGACGCTTTTATTTTTTTTACCGGAACAGCACTTCAGGAAGGCGGCAATTTCCGTGAGATTAAAAAAACCAGGGCAATGCAAAGGAAGTTAGGATAATTTATGAATTACATTAACCAAGTTGTTTATAAATCTTACGTTTTGGCAGAAATGGAAGTCAGAAAGCTTCTGCATGATCCAACGGAGCTAATTACCCGTGCGATCCAGCCGATTCTCTGGCTTGGTATTTTTGGGGAAGCGTTAAGTAAAGTCAGAGCTATTCCGACAAACGGAGTCACCTATTTACAATTTATTACCCCCGGTATTTTAACGCAATCGGTTACATTTATTGCCATTTTTTACGGCTTGTCAATTATCTGGGAGCGGGATATGGGACTTTTACAAAAACTTTTGGTAACTCCAACGCCCAGACTTGCTCTGGTGTGGGGCAAAATGGCATCGGCTGGAGTTAGGGGATTAAGTCAGGCAATAATTGTTTTTCTTTTTGCAATTGTTTTACAAATTCACCTTATATTAACGTTAACATCGGTAGTCGGCGTTATTTTTGTGATTATGCTCGGAGCGGGATTTTTTTCCGGATTATCAATGATTATTGCATCGATTGTAAAAACACGGGAGCGTTTCATGGGGGTAGGACAGGTTATCACTTTGCCGCTTTTTTTTGCGTCAAACGCAATCTATCCGATTACGATTATGCCGCCATGGCTTCAGGTGGTTGCAAGAGTAAATCCGCTAAGTTATATGGTTGATAGTTTACGCAGTCTTCTGATTACGGGAAATATCTCCCAACTGCCGTTTGATATTGCTGTTTTAATAATCGTTACTCTTGTTATTTCGTTTATAAGCGCTTACATGTATCCCAAGGTTGTATTATAATTTTACTTAAAATGGAAAACGTAAAATCTCTATCTTATCTTGATCCTAAAACTACAGCATTAATTCTGATTGACCTTCAGCAGGGAATTGTCGCCATGCCAACAGAGCCTTTAATGCCGGAACAAGTTATTAAAAACGCGCAAAAACTTATAGAGGCTTTTCATCAATTAAAAGCGCAGGTAATTTTAGTCCGTGTTGCTTCATCTTTCGACGGAAAGGATATGCTTAATCCGATTGTGGATGAGCCGATGGTGAGAAGAGGTAATTTACCGGAAGGATGGGCAAATATAGTTTCGGAACTTAAGCCGCAAGAAAATGACCTTTTAATTACTAAACATCAGTGGGGAGCATTTTACGGTACGGAACTTGATTTGCAGTTAAGAAGACGGGGAATAACAACGATTGTTTTAGGCGGAATAGCAACTAACATGGGAGTTGAATCAACGGCAAGGGATGCATATGAGCGGGGATATAATTTAATTTTTGTTTGTGATGCTATGGCGGCGCGGACAAAAGAAGACCATGAATTTGCGCTTACCAGGATTTTTCCCAGAATTGGCCGTATCCGCAAAACAAAGGAGATTATTGGCTATCTTGGAAAATAATATTGACAAAATTAAAATATTTAAGTAGTATTCGCTTACTTGCCCCCACTGAATGAGTAAGATAAGCGAAACAAACAGACGGCCATATCTACCGGATATTTTTGAAGAACTTGGAGAACTTGCGCAAGAGAATGATCCAGACTACAAAGAAGCATCAAAAGCAATCAGAGAATTAAGTGTACTGGAGCAAAAAAGAATAAATTCGACAGATTTTTTAAACAGGTTATATAACGAATCTTTAAGACGGCTTTTGGAAGATCAGGGATGTAAGATTGTAGTCGAGTTTGGTCCTCAAGAAATTCCTCATTGGCAGATTGGTCAGGACACTCCTGGTACAAGTTTTGATTCGGATGTGAGTTTACAAAAAGGAATTATTGTTGAAGATCAGCATAAAACTTATGCTCTTACGCTAGGAGAAAGGCGTTGGGGCAGCTATGAAAAAAAATCCGGATTAAGCTTTCAGTTTGGAGTAATTTCTAATAAAGAAAGTTCAATTGAAGAAACTTTGGATATAGAAGACTTAAAAACCATTGTTGGAACGACTTGGGATAGTCGCGGAAAAGGGGAATTTCATATTGAGAGTATGTGGGGAGAAGTAAATATTAGGTGCGGGGCAGACTCCGGGGGCATGGATAAAAAAACATTGCGCGAATGGAGACAAGCAGATTTATTATCTGATAAGGGATTTTTGGCATCATTGGCACTTGTAGAGCGAAATTTTACCGAAATACCAAGTAGTAGCTGATATAAATGCTTCATAAAAAACTTCTTACTTCAGACAAAATATACATTAAGCAATCAAGCATTCTTAATGCGGGCCGGGGAGTTTTTGCTGGGTGCAATATTAAAAAAGGCGAAATTATAGAAAGCTGTCCAATTATTGAAGTTCCAAAACACGATATGTCTAATTTAAAAGAAAGCATTCTTGTCACTTATTTTTTCTATTTTGGCAAAAATAAAGAAAGGTTGGCAGTCGTATTGGGTTTTGGGTCAATATATAATCATTCATACAAACCAAACGCTAAATATAAGATAAAACCTGAGAAGAAAATAATTGATTTTATTGCCCTAAACAATATTAGAAAAGATGATGAGATAACATTTAACTATAATTGCGCAAATCCAAAAAATAAGAGCCCGCTATGGTTTGAAGTGATTCCGTCAGTTAAATAAAATAGATCTCAGCTTTAAAACTGTCTCATTCTATTTCCCCTTAACCTATTCAACTTCATTTAGGGCTATGGGTGCACTCAGGATTATAATACCTAGAACCGTAGCCCTTCGATTATACTCAGGGTTGTAGCTTGACAAGGGTTTAATTTAGTGATTATTATTGATTAATGCCAAACGAAACAGAGGAAAAAATAGAAAAGGTTCCTCATACTCTTGCACAGAACACTAGAAACTTCTGGAAAAAGTTTGTCCCCGCGCTTCCTTTAGTTACTCTATTGTTGTTTGTTGTTTTTGCCCAAACTATATTTCAGCAAAGGCAGGAGACAAGAAGCGGCGCTGCAGGCATTACGACGTATCCTTGTGGTAGATGCAGTGATACTAAAATAGGTTGCTGGGTGAGCTGGCAGGATTCATCACCAAGCTGTTCGAGAACAGGCACTTTTTTAAATACACAATATATATGCCCTGATTCAAGGTGCTCGGCTCTTACGCCAACTCCAGGACCAACAAGCTACAGTCCGATGACTCTAGTGAATGGCTATTATGATCTTTCCAGAAATACCGGAACGTACTCTGCCCAGGCAGTGGTTGTCGGTAATGGCTGTTCGGGAACTAATGGTTTAAATGACAATAAAGTGAATTTTAATTCAGGTCTCAATCCGGATAATCCTGCATGGAATTCTTTTAACTGGGCAATATGGGATACGGGATGCGGAGCTTCAAAAGGAAATATTTTAACATTTAAAATAAACGGTCAACCTGCGGGAGTATCTTATACGGATGATGCCGGTAAAGTTCAGGCATGTTTGCCATTTATAGCAAATAAAATAGTAAATAGTGTCCGTATTTATCCCCTAAGAATCGGAGAAACACAGAATACAAGTTGCAGCGGTGTTATTCTAAATTATCCTACTCCAACTCCAAATCCGATTACATTTCCAAATTGTAGCGTTCGAGCAGGACAACCTTTGGTTCCTTGTCCCGCCGGATATGCTTGTCTTAACACCTGCAATCCTGCAGCCGGAATGTCAGGATGCGCCCAATTTGATGTTTGTAAAATTAATTCAACCCCTACTCCTGTTCCTCCGACTCCCACACCGGCAGTACAAGTTATTCCATATGTTAAAAATCTGCAATCAAAAGTTAGCGGAACAAATGTTGCCGTGTCCGCAGTCCCTTATAATTACGCAGGCAGGACAATGTTTTATATGTTTTTTGCGGTAAAAGCAGGAGAAACGAATTCAAGGAACGTAAAAATGTCCGCCTGGGTTTCGGCAAATTCAGGGAATAACGCCGGTTATACTTTCACTAATTTAGCTAAAGGTAGATATAACTGGACGATAAGGGTGGTAATTATGCCCGAGGCGATTGAATTAAACGGTGTTCCTTTTTCTCCATACCCAAGCACATCTAAAATATTTGCCCCATACCATAGCTTTTACGTTTATTAATCCCTCGACAAGCGGGAATATAGCTTGACTTTTTTTAATTTTTTTACTAAAATTCCCTCAGATTAACCCCTAATTGAAAAAATGAAAAAGAAGGCGGCTACCCTCCGGATTATAAGAAGTAATACTCAACCGGAATTGCCACACGCGACTGTAAAGGAAGCAGTGCAAAAGCGAATTGTTCCCGCCGATCACTCAAGTATTATCCCCGGAATTGATGTAAATGAACTTAAACGCTCTCTTGATTTATTAAAATATGCCCTTGATTACTCGGAGGCGATTGTTGATTCGGTAAAATTACCGCTTGTTGTTTTAAATAAAAAATTGCAAATACTTACCGCAAACAGGTCTTTTTATGACACTTTTAAACTATCTTCCAAAGAAACCGAAAACCAATTGATTTATAAATTAAATGATGGTGCCTGGGATATCCCAAGACTAAAATTGTTGCTTGAGAAAATTCTTCCTACCAATAGCCATTTTGATAATTATGAGATTGAGCTTAACTTTCCTCACATAGGACAAAAAACAATGCTTTTAAATGCCCGAAGAACATACCGTCAGGTAAATAACACGGAAGCGATTTTGCTGGCTTTTGAAGACATAACGGACCGGAAACAGCTTGAAAAACAGAAAGATGACTTTATAGGAATTGTTTCCCATGAACTTAAAACGCCATTAACCAGCATTAAAGTGTTTTCTCAGTTATTAAGAAAACATCTTAAGGAAAATGAAGACAAAAAGGGATCGTTTTTCCTGTTAAAAATGTCAAGTCAAATAGAAAGGTTAAATCAACTTATGGCGTCCTTTGCCAATGTCTATAAAGCTCAGAGTGGGAAATTATCTTTGCATAAACAAAGTTTTAATATCGATGAATTAATAAGCGTCGTGGTTTCGGATTTTCAATACACGACAAAAACACATACTATAGAGCACCGCGGAAAGTCAAAAGTGACCGTTTATGCAGATAAGGAACGAATCGCTCAGGTTTTAATAAACCTTATTTCAAACGCTATTAAGTATTCACCGAAAGCAGGTAAAGTTATGGTTACATCCGGCAGTGATGCGAAAAAAGTAACAGTATCCGTGCAAGATTTTGGGTTAGGAATTTCCAAAGCGGAACAGATAAAGGTATTTGACCGGTTTTTTAGAGTAAAAGCCAAAAGAGAGAAAAACATTTCAGGTCTTGGACTGGGTTTATATATATCGTATGAAATAATTAATCAACACCATGGAAAGATTTGGGTAGAAAGTAGAGAGGGAAAAGGATCTACTTTTTCTTTCTCCTTACCCATTGAATAAGTTCCTCCGGATGACGATTATTCTTACAACTCTATTACTTGATTAATATCTATACGTAATGCAGAGATTTAATAATAGCATTATGGCTCAATCAGACACTGTCCAAGAAGTAACAACAATTAAAAATGACCCTCCTCAAAAGGTATTTAAAAAAGTGACAACACAAGTTGAGCAACAGGCAAAAGGGGGACCTCCGCAAAAAGTGTATGAAAAAAAGAAGACAATTCTTAGATTTAATCAAATAATTTGGTTTATTTTAGGATTGATTGAAGTATTGCTTGTATTTAGGGTTATTTTAAAAGCACTAGGTGCAAATCCATATATTGGATTTACCAGTTTAATTTACTCTTTAACAACGCCGCTGGCAATTCCTTTTAGCGGTATTTTCGGAACATCTATAACAGGAAATTCCGTAATTGAATGGTCAACAATAATTGCTGCCATTGTGTATCTTTGTGTTGCTTGGGGACTTGTTTATCTTTTGAATCTTATTTATCCAATTTCGCCAAAAGATGTTGAAACAAATTAAATTATGTTAGTAACGATTATTATTATTCTTGCGATCCTCTGGTTCTTAGGATATTTTCCAATATCCGGAATTTCTATTCCAAATTATATTCTTTTTACAATTAATAATCACCCGGTTGGTTTATGGGAAATTCTTATCTTACTGGTGGTTGCTTGGGCGATAGGCCTTTTGCCCCGTCCGTTTCAGGCAGTTGCTTCGATACTGCTTATTTTATGGATCCTCTCCGTGCTTGGTATTCTTGCTATCGCAGGCCTCCCCAGTATTATCGTACTTATAATTATAGTAGCGCTTGTTATATCTATTTTCCTATGACATCTAAAACCATACATAACAAAAAGCAGAATAATCATAAAAACAGGCTTGGTAAAATTGCAGCCGAAGTAGCGGGTGCGGCTGTTGTAGCGGGTGTTGCGGTTGCGGCAACAATGGTCCTAAAAGATGAAAAAAACAGAAAAAAAATAAATAAAGCACTGACAAATGCAAAAAATGAAGTAACAGATTATGTTGATATGTTAAAAACAGAATCAAAAGAAGAAGATTATATGGCGAAAAAAACTACAGAAAAAATAATTAAGGGAGGTGAGAAAAATGGGATTAATTGAAATTATAGCAATTATATTGTTCGTACTATGGTTGGGCGGATTTGCACTTAATATCGGCGGTGGGCTTATCCACATCTTGCTGGTACTAGCGATAGTTGTATTTTTATTACGGTTTATTAGAGGAAACTCTTAAGCGAAGAAAGGAAACATTATGGATGACTTACAACAACAAAAGTCTCAAATAGACGACAATGCAAGAAGAGCAAAAGAAGAAGTAGATAATGATGCTTTTAAGGCAAGGCAAAATCTTGCGGATGACGCAGCAGAGGAAGTAAAGCGGGAAGCACAAGTAGAAGCGGATCAAATTGAAAACGACGCACAAAGATAAAATTAAGGGGTGAATAATATATGCCAGAACCAATACCACCAAGACGTGATGAACCAAAAGGGCCACCGCCCGGACCGGGCATTCCGCCTCATATTTTACATGAGATAATGGATTTAAAGGAAAAAGTAGGAAGGCTTGAAGGAATGATGGAAGTAATAATGCATTCAAAGCACGGACATCATGATTGCAAAGAAGAGAAATAAAGTTCAGACTTAAGATTGCGCTTCGATTCAGCTTAGGATTACAAGCTCCAATCAATTGACGGAATGACTTAAATCTGCTAGAATGTGTCTAATTAAGAGGGGTATTTGGTGGGAGAGATACCCACCTTTTTGATAATATGCCGGCAGTACAAAGAAGTGAATTCGCATTAGCTTTAAACCAGGTCGCAACCGAAAGGGGAATTGATCTTGAGGTTGTTTTGGACACGGTTAAAAATGCCATTTTGGCAGCCTACAAAAAAGACCACCCCGGAGTTGAATCGGAAGATTATTCGGTAACTTTGGATGAAAACACAGGAGAAGCTAGAGTTTTTCTTAAAAAGGAAGATGTTACACCTCCGGGATTTGGCCGGATTGCCGCCCAAACCGCAAAACAGGTAATCTTACAAAAAATCAGGGAAAAGGAAAAGGAAGCTATTTTAAGCGATTATATGCTTAAAGTAGGCACAATCGTAAACGGAATGGTGCTTAGGTTTGCCGGTCCAAACATAATTGTTGATATTGGCAAAACCGAAGGAATAATGCCCCCAAGTGAGCAGATTCCAAACGAAAAATATCATTTAAACCAGAGGCTGGCGGTTTACCTTGTTGAGATTAAACCGGGGCTAAGAGGCGATGATATTATTGTTTCCCGTGCAAATAACGGTCTTATAGAGGGGCTTTTTAAGCGCGAAGTTCCTGAAGTTTCCCAGGGAGCGGTAGAAATAAAAGAAATTGTAAGAGAGCCTGGCGCAAGAGCAAAAGTGGCGGTTTATTCTACTCAACCCGGAATTGATCCTGTGGGAAGCTGTGTCGGTCAAAAAGGAGTTAGGGTTCAGGCAATTATCCAGGAATTTGGCGGCCTTGAAAAAATTGATATTATCCAGTGGCAGGAAAACCCAAAAAATTACATTACTCAGGCTTTATCACCTGCCAAAAACTTAAAAGTTGAACTTAACGAAGAAGAAAAAACAGCCAGGGTTACGGTTCCGGAAGATGAATTGTCTTTGGCAATCGGAAGAGACGGCCAAAATGTAAGATTGGCCTCAAAATTAACCGGATACAGGATTGAAATTGAGGGGACATCTATGGATGAAGCTGTCGAGGTTAAACCCGCTTCGGATGAGGTAAGGGAAGAATCAAAAGAAGAAAAAGTGTCAGAGGCAAAGAAAGAACCTAAGGAGAAAAAAGCAGTTAAGAAAAAAACAGCAAAAGTAGTTAAAAAAGCTCCTAAGGGAGCAAAAGAATAAGGCTATGAGTTATAAGTTTTTAACTTACAATTTAGGCCAAAAAAGGAATATATGGACAAAAAAAATAAGAAAAACGAGCATATTATTGAATTTCCCCCGGTTGTAGCTGTCTTAGGACACGTTGACCACGGCAAAACTACACTTTTGGACGCAATCAGGAAAAGCAACATTGCAGAGCGTGAACACGGCGGAATTACCCAGAAAATCGGAGCTTCGACGATTGAAATCAATCACGAAGGAAAAGTAAGAAAAATCACTTTTATAGATACTCCTGGGCACGAAGCTTTTTCGTTAATGCGCGGACGCGGAGCATCGGCTGCGAATATTGGGCTTTTAATTGTTGCTGCAACCGAAGGGGTTAAGCCTCAGACAAAAGAAAGTATAGCTCACTTAAAATCGGCAAAAATCCCTTTTATCGTAGTTTTAACAAAGTCGGACTTGCCCGATAAAAATGTTGAAAAAGTTAAACAGCAGCTTGCAAAAGAAGAGGTTTTAATTGAGGGTTACGGAGGCGACGTGCCGGTTATCGAAGTCTCGGCTAAAACAGGTTCAAACGTTAAGGAACTTTTGGATTTAATTTTGCTGGTTTTTGATCTTAATAAACCTCAATATCAATTTTCTCCCCAAAATCCGCTTAGGGCAATAATAATTGAATCAAAGCTTGATTTAAAATCCGGCCCAAAAGCTACCATAATTATTAAAAACGGGACAATCCATTTAAGGGATGAGATTTATTCCGAGGGGGTTAAGTGCAGGGTTCGTTCTCTTCTAAACGATTTGGGAAAACAGTTAAAGGAAGCATCGGTTGGCGATGCTGTGGAGATTTTAGGTTTTGAATCCGTGCCAAAAGTCGGAGGAGTGGTAACTTCAGAGTTGAGCGAAACTTTGGAAACAAAGGAAGAAAAAAGGCTAAAGCTGGAAGAGCTGGAAGAAGGCTTGCCCTCTTTTATTATTGTGGCCGACACTTTAGGTTCACTTGAGGCTATTATTGAGGCTCTTCCTAAGGAAATTCAAATTGCGCTACAGAAAACAGGGGACATAGAAACTTCGGACGTTTTATACGCCAAATCAATCGGTTCGATAATTTTGGGCTTTAATGTAAAGGTAAAACCGGACGTGCAAAAACTTGCGGTTACGGAAAAAGTATTGATTAGAACTTACAATTTAATTTATGAAATGCTTGATGAAGTAAATGATCTCTTGGAGGGAAAGAGGATTTCTATGCTGGAGGAAGTTTACGGTCGGGCAAAAATTATGGCCAGATTCCCCTTTGAAAAAACCGAAGTTTTAGGCTTAAGCGTTTTGGAAGGCAGGGTTGCCAAAGGAGATAGAATCAGGCTCAAAAGAGGCGATGAAATAATCGGCGAAAGCAATATTATTTCCGTTAGACAAGGCAAAGACCAAGTTTCCAAAGTTGAACAGGGTAAAGAATGCGGTGTTATAATCTCCCCCGTTCTTGACTTTACTATAGGTGATATGTTAATATCCCATAGCTAAACGCAAGATATGGACAACAGCACATTTGACCAGTTAAAAGACTTTATTACTAAAAGCCAAAACATTGGTGTTGTTACGGGCAAAAATCCTACTTTAGATGAAATGGGAGCAGCTCTTGCTCTGTATTTGAGTTTAACGGCAACAGGAAAAGCCGTTACAATTGCCGCTCCCGATGAGCCGATAGTCGAACTTTCCTCACTGGTTGGAATAAACAAAATAAAACCAAATTTAGTCGGAGAAGGCGGAGATTTAACCGTTTCTTTTCCTTATAACGAAGGGGAAATCGACAAGGTTTCTTACACGCTTGAAAACGGATTCTTAAACATTGTTGTTAAAGCCGGAGAGCAGGGTCTTAGTTTTTCCGAAAAAGATGTCAGATACGCCAAATCAAAGGGCGCGCCCGAACTTTTATTTGTGGTCGGAACGCCAAGGCTTTCGGATTTGGGAAATTTATTTAACCCTGCAGATTTAAAAAATACAACCGTAGTTAATTTGGATAACAAGGTAGATAACCAGGGATTTGGAGATATTGTAATGGCTTCCCCAAGACTTTCTTCGGTTTCTGAAATTGTAACCAATTTAATTTTTAACACGGGATTAAAAATAGATAGAGATATTGCCCAAAACTTAATGATTGGTTTAACACGTGCAACCGATGATTTTAGAGATCCAAAAACAAGCTATTTAGCCTTTGAAATGGCGGGAGTACTCTTAAGAAGCGGTGCAACAAGATTAAGCTCACTCTCTTTAAGAGATGTTCCCTTTGGTCAAGTTCCCGCTTCGCAGCGAGACGAGCAGGATGTCCCACCGGTACAAAAAACATCTTCAAACAATGACTTTATAGCCCAGCTTGAAAAAAGAATTCAACAGGAAAGAGTTCAAGAGGAAGCCGCCCTTACTAGTGGTTCGGAAGGACAGGCGGAAGAGCCAAGAATTATTAAAACAGAAAAAAAAGAAACCTTTGCTCCGCCTGCGCAAGCAAAAAAACAGACAGTCGTAGAAGATAACGCACCTGAAGATTGGTTAACCCCAAAGATTTACAAAGGATCAACAAATTTCTAGCATGCCAAGAGAAAAAGTAAGACAATCCGAATATTGTCCATTGCGGAGCAATGAATGGGGAGATGTGGGAATTAGCGATATTGGTAGAAAAAGAGAAGTTGATTGTTTTTTTATAGAACCCGAAGGAGAATGTTCGTTAAAGGACGAGAGCTATTCTAGTCCAAAATGCGACAAACTTTCTTCTGAACAATTCCGCAGGCTTCAAAAAGGAAGCTTAAAATTCACGATAATTCAAAAATTAACCAATGTTGTAAAACACGAAAATACCTGATATAATAGACAGAATTAAAGAAAGAAAAGAATAAGAAGATATGCCGCTTAGCACCACGCAAAAGAAAAACATTATTAAAGAATTTCAAACAGCAGATGGCGATACGGGTAGTCCTGAGGTTCAAATTGCTTTGCTTACAAACAGAATAGAAAGATTGACAGGACATTTAAAAGATCATGCGCACGATGTTCATAGCAGACGCGGACTTTTATCGATGATTGCAAAAAGAAGAAGATTATTGAGCTTTTTAAAAAAAGTGGATAAGATAAGATCCTCTGAAATAGAAAAGAGAGTAGGACTAAAAAGTTAATGAAAAAATCCTCAGTGGAATTAGAGCTGGCAGGCAAAAAAATAACCTTCCAGACAGGTGAATTAGCCAATCAAGCTACTTCGTCAATATTAGCCAGAACCGGTGATACTATGGTATTGGTTACTGTAGTAATGGGAAATTTGAGGGAAGACATAGATTATTTCCCGTTAACGGTTGAGTATGTTGAAAGACTTTATGCCGGCGGAAGAATAAAAGGAAGCCGTTGGGTTAAAAGAGAAGGCAGACCATCAGATGAAGCAGTTTTAATAGGAAGATTAATTGATCGCTCGATTAGACCTTTTTTCCCCAAAGAATTTAAAAGAGAAGTGCAGATAGTAATTACGGTTTTATCGGTAGACGGAGAAAACGAACCGGATATGTTAGCGCTGAATGCAGTTTCGGCAGCAATAGCAATTTCCCCCATTCCATGGAAAGGCCCAATAGGAGGAGTAAGAATCGGTTATGTTAAGGAAAAAGATAACGGTAACAAAGAATTTATTGTAAATCCGGGAAACGGTGAATTGGAATTTTCCGAACTGGATTTAGTTTTATCCCAGGCAAAAGATAAAACAATCATGATTGAGGCGGGAGGACTTGAAGTTCCCGAAGAAATAGTTTTGGAAGCAGTACAAAAAGCCCATTTAGAAACAAAAAAAGTAATTGAATTTATCGAAAAGTTTGCCAAAGAGCATGGTGCTAAAAAAGAGCAGTCGGTAGAAGATCCAAATTTGGCCGAAGCAATCTCGTTGCTTGAGAAAAACTATAAAGCGGAAATCGTAACTTTAATTGAAAACAGGCTTAAGAATGAATCCGGAAAGACAGACACGGATTTGGTCGACATGGTTTATGAACAAAGCCTTGCCCAAAATCCCGAATTTGCAATTGATAAAAAAGTAATTAAGAAGGCAATTGAAAAAGTTTTATATAAAGAAATAAGACAGACAGTTTTAAAAACAGGCAAAAGACCGGACGGACGAAAAGTAGATGAGCTAAGGGAATTAAGCGCACAGGTAGGAATTCTACCAAGGACTCATGGATCAGGCCTTTTTTCCAGAGGGCAAACACAAGCCTTAACGGTTGCAACACTAGGTTCCCCAAGGCTGGAACAGCTAATAGAATCCGCAGAAGGAGAAGAAACTAAGAAATATATACATCATTATTCAATGCCTCCTTACTCGGTTGGAGAAACCGGCAGGATGGGAACTCCTTCGAGACGCGAAATCGGACACGGAGCACTTGCCGAAAAAGCTTTGGTAGCCGTAATTCCGTCTCAAGATAAATTTCCTTACACAATCAGAGTTGTAACCGAAGTTTTATCTTCTAATGGGTCAACTTCTATGGCAGCAACTTGCGGATCAACCCTTGCATTGATGGATGCGGGTGTTCCGATTAAAGAGCCGGTTGCAGGAATTGCTATAGGAATGATGTCTGATGGGGAAAAATACGAATTATTAACCGATATTTTGGGCCTTGAAGATTTTTCGGGAGATATGGATTTTAAAGTTGCCGGAACAAAAAATGGAATAACAGCTATTCAATTAGATGTTAAAAACGACGGCTTAACAGTTAAGCAAGTTAAAGAAACTCTTGAAAGAGCCAAAAATGCCAGAGCAAAAGTTTTAGAAAAAATACTTTCTGTAATAGATAAATCCAGAGAAAAGGTTTCAGAATATGCACCAAAAATAGAGCTTTTGCACATTCCAACCGAAAAAATCGGCGAGGTAATCGGCCCCGGAGGAAGAGTTATTAAAAACATTATTGCCCAAACCGGAGCAACTGTAGACGTAGAAGATGATGGATCCGTAGCAATTTCGGGAACAAACGGAGAATCGGTTGCAAAAGCGGTTGAATGGATTAAGGGGTTAACAAGGGAAATAATGGCCGGAGAAAGCTTTGAAGGGGAAGTAAAAAGAATTTTGCCTTTTGGAGCGTTTGTGGAAATTTTACCAGGCAAAGAAGGAATGGTTCATGTTTCTAAAATGTCTACAGAATTTGTAAAAGATCCAAACGAAGTTGTAAAAATCGGGCAAAAAGTAAAAGTAAGAGTGGTTGAAATAGACGAGCAGGGAAGAATAAATCTTTCGATGCTTTTTGGCGAAGAAAGACCGCCACGACCAAGTACAGGATTTTCTGGTGGGCAAGGCGGTTCAGCATTCCCCGGTGGATCAGGCGGATCTGCTGGTCCAAGAATGGAAAGAAGCGAACATCCGCTTGCAAAGCAATTAAGGCGGGAGAGAGGAATGACAGATTGGCGGCAGAAAAATATTTCGCGGGCCAGAACAGAATCTCAAAGCAGGTTTAACAGAAAACCACGCTAGTGCCTCTTGTCACGAATATTAAAAATAGCTACTATAGAATTGTATGGATCAAATAACCCCTGAGTCTCAGGTCACAAAACTTGAGGAAAAATTAAAAGCCGCAAATTTGCCGGTTGATTTAGCCGAAAAAGTTGGCAATATGATCGCGCTTTTAAAAGCAAGCCTTAGTAATCCGGGAGCAACTTTTGTAAATTACGAAAGCGTCTCGCGATATTTAGATTGGGTGCTATCTTTGCCTTTTAGCAAGGAAACTCAAGATATCTTGGATTTAAATAAGGCAAAAGAGGTTTTAGACAAAAATCATTATGGTCTGGAAAGCGTGAAAAATAAAATTTTAGAATATTTGGCTGCAATAATGTTAAATCTTAAAAATAACGGGCAGGATACAACGATTCGGGCGCCGATTCTATGTCTTATTGGTTTGGTCGGTACCGGAAAAACAACACTTGCTTATTCAATTGCCGAAGCAATGGGCAGAAAATTTGAAAGAATTCCGTTTGGAGGAATGGGTGATGCAAGATCATTAAGAGGACAATCACGCGCTTTTGCCGATGCCGAACCCGGAGCGATTATTAAAAAATTGGCGCATGCCCAAAGTAAAAATCCGGTAATTTTACTTGATGAATTAGACAGAGTGACCGAGGAAGCCAGAGCCGATATTATGGGAGTTTTGGTTGAGTTGTTAGACCCCGAGCAAAATAAATCTTTTACCGATCATTATATTGATTATCCGGTTGATTTATCACATTGTTTATTTATAACAACCGCAAATAATACAACCAATATTGCAACAGCAGTTTTGGATAGACTTGAAATTATTCAAATGCCATCTTATACGGACGAAGAAAAAACAACTATTGCAAAAACCTATCTATTCCCAAAAATTCTTAAAGAATCGGGCCTTGCCCAAAACCAAATTATTATTGACGATACTCTTTGGCCAAATATTATCAGGCCATTAGGATTTGACTCGGGAATTAGAAGTTTGGAAAGAACAATTGAAGGTGTTTGCAGAAAAGTGGCAAGACAAATCGTAGAAGGAAAGGCGCAAAGCGTCCATTTAACAGCCCAAAACATTAAGGAGTTTTTACCAAGTTAGTATGAATAATTCAAATAAAAAATTATCTTTTATTCCGATTGGCGGAGTAGGAGACGTAACAAAAAATATGTACCTGTATCAATACGGCGACGAGATTTTAATCGTCGACTGCGGTTTGGGTTTTGCCGATGAAACAATGATCGGAGTAGATTTACTTCTGCCCGATATTTCTTATCTTTTAAATTCCGGCAAAAAAATAAGCGGAATGGTTTTGTCTCACGGACACGAAGACCATATTGGCGCGCTGCCGTTTGTTTTGCCTCAACTCCCCTCGTTTCCGATTTATGGAAGTCCTTTAACGGCTGCTTTGGCAAATGAAAAATTAAAAGAATTCGGAGTCCAAAATAGGGTAAAGCCGGTCACTTTTGACGGCGGTGATGTGGTTCTTGGCAGTTTTAAAGTCTCTTTTATTAGAGTTACACATTCTGTACCGGATACATCGAATCTTTTTATAAGAACACCGGCGGGGAATTTTTATCATGCAAGTGATTATAAAATTGACTTTACACCTTTTGACGGAAAAAAAGTTGATTTTGCAAAAATTGCAAGAGTTGCGGCAGAAGGCGTGACTTGCCTAATGTCGGATAGTTTAAATTCCGAAGAGGAAGGACATACGCCCTCGGAGCAGATTCTTGCTCAAAACATAGAACGGGAAATGCGCTCCTGCAAAGGAAAATTTATTTTAACAACTTACTCTTCAAATATTTCTAGGCTTAACCAGGCAATTTTGGCGGCGCAACGGACCGGCAGAAAAGTTTGTTTTGTCGGCCGTTCTTTAATTAAAGCAGCAGATATTGCCCAAACTTTGGGATATATGAAGCTTGATAAAGGAATGGAAATATCGGTTGACCAAATAAGAAATTTTAAAGATTATCAATTGGCTTTACTTGCTGCGGGAAGTCAGGGTCAGGAAAATTCGGCCTTAACAAGAATTGCAAATAATGAATTTAGGGAAATAAAAATAAAACCGGGAGATGTTGTGGTTTTTTCGGCCGACCCGATTCCCGGAAATGAAGTTTCGATAAATAGGGTTATAGATGTTTTGGCAAAAAACGGAGCAAAAGTTTTATACTCCGAAATTTCCAAAGACTTTCATGTTTCTGGACACGGAGCGGCTTTAGACATAATGCTGATGATGTCTTTGGTAAAGCCCTTAAATGTTTTGCCGATTGGCGGAACTTATAAGCAAATGGTTGCTTTTAAAAATCTGGCAAGATTGCAGGGATTTGCAGATGGGCAAATTATTTTTGCCGAAAACGGACAGGAAATTATTTTTGATCAAGGAAAAGCAATATTTGGAGCAAAAACTCCTATTAAGAATGTCTATGTGGATGAAGTTTCCGGAGAAGAGCTTGACCAGTTTGTTTTACGCGACCGTAAAAAAATTGCCCAGGACGGAGTGGTAATTGTAATGCTTGAAATTGATTCCGAAACCGGCCAGCCGATAGATTATCCAAATATTATTGCCAGGGGAATGTCTTTTACAGATAAGGAATTAAACAAAAGATTAATTAACGAGATAAAACAATTTCTTTTAAAGCGAAAAGGAAGAGTTACGGATTGGTTATATATAAGAAAAAATATTGCAAAAATTACGGAACGTTTTGTAGACAAAAATCTACGCAAGCAACCTTTAATTGTCCCCGTCGTGGTAGAAGTTTAAATTTAGATTAAGCTTTGTAAACTAAGGTTCCCGAACCGGTTTCTTTATCTACTTTTAAGGCAATCTCGTCTCCTTTTTTACCCTCAGGGACTTGTTCGTGCTCAAGCTGCAATGAATCGGCCGTCTGTTCAAATTCATTATCGCCTTTTACAAATTTTATTTTATCTCCGGTTTTAAGAGCTTTATCCAATTTTATTACGGCGACCCCTATTTTGTCGTAGTAGTGGATTACTTTTCCGATTAAATCTTTTTTCAAAATTCTCACCCCCTTTAATTCCGGGCTGAGTAAGTGTTGGGCAGTAAATTAATACTAACAAATAAAAATTCTTTTAGAAAGAGGCGTTTCTAAATCCTAATATAGCAAAACTAAAAGAATATGACTTGATAATTTGTGACATTTTTACTATACTGTTGTTCATGATTTACGAAAATCTTGGAGGATCTTACTTTACTGCCTTGGAAACCTATATGGATATTAAGGCTCGAAAGACAAAGCCAAGTGACCCTGCGGGAATTGCCCATTGGTCAGCTCGTGTGCTTAGAGAAAGAGGGGACATTGAAGGAGCAGCAAATCTAGAACTATTTGCCTCAATGCACGAACAACTCTTGACGGACCATAAAGGTGAATATGCGGTTATTGTTAAAGGAGAATATATTGGCGCAGTTCCGGATAGCGATGCGGGATTAGAACTTGCCTCCGGAAACAATCCTGATTCAGGAAAAGTACTTATCAAAAAGATTGTAAAAACAGAACCATCTTCCACCCATCACTCGAAAGTAGCTACAAAGAGATAATCAAAATGGTTTTCCCGTAAGAAATAAACATTAGGTAGTAACAGTTTGTCCAAGTATGGGAACTTTTACTTTGTGTTTTATTGCAAATAAAACGTGAGAAACTACCTGTCTACCTTTTCCGTCCGGAGTAAGAATTTCTTTCCTTTCGGGTTTTTGAAAGCCTGTTGTTTCTAACTCTTTCGCTTTTTCCTCTAATCTCCCCGCGTCTGAATCATGCAAACAAATTATTTCAAAAATACCATTGGTCTTGTAAAAAATAAACCTGTCTTCGTAATAAAGCTCCCCGCCAGAGCCTTTTTTAATAACCGTTTGTACACGAAAAGAATGTTCCCCCGCCACAGTTTTGGGAACCGCTACTAAGTTTGGATCTTCTCTTTTATATCCGGTTATCGTTAATGGAGGCATCATTTCTCCTCTTAATTTTTCCATTTTAAGTATTTTACAAGACAAACTTAATTTTGTAAATAAAGAAAATGGAATTATTGTCCGGCGTTTTTGAGGGCGTTTTCGCAAGCGGCCTTGGCTGTGGCGTTTGTTATGCTGTCGCAGGGAGAAGTTCCTGTTTGGGTTTGAGTATTAGTTCCACCCGTTACCACCGGAACTCCGGAGGGTTTTATTAAATTAGAAAGATCCATAAATTGGATATTTGAAGGAACCGTGAATTTTGATCCGTCGGGCATCCATGCAGCACATTTAAGAGCTACTTGTCTGTTAAAGTCAAGATTTCCTTGTTTTTGTGCGGTTGAACTTTGAGAGTTGACCGCTGCAAGTGTCATTCTTATGCCGGTTAAATTACCGCTTGACCAAACATAAACATAAGTTCCGTCCGAAACCGAATGTCCTGTAATTTCTTTCCCGCTGGTGTCTTTAATTGTAAATTCTCCGCTGAATCTTCTGCCATCAACATATACGGTGCCTGTCCCTTCATTGTTTGGATAAGTAATTGTGCAGGATTCGGTTTTTCCGCCCGAAAGTAAACTTTTGAGTGTTCCCGTAACTACATTTTCCTGCGTTGTTTTTGGTTTTTCTACGGTTGTAGGTTTTTCTGTAGGTTTAGCAGTAGACTTTCCCATTTGCATATAAGCAAATCCGGCGATAAGAAGAATAACTACGATTGCAACAACTATCCAAACTTTTTTCATTAATGGCAGTATAATACCGGTTTTTTATTAAGTCAAGAGTGAGTTTAGGATCAAATTAAAATCTAAAGTTAGAATTGTCCCGGGACAGAGGTTGGGGTTGGTCCAGCCACTTGCTGCTGGTCGGAAACTAGAGTACTGAATGTTGCAGTATCTACCATACTTTGAAGCTGCATTCCGAACCAAAAGAAAAAGAGGGGCAAAAGAATAAAAAGAAGCATAGCCAAGAATTTGGAAAAAGTTGTTGGCTGTGTCCATTTACTTCCTGATTTTTTCTTTGCCATATTATTACCTATAATTATCGTATAACTATTACAATTAATTTGTCAATAGTCTACTAACAACTTGTAGTCTTGAGGCAAAAGTGTATATAATATTTGCATGCCAAGAAAGCGCCACTACAGGAAAAGAAAATTCGGTTTTAAGTTTAAATTAAGGAGCAATACGGTTTATTCAATCTTTGCTTTTGGTTTAATTTTAATTGGGTTTTTGTCACTTTTGTCTTTTTCGCAAAACGGCTCAACTTTAATTTCAATAAACGACCAGCTTTTAAGATATTTTGGGTTTTCTTCATATTTATTTCCTTTTGCGCTTATATTTTTTGGATTCTTTTTCTTAAGGCTTAAATTTTATCTATCCCGCACAAATGTTGCTGTTGGTTATTTTTTGCTTTTTATCTCTATTGACGCTTTAACAAGGGGAGGAGTTTTAGGAGGCTATCTTTTTCAGGTTCTTGCCGATACTCTAACCACTTATGGATCGTATATTGTTTATTTTGGCGGAGTTGTAGTTGGAATAGTAGTTTTATTTGACACGTCTTTTGACGAGCTGGTCGGACTTTTTGGTTATGTAGGTAAATTTTTCGGTAAGCTTTTTCCCAAAAGCCTCTTTGCGTCTTTAAGAAAAGATAGGAATGCCGGCTTAAATGACAAAATAACAATTAAAGGAATGAATAAGCCTGCATACCAGCCTAGCAAGGACAGTACGATGACGGCCTTAAGTTCTAAAAAAGAAGTGCCTTTAATGGCTGATAAACTGGTTGCTAACACTTTGGGTAAAAAACTTATTTGGGAATATCCGCCCCTAACCCTTTTATCGGATGCGTCCGCACAAAAAGCAGATAGAGGAGATATAAAAAAAACGGCCAGTATTATTGAAAAAACTCTACAGAACTTTGGAATTGGAGCAAGGGTTGTCGAGGTAAATTTAGGGCCGGCCGTTACCCAATATGCACTGGGACTTGATCTTGGTACAAAAGTTGCCAAAATTACCTCCCTATCAAACGATTTGGCTTTAGCAACCGAAGCGCCAACCGGACAAATCAGAATTGAAGCACCAATCCCGGGAAGAAATTTGGTAGGAATTGAAATACCAAATAGGGGACTGGAAGTAGTACCTATGAAAGCACTACTTTCCTCGGATGTTATGCGTAAAAACAAATCTAAATTGGCAGTTTCGTTGGGCTTAGACGTTTCGGGAAATCCGTTGATTGCCGATATTGCCAAAATGCCTCACGTTTTAGTTGCCGGACAAACAGGATCAGGAAAATCGGTAATGATAAATTCATTTATTTCATCCCTTCTTTTTAGGGCTTCTCCCGATGAATTAAAACTAATTCTAATCGATCCGAAAAGAGTCGAACTTACGGGATATAACGGAATCCCTCATTTAATGACTCCGGTTATTGTTGAGGTGGAAAAAATCCTTTCCGCACTGCAGTGGGCAATGTCTGAGATGGATAGAAGATACAAACTGTTTGCCGAAAACGGAGTCAGAAACATAGAGTCCTTTAATGAACTTTCCGGTTTTCAGGCGCTTCCATATATAGTGATATTTATTGATGAATTACAGAGTCTTATGTCTTTTGCGCCGGTTGCGGTTGAAGACGCTATTGCAAGGCTTGCGCAAATGGCTCGGGCAACCGGAATTCACTTGGTTGTTTCAACCCAAAGGCCCTCGGTTGACGTTATTACAGGACTTATTAAAGCTAACATTCCTTGCAGAATTGCCTTTAATGTCTCCTCGATGACTGACTCACGTGTTATTATCGACATGCCGGGTGCGGAAAAACTTTTGGGAAAAGGAGACATGCTCTATATTCCTCCGGATCAAGCAAAACCAACCCGAATCCAGGGAACCTTCGTCTCGGATAAAGAAGTTAAAAGACTGGTTGACTACTTAAAGGCGAAAAACTTCCCGGTTGAACAAACCGAAGAAATTACTTCTTTACCGTTAATGGGTAGAAAGGGTATTCCGACAACCTCGGTAGACGGGAAAGATGCATTCTACGATGAAGCGGTAAGAATTATTGTCCAATACGATAAAGCGTCGGCATCTCTTTTGCAGCGGAGGCTTTCGATCGGTTATTCAAGAGCGGCCAGACTTTTGGATCAACTGGAAGCTCAGGGAGTCGTTGGGCCGGCGGAAGGATCAAAACCCAGGGATGTTTTAATTAAAAATTCAGATGAGATTTTAAATGCAGAGGCTTAGAATTTATTATGATACAAGTGGGCCAAAGGCTTGCCGAAGCAAGGTTTAAAAAAGGCCTAAATTTAGAAGACGTTTCCCAAGGGACCAAAATAAAAACTGAATTTTTAGCCGCAATCGAAGAAGGGGATTTTGAAAAACTTCCTTCGTTTGTTTACGCTCAGGGTTTTGTCAGAAATTATGCTAAGTTTGTCGGTCTTCCCGAAAAGGAAACATTAGCTTTATTTAGACGGGAATTTGATTCGGAAAAAACTTTTAGAGTTTTGCCCCAGGGTTTTGCTGAAAAAAATTATGCTACTTCAAGCCTTCGTAAAAAACAGTCGTTAATTTTTATTATTATAATTTTTTTGGTGGTTTTTGGGTTTATAGGATATCAATACCGGTCTGCTTTTTTAAATCCTCCTTTATATCTTCTTTCGCCTAGTAACAATATGGTAATTTCGGGGACAAAAGTAACTGTGCTTGGCAGAACCGATCCCGACGCAACCGTCGCGGTAAATAATAATCCGGTGGCAGTTGATGAAAGCGGAAATTTTAGAAAAAACTTAATTGTTTTTCCCGGTAAAACAGAAATTACAGTTAGATCGATAAACAAATTTGGAAGAGTTACGGTTGTGGAAAGAGAAATAGAAGCAAAATAATTTTGACCTGATTTGATGTCTTGACACAAAACTTTTAATAGGCTAAGTTAGTTATATGATTGATCCTGCCCAAACAGCGTTATTTATAGTTATAATCGTCCTCGCGATTCTTCTTTTAATTCTGGGGGTTCAAGTCTTTTTTATTTTGCGGGAACTTAGAAGAACAATTTCAAAAACCAATAAAATTTTAGACGATACAGGAGTAATTACCGAGAGTGTTTCTACACCGCTTTCCTCGCTTTCGGCTTTGGCGACAAGCATAAAAGCAGGCGCTAGAGTTGCAAAATTTCTCCGTAAGAAAAAAATTATAGAAGATGAATAATCAGGGCAACACCCATCACTCAAACCATTTGGGAAGCGGTTTTTTACTTGGTGTAATCGTTGGGGCGGCAATTGTATTTTTATTTGCAACAAAAAAAGGCAAACAAATATTAAAACTTATTGCAGAAGAAAAATTGGGAGATTTAACGGAATTAATGGAAGATGATGAAATTGAGGAGACAGACGAGGTTCCTGAAGAGCCGATAATTTCCACAACCGGAGAGGTAGAAACTCAAAACGGAATTAAATCAAGCCCCAAAAAGAAAAGATTCTTCAAAAGAGGAAAATAGCCCGCTTTAAACCAGTTATTGACAAGTTGCCTCTTTTATTTTACTATCGGATTTGAACTTATTGGATAGATGAAAATTTTTCCTAAATTAAATATACGAAGATTATTGCAATTAATTCCTGCATCTTTCGTGATTTTTGTTGCGTTAGCTTTTTTTATTCTATTTGCTCAGCCCGCAAAAGCTCAGGTTGCTTCTTGTCCGCAGGGATCAACAGTTAATATAGTTGCTCATGAGGATGACGATTTATTATTTCTTAGTCCCGATTTACTTCACGATGTTCAAAACGGAAAATGTGTAACCACGATTTATATAACAGCAGGAGATGGTGGCTATGATTCGTCTTATTGGCACAGCAGAGAAGATGGCGACAAGGCAGCATATTCAATAATGACTGCTCTTCCAAATGCGTGGACACAAAGTGATGCCGGAATTGCAAATCATCCCATTCCGGTTTTTAAATTAAATGGAAATTCAAACATATCTTTAATTTTTATGCGTCTACCCGATGGAAACCTGGACGGGTCAGGCTTTTCAAGTAACAATTACCAAAGCCTACAAAAACTTTGGCAGGGAAATATAGCGAGTATGTCTGCAGTGGATGGTTCTTCAAATTATTCAAAACAAGATATTATTAATACCTTGGCAGAATTTATTAGTACTTATAAACCAGATACGGTTAGAACTCAGGATTATATAGACGGTTATGACGATGGAGATCATAGTGATCATCATACGGCTGCTTATCTTGCTCAGGCGGCGAATTCTATTGCTCCCGCAGCTTCTTTTATAGGATATTTAGGCTACCCGATAGGTTATCTTCCCTTGAATATATCCGGAAATGATTTGACTAATAAAGAAAATGCATTTTTTGCTTACGGAGATTATGATGGATATGCTTGTAATAGTGTTTCCAGTTGTAGCAATCAAAGAGAAGCCGGATGGTTTCCCCGCCAATATACCGTTTCGTCAACTCCAACGCCAACCCCAACACCAACTCCCATTTTTACGCCTACGCCAACCCCTACGCCCATAGCTACTCCAACCCCTACGCTTACTCCTACTCCCAGTCCTACTCCGATATTAACCCCAACTCCGACATCATCCTTAACTCCAACGCCAACTCCTACGCCCACACCAACACCTACCTTAATTAACATTGCGCCTTTAGCAACTGTTTCGGCATCTTCGGAAAATCCGTCGGATAACCAGTACGCAATTAAAGCCGTTGACGGATGCATCGATGGTTATCCGGGGAATTATACTTGTGAATGGGCTACTTTAGGTCAGGGTGCGGGAGCATGGCTTAATTTGTCTTGGTCAACTGCTCAAACAATAAACAAAATTGTGCTTTACGATAGACCAAATTTAAATGACCAAATTACCGGCGGGACAATTACTTTTAGCGATGGATCATCTACTCAAACAGGAACTCTAATTAATAATGGTTCTGCCGTAACATTGACCTTTCCTTTAAAAATAACAACAAGTATTAAGCTTAGTATTACAGGAGTAAGCTCTACAACCGTTGATGTTGGACTTTCGGAAATACAAGTTTTTGAACCTCAGGGAGTAACGCCAACACCTACACCAACTCCGATTAATACTCCTACGCCAACTCCTACACCCACCTCAACACCAACACCTACTCCAACCAGTACTCCAACACCAACTCCTTTGCCGACTGCAACACCAACACCTACACCCACCTCAACTCCAACTCCAACGCCAAAACCAACTGCGACCCCGACTCCAACACCAAAGCCTACGGCAACGCTAACACCGACACCGACACCGACACCAAAACCAACAGCTACTCCAACTCCCACACCTAAACCGACTGCAACACCTACTCCTACTCCAAAACCGACGGCTACTCCAACACCAATTCCGACCCCGGCTCCAGTCAATATTGCTTCTTTGGCAACAGTCACGGCTTCTTCACAAAATACTTCTACAAATCAACTTGCAATTAAAGCCGTTGATGGATGCATCGATGGATATCCGGGAAATTATGGCTGTGAGTGGGCAACTCTTGGTCAAAAGACAGGGGCATGGCTTAATTTGTCTTGGTCAACTGCTCAAACAATAAACAAAATTGTGCTTTATGATAGACCAAATTTAAATGACCAAACTACCGGTGGGACAATTACTTTTAGCGATGGATCATCGATTCAGACAGGAAGCCTAATCAACAATGGTTCCGCTGTGACATTGACTTTTCCTTTAAAAACAACAATAAGCGTTAAACTTAGCATTACTACCGTAAGTAAAACAACCGCAAACATTGGACTTTCGGAAATACAAGTTTTTAAAGCGCAATAAATAAGATTCTTCAAAAGAGGAAAATAACCTCTAATATTATTCATCCTCGGAGCTGAATTATTGACAATGCTGATTTTCAAGCATTAGACTGTTCTCATGGATACAGTTCGACTAATTACCCTTATTGCGGTAGTGCTGATGGTAGTCATTATAGTTGCCGTGGATTTGCTATTCTTCAGAAACCGTTTTTGGGAACGGTTAATAGTAAACATAGGAATTGTCTTAGTGTTTGTAGCTTTCTACTTGAGATTAGTTAGGTATCCATAAAGAAGTGAAGGCGGTAGTCCCCCGTTATATAGTTAAATTATTAACTAAATAGGTTCTAACTTCCTCCATCCCGCGGAGTTTAAATAAGGTTTTACAGGCCGTATTTTTGGATGTTGGCGTTATGTCCAGCCAAAGTAGTTGCAAAATGCAAATGACCTTGTTTGTCGGAGAAATAGTAAAGATAATCGCTTTTTGCCGGATTTAATGCTGCTTTTATAGAAGAAAGACCAGGGTTGGAAATCGGTCCCGGAGGAAGTCCCGGATTTTTCCTGGTGTTGTATGGTGAATCTATGGCAAGGTCATCAACGGTTAAATCTTTTTTCCACCAGGTTTTGGTAGCCGGTTGATACCCAACCGCGTACTGAACGGTGGGATCTGCTCCGAGAGCCATTCCAATACCTAGCCGGTTTACAATAACAGATGCAACCAGCGGTCTGTCTTCTGCAAAAATTGCTTCTCTTTCTATTATTGATGCAACGATTATGGTATCTTGGTCGCTTAAATTAGTTGTTTTAGTGTTTTTTACGCTTTCATATTTATTTTCAAAGTTAGTTTTCATTAACGATAAAACAGTATTAATATCGGCATCTCTTGGAATTAGGTAGGTATCGGGGAAAAGATATCCTTCGTTTGTCTGAAGCTCTGCCGCCCAGGAATCGTTATAGGTTGGGATTTTTGCTTTTAAAGTTTCTGCAATTTCAGTTGCTCTAAGGCCTTCGGGAATAGTAACCCAGATATCTAAAGTTCCGTGGGTTAAATTATAAGCAATTTCAGTAGCCGACATTGAAGGATTTAATCTAAAATCTCCTGCCTGAAGTTGTTTATCAAGTCCGAGCAGTTTTGTTTCTAAGAAAAAAACAATTGAGTCCTTAATTAAACCATCATGTTTTAAGTTATAAGAAATTTCCCTGACTCCGTCTCCTTTTTTAACCACAAAAATTTTTGCAGCGTGATTATTTGGATCTGCAGATTGTAAGCCATTTCTCCACCAAGCGGAAATTCCTACAATTACCAAAAGTATTAAAATAATCGCAACTATTAAACGCTTCATATTATATTAACAATCGGAAAGTTTTCGGTTGACTCTTTTCCTTCTTTCAGATTATACAGGCTTTCACTGTATAAAGTATAGATTATCTCTCCTTTTTCCGTTTTTTCGCCGATTTTTTTATTTAAATAAATTCCGGACGCTTTTTGAGCGGGAGCTCCAAGAATTTTGGCAATACTTGTAATATTCTTACTGTTTATGTCTTTTATTGTTCCGCTTTTTAATGCTTTCACAGGGTAAGAATATTTGCCCGGTTTTAAGCTTTCGCTGTCAATTTTGGTCTTTCCGCCCTGCGCCTTTATTATCTCCTGCATTTTCTTATAAGCAAGCCCGGAAGTCAAGATTTGAGTGGCCCAGCCAAATGCATTGCCGTATTTTTTCTTTACCTCATTCTTTAATTTTTGCGGTGAATCCTTAAGACATAATTCTAAAAGTGTTCCCGCAAGATTAATGCTTCTAACCTCCAAGTCAAGAGGGCGGTTTTTCTTTTGCTGCAAAACCCTAAAAGCCTCTCTGTCTTCCAAGACCGGTCCGATTCCGCGGCCTGCCGGCTGGTCGGTTTTATGGATTATTACCTTCATTTTCATATTAAACATTTTTGCCAAAAACAAAAACTTTTCCTTAACAATTTCCGCGTCTTTAATATCGTGAACTTTTACCATTTTGCCGTAGGGCAGGTCGATTACC
>Ga0182027_10002213_pt1 | contig 31760 bp, 37 predicted proteins | sample 712E1DmetaG_FD_121300 | JGI IMG/M metagenome (GOLD analysis project Ga0182027, IMG submission 121300) | Permafrost microbial communities from Stordalen Mire, Sweden - 712E1D metaG (Illumina Assembly) | ecosystem: Environmental > Terrestrial > Soil > Wetlands > Permafrost | place: Sweden...
TCTTGGATCAATGTCTTTGTTAAGAGAGTGTGTTAACAATTTGCATAAGCGTCCATCAGAACAATTCTTGAATTGAACCCTATCGCCAATGAATTTCATCTTGATACCTATTGAAGCAATATGGTCCTTCATCCGTTCATGGAATGCAAAATATTCAGCGGTCCATTCTTCTACTTGGTCATCATCACAACAACTATGTTGACAGGCATATTTCTTGCAACCCTTCATCTGCCCTTCCATAAATTGTTTTTGTGTTTTCATTGTCTGAATAGCTTGCTTCCCATTACAACAATGTCTGCGCCTTCTTTGACGCATTTCTTGGCTATTTCTTTGTCTATTCCGCCATCGACTTCTATCTGATAATGATATTTATGTTTTTTTCTCAAGTCGCGAAGCTTTCGAATTTTGCGAAGACTATAATCTATAAATTTTTGTCCAGGAAGACCAGGATTTACACTCATTACTAGCACTAAATCTATCTTATTAAGATATCTTATCTCATCGACGGATGTTTCCGGATTTATACTAATGCCTACAAATTTTTTATTTTTCTTCAAGAATGCAATCGTTTTTGCAAAATCTCTTTTTAATATCTCATTATGTATTATGAACATGTCTGCCAATAGAAAATAGTCCTTGATATATTTCTTGTAGTCTATGACCATTAAATGGGCTTCTGCTTTACACGAATGCTTTATCTTTCTTATCTGCGATGTTGTGAAACTTTTGTGCTCGACAAATTTTCCATCTTCAATATCAAGATGCAATATATTATATTCACTCTTTTTATCTTGCAAAGCCTTGTTGATGTCTGCAATCATAGCACTATCAGATTGCTTCTTTGCTTTCGCATTGAAATAGAATCCTAATATTGATGCGCTAACTCTTACCATCATTGATTGAATAAAACTTCATTTATTAATTTTGTTAAACTCATTTGCTAAAATTTATATATTAGTGTCTTAAAGTATGTATTAGTATTGGAAGGTGATATTTGTGAAAGCTGCAATTCAGAAGACCGATAAAAAAGCTCATCATATTCTAGGATTCATAGCATCAGACCATCGTGGGTATGAACTTAAGGAATGTTTGAAATGCAAATTTCCATTGATAGATTTAGGGCCGTTCAACAAGGATATGAAAGTAGATTATCCTGATTATGCAAAGAAGTTATCAAAATATGTTCTTAAAGAGAAATCCTTTGGGATATTAATCTGTGGAACTGGAATAGGAATGAGCATCGCTGCAAATAGATTTAAGGGAATAAGAGCAGGATTATGCCACACGACGACGGACGCGGCATTGACTAGATTACATAATGATGCGAATGTTCTATGTCTTTCAGGAGATTATACAAATCCAAAAGATGCTGAAAAAATTGCAGAAATATTCTTTGAAACAAAATTCTTAAATGAAGAAAGACACAAGAGACGAGTCAAGAAGTTAGGATAGATATACTTTGAATCATGCAATCAATCCTTTACATACCAGTCGTGCTCTTTTCTATCATACGGGACTGTGAAATTGAATTTTGTTCATGATGTAGAGAATAAAAAAGAATATATAAATATTACTATTATATAATGGTATATTTCGTAAACTTTTTAATTGCTTTTGATATTCTTCATCATAGAATACTAATTTACTGTGGAGTTGATATCATGGCATTTAATTTAATTCGTCAAATACGAGATGGTCCTGTCGAGAAAACAGGGATTTTTAACTCAGCAAATATTAAAGGATTCTTTAAAGAAACAAGGATATCTAGTTATGAACAAAGTTATATACTTTCTAAAATAGCTGCGCATGCAACAAGAATGGTTGATTATGATGATGATATAAGAATAACCATCTATATTGATTATACAAACAGTACTTATGAGAAGAGAGAAACAAGTAATCGTATAGACTAAAACTAGAATAATTTTTATCTATTCTTTCGTCCGCCGAACATTTTGCTTAATACATCATCCATCTGCTGTTTTTGTTCTGGAGTCATCTTAGTTATTCTATTACGAGGATCTCTGTCATAACTGGTCCTTGTCTCTGCTGTCCTAATCTTATCTTGTTCAGGACTTTCCTTTTCGATTGACTTTCGCATTCCATTTATATCGTGGACTATCTCATCAACTTCTTTTAAAGGCGTCACTTTGTCTGACCTATCCTTGAATTTAATTACATCTTCACAATATTCAGCAATATTTTCTGCTGTAAGTCCGAATTTGATGAATAATTCATCCGCCTTTCCAGTTTCTCCAAACTCGTCTCTAATCCCAAGAATTTTTATTGGAACTTTTGATAATGATAATGCTTCACATACTGCGCTTCCAAGTCCACCAAAAATAGAATGCTCTTCTGCTGTTACGACTGCTCTACATTTTTGTGCATATTTTATCAATGCTTCCTTGTCTAATGGTTTTATCGTATGCATATTCATGACACATGCGTCAATTCCTTTATCTTCTAAAATTTTAGATGCGCGCAAAGCTTCAGGAATCATCAATCCACATGCAACAATAAGTACGTCATGTCCTTCCTTCAAAATGTTTGCTTTGCCTATCTTGAAATCTGAATATTCATTTGTTATGACACTTCCAGGTTCTCTTGATAATCGTAGATAGCATGGACCGTTTATTTTTATTATTGCATCAAGCGCTTTCTGCGCTTCCAATGCATCGCATGGTGAAACGACTGTAAAGTTTGGCATCGTCCTGAAAAGCGATATATCTTCTTCGCACATCTGACTTGCACCATCAGCACCTAAACTTATTCCAGAATGATGTCCTATGACTTTTACGTTTGACTTATTGATTGCAATCAATCTGACTTGTTCATGAGCTCTTAAACAGAATCCTGCAAAAGTATTTGTCAATGGAATTTTTCCTTCAAGTCCAAGTCCATTTGCCATCCCAAACATGTCCTGTTCAGAAATTCCGACCTGAATGAATCTTGCAGGATATTTTTCCTTGAAACCATTCACTCGGCTTGATTCTGCCAAGTCTGCTGTTAAAACAACTACATCTGGATTCTCAAGTTCTGTCAATCTTTTTCCATATCCGTCACGTGTTGAGATTTTTTGAATCATTTATGTTATACTCTTCTAATTATAATATAAACTTTTTGGTTAATTATTTTCTAGAATTTATTAATTGATATTTTTATGGAAATTTTCTATTTTCAATTTGTATAGCTTCGTAATTTGGGATGTATTTTTTATTTAATACCTCAAACTCCTTAACATCGTCACAAGATAATCGGATTGTACTATCAAACCATGTATTATCTGGAAGTTCTTTTACAAATTTTATAACTTCTGATGATTCAGGATCTTTTTTGAATGAATCAGCTAATATATTCAAGTATTCCAGTCTAGATGTGGTCATTGTCTTGCTTACTGATTCGTCATCATGTTTATTTTTCGTATATGGTTTGGGAAGACCTCTGCATACAAATGCACTTAATAGATCTGAAATAGCATCTCTCTTTACACTTCGGTATATGTCTGCTCCTTCATAATATACCATTTCTTCAAAACCATTTTTCTCACTAGGAAAATTTTCATCATATTTCATGGCTATATATTCTACAACTGTAAATGTCTTGTCTTCACCTGCAAAATATTTCGAAGCCGATTCCAGTAAACTATTAAGAAATTGATATGCCGGAAATTGATTATTGTCATTTGCATTAGATAATGTTTCAGGATTTGGTTTTCTGATATTGCTCAAAACATTTCTTAAAACTCTAGTCTGCAATGGAATTTCTGAGGCTTTAATGTCAATAGCATCCACAAAACGTTGACTATTGTTGTAACTCAACTCATCTTTTTCGAATTGAATTCCTTTTTTTAATAGGTAAGAATCAAGATATATCTTTTGTTGCGCCAGTAATTTATTTTCAAGCCTGTCAATCAATTGAGATTTTGTTTTCATTCCAAAGTTGTAATGGGGCCAGTATTTTTAAATATTGCGATTCTATTTTATTTATAGCTTTGTCTACTCTCCTTCAAATTCTACTAATGCAAATACTGGATAGCCTGCTTTCTCGAGTTTTTTCTTTCCGCCTAAGTCAGGTAAATCTATGATTGCGCAGAATTCTACGACTTCTCCGCCTATCTTTTTTACTAATTTACATGCAGCCATAGAGGTCCCACCTGTCGCTATCAGATCGTCCACAATCAATACTTTCTGTCCTTCAGATATTGCATCCTTATGTATCTCAATCGTGTCTGTCCCGTATTCTAATTCGTATTCTTCGGATTCAGTTTCTGCTGGTAATTTGCCTTTCTTTCTTATCGGAACGAACCCTCTGTCCAATCTATGTGCAAGTATTGAACCTATGATGAATCCTCGAGATTCTATTCCTGCCACGACATCTATCTGTTTATCCTTGTATCTTTCAAGCAATAATTCTATAGTATGATTGAATGTCGGTGCATCCTGCAATAATGTGGTGATATCCCGGAACATTATCCCTGGCTTTGGCCAATTCGGAACTGTCCTTATCTTTGATTTTATTTTCTCATTCATTTTTCACCTGAATATTTTTAAGTATTTTCTCGACTGTATATTACTTTTCTAATGATCTAAATATATTTTATTTTTTCATCCCGAACTTTACTTCCTTGTATGAATGTATGTGTAATCCATATTTTTCATATATTGCGTTTGTTCCAATGTGTCCTGAGTCTTTGCCTTCTAAAGAAAGAAGTTTCAATCCTTCTTTCAATTTCTTTTCATTTTTGGCTTCTATCTCAAGATACGTCGGGATCATCGGCCACGAGTCTAATGTAAATTCTATGTCTTTAAATGTGAATTTTTTTCTCTTGTTCTCCTGATAATATATTCCTGAGAATCCTGGAATCTGTTTAAGTATCTTTGCCGCATCATCAAAATTATCAACCTGGACTTCTATTTCTTCAGTCTCGCTTGTGCCTGATCCTTTCTTATTTTTATACGTAATAGTATTATATTTTCCAACCTGTCTTAATCTTATCCATCTGCCTGTGCTGATTGCCTGTTTTGTGCCTTCCTTAATATTAAAGACCCATCGCTTCTGCAATACTTCCAGATGTTCTTCTGCACCGAGTTTTCTTAATTTTGAAATTATCTTTTTGGAATCAACATCCAGAATTTGAGTTTCAATTTCTTTATTCATGTAATCACCCCATAATCTACTTATGTATCCTATTTTATCTTCGGTATGACATGCAATAATAATCTTGTTACCTTGTCAACGTTTTGTGCGAATATCTTGAGTATTGCTTCCCACGTGACTGGCGTTTCATCATCCTTCCAGCAATCGAAGTCCGTCGACATTGCAATTGCTGCGTACGGAATTTTGAGTTCGTTTGCAAGTATCGCTTCAGGAGCTATGCTCATGTTTACGATATCGGCGCCCCATTGGATGAACATCCTGCTTTCGGCTTTCGTCGAGAATCTTGATCCTTCAATCGTAACGACTGTCCCTGATTTGTGATATTTTATTCCTAATTCAAAACATCCATCGTTCAATAATTTTCGCAAGTCTTTATTGAATGGTTCAGCCATTGAAGTGTGCGTAGGATTGTGAGGTTCGAATTTGTCAAAGAACGATACATCTCTTCTCCTTGTGAAATCGATGAATTGGTCGACTATTACTATGTCTCCTCGCCCAATATCTTGTTTGAGGCTTCCGACAGCGGTCGTCGCAATAATGTGAGTGCATCCTGCATTCTTCAATGCGCAAATATTTGCTCGATAATTTACGAATGTCGGAGGGATTGTGTGTTCTCTTCCGTGTCTAGCTATTAGAACGACGTCAACACCGTGAATTTTTCCAATCTTTAATGGACTGCTAGGTTTTCCATAAGGTGTGTCGACTTCTATATCTGACGAGTGTTCTAATATGTTTGGATTGTCAAGTCCTGATCCCCCGATAATTCCGATTTTTATTCCAGTCATTTTAATCTATGCAATTTTTATTATGTTTTAATTCGTATACGATTTATTATTTATTTTTTTCCTCAATACTCTTATTAACAGAATAATTCGTTATCGCCATTGCAAGTATCAGTACCGTGAACGCATTGCCTATCAATGCATTCAGCATTGCAAGAGTCTTGGATGCACCCATAGGGCATATATCCCCGAATCCTACTGAAAAGAATGTGATTGTACTAAAGTATGGAAAATGTAAAAAGTTTGATACAGCCAATGGATCCTGTTCTATCATCGCTCTTGTTACGTCTACATTATCTATGCAAGAACCATATTTTAGGTATCCGAATCCTGTAATCATCGCACCCCAATATAACATGCTGAATAATAGCACGATGAACATTACTGAAGAGATGTATACTATCAATATTTGGTTGAATTTCAGTTCATGATGCAATAACTTAGTTATATTCGTATGGATACGTCTTATCAAATATACTATTATGTATAAGGTTAATAATAAGAATGCTGTTATCGTTGCGATTATCGGGATGCTTCTGCCAGATAAGAAGAATAATATATTTATGAAAAGTAGAATTATGAATGTCTTGAAGAAATGGTTCAATGACCAAGTCGCTGCTCTTCGGAATAAGGATTTTTTTGGCAATTCTTTTTTTTCATTCTTTTCAACTGTCGACATTTGAATTGTTTCTTTTGTTTTTTTCATTTTATCTTTATTGTTCCAATTCTTTCATTGCCTGGTCATATTGTTCCTTGTTTGGCGCTTTGCCATGCCATTCTGCAGTATTCTCCATAAAACTTACGCCTTTGCCTTTGATTGTATTTGCAATTATTATAACATTATTTTTGTCATCACTCAAAGTTTTTGCATAATTTAAAGTATTTATGACTTCATTCATATCGTTGCCATCGACTTCCAAAACTTCATATCCGAATGCCTTGAATTTTATATCCAAAGGTTCCAGGTCCTTGATTTCAGCATTTGTCCCATCAAGTTGTATCTTGTTATGGTCGACTATTAAAATCAGGTTATGAAGATTATATTTGTTGATTGTTGCAAGAGATTCCCACACCTGTCCTTCGTCAAGTTCTCCGTCTCCAAGCATGCAATAGACTTTTGCTGGATTTGTATCAAGCTGCAATGCTAATGTCTTTCCTGCAGCGATTGAAATTCCTTGTCCTAATCCTCCAGCCGTAGTTTCTAGCGTTGGAAATTTAGATTTGTCAGGATGACCTTGCAGTCTAGAATTTATTTTTCTAAAATTTTCTAGTTCAGACACATCGAAGTATCCACTACGCGCAAGCACGCTGTAATATGCAGGTGCAGCATGACCTTTGCTAAGTATGAACCTGTCCCGGCTTTTGTCCTCGGGATTCTTTGGATTATGATGCATGATATTAAAGAATAATGCAACCATCAATTCTGTAGCTGATAATGATCCTCCTGGATGACCGCTTCCTGCCTTGTAAATCATAGTCACGATATCCTTTCGAACATCTCGACATATTTCTTTAAGTTTATCTATATCCTCAATCTTCGACATATCATTACAAGAAAAATAATACTTTATATAGTTAGTGGAAAAAATGTTGCTGATTGACAAAAAATACTGTGCATATGTTGTTCGCAACCAATTCATAGTTAACTTTATATTATCATTTCATATTCGAACCTTAATATGAAAAGTGAAGATTTTGCACGTACTACTGAGAAAGGACTTGAGTTACTGCTTAAGGTTTATTCTACAAAATCTGAAGCAAATTCCACTTTACCTTTCAATTATGATCGAGAAAAATTGCTCCTGAAAACATTGGACACTCATATTTCCGAACATGCTTCTGTGGCGTTAATATATGGTGCTAGTCATATGAAACTTCTAGAAACTTATTTATTCGAATCAAAATTCATTCAGACTGATGAATCTTCGTTGTTGGTTTTTCCTTCAAGACCTTCTAACTTCTGGTTATTTTCGGCATTTAATGTTTGAAACTTTTTATAAACGGGTATATCTGATAGATATTTCGGGTAATAATTCGGACCATAAATTGCGATTTTTGCCAAATTGAGTGCGCTAATTTGGATTAGTTTTGTTTCTTCCTCCTTTGATAGTTTCTTTATAACGGAACAATTTATTATGAATAGCGAATAGAGTGCTGGAATGTTATATTTATGTAGCTCCATTTTTGTCTTGTCTTCTTTTTTTATCATGTAACAAAAATATATTATAGGGTTAATTAAATTATCTTAAGAAATATCGAAATTTCTCCGAGATTTTCGGAAAAATCTTTATGTTAATCTGTTTCTCTTATTCACAATATTTAAAAACTACATAATCCGGAATATATAATGAAAATTGGAATCATTGGCTCTGGGAATTTTGGGACGGCGTTAGCGAAAGTCATGTCTGAACATCATGATGTGATTGTATTCGATGTGAATGAATCTGTTGTCTCGGAGATTAATTCTAAACATACGAATGAAAGATATCTTCCAGGAATAAATTTAGGAAACAATGTTACAGCATCTAAAGATATTTCGAGCATGAAAGATACCGGAATAATCTTGGTTTGCGTCCCGTCAAAATTCATGAAAGATGCTTGCTTAAATTTGAAATCGTATTATAAGAATCAGATTATCATCTCAACGACTAAAGGTCTGTCTCCTGAAGGTCATGTGATGACAGATGTAATTGAGAAGAATTTGAAATGCAATCCGTCAAATGTTTTAGCATTATCTGGTCCATGTATCGCTGACGAATTGGCATATGGGAAACCGACGATGGTCATGCTTGGAGGAAATAAAAAAGTCGCAACAACAGTTCAAAAAGTATTGGAATCAGATCATTTCCTAATTAAAAATACTACAGACAAGACAGGGATTCAATTATTGGGATTTTACAAGAATATAATCGCTTTACTTGTAGGGATATGTGAAGGATTAGAATTAGGTCACAATTTTGAATCATCGCTCATGACTCGCGCGTATAATGAATTTTATAGTCTAAACGCGGCAATAAATATCAGAAGGCACACGTTCGTAAGTCCTGCAGGACTTGGAGACTTGTATGTTACAGCGATGAGTCCACATTCGAGGAATAGGACATTCGGTCATATGATTGGCTCTGGAATGTCTATGGATGAAGCAAAATCGAAGATAGGACAGACGATAGAAGGTTATGAGAATCTTTTATTGCTCCATAATATGAAGAATAAATCATATATCGATAAAGAACTTATTAATATATTGATGGAGATAATCCATGATGGAAAAGACAAGGAACAGATCAAACAACTTCTATTGAAATATCTTTATGATTATAGAAAAAGTTAATTGGGAAGAATTGTTATTCTCGATGATATCGACTTGTTTCTTAGAACTTAAGCAGCCTTTTGATATATTATACTTGCAACATAATTTGAACCATCGCCGCATTTCTTTTTTTCTTGAAATTCAGATTCAGAAATCTTGTCAGGAGCTTTCAGTGCATATTCTAACGCAAGTTTTTTTGTTATGAACGGATTTGCTTCAACAAGGTGTACGCCTTTTTCGTATGCTGGTTTGATTAATATATCAGAGATTCTCTTATATATGGGTCTATCCGAAAATAGGTCTTGGTATCCGAATATTAACTGATATTTTCTGTTTATGAATTCCGCTTCTTCAGGAAGAATATTTCCACCGTCTTTATTTGCGATAGTATTCATGGTCTTAAGTTCTAGATCAGAAAATTTAACTCGACTATCTTTAATATAACTTTGAACCATAAGAATAGAATAAATACCATCTTGTATATAAATATATCTGAAGTGCTGATTTTAGGCACATTACTTTTAATTACTCATCCTCAGCAAACTTCTTGATGTCGTTGCGCCTTTTGCAAAAGCCGCGCCAAAACAAAAAGTTCGCCTTCGGCGAAGCTATCGATAACTTTTATTCATCCTCAGCAAATTGTTTTATTTCTTTATAATGTTCGACGATTAATTTTGCCTTTGCCTTTCCGAATTGGAATGGAAACTGGTCTTGATCATCTTTCTTAAGTATAATCATCTTGTGTCCTTTAAATTCTCCATATTCTACGCCCATTGTTTCACCTTAAGTTATTTTAATTTGTTAATAGATTCATATTATACTTTTAAAGTTAGCGATTGTGAAAATATTTCTATACTGTAGTGTTTGTATCTTTCTTTATTCGTAATCTTTTTAAAAGATAGTTGTATAATATTCATAGGTGAGATATATGAAATATGCAGTCCTGATTATTATACTCGTTTTGTCTGTTTTTATCGTCGGATGTTCGAAGAATGTGCCTACGACCACTGATACGAGCACAACACCGAATGTTGTTGATCAGACATCAGCATCACAGCCTTCTGATAATAGTATGCCTCCTCCTCCACCAGCAGAACCAAGCATAGTGCCAGGAGAAACAGTTAACTAGAATTATTTCTTATTTTGATTTCATCCATATATCATCAAAGATTTTTCTAAGATTCAAGGCAAGTCTGGAATCCTTAATATATATTATGCCTCCGAAAATCAATGGATCTTCGTATGTGAATTTGATCAAAATATTCTTGTTATCTACAATATCTATTCTATAATGCTGATTTACCATTCTTCTGACATTGAATAATTTTGCAGATAATTTTTTCAGGCTTTGCGGCAATTCAACATTTTCCGGATATACACACTTAAATATTACTCCTCTTTTTGTTGCAGTTATTATTTGTTCTTCCCACAATGTCTTGTTCTTGCGATTTGCATTCGGTCTATGATTATCGTTGAATAATTGGCAAACTTCATGTTCAGCTTCTTCAAACACTCTTGATTGTATTCGTACATTGTCTTCTTGAGTGTAGCCGATATCTAACAATGTATTATGTTCGAGTTTGCTTCGGGATATAGCTGCTGATTCCTGCAACAACTCCTTGAAAAGCTTTTCATCTTCCGATTGCTTCTCTTTGATCAATCGCTCAATAATCTTCGACGCATTATCAACATAGACATATTTCGGACGAGTATCTGTTGCTTTTATTAAGCCTTTATTATGGAGTGATTTAATCACACTATAAATCTTTCCGGGAGGAATATGGCTTATATTAGATAGTTTTTTTATGCTAATCTTATCTCTAATAATGGCATTCAAGGCCTTGTCCTCGTAATAGCTTAAACCTAAATCTTTGAAATTCATCTTTTGCACCCTAACATAGAGTTAGAATGTAGGAATAGTATATAAATCTTATCATGTTCGTAAAATTTGGTGTTTATTATGAATTATAAGAAAAGTCAAATATCTGAAGATTATGATGCGAGAAAAAAAGACATTTACTTATTAAAATATGATTACAGAGCATTAAAGCCTAGTCATATGACTGATTACATGGATTATAATGGTCCTTGGCCACAAGATATTGAAAGAATTCTTTTTAATATTGAGGACACAATTTCAGAACAGGGTACTTTTTTGACCACTCCCGTCAAGTCTCGCTCCAGAGTTAGGCCAGGTCTATATATCGAATGGTATACGGGCAGTTATCATATCTTGAATTGTATCTTAGAACAGGATATTCATATGGCGTTGAATGGAACTATGTGTTATTCTTTGTCAATTATGGGTAGACAGAATCAAGCAGATAACCTATACCTTATTTTGCATAACGATTTTTCAAACCGAAATATCTTCAAAGCCAAACCGGAAATAAAGAGATATGAAAATAAAGAGGATTTACGTGCAGAGAATTTTAATTCTGTCTCAGATTTAGAATGCAAATTAAAGTTAATCGCAACAATGGAGAAGGTTAAAGGAAAAAAAGAAACTTCATGGAATTGGTTGGAATAATCATGAAATCATATAAAAATCGGGAAATAAATATTGAAGAATTGAGAAATAAAGATATCTACACGATTGATTATAAGGTTCCTGCATTCATAGCAAGTCCTGTGGATAAATATGTTGACAGGGGAGGTCCGTTCGATGATAAAATATTTGAGTTATCAAATAAGATGGATGAAATACTACTTGAGCAAGGAACATTGGCGGTGGAAAAACTAGATCCTTTCATAAATGATGGTGTAATAGGTTATCTGAATTGGAATAAATCTTACCAAGTTCTTAATTGTATTGTAAATCAAAATGTTCATTCCTTTAACGCACATATCTCGGGTTCCGAGCATAATTACCAACTATTGTATAACTTATCAATCATAGGACGAGAACGTTGTGTGAATAATCTTGTAAAGATACTGAATGGTGAATATTGGGATCCAAATCCATTCCAGAACAAAATCATGAATCCCGTCATCAAGCGCTACGAGAATCCACAAGAATTGCGACCGAATGATTTTAACTCTATATCTGAACTAGTCGATAAATTGCAGATGGTTGCGACAATGGGCTATAAAGGAAATAAGAAGACAGATTGGGAGTGGTTGAAATGAGTGGAATAGAACAATTATTTGTAAATTATTTTGACAAGGAATATTTGGATTTTCATCATAAAGATAGAAAGAACACAGCGATGTACCAAGTATCATATACGTGCGGATCCAGCAGTGAGCATCATGTAACCTCTCAACGTGCCACTTTTTATGATTGTGCACTGGATTTGTTCAAATTCTTGCGGAGAGAAGGATCCTATGGAACATTGACGAGATATGTGGTCGAATTCGCTTCCTACAACCAATCAGACCAGATACCTGATAAGGAAATGAAGATACTTGAAGAGATTGTCGCATTGCACAACGATTTTTCTGCACCAAGAAAAAGATCAACCAAGAAACCAGAAATGTATGTTCGATTCAAAAAAGAAAAATAGAAACTAAAAAATTATTATTGATGGATTCCTAACTTGTCTTCCATCTCTTTTATCTTAAGAGTTGTTTTAATAACGGTGTCAGGATTTAGTGAGATGCTATCGATTCCGCATTCAACTAAGAACTGAGCGAAGTCAACAAAGTCACTCGGAGCCTGTCCACATATACCAATTTTTCTATGATAAGTTTTACAATCAGCGATTACTTTCTTGATCAATCTCTTTACTGCATCATTTCTTTCATCATAGATTGGAGCCACAATCTCTGAATCCCTGTCAAGTCCTAATGTCAATTGTGTCAAGTCATTCGAACCGATTGAAAATCCGTCGAATATTTCAGCGAATTGATCAGACAAGATTACATTTGCTGGTATTTCGCACATTACGTATACTTCTAGCCCGTTCTCTCCGCGTTTTAGGCCGTTCTTCTCCATTTCAGCAAGTACTTGTTTTCCTTCTTTAACGGTTCTGCAGAATGGAATCATCAACTTCAAATTTGTCAGACCATATTCATTTCGTACTTTTAACATGGCTTTACATTCTAATGCGAATCCGTCCTTGTATCCTGCCATGTAATATCTTGATGCTCCTCTCCATCCTATCATTGGATTATCTTCTTTTGGTTCGTATCTTGAACCGCCTATTAATCCAGCATATTCGTTTGTCTTGAAATCTGAGAATCGAAGAATTACATCTTTTGGATAGAATGCTGCTGCAATCATTGATGCTCCCTGAGCTAATTTATCGACGAAAAATTGTACTTTATCCTCGTATCCAACGCTTATTTCATCTATTTGCTTCTTTTCAGTCGGCGTTAAATCCTTGTAATGAAGTAATGCTAGTGGATGTGCTTTTATGTATGATGTTACGATAAATTCTTCTCTTGCAAGCCCTACACCATCATTTGGTATGAAACTTAATTCGAATACTTCTTCAGGGTTTCCTACATTCATCATTATCTTTGTCTTTGTTCTTGCAATGTTTTGCAAATCGACTTTCTGAATCTCGAATGATATATCTCCGTCGTATACGAATCCTTCATCTCCTTCAGCGCAACTTACAGTTACGTGCTGTCCTGACTTTATTTTTTCAGTCGCTTCTACACTACCGACGACACATGGTATCCCTAATTCTCTTGAGATTATTGCTGCGTGGCATGTTCTTCCACCACGATTTGTGACTATTGCTGATGCTATCTTCATTATTGGCTCCCAATCTGGATCAGTCATGTCCGTAACTAAGACTTGTCCTTTCTTGAATTGTCCTATGTCGTGCACATTCTTTATTACGTTCGCTTCGCCTGAACCGATTTTTGATCCTACTGATTTTCCTTTTATTACAATTGTTCCTTTTTGTTTTAAGACGTATGTTTCAAGGACGTTCTTGTTCTTCTGGCTCATTACAGTTTCTGGACGAGCTTGAACGATATAAAGTTCATTTGATTGTCCATCTTTTGCCCATTCCATGTCCATCGGTTTGAAGTGACCTGCTTTCCATGAATAGTGATCTTCAATAGCGCAAGCCCATTTTGCAAGTGTTAATACTTCATCATTTGTCAAGCAGAATCTTTCCTTGTCTGCTGGAGCTGTATGAATATTTTTTGTTGAGCTCTTGCTGCCGTCGTGTGTATATACCATTTTTAATTCTTTGCTTCCAAGCTTTTGGGAAATTATAGGTTTGAATCCTTGCTTTAAAGTCGGCTTGAAAATATAGAACTCGTCTGGATTTACCGCTCCCTGGACGATATTTTCTCCAAGTCCCCATGATCCTGTTACGTATACTACGTCTTTGAATCCTGATTCTGTATCGATTGAAAACATTACTCCAGAGCATGCCATGTCTGAACGAACCATTTTTTGGATTCCAACGCTTAATGCTATACTGAAGTGGTCGAATTTTTTATCTACCCTATATGATATTGCCCTATTCGTGAATAATGATGCTATACATTTCTTTACTGATTCAAGAATCTGCAAGTCTCCTCTAATATTCAAATATGTTTCTTGTTGTCCTGCAAATGATGCGTCAGGCAAATCTTCAGCTGTTGCCGAACTTCTTACAGCAACATCGATATCTGCCCTATCTTTATGATATGCTCCACATAAATCCCTGTACGATGCAAGTATAGATTTTTTTAGGTCTTCTGGAAATTCTGCTTTGATTATTGTCTCTCGAACTTTTAATCCTCTTTCGGATAAGTTCTTCATATCCGTCGTATCGACGTCATGCAAAATTTGTTTTATCTGCTCTTTTATTCCTGCTTTCTCGAGGAAATATCTGTACGCATATGCAGTAATTGCAAATCCATTTGGAATCCTTATCCCTTTTGGAGTCAAGTTGCTGTACATCTCTCCTAAAGATGCATTCTTTCCACCGACGTATTGAACATCATCATTATTTAATTGATCATACCAAAGAATAAACATATTCGACTTATCCATGCAACCACCTTTTTTAACAATATTATTAATTATAATAATAAAGCTTGGAAGAAAACCGTAATACTCACCTCTTTTCCCTCAAGCCTTTTTAATCGTGCTAATCTATGAATAAAACCCGCACAACACTATTTAAAGGTTTGTTATTATTCATGAGTGGATGATTGATATTTTTATTGATACTAGTTTCAGATTTCAATTGAAAGATTATTTTGGAAAACTAATTTAATCATCCCTTCTTTCCCATATGAATCGTCGTTGTCGGGTATGCGAATTTGATGTGTGCTTTCTCGAATCTTTTTTTTATCTCGAGGTTTATTGCTGTCCTTGTCGATCCGATTACATCAGTTGACACTACCGTATATCCGCCCATGATGTTTAGTGAAGAATCCTTGAACTCTGTGAATGATGCGGATGGTTTTGATTCTGGTCCTTGAACGATGTTTTTATTCGTTTCAAGTATATTCTTTATTATTTGTATTGCTTCTTCAAGTTTTTCATTGCTTATATTGTATTCTACACCTATATTAAATGTGAATCTTACGGATTTATCGTTCCCTATACTTAAATTTTCTACAGCGGTTGTGGCAATCACATTGTTTGGAATGTGAACTAATGTATCATTATATGTTTTGATTACTGTCGATCTCATCCCTATCTCTTTTACAGTACCCTCATATTTCTGGTCTATTCTAACTCTGTCTCCGACCTGGAATGGCTTGTCTGCAATTATTGATAATCCTCCAAATAAGTTAGAGAGCAATGGTTGTGCAGCCAAGGCGAATGCTAAGCCGCCTATTCCAAGACCCGCTATTAATGATGTGACATCATAGCCCATATTTTTTATTATGAATATAACACCGATAACTATTACGCATATCTTCAGAAATTTTCTTACGAATGGCAGCAAGTGATCGTCAAGTTTAGATTGCGTCTTTGCAGTCAATGGCGCCAAGTAATGCTCTACAAGTACATCTATGACTTTATTTATAGCCCAAATTATATCTATAACGATTAATATGGTTGTGATATGATTAAAGATCTGATTTCCACGAACACCGAATGTGATAAAACTATCAATAAGCCTGAATCCTACGATGAATAGTGCAAATACTGCAGGTTTTTCTAACACTTCTACTAGAAGATCATCTATTATAGTTTCAGTCTTTGCAGTCAATTTTTTAAGTATTTTTACGACTGTTGCCGAGAATAATTGTCCAAGTCCAACAAACAATACCATTACTATAATCGCTAAAAGATAATTTCGTATGGTATTTCCAAATATTAAGTATTCTAACATTGTATGATGAAATTTTTATGGTCTTTTAAAGTTTGTGTATCATTAGTAAATGAAGAACTATGATGAAGAATGAATTTAATTGAATTTTTATGTTCAATTTATGCTATTTGCTTATTTTGGAAAGATTTGAACCTAGCGAATTACTGATTTTATTGCCGCCCAGCGAGCGATAAAAATAATGCTCGAAACCAAATAGCTCGGAAGACAATGAATAATACAGAATATGCGAGCGCGGCAAATAGCACCTAATGAGTTATCGAATATCATATCGATTAGTAAGCAGCCATATTTTCGAAAAATTTATATTAAATTCAAATAACCAAAGAACATGAAATGTATCTTATGTGCTCAGGAAATAAAGAATTATAGTCCAGCATTCCATCATTTGCAGATTGACGGATCTCGAACTGTAGATATTTGTCCAGAATGCATTGACAAGATTATGAAGTGGCAGGGAAATATTATCACGAATCTATTCCCGACGAAGGCAATGAAGAAGAGATTTGAAAAGAATAAATAAAAAAGATATTTTATTTTTCCTCATCGGCAGAATCATTTAATATCTTTATCTTCTTATTCTTCAGGTATTCTCTCAATTCTTTTCTTGTGACGAACATATCCGGACTCCACATCGCTAGATATTTTTCAATGACTTTCAAGTCAGTCCTTTGCGCGGCATTATCCATCTCTCCACTGAATAATACTATCTTTTCGTCGAAGTCTGCCACATTTCGTTTTAGGTCTAGTATATCTGCTGAAAAATTTCTCAGCTCTTTATTCGTTGACTTTTCTGAATCTATTAGATTTTGGTCTGTCAATTGAATCTTTTTTCTTAGGTTTCCATATCGCTCTTCAAGAATTCTTAGTCTTCTGTCTAAATCTGATATCATTCCAGCTATCTGAGTGTACTCATTCTGGCCGCCATTAGGATTCTGTTCAGGTTCTTGAGTCTGTGCATCTGCTACTCGCTGCTCAATCGGATTTTGGCCTTGCATTGACATGTCTTGTTCAACCATACTCATAACACGGTTAACTATTATATAAAGTTTATTGAGTAAAGTATTATGTGCTATACATTGGCTGCCCATTATTCCGTATTATTGACCGAAAGTTATATATACAATATATTTGTACCAAATCAATGAAACTTTCTGATATTAGTTACGGTACGACTTCTGCTGTCATAACGAGTCTTGCTATTATGATTGCTCTCAGTGGGACGATAAATTCTATTGTTACTATCATCACTGCATTATTGATTATTGCGATTGCGGATAACATTTCTGATTCATTCGGAATACATATCTATCAGGAGTCTGAAGCCATTGCAGGTAAAAAAATCGTCAAGACCACATTGAGTAATTTTGTATCACGTTTAATTGTAGTCGCTGTATTTATATTGCTAATACTATTATTCCCTATAAATTTGGCTATTATTTTATCAATAATTTATGGTATTGCAATAATTACGATTGTAAGCTACTACATTTCAAAGCAGCAAAAGAATTCAAATATGTATGGCTCAATAACAAAGCATATTTTGATAACGATTGCGGTAATAATCGGGAGTTTTATTTTAAGAGAGTTAATAGCAAAGTACATATCTAAACTATTTTAAATATTCTAAACTATTTTTAATAATCAATTTTTTTAATAACCTTTTTAATTAGAAATAATTTCCATCCAGTCATGAATGATGTCTTATACGCGAAATCAATCGATCCTATACTCGATAAAATAGATTTCTCAAAATTGGGAAAGAATGTAGCTATCAAAGTCCACTTCGGAGAAAAAGGTTGCGTTACATACCTGAATCCTGAAATTGTAAAAAAAGTTTACAAAAAATTGTTGAGCCTTGGAAAGACTGCAACACTCATAGAGTGTAACGTTCTTTATCGCGGAAACCGATCAAACACTACTGAACATATAAAGATTGCTCATAGTCATGGATTTGACATGCCTATCGATATATTGGATGGAGAGCATGGTCAGGACACTATTGAAATCAATGGCTGCAAAATTGGTGCTGGAATAAAAAAATATGATTCATTGATTGTTATAAGTCATTTTAAGGGTCACATAGCTGCAGGTTTTGGAGGCTCGATAAAGAATGTTGGAATGGGTCTTGGAAGCCGTGCTGGAAAATTAGATATGCACGCTGGAATCAGTCCTATTATCACGCCAAAATGCATCGGTTGCCAAGCATGCATCAAGTCATGCGATGCAAAAGCAATCACATTAACGAAGGATAATAAGGCCGTCATCGATCCAAAGCGATGTGTTGGTTGCGCTATGTGCGTCGCTGTTTGCCCTAATGGCGCTGTACAAATCCCTTGGAGTGCAAGATCGTCTGAAGAATTACAGAAACGTATTGCAGAATATACCAAAGCTATACTATCATTATTTCCGGAATCAATTTTTATTAATGTCTTAGAGAATATTACAAAGGATTGCGACTGTTTTGGAACTGTCCAGAAGCCGATAATGAACAACGTCGGCATACTTGCATCAACAAATATCGTCGCAGCAGATAAAGCAAGCTTGGATCTTGCTAATAAGCATTCAGACAACAAATTCTCAAAGTTGAATTCTATCGACAAGGAATCACAGATAACGCAGGCAGAGAAAGCAGACCTTGGATCAGGCAAATATAAATTGATTCAATTATAATTATTTCACTTTATATTTTTCTTGACTTTATATTTTTCTTGAAATATTTCTCGGAATTTATTTCTTAAATATATTTCATCCATTCGATGGGCGGCAATTTTTTGCCGCGCTCACATAGAATTTTATATCGATTAGTCTTCGAGCTATTTGTGGTAGAAAAAATTATCAAAGGTTCGCTGGGCGGCGATAACGTCGATTGCTTGTTGGGGCAGACATTGTAAAGATGCCTTCATCATTCATAACTTTTAAATACTGATATGGCTGTTCGTTTTTATTCAATGTTGAGGGTGATAACATGGCAATGATGAAAGCTATTCAAGTAGAGGCGCCTGGTGCAGAATTTAAATTAATACAGAAGGAGATTCCAGAGCCAAAACAGAATGAGGTTCTGATAAAAGTTGAAGCATGCGGCATATGCCATGGGGACAGCATAGTCAAGGATGGGCATTTTCCTGGATTGAAATATCCAAGAACTCCAGGGCATGAAGTCGTAGGAATAATAACAAAAATAGGTGAGAATTCAAATTCTATAGAATGGAAAGTTGGTCAACGTGTCGGTGTAGGATGGAATGGCGGGCATTGCGGGCATTGCAATGAATGTAGGCAAGGAAATTTTGGTGCATGCGAAAATGCATTGACTACTGGTCTAAACATCGATGGCGGTTATGCTGAATACATGATTGCAAGAATGGAAGTATTGTATGATATCCCAAAAGAATTGAAATCAGAAGAGGCTGCACCATTATTATGCGCTGGTTCAACTGTTTTTGGCGCGATAAAGAGCAGTTCAGCGAAAGGTGGAGACATCGTCGCTATTCTTGGACTTGGAGGCCTCGGGCATTTAGCATTGCAATTTTCTGTAAAGCTCGGCTTCAAGACTGTTGTAATTTCTCGAGGAAAAGATAAGGAAGCTCTTGCAAAAAAACTTGGTGCACAGTATTATTTTGATACAGCATCAGCTGCACAAGAATTATCAAAACTTGGTGGAGCAAAATTGATTCTTTGTACAGCTCCTAGCAGCAAGGCGATGTCAGACGTTTTGCCCGGACTTGGAAGAAATGGGCAGATGATTATTGTATCGTTTGCTAATGACCCTATGCAGATACCGCCTTCATTATTGATGCGAGGCGTAAGGTCAGTCAGTGGATGGGTAGGTGGAAATCCTTCTGATGCATTAAATTTCAGTGTGCTCACAGGTGTTGTTCCTATGATTGAAACATTCCCACTCGAGCAAGCAGCTGTCGCATTCGATAAAATGATGACTGCAAAAGTGCATTTCAGGTCAGTTCTATTGATTGGAAATTATAAAAAATAAAAATATAGAGTAGGTAAGAAATAAATATACAAAGTTGGAGAAGAAAACATATTTGGAGGAATTTAACATGGATAATATTCTTAAACTTATCGAGGATAGAAAATCAACACGCGCATTATTCAATCCAAAAAAACTTGTAACAACGGACGATGTGAAAAAGATTATTGAAGCTTCGAAGTGGGCGCCTACAGCGCATAACATGCAGAACTTTGAGATTATAGTTGTTGACGACAAAAAAGCCCTAGAGAATTTGTCCAAGATAAAGTCAACTATATCTGAGGCTTTCATCAGGGAAAATTTTATGCAATTATCGCAGTCTGAAGAAGAATTGAAAAGAAAAAAGATAGGAATTCTTGGAAGCCAGTTTCCACCATCATGGAGAGATGCATCAAAGATTGACGCTGCGGTAAAAGATTTGAAGCCATCACCACTTAGATATACGATAAAAGACAGTCCATGCGTCCTCATAGTTTTATATGATTCAAGAAAACGTGCACCAGCATCAGAAGGAGATATTCTCGGATTCTTGAGCCTTGGATGCGTTATGCAGAACATGTGGCTGATGGCAGAATCTTTAGGGATAGGATTTCAGATAATGAGTGCATTTTCAAGCGAAGAAATATCAACACAGATTAAATCGATGCTTTCTATTCCAAAATATATGGAGATAGGATACGCGATAAGACTAGGATATCCAAAAGAGCAAAATAAATATCTTAGAGTGCGACGAGAAATTAATGATTTCACGCACCATAACAAGTTTGGGAATAAGAATTATTGATATTAATAATTATTTTTCTTTTAATATTTTTTGTTATTGCTGCTTTTATATTTTGTATTTGATAACATAAATCATTTTTATGGGGTATGCCTTATCATTGAATTTAAAATCTATCCGTGCTTCCAATGGTTTTCCTTGCTCATCTATTATCCATCCCGATTCATGGTTTTCAAAATATAACTCGTTATTTCCTGGAGCTCTTCTTATGTTATTAAATCCTAGACCTGATGGAAATTCCATCCCTAAATTATTAAATTGCACTGAATTAATATTGATGTCAGTCTCTTCATATTTAATTGCTCCAATTGGCTGGTTTGGAATAAGGACATCTCTTCTATTTCCATATAATTGCATTTTTAATGGAACGCATAAATTTGTATTTATATCTACGTAAAATGTTATGTTCTTTCCTATTTCCGACAAGATATTTTTATATCTTTCTTTTTCATATTCACGTATAAGATATTCTATTTTGTCTGTATCTACAAGTTCAACTAATTTTATCGACATCAGATTCTTGTCTTTGTCCGGTTCATAATTTTTATTCATGCGTTTTACCTGCGATAAAAATTAAATTCAATTACTTAAATAATTTATAATCGCCCATGGAATTCACAACTAATCCGATATTTGGGCATCCTGTTTGTTTTGAAAGCTTATATCTGGATAACTCTGTTGATGAATTTTCATAAGCTGCATATGGTCCATTATAAAGAGCATGTCCTACTATGATTTTTCCATCATTTTCGATTATCTTAAATGCATTTAATTGTTCTTCTTGAGAAATATTTGAACTTGCCCTATCGGATTTTTGTTGCGGAACGTAAACACCTTCCACGATCACATTTTCTCCTTCTATTTTTCCAAGAAGATATCCTAACCTTACATTATGTGTATTTCCCTCGGCTAATTGTTTTGTAATTGTATCTATAGTCGTTTTATCGATTTGAATATCCATTATAATGTCTCCTGACGATAATATAGTCGTTTTATTGATTTGAATATCCATTATAATGTCTCCTGACGATAATAAAATGATTTGCATATATAAATTTTACGCATATGTTGCTTTTATATAGTAGTAATAGAACTAGAAATTTCAGATTTATTTTCTGCCAAATAAATATTCGGCTTTTTCATCTGTGAATATCTCTGTTGCAGTATAGAATTTTTGTGGAAGTTTATTCAAATTTTCTTTTGTGAATGGAACTTCAGTTAAAGCTATTCTTGGTACAGTGCCATGTTCAATATGTGGCCATGTGGATTCCATGATGAAAGTATTTAATGAATTCAAATCTCCGACCAGTACGCAAGAATGTTTACCTGGTTCTGAATATTTTGACTTGATTTCTGTACCTAAATATGCACAATAGTATTCTTTAGGTAATATTTTTTGCATTATCACAGTTCCAAGTGCAGCTTGTGGTGTGCATAATGCTGCACCCTTAAATTCTGAAAGTTTAGGATATTGAGGATATTCTTCATTGAATTTTTCTTCATAATTTTTGTCATGAATTTCTGCATTTTTTGGGTCATAGTCCAATAATTTGTGTATAGTTGCTGTCATAGTTGCGCCAGCAAATATAAGATATGGATCTATTGGAACAATAGCAATTTTTGCCCACTCATCGAAAATTTCTTTATGCTGCAAATATTTTTCAGCACATCTGAATAATGATATTGATTCAAGTGGGAATGATGAGAAATCTAAAGTAATACCATTTTTAGGCAATAGTTTACCATCATGCATAGGAAATGCAGAGGTTTGTGTGATTATCTGTTGCCCTTCAACAAGTTCATCAATATATTCAACCCTGTTTACTCCTTGCACCATTGTAATAATAGAAGCGAATGTGTTTTTATAAATATTACTCTTTATGGTGTAGTTACATTTTATGACAGTAATCTTTTTAAAATCGTACTCATTCTCGAGATCTATGTTGATACTTCATGAAATACTGGATAATGATGCAAGACATATTGCTGATTTGATTAGTGATGTATATAAAATTCCAGCCGAATTGCATAAAGAAGATTTATCTAGCTGGTTCAAGCCTTTGAAAAAGTTTAATGGATATTGGTATTCTCCTGAAATAATTTCTAAGAAAATAAAAAAAGAAGTTCCAGATAAAGCAGTCATAATATTGACGGATAGAGACTTATATTATGGTAATAAATCTGCAGATGATGAATGGATATTTGGCTATTGTCACGAAGATAAACATTTTCAAGTTCTATCAAATGCACGTATGAAAGGTAAGGATAGTAGACCGGGACATGAATTACTGGTTTCTTATAATACGTATATGAAAAGATTTGACAATATGGTCATTCATGAAATAGGACATGATGTGATACAAAGGCAGCACATGAAAAATGCTTATTGGGTTAATGCATCAACTGGAATAAAATATCCATTGGGGCCACATTGTACTGATAATAAATGTGTGATGTATGAAGTAGTGGAGATAATTACTCCTCCCGCATCTTCAGGATATATGCTTTTAGGCAGAGAAAAAAAGTTTGATGCAGGCCTAGACGATCATATACAAAGAGTCTATGATGACTGGTTCTGCGATACATGCAAGAAGTCGATGAAGATATCGGAGGAATACAGGAATAAATAATCTGTTAAATTATGCTTAAGATAGAAGTTGCAAGTTCTTTGTTATATTCAGTAAACTTTATTCAGTAAACTTTAAATACTGCTATGTTGATGATATTCTCTATTGGGTTTAGTGGAGCAATATACTAGAATAGTATGTTGACTTATAGAGGTGTGGTAATGTTATTTGGTGGTCCTGATAATTCTTATGATGTGACTAAAGAGGGCGAGGATACTGTCCTTCGTATAGATTATGAGAGTGCCCTTGAAGTCCCTAGCCTTGAAGATTCTGAAAAGTGCATGGCTGACACGATTGAAAAATTGATGGCGAACAGGAACATCACGAAGATCATCTTTTCCCAGAAGAGAGATTATGAATATGATTATCCTCAGACGAGGATTCTAGTTGAATTTTCCAAGGTATATTCTAACATCATAAAGCATAAGGCAGTATTTAATTATCGTGCAGTCTCATTGAATGAGCAGCAGCCAGTCATAATGAATATTGCGACGCAAAAATATGCTGAGATGCAAAATATCATCTTTAACTTAATGAAAAAGGATCCTATAGGTGGTTACGTCGAATTGAAAAGGATTCTTAGAAGAGAAAAGATTGAACTCGACAAGAGCCTTGATGAAAATTATTCTGCGATGCTTACACGATATATACAAGTAGTATCTTATTTGACAAACCTTCTGGAATCAACGAAATTGATTGAGATGGCAATGGCGCACATAAGCGGAATGCAGCTCGGCGATAGGACGATATATCGAAGGATGTTCACTCCTAGCATAAAGCCTGATTTCATGTTCACAAAGATAATGTCCTCGTATCCAAGGAACGGGACTGAAGTTGAAAGTTATAGTGTAAGAAATTCTGATGTTACAATATTTCGGCTGCAGCATAACGTTCAGAACTTGTATCATATAACTCCTCCAGAATTCAAGCTTCCTGAAGAGAAATACGAGATTCTTGACTTGGCAAGAAAGATAATGGCTGAACATCAGCCAGAAAAGCAGGAATTTATCGACCCTGCAAGGATGCGTGAAGTATTCACGAACATAGGGCGGGACTTGATTGAAGAATTGATTGAATACAAGGGAATAAAACTTAAACGTGCAGAGATTGAGGAATTGGCAAGAATTCTCGTCAGATATACAGTAGGATTCGGTGTAATCGAAGCGCTTCTCGAGGATGAAAAAGTTCAGGATATCACAATCAATAGTCCGATGGGTCAAGTCCCTATTTTTATCGTCCATCAGGATTATGATTATTGCAGAACGAACCTTGTACCGACGATACGTGACGCTGACTCATGGGCGTCAAAACTCAGGATGATTTCTGGAAGGCCTCTTGATGAGGCAAATCCTATTCTTGATACTGAAATAGTAATTCCGGGTACAGCAAATGCGAGGGTCGCGGTTATTAGTTCTCCACTAAACCCGTCAGGACTAGCCTATGCTTTTAGACGACATAGGGATAAACCGTGGACTTTCGCATTGTTTGTAAAGAATGGGATGATGAATGCGCAGGCAGCAGGATTGATGTCATTTCTTATAGACGGCTCGAGAACAATGCTTGTAGCTGGAACTAGAAGCGCAGGTAAATCATCATTTCTTGGAGCGATAATGGTTGAAGTCATGAGAAAATATAGGATGATAACAATAGAAGATACTTTAGAATTGCCTGGAGAATCTTTAAGAAAATTAGGATACAATATCCAGCAGATGAAAGTATCGAGTGCACTTTCAAAAGGCTCGAGTGAGGTTTCAGCCGAAGAAGGTATAAGGACGACGTTAAGGCTTGGAGATTCATGCTTATTCGTCGGTGAAGTTAGAAGTACAGAAGCTAGATCCTTATATGAAGCCATGCGTGTCGGAGCGTTAGCAAATGTAGTTGCAGGAACCATCCACGGTGATAGTCCATATGGTGTATATGATAGGGTCGTCAATGATTTAGGCGTTCCAAAGACAAGTTTCAAGGCGACAGATATTATTGCTGTTGCAAATCCCATAAAATCTGCAGATGGGCTTCATAGATGGAGAAGAATAACTCAGATTACTGAAGTTAGAAAGAAATGGGAGAATGATCCAGTTGCAGAGAAAGGATTTGTTGACTTGATGAAATATAATTCAAAAATTGATCAATTGGAAGTTTCTGATGACTTGATGAATCAGGATAGCGACGTGATAAAATCTATTGCCGAGAATGTCAAGGAATGGAGCGGCAATTGGGATGCTGTATGGGATAATATCATGCTTCGAAAAAAGAATTATGAGACATTGCTTGATTATGCGCAGAAATTAAATGCTCCAGACTTATTGGAAGCAAAATTTGTAGTAGATGTAAACGACCAATTCCACAGGATTACTGATAAAGTAAAAAGTGAAGTTGGAAGTATGGATAGCAAAAGGATATTTTTCGAGTGGAATGAATGGCTGAAAAAATCGTCGAAAGAATACGTGATAAATCATCAACGAATATCGACGAAGTAATACACTTGTTCAATTAATACAATTGTTGAATAAATACCATTGATGAAATAATACAATTGATGTGGTATAGAATTTTGGTGAGTCAAAAATTTTTAGAAAAAGAGGTTGAATGTCTAGCAAGTTTGGTCCGCAGGATTTAAAGAATTTTGAGCAGAAATATAAGGAGAAGATAAAGAAGGAATTTGATAGTTATACTTCCAAAGGTTCATCTGCGTCATCCTCATCATTTGCATCTTCTACAAAGACTGAAAGCCGTCAATACCAGGAATTTAAGAAGCAATGGACGCCAAAGCGTCTTACTCTATACGAGAAGGCTTGTGAATTTTCGGAAGGCTTATTGAAGATACAGCCTGATCCTAAAGAAGGTGCACAGATAAGAGAAGCTGCAGACATATGTCACCTTAATGTAACTCCTGCCGGAGTGAAGAGTTTTTCATTTGTCGGCCCGATGCTTCTTGTGATAGTTGTAGCATTGTTTAGTTTTCTTCCTGTAATGATGATTCCTGGAGCAGATCCATCATCCTCTATGTTTTTTCTGATATTCTCAGTAATTGTTGCCGTAATACTATATTTTCCATTGGGTAGCATGCCGCAATTCTTGGCAAGCAATTGGCGTATGAAGTCGAGCAATCAGATGGTATTGTCTGTATTCTATATCGTCACGTATATGAGGCATACGAGCAACTTGGAGAATGCGATAGATTTTGCAGCTGAACATTTGCCTCCTCCATTAAGCCTTGATTTGAAAAAAATAGTTTGGAATGTCGAGACGCAAAAATATCGTAATACAAAAGAAAGTTTGGACGCATATCTAGAAACTTGGAAAAAGGACAGCATTGAATATGTTGAAGCTATTCATTTGATTGAAGCATCATTATATGAAAATTCTGAAAGCCGAAGATTGAATTCCCTTGAGAAATCCTTGACTCTTATACTTGATGAGACATATGAAAAGATGCTGCACTATGCGCATAATCTTCAGGGGCCATTGACGATGCTTAACATGCTTGGAATCGTGCTTCCAATTTTAGGTTTAGTAATATTGCCTTTAGTCGTCAGTTTTATGGATCAAGTGAAGTGGTATCATTTATTTGCATTATATAATGTCGCGTTGCCTCTTGGAGTATTATATTTAAGCCGTTCAGTACTTCGTTCAAGACCAACAGGTTATGGTGATACAGATATTTCAGAAAATAATCCTGAATTGAAAAAACATAGAAATATATTATTCAAGGTCGGAAATACTGAATATCAATTGCATCCAGGATTTGTTGCAGCACTTGCATTCATAATATTGTTTATGGTAGGAATTAGCCCATTGATTTTGCATGCTACAGTTCCTCAGCTGGATTTTGCTGTGACAGAGACTGGCGCTGTAACTCCTATTATCAGCCCGACGGATTGCAAGACATATGTTCCGCCAGATGCATCATATAAATTTTATCTGCTTGGATATAAATGTGATAAGAACAATAATCTTATAGGTCCATTCGGCATAGGCGCTGCACTTCTTAGCTTATTTATTCCATTAGCTTTCGGAATAGGTTTTGGGTTATATTTCAAGTTGCGATCCGAGAATGTTATTAAAATTCGGGAGAACTCGAAAAAATTAGAGCAGGAATTTGCTGGAGCATTATTTCAATTAGGAAATAGGATAGGTGATGGACTACCCGTCGAGATTGCATTCTCGAAAATTGCTGATGTGATGAACGGCACTATCAGTGGAAGATTCTTTGAACTAGTAAGCGTTAATATTACAAAACTTGGAATGAGCGTTGAAGAAGCGATATTTGACAAGAAGCGTGGTGCATTAGTATATTATCCCAGCAGTATAATTGAAAGTTCCATGAAAGTATTGGTCGAAAGCACCAAGAAAGGTCCTCTTGTAGCGTCACAGGCACTGATAAATGTCTCCGAATATATCAAGCAGATTCATCGCGTTGATGAAAGATTAAAAGATTTGATGGCTGATACTATAAGCAGTTTACAATCACAAATATCATTCTTGACGCCTGCAATTTCTGGAATTGTAATTGGTATAACGTCCATGATAACAGGAATCATAAGCAATCTTTCAGATACCATGGCGCGTATGAGCCAGGATGCAGGCTCAACTGCTGGTAGCACAGGACTTGGTCTTGACCTAGGCACATTGTTCGGTCTTGGAATTCCAACATTCTTTTTCCAGGTTATTGTAGGGATATATGTTGTGCAGATAATTTACATAATGACAGTTCTCGTCAATGGAATAAGGAATGGTTCTGATGCATTGGCAGAGCGATACATGCTCGGAAATAATTTAATCAATAGTACAGTATTATACTTTATTATCGCGATGATAGTAATGATAATTTTCAACGTGATTGCGGCAGCAGTCACAGGAGGAATAGGAGCTACAACTGGTTAGCGCAGCTTTATTATTCTGGATATTTTGCTGTCCACATTGCCGCCCAGCTAGAGTTCAATTGTGCTAGCACCCAGCGAGTAATCGATAAATTTTTCCATTACAAATAGTTCGAAAAACTATTTTTCTAACAATCTATACGAGCGTGCTAGCGTAGGTATTATTCAATCTTATATCAATGCGAGCAACGCAAGTTTGAAATATCTTCTACAGCGAGCAATCTAGTTGCGTGTTGAAACAGGATTTCAGAAAAATATGTCTAGAAGCAGTAAAAAATTAATCAAAAAAATAAAAATATTTTATTTATTTTTTGTGTAGATTGCCTTGCAATGTACGCATGGCTTATGATCATGAGAACATCTATTAGTACAGCATCCTAAGTGCACGAAACCTTTGTGATGATCACATAGAAGCACTTGATCAGGACTCTTCTCAAAATCGCCAGTACAAATCTTACATCCATCCATATTGCTCACCTTCTTTTAAAAATAATATTACATTCTAGAAGGTCTGATATTTAAATGTTACGGTGTAGGAGCGACGAAAGGAACAACTACCTATAATAATTTCAATCCATTTGTGACAATTCGCTCTGGATGCACGAGTACTACGTCACCATTCTCTGTAATTATTCCTGTTGTCAATACTTCAGAGATGAAATTACCTATTTGTTTAGGCGGAAAATTAGTCACGCATAATATTTGTTTGCCTAGAAGATAACCTTTATCGTATAATCTTGTTATTTGTGCGCTTGACTTTTTTATTCCCATCGGTCCTAGGTCTATCAATAATTTATATGCTGGCTTTTTGGCTTCAGGAAATTCTTCGACTTTAATTATAGTCCCAATACGTAACTCAACATTTTCAAAATCCTTCCAAGTAATTTCTCCCATGATCTTATGATATTTACTTTTTATTTATAAAATTGACTATGACTTAGGTTGTTTGTTGGATGATTGGATATTTATTTTAATTCATAATGCTTCTTGTCATGGACGCAAAATATCTTATTGCCTTTAATCCATTTCTTTTCTTCATTCTGCAAGAAATTTTTTACTCCATTCTGGTCGATGAATTCCAGATTATCAATCATGCTCATAGAATATTTTGTTCTGTAACGTTTATCAAGATTTTTCAATCTTTGGCAAGGATATTCATCGCATTTCTTGGAGCAATATTTCAGATTATTATCTTTAAGAATTTGACAGTTCTTGATGATGCATCCTGTTCTCGTCTTAGGCTTGTCTGCATTTTTAATCCTGCATCCAGGACAAGAATTTTTCTCCCTAAGATGAGCCATACATAGATTACAATTCATGCCGCAAGGAGCTATTAGTGAGGAGTTCATCTTATTATTTAAGAACTTTTTTTTGATGTAATTTTTTTATCGTTTCATCATATTTCCCATGACCATACGTCATATCAAATTCTCGACGGATATATTCTTCTTCGCTGCTTTTATATTTATTATGCACCCTTGTCGCAACAACAATAGTCGTAATAAATAAGAGTATAACACAAATCGCCCAAACAATCTCATTATTGAAGATGGTTCCAATAAAGATACAAAGTAGTATAGGCCATAGCAGTTTGGCTACTCCTACATTTGAAACTAAATACTGCTCTCTCAATTCTGATATATACTGTCTTTTACAAGAATAAAATCCTGCTTCGTCCTTGTGCAATTGAAGCTTGCCAACAAGTTTATGTTTGCTACTATCTTTTGAAGCCATAGCAAGTTTTAGACATCTATATTTAAAAAGTTTTCTCAGAAGTCAATTAGAAATTCTATCGTATTGCTGAAAAATCATTTATCATGATGATATTATTGCTCCACCTATGAAGTGCATCCATGACAGGATTGCGCCTATATAAACCATCTCTGTGATTACATTCAGGCCTATGACTATAAATGCGCCTATTGTTCCGTAAAATACGACTTTTGGTGTAACATATATTTTATGGTCTGTTTTGTTTTTCTTGCTAAGTATCTTGTTTACATCGTATACTACTATTAATATAAGAACACTTATTATAACAAAAATTATTGTATGAATCATTTCTCCAAGAGAAAGCTCGGCTGGAGCTTTGAAAAGAAGAGCGATGATGCCAAGAACTGGAATAATATATATCACATTCGTTGGTTGATGCCCCAGACTTTTGTAGAGCTTGTGAAGAAATAAGCAAAACACGATTAAAAGTACAGACGTTGCGATTAAGTAAAAAAGATAATTTCCTTTAATGCTGCCTATGTTGGATATTGATATTTTTGTAAGTAGACCGCCTTCTGAACTTAAAGCTAGTACAGCCATTTCTATAAAAGTAAGTATAGTCAAAAGAATTGCATAAGTCTTAAGTTTCATATCAATCCCTGATTACTTAAACAGTGATAATATATTATTTAATAAATTTTCTGCAAGATAACTTGTTAGAAAACTTTCATGTGCCTATATTAGAAAGTTTCACTAGAATTCGTCGTCGCTTTAGCGACCTTTTTTTGACGTCACTTTTTTCTAAAAAGGGTCTGGAAACATTCTTGTCTTCGGTATAAAGGTCTTGGACTGGATGAGATTTGCGATAGGTGAACCCCGATTCATGTTTCGTTTCATTTTAATATAGAAATAATAAAATTAGAAAAACATATAAACTGCTATGCTTGGAGAGTTACTAGAATAATGGTGGTTTTATGTTAGGAGCTGATTGTTCACTGGGTTTTATTAACTTCTTCCTGATATTGGGCGGGATTAGTGTCCTCCTAGGAATAGTTGCATTTTATTCTCAATCATATCTGCAGTATTATGTCTATCGGAAAAATCCTAAGTTGTTTAATAGACTTTTTGGCTTGAAAGGGATTTGGAAACATAAATTTGAGGAGAACTATAGATTGAATAAATTTTCCTACAAGATATTTTTTGGTTCGTATTATGTTCCGCCTGTTAGGAGTGAATACAAGTTTTATTCATATGTCACGTCAGAGAAAAATATGGCTGATCCGAAAA
>Ga0182027_10002215_pt1 | contig 31713 bp, 21 predicted proteins | sample 712E1DmetaG_FD_121300 | JGI IMG/M metagenome (GOLD analysis project Ga0182027, IMG submission 121300) | Permafrost microbial communities from Stordalen Mire, Sweden - 712E1D metaG (Illumina Assembly) | ecosystem: Environmental > Terrestrial > Soil > Wetlands > Permafrost | place: Sweden...
AAAGAACAAGGCCATCCGCGATGAGTTTGCCAGCAAGGGCATCCAGACTGTTGACTTCGCCAAGAAGCTCATGGGCCAGATCGTCTTCCTCTACTTCCTCCAGAAGAAGGGCTGGCTCGGCGTCGAGCGGGGGAAAGCGTGGGGCACAGGGCCGCACGATCTGCTGCGTAAGATGGCAAGCGGCGCATGTGGCGAGTACACAAACTTCTTCAACGACATCCTTGAACCGCTCTTCTACGACACGCTGGCCTCCGACCGTGGCCATGAGGCCTGGTGCGACCGCTTCAAGTGTCGCATCCCCTTCCTGAACGGCGGCCTCTTTGAACCACTCGGCGACTACGATTGGCGCAGCATCGACATTCCCTTGCCGAATGAGCTTTTCACAAATTCTAAGCACATCGAAGAGGGCGTTACCGGAACCGGCGTCCTGGATGTCTTTGACCGCTACAACTTCACCGTCAATGAGGCCGAGCCGCTGGAGCAAGAGGTCGCCATTGACCCTGAAATGCTCGGCAAAGTCTTTGAAAACCTGATCGAGGAAAACAGGCGCAAGGGATTAGGCGCGTTCTATACTCCGCGCGAAATCGTACATTATATGTGCCAGCAGAGTCTTGTTCACTACCTGCATAGCAGCCTGAATGAGGCGGGCGCAAACGTGAGCAGGGAGGATGTTGATACCTTCGTTCGTCTCGGCGAACAAATCTCGCACTATGAGGCCGTAGACACGAGCTACCCGGTCAAGATGCCGAAGCCGATACAAACCCATGCCCGCGCGATTGATGAAAAGCTGGCGGCGATTACCGTTTGCGATCCTGCCGTGGGTTCTGGTGCCTTCCCTGTCGGCATGATGACGGAGATTGTTCGCTGTCGGACAGCGCTCACCCCGTACTTCAACGACCCCAACGAACGGAATCCCTATCACTTCAAGCGCCATGCGATCCAGCATTGCCTGTACGGTGTAGACGTTGATGCAGGCGCGGTTGAAATCGCCAAGCTCCGCCTATGGCTCTCACTGGTTGTAGATGAAGAAGAGAGCAAACAGATCAAACCCCTGCCTAATCTGGATTTCAAAATTGTCGGCGGAAACTCGCTTCTCGGCTTTCCATATAAATCGCACGGCCTGAGTGCAGTTGAGAGCCTAAAATTGCGCTTCTTTGAAGAGACAGACCATTCGCGGAAGTCTGCACTCAAGCGTGAGATTGAAAAAACGCTTCTTCAGTGCTTTTCCACTTCAAAGAAAGACCTCGGTTACACTGTAAATTTCGATTTTAGAATCAACTTTTCAGAGGTGTTCGAGCGGCAAGGTGGATTCGATGTTGTACTTGCAAATCCGCCCTACGGTCTCTTGAATAAGCGGCAGAATCGCCATGAATCTATTGTGCTGCCCGATGAAGAGCTGCAATTCTACAAGACCTCTGCCGAATATGCTGCTGCGCGCGGGGGAATGATCAATATCTTCCGGCTTTTCGTCGTAAAGAGCATGAATATACTGCGCAATGGAGGCTATTGCACAGAGATTTTTCCGCTGGCGTTTGCCTGTGATTCTAGCGCGGCTAGCCTACGCAAGGAATTGATGTACCGGCACCGCATTATTGGATTGGAAGCATTCCCGGAACGCGACAACGAAAAGAAGCGTGTCTTTGAAGCAGTAAAGATGTCCGTCTGCATCCTGCTCGCTCAAAAGGCCGCCACGCAGGAGCATTTCTCGCTTCGTATCCACAGAGATCGGTATGTCGATACTTCAAACGAAATAGCTATCTTACAGCCATCTACCATAAAGGCTATTGATGAGAAGCACTGTACGATCCCGCTTCTTGTGCCGGAAGATCTTGCATTGCTCGAACATTTGTACAGCGTCGGGAAACCGTTGCGCACACTCGGCCACTGCTATACCGGCGAAATTGATTTGAGTCTGGACAAAGAGTACCTGTCGGATGACGGGCGGAAGGCCGTCATGGTCAAGGGTGCCATTATTGATCGCTATCTGGTGCGCACAAAAATGAGCCAGGGCGAGATCATGTTCCTTGACGCCAAGAAGTACCTCGCAAACAATCACGGCGAGAGAAGCGCTCACCATAAGAGTCAGCGCATCGCCTTGCAGGGCATCACTGGAGTAAATGAAAAGATTCGCTTGAAAATGACTCTAGTTGGGCCGGGAACATTCTGTGCGAATTCTGTCAATTACATCATGCTTAACGATTCGCAGCTTCTTCCCGAATATTTGCTCGGTGTTCTCAATAGCCGGATACTGAATTTTGTGTTCTCCATGACCAGCACAAACAGCAACGTGAATGGCTATGAAGTTGACAACCTTCCAATCGTGATCGCCGACAGTGATACTCAGAAAACAGTCGCAATCCTAGTAAGCAAGATTATCGCAACAAAGGAACGCCATGAGGGTGTCAGTACAGACAAACTGGAGCAGGAAGTTGAACAGATTGTCGGGTCAATTTATCGCCTGACCGATGAACAGATTACTCGCATTGCGAATCAAGGGCAATCAAACCCACATTTCCTTTTTGATTCATCATTCTGCAACCTCGAAGCGTCATAATCGTCAGTGTTTATGTGGGTGGGAACGCACTGAAGACGCTCCGGAGGTGAGAACCCAATGGGTGAGATACAAAAACGGTCTTTTCAGCTTTCCTTCAATGCGTCTCTCAAGGTCGGCTTTCAAGGTTCTCACGTTACGTCTGACGGTGGCCTGATCCTGGTGCGTGAACTCGACGAGCGGCTCGGGTTCGGTGAATTGATCGCGCAGCATCTGACGGACTCCCGTGGAAAGAATGCGCAACTTAGCTTCGCCGACTTGCTGCGGCAATCAGTCTATAGTCGCTTGGCTGGCTACGAAGATCTCAACGACGCCGAGAGGCTTTCCCAAGACCCGACCTTCCGGCTGATCGGTTCGGAAAAGATCTGGGATCGCGGCGCCGCTCTCACCTCGCGGTTGCAGAGTTTCGAGACCGAGATGCTGGCCGAGGATGGGAACTTCTCGGGACTGGCGCGGCTGAATCGGGAACTGGTGGGTAAAGCAGAAGCGCTGGATTCAGGGCACCGCACGGTCCTAGACATGGACTCAACCGAGATCCCGGTCTACGGCGAGCAGGAAGAAAGCGCATACAACGGCCACTTCGAATCAAACTGCTTTCATCCGCTGCTTCTATTCAGCCGAGACGGCGATTGTTTGGCGGCAAAGCTGCGGCCCGGCAACGTGCACAGTGCCGAGGGCTGGGAGGAGCTTCTGCTGCCGGAGATTGAGCGGCAACAGAAACTGGGCAAGGAAGTGGTGTTTCGCGCCGACGCCGCCTTTGCCAAGCCGGAGATTTATGAAGCGCTGGAAGAGCGGGGCGTGAAGTACGCCATCCGTATCCCGGCCAACGAGAACCTGGAACGGGATGTGGCGGAACTGCTTCCACGTCCTGTGGGGCGTCCCAGTCACAAGCCGATCGTGTGGTACAAAGGCTTTCTCTACAGGGCCGCCAGTTGGACGACCGCACGGCGAGTAGTGGCAAAAGTTGAGCATCATGCCGGGGAGTTGTTCCCGCGCTTCGGGTTCATCGTGACCAATCTAGAGACACCGAGCCGGGCGGTAGTACGGTTCTATAACAAGCGGGGCACGGCCGAGCAGTGGATCAAAGAGGCGAAGCAGGCGGTGAAGATGACCCGGCTGAGCTGCCATCGATTCCGGTCCAACGAAGTTCGGCTGTGGCTGGGCGTGATCGCCTACAACCTGGGCAACCTGTGGCGGCGGCTGGTGCTGCCGAAGGGTATCGGAACGTGGTCATTAACCAGTTTGCAGCAGCGGCTGGTGAAAACCGGCGGGCGGCTGGTAAAGCATGCCCGTTACTACTGGCTATTGCTGGCGGAGAGCCATCTCACGCGGCGCTTGTTCGGAAGCATGCTGCGGCGGATGGAGGGTTTGCCGCTGCCAGCCGGGTAGGCGCAGCAGCAAGGCGAAACCAATCTGGACCACGGAGGGGAGTTGACGGGGAGGTGTCCGTGAAATGGATTCCAAATCAGGCAAGTCATGGCTTTTGGGCCTGGGCAGAGGACCTGCGGGGCAGGAAGGGGGCTTTGCCGTTGAAACGAATGCGAAAAAGATTGCGCACCCGGCACTCGGGGTATATTCTGCTGCCGCCGGAAAAGCAAAATGGAAATCCCTGTATACACCTTGACCGGAATTTCCATCTTGTCTCTTGGTTCCAAACGAATATACCACTGGTTAGTGTCGCGAGCGGTTTCATCGGATTCAGAAAGGGCTAAATGAAGCTGGTGCGGATATTTCTTGTCGTAGCCCTGGTAGCCAATCTTGGCTTCGGGTTGAGGCAATTGGTGCTGCGGGGCGGATATGGGGACTTCTTTGTCTATGACACGGCTGCCAGCCTGGTGCGCTCAGGCCAGAGCATGTCGATCTATGACGGAGCCGACACTGGCGTCGATCCTCAGATACGCTGGGCCGACCCGGACTCAAAGTTCGCTGCCGCCGCGCGTTTCCTGGGGATCTCTCCAGTGCGACTCTATGTCTATCCCCCCTTGCTGGCGGACCTCCTGGTTCCGTTTTCCCTATTGCCAGCCATCGCTGCGGCGCGCCTTTGGTTTGCCTTATGCACAGCGATGCTTGTCGCGGCAGGAGCTATCGCGGCGCGCTCAATGGGCGCGCGATGGCGATCGTGGGCCATGCTGGCTTGGATCTCCGCCATTTTGGGCCTAGGTTTATATTCCCTATCCTGGGGACAGGTAACTCCATTGCTTTGTCTTCTGTGGTCTCTGGGAATCTTCACCTACAAGAAGGAATCGCCTAATCTCTCCGCTGTGGCGCTGGCGTTGGGCACAGCGATCAAGTTGACGCCTGTGCTGGTGGTCGTCCCATTTCTGGTTTGCCGCGAGTGGAAATGGCTTCGCGCCTATCTGCTCTCGCTCGTTGCTTTGATAGCGGCGATGGTCATGCTGAACGGTCCCGCCAGCCTTTTGGATTATCAGGTGCACGTTCTGCCTTCAATGTCGGCCGGTTACCCCGACCCATACAACTTCTCAATCTCTTCGGCCTTCCGACTTATCTATCTTGTGGTGCCTAGCCCGCCGTCTTTCACCTCCGCCGCGCCGCAAGCGGTCGCTACCCTCTGCTCGGTGTTGACGGTAGCTGTGACCTGCTGGATGATCCGAAAGCGCCGCGAAACCCTTTCGCAGAGAGAATGGTGGGCGATTCTCGCCGCCATATCCATGCTTTCAGTGAGCCTGGCACCGGTCTCCTTCCAGCAGGCCTACATCGTGGTTGCGTTTCCGCTGGGCTTTCTCTGGCTCGATCTCCTACGAGGCGGCCTGCGGCCCTTCTTCACTCCAGTAGTGATTGCGGCAACCCTCGAGTACGCGACGTTTTCTACAAAGATTTTTCGGAACGCGCGGTTTGCCCCGATCGGCGGGGGAGTGTGCGCCTTGATTCCTCCTGTTGTAGGAATTGTCATTGCGCTGCTCTGCATTGCGCGGACACCTGACCCGCAATCGCAACTCGTGCCCAAGTTGGTAAAGACAGATCGCAATGAGGCCATTGCCGGGCCGGCTTGAGCGGCTTTTTGAACAGCTCTCGAGTGACTCGCCGGGAGCCTTGAGATGAATTCTTCCTGCCGCTGTGGAAGCGGAACGGAACTAACTATCGAAAGAGAAATTCCAACCGGCAGAGTCTGCGCAAGTCTTCAGGACGGGAACGGATGCAAAGAAGATGGAGGGCGGAGGCGACCTGCGGTATATCTGCTCGCAGCCGAAGGGCAGGAAGGGAATTCCGGTCAAATGGTGCTGCCAGGGCATTTGGAGAGGCGTCGTAATCAGGGCACAGATGCGTGGAACCATAGCTGTTGCGGGCTGCAACCAACGGAGCATGAAACACATGAAGGATGAATCAACTTTGACGGTATCATCTGATTCGCCCTGGGAAGACTTGGTCGTGTCTATCTTGGCGGTCAACCAGTACTCCCTGGAAAAGACCTATGCTTGCAAAGAAGGTTTACAGGCACAGGAATTGACCGCCCCAGCAACACTGCTTGAACTGGCCCCAGCAGAGATTGAGCGCCGGCTAAAAGCAGGCGGGTGCGACCGTGGCGCTTTCATGACGAATCTTTTTGCCAAGCGGCTCGCCGCATTAGGGGCGCACGTTCGGGCGGTTGGCATTGAACAGAGCATCCGCATTCTGGCCGGAAAATCACGGCAGAAGATTGAGCACTTCTTGGAGCCTGTAAACGGAATTGGCCCCGTCGTGCTGCGGAACTTTTTCCTGCTCCGTGGCATCTAGGAATCGCTGAGGTCGGAGGGCACACAATGACGCTGACGGAAATTTACGAAAATGCTTGCCCGTGCGTTGTGGCTTTCATTTCAAAACTAATGCCCCTTCCAGCAGGCCAGCAGCCGGTCTTCCCTGAGATATTCGGCACAGGCTACCTCATTAACGACAGCGGCCTAGTGGCAACCAACCGGCACGTCGTGGAGGTTTTCGACCAGCTAGGGCGCAACCCCAAGACGGGCGAGTATGCGGGCGCGGCGCTCATGTTCCTGGTGGAGGCCGACAAGCACGGTTGCCAGGTACTGAATATAGGCGTCAAAAGCTGGGGAGCCATTGACAGCTTTTCCTCTGCTACCGATTGGTATGGCCAGCCCGTGCCGGACATCGGCTTCGTGCAGCTTGAGGTCCGTGAGACGCCCTTCCTGGAACTCGCCGATGAGGACTTCTATCTGCGCCCAGGCATGGAGATTTCCACCATCGGTTACCCACTCGGCACAGCGCCGTTAACCGTCTATCGGAAGATCACTCAACTTGGCCCCTTCATCCGCCGGGGCATCGTCAGCAGCGTGTATCCCTTCGCCACTCCCAGGCCGCATGGTTTCACCATCGACATCATGCAACAGGGCGGCTCCAGTGGCTCGCCAATCTTCGCCGCGGACAGTCCAAAGGTGGTTGGCATGATGTGGGGCGGCTTGCCGGAAACCCGGTTTGCGCAATCGGAAGACGCGAGCCTGATGTACACGCTCAACACGAACATCAGCCTTGCGGAGCCTGCACACATCGTCCGTGCGGCCCTGGAGAGGGTTCTGGCGACGGATCGGCCCGACACCGCGCTCTTTCCTACACTCCAGCAGCTACGGGACGCCCACCCGCGCCCCACCGGGAACACCGGCCTGAGTTGGAGTTCAACGCCGATTGAACAGCTTTCGCTGGTACATGGTGGAGGTTCATCAAAATCATGACCGAAGCCAGCAGCGAAAGAGTACGGGAGATTCTGACTGCCGTGAAGCCGCTCGCCGCAGAGTTCTACCGACTGACCGGAAAACCCCTCGGTGTCACGGGAGAGATTGCCGAGTACGTCGCTGCCGAGATTCTCGGATTGGCGCTGGCTCCCGCTCGAACTCAAGGCTATGACGCGCTGCGTGGCTCCGAACGAATCCAAATCAAAGGCCGGGCCTATGGTGCCAAAGCAAAGCCCGGCCAGCGAATCTCCAGAATCAAGCTTGACGCGCCTTGCGACACGGTGATTCTTGTATTGCTGGACAACGCTACGCTTGAGGCCCGCGAAATTTGGGAAGCTCGTTTTGAGGATGTCGCGAAGTGCCTAGCTAAACCTGGCTCCAAGGCGCGGGAGCGGGGCGCACTTGGCGTTTCTGCATTTAAGTCAATTGCAAAGCTAGTTTGGAAGTGTAAGACGACAAATTGACCTACTGCCGGAAATCTAATTCCTGCGCTCAGTCCAGCATCTGATTTCAATCGACAGGCAAAAAATGGGCCGTAGCCTCAAGGCGACCCCGTGCCCCGGACAACTAATCCGACTACCAGTTTCTGCCAGCATCGGTGGGCGGTATTGTGCCGATCCGCAGCGCTAGGCCAGGGCAAGTTTGGCGCGCTGTGTTTCTGCGGAAATGCAGTAGTGGAACATAAAGCGCAGACGCACACTGGCTGTTTTGCTCTTGTATTCCGTTTGTGTTGAGCGGTTTAGAGCGACGCACCTGCGTACTTTAACGGGGGGCCATTTGCGTCACGGTTCCAAGCGGCCTGCGAGGCCGGAAACAAGCTCACAAAGGCTCAAAAAGCCTGACCTTTTGGCGGCGCGGAGTCGATAAGGCTTAATCAGTCAAAATCAGCCCTAGTCGTGGTTGTTCGTGGAAAATCGGGCTTCTTCGCCGCTGACGCGGCGTACCCTCCATTGCGGCATCCGTAAAGGCTCTGCGCTTCGCTCCACCCGCTACGGCGGCGCTTCGCGGCCTTGACTGATGCCTCCGCTGGGGGTGTTTCTCAGCTATGAGAAGAATGTCTTCTTCTCATGTTCCTCATGACCAGGACCACGGCTCCCGCCCCACGGCGGCGCGGTGAGGTCCAACAGCGAGGCACACACCATCGCGCCAGGAGGAGCGGGGCAATTCAAGGGGCCTCTGAATCGAGCAAATCAGCCCCTAGCGCCGACCTGCGGGGGGTACTTTTGGGGGTATTTTCAATGCGGCTATTTTCAAACCATTGATATTGCTAGCTTTGTTTCTTGATTCGAGTCCCTCACTGCCACCATCATCCATGAGTGCGATGCGACGATGCGCGCCCTTCTCGCATGCGGCAGGCAATGCCTCATTTCAGCGAGAGACTAAATTTGCCCAGGATGTACCCGTACTCGGCAACCACGACGGCCTGCGCTCCCGCTGAGACGGTGAATTCCAATTGGTTCGACTTGCGCGTGATGGCAATGTTGAGAGTTGCAGCGCTGTGGTACACCTGCACAAGCTGGATCACATGGCTCCCAGCCGGGATTGCGAAAACGACGGTTTCACCAATTTGGACCGTTCGCACGTCATAGCCATCGACAACGATGGTATTCGTGATTTGACCGAAAAATCCTCCATAGTCAACGACTGTGAAGTTGACCCAGGCGGTTGTGGCGGGCGTCTGGATCGGATTCCCGCCGGCGACTGGCGCAGATGGGTAAGCGGGAGTCTGAGGATCGGGAGAAGACTGGTTGACGGCGGCGCCGCATTCAGCACAAAAGTGGGCGCCATCTTTGAGCATCTGGCCGCATTTGGGACAGTACTTGACAGCCGCTCCGCACTGAGCGCAAAAGCTCGAGCCATCTTTGAGCGGTTGCCCGCATTTCGTGCAGTCTGCCATCAATAACCCTTCGCTTCGTCTTGCGATTTCGATCATCATAAGTGGATGCTCCCGGGACGTCAACTGATTCGCGTCTTGTTTGGCGACGATTGCGCGTGCCATCGGCGATGATAAGAGAAGCGTTTCTGAACCCGTCGGAGTTGTGAGTCCGTTGCAGCCTGACCAGGAAAAAACGGCAATCGTAGTAGGCGGCGGCGTAGCCGGTTTGAGTGCGGCGTGCGCGCTGGCCGAAGCCGGCCTGCGCGTAAGACTCGTCGAGCGTCGCGGCTACCTGGGCGGGCGGGCAAGCTCGTATCGGCATCCGGGCGTAGATGAGGTCATCGACAACTGCCAACATGTGCTGTTTGGCTGCTGCACAAATCTATTCGGGTTCTACCGGCGCATCGGCGTTGCGGAGCGCATCCACAGGACGAGCGCGATGACGATGATCGAGCCGTGCGGGCGGCGCTCCGAGCTTGGACCTTTTGAATGGGGTCCGTTCACGCTGCCGGCGCCATGACAGCCGTGGGCGAAGTTCCCGGTCTGTTGCAGACCACGTCACCCGCTCATTAGTATGGAAATGACCAATCGCGCTTCCACGAGACCTCATGCCCCCAATTGCTTACCTGGAATGCTATCGGTGCCACGCCCGGATTTCGCCGCAAACTCCTCAGACCGTCTGCACCCAATGCGGGGACCAGCCCGCCGGCTCCCTCTACGTCCGCTATGACCTTTCGCATTTGCAGGGAACACGGCCGCAGGAAGTGATCGCTCAGGAGACCAGCGGCTCCTCTGCCGGCATGTGGCGTTATCGCTCGGTACTGCCCGAAGTTCGCCCGGTCACTCTGGGCGAGGGCTGGACGCCGATCCTCAAAAGCAAGCGCTATGCCAACGTCTTCGTCAAGGAAGAAGGCGCCAATCCGACAGGCACCTTCAAGGCGCGCGGGCTGGCGTTGGCCGTCACCATGGCGCGTCATTATGGGCTGCGCAAGCTGGCCGTTCCGTCCGCCGGAAATGCGGCGGGGGCGCTGGCAGCCTATGCGGCCGCGGCCGGAATTGAGGCCCACATCTTCATGCCGCGTGATGTCCCGTTCGCCAACTACGTTGAGGCCGTGGCCTACGGCGCAAACGTGACCCTGGTCGACGGCCTCATCTCCGATTGCGCCCGCATTGTCGGCGAACGCAAGCAGCAGGAAGGCTGGTTCGACGTCTCCACGCTCAAGGAGCCCTTTCGCATTGAAGGCAAGAAGACGATGGGGTACGAACTCGTGGAGCAGTTGGGCTGGGAGTATCCGGATGCCGTCTTCTATCCCACCGGCGGCGGCGTGGGGCTCATCGGCATGTGGAAAGCATTCGAAGAGCTGGAACAACTCGGCTGGGTCAGGCCAGGCAAACGCCCACGCATGATCGCCGTGCAGGCTGCAGGCTGCGCGCCCGTTGTCCGCGCATACGATGCCGGCTCAAGCCTGTGCAAGATGTGGGAGAATGCGTCCACTTTCGCTGCGGGGTTGCGCGTGCCCAAGCCGTATGGAGACGCCATCATCCTCGATATCTTGAAAGCTTCAGGCGGAATCGCGCTCGCTGTCACCGATGAAGAGATCCTCGCCTCGATTCTTGACTGGGCGCGCAACGAGGGGTTCTTCCTCTCACCGGAAGGCGCGTCCGTCACCGCGGCCTATGACAAGCTGCTGGCCGACGGCACTCTCAAGCCAACGGATCGCGTGGTGCTCTTCAACACCGGTGCAGGGCTCAAGTACACAGACGTGATCGCTGAGGCCATGAAGCTGCAGCGCCCGTAATACTCGGTCGCGTCTTGCTGCTTCCCGTTCACACTCACGACCTGCTTCTCCCTGCGCAGCTTTTGTCGCGCAGGCTGCGCTGTTGCATAATGGGATGCGTTCCAGGCCGGCAAATCTCCGATGTTGAATCCTTCTCGCCCTCCGCTTCGCGGCAAAACCCGGCTCTTCGCGCAAGCTGCGCTGGCAGGCGCTTTGCTGTGGGGTGCAGGAGTGGGTGCGGCTCTGCTGGGCCAGCCTTTTGCCGGAATATCGCTTCGCGTGGCCGCGATTCTTCTTTGCGTTCTTGCAGGCCTGCGCCGGCCGTCCCTCATCTATTGGACGCTGCTTGCCATGGTGGCCGGCGTCGAGCTCGGCCTCGACGCTCCGCACTGGGCGGGCCAAACGCGCTTCCTCGGCGATCTCTTCCTGCGCCTGATCCGCATGATTGTGGCGCCCTTGCTGTTCGCCACCATCACCACGGGCATTGCCGGCGAAAACCGGTTGCGAAGTATAGGCCGCGTAGCCGTCAAGGCGCTCATCTACTTTGAAGTGGTCACTACCCTTGGCCTCATCATCGGAACCGTCGCCATGAATCTTTCAGGCGCCGGCTGGGGGGTCGCATTGCCCGCGGCCCAGGAGACAGCGCCTTCCGAGCCAACCGTGCACACCTGGCAGCAGATCGTTCTGAATCTCTTTCCTGAGAACATTGCACAGTCCGTCGCGCAGAATCAGATTCTTCAGGTGGCCATCTTCTCCGTCTTTTTCGGGGCTGCACTGGCCATGCTGCCGGACCGCAAGCGCCTTCCGCTGGTCACCGTCCTGCAGTCCCTCGCTGACACCATGTTCCAAATCACGCGCTTTGTCATGGTGTTCGCACCCGTGGCTGCCGGCGCCGCTCTTGCTTACACCGTGGGCAGCATGGGACTGGCTACGCTGCTTCCCCTGGTCAAACTGGTGTGCACCTACTATGCTGCGCTCGGCGCATTCGTGTTGCTCGTCATGCTCCCCATCCTCATTTTCTTTCGTATACCGCTGCGCAAATTCATCGCGGCTGTCGCTGAGCCGGCTGCCATTGGGTTTGCCACCACCACCTCCGAGGCTGCTCTACCCTTGGCTATGGAACGCATGGAAGAATTCGGCGTGCCACGCTGGATTGTTGCCTTCGTCATTCCCACTGGCTACAGCTTCAACATGACGGGGTCAAGCGTTTACCTGTCCATGGCCGCCGTGTTTACGGCGCAAGCTGCGGGGATGCATCTGAGCTTGTCGCAGCACATTGCGATCCTGGCCACACTCATGCTGGCCAGCAAGGGAGTGGCCGGTGTTCCCCGCGCAGTCCTGGTAGTCCTGCTCGCAACTGCCAGCGCGATCCAGATCCCTACTGCGCCCATCCTGCTCATTCTCGGGATCGATACCCTCATGGACATGGGCCGAACCCTGATGAATGTGGTCGGGAACTGCATGGCCTCCGCCATCGTTGCCCAGTCCGAAGGCGTACTTGCAGCCGGGAACTGAGCACCTGCGTGGCACCGATTGTTAGGCTGCGCAGAGGACGCGGAGGGGAAGCCTCACTTCAAATCCGCAGATAATGTGATCGAGCTCGCGGAGCGGGGCTGCGGCCCCACTGACCAGGAGAACCGGCTGACATTGAATCAAGCTATCGTGACGGAAAGTGCTGGATTGTCCTGAACAATTTTCTGCGCCAGCGCGACCGGCAGCTCACACCCGGCCCACAATCAGGTCGCTTGGCCCAGGCAGCTTGATCCGGCGTACATCGTTAAGCCCCGCCGCACTCATCCAGCCGGTATATTCTGCCTCGCTGTAACTGGCGCCGGCCTCGGTGCCGACAAGCATGTTCACTGAGAACAGTGCCGCCTGTTGCGGCCCGGTTTTATCGGGATTGAGAATGAAATCCTGCACAACCAGGCGGCCGTTCGGCGCGAGTGCCTGGCGGGCACGGCGGAAGATGTCCCGATTCTGCTCCTCTGAAAACATGTGGCAGATCGCGTTCAACAGGACGATGTCATAGCCGGATCCGAAATCGTCATGGAGCATGTTTCCAGCGCGGAGGCTCACTTGCGCTGAGACGCCGGCCTGGTTGACGTATTCCGCGGTGAGCGGCAGTACCTCCGGGAGATCGAGTATCTCGCACCGCACATCGGGAGATGCCTTTGCGAAGGCGATGGAATAGGCGCCAGAGCCGCCGCCCAGATCGAGGACGCGGTGAACGCCGTCAGTGCCCAGGGCGTTCACTACAAGGGGGGCGCGATCCCTGGAGTTGCGCTGCATGCCGGCAATGAAATTGATTGTCCATTCGGGGGTATTGGCGCGATCGATGGGAACACAGGCGCCCCGGCGGACCGCCTCGGTCAGCGTACTCCAGCGATGCCAGATGTTGGCTGCGTGCAGCAGGCCTTTGCGTTGGTTGTCCTTCGATCCCTCTTGAAAGAAGCGCGCAGACTCCGGCGTGTTTCTGTATTCGTCGCCGCTTTTGGAGAGCAGTCCGAGAGCGACGAGCGCGTTCAGCAGTATGCCGACACCGCGGACATTCGCATGGATCCGCATCCCGATCTGTTCAGCACTCGCGCCTTCCCCGACGGCGGTGAAGATGTCGAGTTCAAGCGCCGTGAGAATACAGCGACTGGGCATGTAGCCGCGAATCATCTCATTTAAATGGTCGGGCAGCGTTCCCGCTTTCTCGCGGGCAGCCATTGCATTACGGAACTTCTCGCCGTGCTCGATCGACATGGCCTTCATCGCTGGGGCTTCATTCCAGATGAGCCGGTCGACGGGCTTGCCATCGAGCAGATGCTTTTCGACAATTTCGGATACATCGGACGGTTGCACACGCCGGTACCACACCCCCTCCGGATAGACGACCATCACGGGTCCTTCATCGCACAGTCCCATGCAACCACAAGTCGTGAGTTGTACGTCGACGCCGAGACCACGTGCCTCGATTTCACGATCCAGCCTGTCGAGTACTGCGAATGACCCTTGGGCCGGACAGGAGGGTACGCCTTCCGGTTTTTGCTGCGTGCAGACGAAGACATGAAAGCGGAACGGTTCCATTGTGGCCTCCGGCCGAAGATTCATCTTAGCGCGCCAGGTTGCTTGCCAGCGTCAATCCGAACTTCTACCTCTCGATGAGACCATTTGTATCCAGACTTTCGGAAAAGCGCCGTGCGGTATATTACGGAAGGCTCTGATGGAAGACGCGGCCTGCGATCAGGAACAAACTTCAGTCAGGCCCTCTTGACGCGTGCCGCCGCGAATGATCGACTGGTTCAGGATCATGGCTGAGTGAAGCGATGCACGTGCCCCAGTTTACCCTCGATGATTACGAAAAGGTTTTTGCCGATCGTCATCTGTTGCATGGCGTAGTGGCGAAGTGGGCGAAGGCCAAGCCGGAGGCGCCTGCGATTGTCAGCGCAGAGGGCAATCGCACAGTCACTTGGAGAGATTTCGACCGCATCACCACGGCGCTGGCAGGGGAACTGTTGCGCTTGGGCTTCGCCAAGGGCGATTTCCTGGTCACCCTGTTGCCGCTGTCAGTGGATCACGTGTTGCTGGAATACAGCTGTTTCAAGATCGGGGTCATCGTCGCTCCGCTGGATCTGCGTTTGTCCTCCGTCGAGGTGATTCGCGCCGTGGAAATCCTCCGGCCGGTCGGGTTTGTCTCGCTTGGCGTGAAAGCGCCATTTGATTTTCGGGAACTGTGGCGCGCCGTGCAGGCGCAGTGCAACTGGATCCGGCATTCCTTCGTGGTGGAATCGGAAGAAGCGATTCCCGGCGCGCGACCCTTCGCTTCGATTGCCGAGCCGGCGTTGCGCATCGCGACGAATGCAACTCCCGGGACGGAACCAGAGTCTGCTGCACGGGCCGGGATCGTCTCCACCGTGACCGAGGACGATGGCGCGCTGGTCATCTTTACCACCGGCTCAACCGGTTCGCCCAAGCCCGCCCTGCTGTCGCACCGCAACATCACGGTGCAGAATATGTGCCTGTGCGGAGCCTTTTTTGGCGGCGACCGCGGCACCCGCACTCTGGTCAATCTGCCTGCATCTCACGTCGGCGGCCAGACGGAGGTCATGATGAGCACCTTCTTCGGAGGAGGCACGGCGGTCCTCATGGAGGTCTTCGATGCGAGCCGTTCGTTGCGCGCCATCACGCAGCATGGCGTAGAGATCCTGGGCCAAATCCCGGCCATGTTTCAACTCGAGTGGATGCTAAAAGATTATGATCGCCACGATCTCTCCAGCTTGAGGTTTGCCGCCTATGGCGGACATGCGGTTTCGCGGCCATTCGCGGACCAACTTGCCACAATGGCGCCCGTGATCGGCACCGGCCTGGGGCTCACCGAAGCTGCCGGCTTCTGCACCTATGTTCAGGTGAGTTCGACCGAGCCGGGGACGCTTCTCGCTGGGCTTGGCCAGGACATGCCGATCTATGCGTGCTCCATTCGCGAACCCATGCGCGCCGATGGCAACGCCGGCGATGAATTGCCGTCCGGCGAGATAGGCCATGTGTGCTTTCGCGGGCCACAAACGTTTCTTGGCTACGTCAACGATGCTGCCGCAACAGCCAGGACAATTTCGCGCGACGGCTTTTTATATACCGGCGATCTTGGCCACAAGGATGCCGCCGGCTTGCATCTGACCGGCCGGGAAAAGTGGGTGATCAAATCGTTTGGCTACCAGATATTCCCCGGCGATGTGGAATCACACATCTCGACCCTTTCGGCAAAGGTAGCCAACTGCGTCGTGGTCGGCGTGGAGCATGCCGTCGCCTCCGAAGCGGTTGTGGCAGTGGTGGAGAAGCGGCCTGGGGCTGAACTGAACCGGCAGGAACTGGAACGGCACGCGCGTTCCTTGCCATCCTACATGCGGCCGCGGCATTGGATCATTCTCGAACCCGGCCAGATGCCGCTGAACCGGGTGGTCAAGCCGGACTACGGACGCGCCCAGGAAATGGCTCGGCAGGAGATCGCGCAGTTGCGCGCCCGCGGCGAGTGGGATCGAGGTCACAGATAAGATTCTGGATGAGCTTCGTCGGTTTGATCGGTTCCGGCATTTTGAATCTGCGAAGGGAACGGGAGAGCGCTCTCTGTTGCGGCGCGTCGCCGCATCCATCTCTGCGTTTTTGAGAATCCCAGTCTCTCAGCCGTTGATACCGGGTGTGGTTGGCTGCTTCGCTTTGACCATCGTCGGCTTCTTCACCTTCGGAATGCCGTGCTGGTGGCAATCGGTGCACTTGACCCAATGGATGTTGTGCGCGCTGGTCGCGCTTGCGTAGGTGGTATCCATCTTCTCCACGTCGATTCCGCAGTGGGACATTTCTGGATGGCATGTCTTGCACGAGGCCCGAGCGTTCTGGTTATGCCCATCGTGGCAGGAGATGCAGCTCAAGCCCTCGTGTACGCCCATCGGCGTACGATCGTCGCCTGAACCCACCTGGGGCCCCAAAGCATTCGCTGCCGCAACGGAACCCGCTTCCGGCATCCGCGGCGCATGACATTGGTAGCAGAGAGCCGCCCGCGAGTCCTGACTGACTGTTACCAACCGGACACCGTCATACAGTTGTGGAATGGAAAGCGCCGTAGCGGCGAAGTGAAGGGTTTCACGCCGGTCGTAGAAGGCGAGCGAAGCAGGCACAGCCGCGCCCGCTACGGAGATGCGCGAGGCAGGCTTGGTTTCCTGCGCGCCTTCGCGGTGGATCTGGTGGCAGGTCATGCAGGGCATCGCCGGCTGATCGGCCAGGCCCGAGCGAATCAGTCGCCAGGGTCCTTTCGTGTTCAATGGCTGGACCAGTTCGCGAATCGATCCGTTGAAATAGATCCCATGGCAGCGGAGGCAATCGTCCATGAGCATCTGTTTGGAGTTTTGTACGGGATCGGCAAAAATCTGGGTGTAGGTAGCGCTGTGCGGACCCGCATGCCAGCTTGCATATTCCTGCTGGTGGCAGGTCTGGCAGTTCGCCGTCATCTCCTGCACATCCGCGGCGCGCAGGCGGATGTTCTCAGGAATGGCGCCGAAAGTATGAATCCGGATGTGGCGAAGCTTGGTGGCCAGGCTTTCTTTATGGCAATCGATGCAGTTCTCTGTCCGGTGCGGTGCTGCATGAACGACGCTGACGTAGGCGGCCATTTCGTGACAACTCGCGCAGCCCTGGCCGTATTGCGACGTGTAGTAATACGACGCGCCATATATGCCGCCGATCGCAAGCACAGCCAGTGCCCCAACGGCGATTGCCGCAAACTTGAGGAATGGCTTCATGAGCGGAATCCCGTACCCTTCCAGTTGCGGACCAATGCTGCAGAAGCAAAATATGCGATGGCCATGATGGTGAGCGCCGGATTGAAGCCTCCGTTGGTTACATGCACGCTCGAATCAATCACGAAGACGTTGTCCACGTCGTGAAGCTGGCAGTTGCGGTCGACCACCGAGCCTTGCGGATCGTTGCCCATGCGGCAGGTGCCGGCCTGATGCTGACCGGCATACACGGTCGTGGACCTGCCCGCGTTGATCAGCGTGCTCGCCGCCCCGGCCTCCTTGAGCCACGCTTCGGCGCGCTGAGCCTGGACAAGGCCGATCTCGTAGGTTTGGGGATGGACGTTGCCGGAGATTCGCGCTACGGGCATTCCCCGCTTGTCTCGAACTGTTGGATCGAGAGTCACCCTGGCGTCGGCGCTGGGAATCTGCTGGGTCGGCCCCATGATGACGATGTTGCGCTTGAAGAAGCTGCGCATGGCCTGCTTGTGCGCGAGCCCCCACCGGGGTGTGCCTGCAGGCATCCGGTCGACCATTTGAATGGGAAGGCGGATGAATTCATTGGCCAGCAATCCCCCGCCGCACATGCCTGGAGTTCCGTGGTTGTAATCGGAGATTGCGATGCTGGCGCCGGGCCCCACATCGTCGTAGGTATCGAACTCGAAAAACCCGATCGCGCCGGTATAGTGGTGACCTTGCAGATTCCGGCCTACCTGATCGTGACGATTTCCCAACCCATTGGGAAAGAGCTGGCTCTTGGAGTTCAGGAGCAGACGGGCTGATTCGATGGCGCAAGCAGAGACCACGACGATATCGGAAGGCTGCTCCTGCAAACGTCCGTCGGCATCGTAGTAGGCTACACCGCGCGCGCGTCCCCGCTCGTCGGTGAGAATTTCCCTGGCCATGCACTCGGTGCGAAGCTCGCAGTTTCCCGTTGCCAGCGCGACCGGGATCACGGTGTTTTGTGAACCGTTTTTGGCGTCCACTTCGCAGGCGAATCCGACGCACCAGCGGCAGCGCATGCACGGGCCGCGGCCGTTGTACGGTACGCTGTTGCGGGCCATAGAAATGGGGAAGGGATGCAGGCCGAGGCGTTTGGCTGCCGGCTCGAGGATTTGAAACTCGCGATTGGGCGGGAGCGGCGGCATGGGCAGAGGACGCCGGCGCGGAGCATGAAAGGGGTTGCCCGAGTCATCTCCCGAGATGCCGATCTCGTATTCGGCCTTTTCGTAGTAGGGCTCCAGATCGTCGTAGGAGATGGGCCAGTCTTCGAGCGAACTCCCGGCAGGCGCTCCGTAGGTTGAGCGCATGCGAAAGTCCTGAGGCATATAACGCCAGGCCATGGCTCCATAGCTCAGAGTCCCGCCACCCACACAGGCGGCATTGTTCTGGTAGCCGCCTTCGCTGGGCAGCATGATGTGCGGCGTGCCATCGGCGTCGACTGAAACGCGCGGATTGCCGTAATCTTCAGGTCCGAAAGCGTTGCCCAGCACGGTGGTGCGTTGATTGCGCAGGTCGTCCTTACGGCAATCGTTCGCCGTGTACCACTTGCCCCGCTCCAGCAGGACCACGCTCAGGCCTGCAGCCGACAGCTCCTTGGCGACAATGCCTCCGGCCGCGCCGGCGCCCACAACAACTGCATTGACACGTTTCATGAGGTCGGGCCCTTTCTCAGGTCGTACTGGGCGCGTCCAAGAACGGGCGGCTCAGCCAGGCCAAGCATCCGCCAACTCACGGCATCGCGATTGCCGCCGTGCCGCGGCGGGCCATAGTAGCCCTCAAGAGTGTGGCTGCGCACCAGTTCGAAGAACTTGCGATCTTGCTTTTCGATTGCGCCCACAATCTCAACCTGCTGCGGTGCGGGCAGCGCCGCCAGATCCCGGCCAAAGCGGTTTCTGCTCATCGCATCGGCCTGCTCCAGCCCATCCCGGTAAGTATTCCGATGGCGTCTGTATGTCCGGGCGAGTTGGCGGTCGATGTAGGTGACGACTCCGGCTTCGGAGGCGCTGGGAAATTCATCCGCGGGGACAATCCGATCGCACATCGCGGCCAGCGTCAAGGCCTGGCCATCGCTGAGGAAATCCCAACTTCCGTGGCCACGCGCAGTGCATCCAACAGCCAGGGCCGCTCCGCCCATGGCTCCAGCAGCCACAAGTTGCCGCCGCGTGAGACGAATGCCATTCTTGCCCGATTGCATTGGTTCCTGCCCTGAAAGAAAATCGGCTCGTGACTTAGCACAGCCTGGACATTCCGAAGAATTCCTGACTAGGTCATACTTGGCGCTTCCAGCTAGCTCAGTCTGTGCCACGAATCACACTCGGAATTGGCGCACCACAGTTCTCCGCACAGTGCGACAGTCGGGACGGAGGATTGTGCCGATAAAGAACAAGCGTTCTTTGTGGCGCAAATGGTAGGGGCGTTGACGTAGACGGGGCTTGGCTCGCCCAGGCTTTTACGGTCGGACCGGTGCCAGCTTCAAGCAGTTGTCGCAGCCGCGAGTCGTCGATTCACCACAATTCCAGCCATAGTCACACTGAGGATGACCACCGCGGCAACAGCCGCATACTCGTACCACGGATTGGTTTGCCCGGCAGCGAGAATCGCCGTCAAGCGGTATGGAGAGACTTACAATCTCCCTGATGGTACAAATGCCGGGCAGGCCACTACTTGAATAGGAAACAAATCCCTTGATCGGGTTGTGGCGTTTGCGATCCGATCGAGGTTTCTTTTGGGAGGGGGCTATGAATCGGCGAGCTCTTTTGTGTGTAGTTACAACTCTTGGCGCTTCAGGTGCAGTCGCACAATATGTGCGTGGCGTGGTCAGTGAAGACTCAAAGGTTCGCGACGCATCGGAAGGTGATCAGCAATCTGAAAGCGCGCGACGGATCGAGAAGGCCACTCAAGCAGCCATGGCGATGCAGCGTCGCGATTGGGAACAGGGAATTCTGGCACAGGCAATGCTTGAGACGAACGACCGCGAGAAGGTCGTTCTTCTCACCAAGGCAGCCATTGTCCAGCGGACACCAGACGGGCGGTTGGGCGTGTTGGTAGCCGGAGGCCCCACTGATCCCGCCATGGGCGGCGCAGCCTACGCCAAAGCGGCAGAGTGGACCGGCGATTTGCAGATTCGGCATGCGGTGGACGGGATGCTTGACTGGATACGGACCAAAGCGCCGCGCAACTCAGAGGGCATTCTCTACCACGTTTTCGACGCGCCCCAAATGTGGTCGGACGGATTCAACGGCACACCGCCGTTCCTCGCTGAGATGGGCTTCTACGACGAGGCCCTGGTCCAGATTGAGGGCTTCCGCCGCCGGCTATGGAACCCGCAACATCAGTTGCTCGCGCACATCTGGGACGACGGGAAACGGCAGTTCACCGATGGAAACTTCTGGGGCGGGGGCAACGGTTGGGCCGCTGCGGGTCTTGCCCGCGTGATCCGCAGCCTGCCGCGCAGCCGCTACCAGGACCGCGATCACCTTGCCACGTTTGTCCAGGAGATTGTGGATGGTTGCCTCAGGCACCAGCGGGCCGATGGCCTCTTTCACGACGTAGTGGACCAGCCAGCGACCTTCGTCGAAACCAATCTGGCGCAGATGTTGGCTTTCGCCATCTATGAAGGAGTTGCCGAAGCATGGCTTCCAAAAGCTTACCTGGCTCACGCGGACAGAATGCGTAGCGCCGCCCGCGCGAAGATGGACGCCTTCGGCTACGTTCAGGGCGTTTGCGGGGCACCCAATTTCGACCACCCCGGAACCTCGACCGAAGGCCAGGCGTTTTGCATTCTAATGGAAGCCGCTGGCAGGAAAGCGGAATCGGCGCAGCCCAACCCTCGCCGGTAATCTCATCGGGAATCGCCAATTGGATTGTGAATGCTTCGCCACGCAAAGCGGAATAGTTCACACTCGAAGATTGCGGAGATACCCGGCGTCGATGCGCAGCGCCTGCATGGGATCGATGTCAAACTCCTCCTGTTCGACGAAGTACTGCTTGAGCCCGGTGGCAGCCCGCAGGATAGGCACGTAGTCAATCTTGCCGCGCCCCATTTCAGTGGAGTGCATTTGTCCGTTGGCGCCCGGGACCATGTCCTTTACATGCATCAGCGGGAAGCGCTCAGGAGTCTTGCTCAGGTATTCGACCGGATTGTGCCCTGACGCGTAGACCCAGCCGCAGTCCATTTCGAAAACGACGAATTTGGGATCGGTAAGCCGCAGCAGTTCGTCGTACACCAGCACGCCATCGATCACGGCAAACTCGGGCACATGATTGTGCACGCCGAAAGTTATTCCCCCTGCCTTCACTTTTTCGCCGATGCGGTTAAACTCGCCCGCAATCCAGCGCCAATCGTCGAGCGTTGGCGGCCCTTTCACCGCTGGATCGCGATGCATGCCTCCTGACGACGAGCAGACGATGTACTCCAGCCCTAAAGTGTGGCCGTAGTCAAGCCACTGGTCGAGTTGCGTCTCAAGCACGTTGAGCGGATGGTGAGTGCTGACGCAGCGCAGGCCGGCCGCGTCCATGGCATGGCGAAAATCCGCGGCCGGGCGATCGTAGTAGCCCGCTGCTTCAACCACCGTGTACCCTGCCGAGCGCACCTGTGCCAGCGTGCCGGCGAAATCCTTGGGCAGTTGGTCGCGCACGCTATAGAGTTGCAGGCCGATGGGCAGCCGCAGCCGCTCAGCCTCCAGGCGCGAGGCGGCGGCACATGCCGCAACCGCTCCAGTTGTTTTCAGGAAACTTCTGCGTGACGTAGTTCTCATGTGCAATCTCCCCCTGAGGATCGAGGCTCAGCTTGTGATGGTTTTGGTGTCAGCGTCCCAGGTTGCCGCGCTGCGATGGAAGTAAGAGTAGTTGGCCATGTGGCAGGCGATGGCTGCATGGTTCCCGAAGATTTCGTTTTCCACCACCGGTTCGCGCGTGTCCACGGCGTTGAAGAAGTTTCTGAGATGGTCAGCGGTGTCGTCATAGCCCGGTGTAGCCGAATACGTTTCCACCTCAGCGAGAGCGGGCGGCGGCGCTGGATGCGCGCCATTCCACTCGTCCAGATACTGTTTCTTCGCCGCAGCGGTCCATCCGTTCAGCGAATAGCCCTCAGGTTGCGGACGTGTATCCTGCGGCGCGACGGTGAGCGTGTTGCCGTTGATGGTCATGGTGGCTTCCTTGCCGTAGAAGATGATCGGCTCGCCCTGCGCGTTGTTCTGGTTGCAGTGCAGGTTCACGGTCACGCCGTCGTATTCGTAGAGCGTCGCCAGCAGATCGGGGAAGTCGCGCCCATCCTTGAAATATGTGAGGCTGCCGAGTGACTGCGCACGCTTTGGCGCTGCGTTGATCCCGCTTATGCACTGGATTCCCGACAGCAAATGCACAAAAAGATCACCGGCCACGCCTTCGCCGTAATCAGCGAAACACCGCCAGCGAAAGAACCGCACTGCGTCGAATGGATGCGCCGGAGCATCGCGCAGGAAAGCCTTCCAATCGATGTTCTGCTCGCTCGCGTCAGGCGGAACGGGATAGACCCATGCGCCTGAGGGCGAGTTGCGGTCGGAATGACCCTCGATATAGGTGACCTGGCCCAGCCGGCCCGACGCGTAAATCTCCTGCGCTTTCCTGTAGACGATGTTGCTCACGCGCTGACTGCCCGCTTGAAAAATGCGCTTGTTTGCCGCAACCGCATCCACCATGGCGATTCCGTCCGCTACGTTGTGCGACATCGGTTTCTCGCAATAGACATCCTTGCCCGCCGCGAGGCAATCGACGACGATGGCCCTGTGCAGATGATCCGAGACCGCGACGATCACGGCGTCAACATCTTTGCGATCCAGGAGCGGGCGGTAGTCGCCGGAGGTAGGCACGTCTGCGCCGTATGCCTCAAGACCGGCTTTCCGGTGCATTTCATAGAGGTCGGCAGTGGCCACCAGTTCGCCAGTGGGCACCTTGCGCGCAGAGCGCAGCAGGTCGCATCCGCGAATCCCGGTCCCGATCGACGCAAAGCGGATCTTCCGCCCGTCCGTTGCGGTCTGCGCCGCCAGCACCGGCGGCTCCAGGAGCGTCGATTTCACCGCCGCTCCCGCCACCGCCGCGCCTGTACCCAGGCGCACAAAATCGCGTCTTGTTATTGAAGGTGTTTTCATTCGGAATCTCCTTTTTCGGCGCCGATTCCCTCAAATTGTACGGCTCCCACGATCGGTCCACCACCCGGAAGTCCGCAAAGCAAAATAGCCCGCACTCTACTCGACTGCCTGAAAGCAGGGCCATCGGCGCAACCTGGTCTTCGCTTTCAAGTCGTCCCACAGCCCGTGCCAACGCCCGATTGAATGCGGCAGCGTCACGAGAATCATATGCCCGGCGGGCCAATTCGCGCTGAGTGTCTCTTTCATATGGAAGCACCCTATTCGGTTTTCTGGCCTGTTTGTGCCTCCGAGAGCCAGCGCATGTTGCATTCAGCCTTCGTCGATGGTTCGACCGTCCTAACGTTCCAGCTTCCAAAGATACCTGAACCACCAGCTTCCCGAAGTTCTTCCCTTGCAGCAGCCCCATGAAGGCCTCAGGAGCTTTCTCCAATTCGGCCCCTTTTGCCCGCATTGGACGGCGCATGTTCTAGAATGGCGTGAGTCCTGTCGGAAGAGGCATCTATGAACCATGCGCAGAAGCGTGCGTTGGCGATGTTCCTGAGCCTTCCCGTCCTTGCTTTGTCGGCGTTCGCACAAACGGCTCCTTCTCCATTTGTCTCGGGCGAACTCAACGTGACGCCTTCCCCCGCATCGAGCTCAGAGTTGAGCCTGCCCGCCGGAACTACCGTTGTGGACTTCGACATCTGGCCCACAGGCGCGGATGCGCTCATCCTTCTCCACGACAAAGCCGGCAACCATGTGGTTAGCTGGCACGCGGGCGACAGTAGCACCGTCCCGCTGCTCGATTTACCCGCGACCTTTACCGCCGCTTCCATCGCCGCCCATCCCTTGGGGCAGCGCTTCTTCGTCGAGGGAAAAACCGGCCAGCAATCCCAGATTCTGGCCGCCGACAAAGTGAATGGAAGCTGGACCCAGCGCACCATCTATCAGACCCCCGCCGATGTGCGCCGTCTTCTCGTGGCCCCGCGGCCCTTTGAAATCGGCTTTAACAACACGACGAACCAAACCATCGAGAGCTACCGGCTGTTCTTCGCTGAGCGTCTGCCCAGCGGCGTGTACTCCACGCGTTCGATCACCGAAGACGGCCAGCGCGAATACCAGGTGATCGGCCCGCAAGCCACCTACGTAAAGATTCCCGGCGAAAATGAAGATCCAACGCCCAACTTCGTCTCTTCTGCGCAGCCAGAGTCCTTTCACCCCGACGGGCATTTGCTGATTTGGGAGGACGGCAATGGTTGCTTTCAGCAGCTTGCCTACGCGGGTCAGAACTGGGATAAGCCATCGCATGTGGCCAGTAATCCATGCGGCGGATCGCTCACTGTGACTCCGAACGGCGCAGCTCTGCTGCACTGGAAGAGCGGTGTGCCCGGTGTCGCCGTGATCGGCGACCATGGCAGCACAACCTCAACGCAAGCCGGCGACTACCAGTTCACTTCCACGCCTTCCTCTGTGCCTGACGGGAAGGGAATTGTTGGACTGGTGAAGAGGGCGGGCGCACAGGCGCTGGTCTACGTGCCGATCGAAGTTCCGCTGGCCGACGTGATCAACGCGTGGATGTTTACTCAGGACGCCGCCGACCGCGACAGCTACACAGCCAATGCCGGCCTGCTTCGCACAACCGGCGATGACCAGATGTACGAGCTTTACGACTCGGAATCGTACGCCTGCGGCCGCTTCGATAGCGCAACGCCAACGCGGCCCTACCTCGTGACGACCGACATCTTCTGGGAGCTGGTCGCTTCGGCCTACGAAGGCACATTCATCGTCGAGGAGCGCCAGCAAGCCATGCCCGCGTTCTGGGCATTTGTTAGCGCAGCGCGCCAGTCACTCAACGCATCCGCACCCAACTCCACCTGGGCGGTTGCCTTCAGTGCAGTGGCGGATTCCGAAAGCGCAACGAATTCATCCGACGCCGAGGCTCTGCACATTCAACAAGCGCAAGGAACATTTAAGTCACCTGTCTTTGGCAAGCCGTTCGACTTTACGGAGCTGACGCCGCGCGGCTATTACACCGCTACGCCCGAGATGCAGCAATACTTCAAGGCGGTTCATTACCTCACGACTGCTGCCGCGGCGATCGATGCCACTCCGCTGAATTCGCTACCCGCGGATGTCAAGGCAAAAGCACTCCAGTGGATCGCAGCCTACACTGCCTACATCGCGCCCAGCCGCTCACCGCTTGTTTGGAATGCCGGAGGATTCGTCGCGCCCGCGTTTGCCCTTCATCCCGTCACCAGCCCGCAGGTCTTTCCCCTCTCATGGGGCTTTGACAACGAGACTCTGCTCTCAACCGTCTTCCACTCCGATTGGCCTGCCGCCGAACAGATCACCGGGCCCAAAGGTCCGCGTGGTTTGCCTTCGGGTCTCGATCTGGCCGCAGCCCTGGGCAGCGGCTACGCCCGCTCGTTGCTCAAGACTGACCTTGCAGCGTATCCCGCACTTAGTCCCGTCCTCGATGCGCTTCATAAGCGTCAGCCCCAGAGCGCAGCGCAACCGGACCTTTATGACGCGTGGATCAACGCGCTGGCCGTGCAGTGGGCCGATAATGCTACTTTTCCCGGCAACCCGCCGGACGCGCTTTGGAATGCGAAAAGGATCCAGACCGGTCTCGCTTCCTGGGCCACGCTGCGCCACGCAACCGTGCTCGTTAACGAGAGAACAACCGCGGAGTGCGGCGAGGGCGGCTTTGAGGCGATTGTCCTGCGTCCGCCAAGAGGCTACGTCGAGCCGGACCCGAAGACCTTCGAAGCCATTGCATCCTTGTTCGATCAGATGGAGCAGATGGTCGCGAAGTCGGCGAGCTTCACTGGAAATCTGCCCCAGGACACTTCGAGCGACAAGGCAGCTCAGCCTCTGCGCGACGGCATCATCCGGCGCCTGCAGGCAACCGCAAGCAAGGCGCGCCTCTTCGAGACCATGGCCGAAAAGGAACTGCAAAATCAACCGCTCAGTGTTACTGATTATGACGAGATCCTCCATGTGGGTGCGGTGGCCGAGCACGATTTCCTGGTTTACAACAGTCTTGCCAGCGCAGACCTCGCTCTCTCCACACCCGACCCGATCATGAAGATTGCCGATGTCGCCGGCGGAGGCGCAGTGCCGTACCTGGAAGCGGCAGTCGGCCGTCCGCTCGAGTGGGACCAGGTGGTTCCTTACTTTGGCCGCCGCGAAATTGTGAAGGGCAGCATTTATTCCTACTACGAGTTCCCCTCGTCCTCGCCGCTCACAGACCCTGCCTGGGCCGGAACGCCAGCCAACCCCAACATCGATCCTGAGAATCCAGCAGCAAAAGCGGTCCCCGGCAAGGTCGATGTTCAGGCCCATCCGGCGTGGGTCAGCTCTTTCATCTCCCGGGAGACGCTGTCATGTCCGGCAAAACCGCCCTTCTAGCCGTTGCCGCCGCTAAACTTCTCATCCCACTCGCGGCCTCGGCACAGCCGGCCCCCGGCGATTTCCGCCTGCTCTTTACAGGCGACGTCATGATGTCGCGCCTTGTCCGAATAGAAATCGACCAGCGCAAGACAAGCCCGTGGACTGGCTTTTCTGACCTTTTTCGCAGCGCCAATCTCGTCGGCGGCAACTTCGAAGGCGCTCTCGGCGACCCGGCAAAATGTCCCGCGGAGAACAAGCTTTGCTTTGCCGCGCCGGACTCCGCGGCCGAGCTGATTCGGCAGGCCGGTTTCCGTCTGGTGACCGCGGAGAACAACCACTCAGGTGACCTGGGCCAGGCGGGGCGAAATGAAACACGCGCAGCATTCCAGCAGAGCGGCCTGCTGGCGCTGGACTTCGACAGCTCTCCTCAGTTCTTTCGCTTTGGCGAGCTCACGGTCGGTTTCATCGCGGTCACAACCATTCGTGCAGCCGATGGCTGCGTCGAGCAAGTTCCCTCTGTCGAGCTGGCGCAGAAGCTGCGACTGGCCCGCCAGTTGGCGAACCTGGTTGTCGTATCCATTCATTGGGGCAACGAACTGCAGGATTGGCCAACCGATGCCCAGCAGCAGCAGGCGCGCTGGCTGATCGAGCATGGAGCGGACCTGATCGTCGGGCATCATCCCCATGTTGTCCAGGCTCCCGCATGTGTCGAGGGCAGACCAGTCTTCTTCTCACTCGGCAACCATCTTTTCGACCAGAAATACGCCGAAACCAAAGACGGCCTGATCGCTGATTGCAGCGTCCACGACGGCCGGCTGCTCTGCGGAGCGCTTACCACGCACACCGACGAAACCACGGCTTTCCCCAAATTGGTGGGCCGAAGCGCAGCAGTCGATCAGGCTCTCGCAGGCTGTTCTCCGCAGCTTGGTCCGGGTACGGAGATCGATGGAGTCACCATCCGCCCTGAACCCTGGTCTCCTGATCAGCCGGTCAACGGACTCATTCTCGACGGGTATCAGGTAGGAAAGCTGGTGTGGCAGTCCAGACGCCAGGCCCTGGTCTCCCTGCAACTGGTCACCTCCATGGCGACCGAACCATTGCTGCTCTCCCTGGAACGCCATACCTCATCCATTGACGATGAGGTGGGTCTGCGGCCGTATGTCTACGCTATTGATCCCCATGGCCTCATTGCGCGATGGCGGGGCTCTGCCCTGGCTTGGCCGCTGATCGATGCTGTGGAATCGAAAGACGGCGTCCTGTGCGCGCTGCATCGCGGCGACTCTTTCCTGCTTCCAGATCCCGCCACGAAAACTACTCGGATCGCAGCCTACCGCTGGAACGGATTCGGCTTTACCGGCATCGAAACTCCCTCGGAATGCGAGCCGATCCTTCGCCAGTCTATTCGATGACCTCAGTTCCCGCACCCAATTGCTCCAGCGCGAGGCACGAACGCACACCATCGTTGAACAGGAAGTGGGCCACCTCTTTGCCTGTTACCCAAATGCTCCGCCGCCCTCCACGCTCGCTCCGGCTTTGTCCAGCGCCTCAGCCCATCCGGATCAGGGCTGCCGAGTAAGCCGGAACGCGCACACTCAGCTTGCTGCTCTGGGTCCTCAACTGCTCGCTGGCCCGTGGATGAAACTGTCCATCGCCCCCCACTGCGGCTCCCTTGAACGTGACCCCAGCCCTGGAGTCGACCGCCGGACCCTCAAGGCGCTCGACCGCAGCCCCCTTGAAACCGAGGGAAGTCCCAGTGAGTGTCACCTCCGCATCGCGTGAATCCTTGTTGATGATGGCTACCAGGTCCTTCGCGCCATCTCCGTCCGCCGCGTAAGCCGTAAGGTTCGCGCCCTTTGCCTCCAGCACAGTCCGATGCAAGTTGCGCCCCGCAAACTGTTGCGCCAGCATCAGTCCGTAGAACTCCGGCCGCACCTCAAAGCCGCTTCCGATTGAACCCACGATCGGCGAGTAAAAACCGTTCGCTCCTCCATGCAGGTTGACGCCCACGCAGCCCATGGATGCCATTTGCAGACAGAAATCTCCCGCCCACAGCGCGGATGCAAAGGTATCGCTGACCCCGGGTTTTCCTGCGTTAAAGCAAGAATTCCCCTCCGCCATGCGAAATGGCAAGCCGGCAGCGTTTGCCGAGTCAAGCGCCTGCCGGCAGGAGCTGTCGAAAAGAGCCCCTGGATGCAAAAGCAGATCGATAGTCATGCGTGGGTCGGAAGGCGGACCCTCGGGGTAATAGTGACTCGTCGCCAGGGTAATCTCTTTCGGAACGTCCTGCATAAACTGCTTTACCCACTTCTGGTCGAAGGCAGTGTCCGGTCCAGCCACCGCAACCTCACGCAGCTTCTCATGAAACGCAGCCCTGAAGGTCTTCCACTTGGCAAGGTATTCGTCGCAGGTCCAGGGCTTGTTCTCCTGGTCCCGATGCTTGAAGAGATCGGGCTCGTTGCCGAACTGCACACAGATCAGTTGGCTCCCGAGCGTCTTGGCCACAAAGCTACCCTCGGCGAGAGCCTGCTCGAGCGAGCCTCCGCCAAGGTTCAGGCCATAGATGCAGCGCCAGCCGGTTGCGCTCAGAAAACCCTCCAGATTGCGGATGGAGAACGGCGTAATCATGAATGTGCGGGGTTCACGATGGCCCGGATCGGGTCCCACCAATCCACCTGCCTGCGGAGGGGTTGCCGGCTCCGTCTCAGACCACACTGTGAACTCGCTGAGATTGCCGCCGAGGCGCAGTACACCGGCAGGACTCAGCCTGCGGAAGATGTCGATTAGGGCCGTGTTCTGTGCCGAAAAGAAATCCTGGTAGGCAAGCTGCCCGCTCTCGTAACTCAACCCCATGAAGTCCACGGGGACCTTAGCGAGGCTCGTCGCAGGGTCGATGGCCAGCGAAACCTGAAGGGCGCCCGGCTGCGCCATCAGGCGATGCGAAGCGGTCAGTGCGGTTGCCCCCAGAGCTGCGGTAATGGAACAAAACTCTCTTCTTGACGGTCGAATCATATCGCTTTCCGTTTCTCATTTTTTGACATTGGCGCAATAGAACGTAAGTAAGGTTGCGCCCGCTCGTGATGAGCGGGCACAAAGTGAAAGCGGTACAACCTGGTGCAGGACTAGAAGGTCAACCGGCCGCCCAACTGAATAACGCGCTGGGTGCCGGCGGCTGAGGTGATCGTGGCCTGAGAGCCCGACGTGATGTTCCCGGAGGACGGGTTGTTGAGACTCACCCAGTTCATCACGTTGGTCACTTCGGCGCGGAACTGGAACTGTATTCCCCGCTCGAAGGTGATCTTGCGGAACAGGCCCGCATCCATATCCTTGAGGCCCGGTCCGATCAGGGAGTCGCGTCCCACGTTGCCGTCTGCGCCGCCAGGGCCGATGCCTCCGGCCACACCAGGCCCGTTGGCCACGAACGCAGCATTGTTGAACCATGCCTTCAATACGCTATTGCTGTTAGCGCATACACGGCAGCGGTGTGGGTCGAGCTTGGGGCTAACCGGGTTAACGGTGTTGTAGTTGGGGCGGCTCTGTCCCGCACTGTCAAAGTTCTTGTTGGATCCCGTGGACACCGTAAACGGCCCGCCGCTGATCAAATAAACGACCGGCGAGATTTGCCAGCCGTTGAGCACTTGCTTGAGGATCTTGTTCGATCCGCGGAAGTAGTCGATGTTCCACATGCCGTTGATGGCCGCGTTGCTGTCATGGTTGGCATCCATGTCGCCATATTCTTCCCGAAGGCCGCCGCCGAGGGCGCCCAACGAGTTGTTGTTCGCGGTGAAGGGCTTGCCAAGCACGCCGAAATCCTGCGAGTTCATCAGTCCATTCTCCACCGGGTTTGAGCTTTCCAGCGCATGGCTCCAGACATAGAAACCGGTTACTGAGAAGCCGCCTGACATCGACTTGGTCGCCGAGATTTGAAGCCCGTTGTAATTGGAGGTCTGGTCTGAGATCAGGTAGGTAATCCCGGTCAGGGTGCCAGCCGCACCGGGAGTGCCGCCATCGTATTGACGACGGGCGTCGAGGCTGGAAGCTGCCGTGCTGGGCGTGCCGAAAACGGTTGAGTAAGGCGCGTAGTTGGCGTCGACGAAGCTCGACAGGTGACGGCCAAGGGTACCTACATAAGCTATCGTCGTGCTTATCCTGGCAGGCAATTGCTGCTGCACGCTGAGGTTGAATTGGTAGACCGACGAATCTTTAAAACTCGGAGGGATGGCTTCGATGCTGGTGTTCGGGTAGAATTTCGGAGCCGACGGCGAATAGGTGTACGGGAAGATACCTCCGCCGGGAGCGGTGCTGGGGAAATTGTAGGCGGGGCCACCGTACAGATTTGTGAGGGATGGAGTGTTGCCAAAGCCGTTGCGAATGGAGAACGGCGCGGCGTTGCCGGGCTGGTTCCACTCATTGCCGGCGGGAGAGCCGAAGAAGATGCCCGCTGCGGCGCGAATTGCGGTCTTGCCGTCCCCGAATGGATCCCATGCAATACCGATACGAGGCGCAATGTGGCTGAACTGCGTGCTGATGATGCCGCGACCGATGCCGCTGTCCCCAGCGAACAATTGGCCCTTCGGCGCGGCCGGAGTGACAGTGGATTGCTGGTTGGGAACAAACGACGCCGTCCGGTTATGGGCGTCGACGGGAGGCGTATCGATGTCCCAACGGAGTCCAAGGTTGACCGTGAACCGGGGTGTGATCCGGTAGTTGTCCTGCGCAAACACCGCGTAGTGCCACGTGCTCAGATGCGTGGTATAAGTCGTGTCCTGCTCAAATGAGCTGGTTTGGCCGGCGATAAAGTCCGCAATCGCGTTACCCGTGCTGGTGGGCGCGGAGGTCGCGAAGCCAACGTCGCCATAATTATTCAGATTGGCCTCGAACATGGTCTTGTCGAGAGCGTACTCACCGCCAATGGAAAGGTTGTGTTTGCCCTTGGTCATGCTGAATACGTCGCGTAACTCATAGTTGTCGGAACCCGTGACCGGGCCGGCGTTCGGGTTCCCCGTGTTAAAGCCAGCACCGATGTTTAGATAGGGCAGTCCGGCCGGTCCCTGGAT
>Ga0182027_10002216_pt1 | contig 31710 bp, 29 predicted proteins | sample 712E1DmetaG_FD_121300 | JGI IMG/M metagenome (GOLD analysis project Ga0182027, IMG submission 121300) | Permafrost microbial communities from Stordalen Mire, Sweden - 712E1D metaG (Illumina Assembly) | ecosystem: Environmental > Terrestrial > Soil > Wetlands > Permafrost | place: Sweden...
TTCGGATTAAGGGGTTCTGGCTGCGATACTAAAATCTTCTTTATTTTCAACTCTTTAAAGTTTAAGTTCAACTTTCAAAGTAACCCAAGCCAATCTAAACAAGACCTGTAAAATATTTTACTACTATCAAAACAGGCAGAATTTCCAGCGCACAAAGGTATAAAATCAAATAGAATATTGAAATACTCTTGTTTAGAAAAATTATTAATAGCCTGATGACCCTCATTAGATATATTAAACCCAGAACAATTATTCCTGAAATAATAAAATCTTTTACAGGCAGAATTCTGGTATATGACATCAGGATAACAATTACAAAAAGAAATAATGCCCCAACCCTGTAAGACTGGTAAATTCCAAGCAAATATTTCATGAACACGTCCTGCTGTCCGCTCGTAATGCCGGTTAAAACACAGGTAATATGTCTTAGTGTAACAGTAGCACTGATTATTCCAAAAGCTATCAACCATATGGTTATTCCCCTGAAACCTATGGGAATAAAGTCATAATATGCTGCTGCAGAATAACAAAACAATCCTATTACAATAAATGAAATAAAATTCAGAATCGTTGATTGCCAATGAAATAGTCCGCCTGAATCTCTAGAAACTGGATCATTTATCCCCCTGAACATAAAAAACCTGGCAAAACCGGGCGAAATGTTTCCCGCCGTTTTTCTGACTAAAGAAAATAACGAAGACGCGACAATGATTATCAGGATCATCCAATCAGCGTGAAATGGATGAGGCGGCAGACCTTCTCCCGGCTTAAGATGTTTTATCAACAATGTTATTTCCTCTGTCTGTTGCTGTTTTACTTTCTCAGTAAAGACGAACGGGAATTGTTTATAGGATCCAAATCCAATCCTGAAAATAAAATTGTTAAAATCGTAAAATGTTACATCAGCGATGCTGTTTCGGTTACAAACAGAAGTTGTATCGGTATTATCAATTAACGCATTCTGATGAACTGCTCTTATGGATCTGTGCTTTATGGAATCTTTTGGCTGGCTGGATATTACATGCGATACTGAATCGTGATTCATGCTTGCAGAACCTTGATTAGAAATAGTTTTAAGGAGAATAGTATCTTGCTGTAAATCTATAAACGAAATTATCATCATTTTGGCCGGTTCAAAACACAAAAGTAATGATAATTACAAGAGATAAATCATAAATCCTGATGCCAGGTTCTCAAAAATGATTACTTGGGCAACCTGAAATTTCTGAAAGAATATTATTAGCCAATCTGCTTGCTCCGATTCTGAACAGGGAATTATTCAGCCATTCTTCCCCAAGGCAGTATTTAACAATCTGATAATAATTATTTGCATCAGACACAGTAGCTATCCCTCCCGCAGCTTTGAAGCCGACCTTTATTCCTGTTTCAGAATAAAAATCAGAAATTGCCCTGCACATGACGAATGCAGCTTCCGGCGTAGCAGAAACAGCAGTTTTCCCTGTTGATGTCTTTATAAAGTCGGCTCCTGCATCCATTGCAATCATAGATGCTCTGAAAATATGTTCAAAATCACCCAGAAGTCCCGATTCCACAATAACCTTTAGTTGCTTATTTCCTATCGCTCCTTTGATTTCCCTTATTTCATCAGCAACCATGGCAAAGTCATTTCCGAGAAAAGCGCCGACCGGAATTACTATATCTATTTCATCAGCACCGGCCTCGACAGCCATTTTACATTCGGTAACCTTAATACTTCTAAAGGTTTGCGAGGTTGGAAATGCGCCAGCGACAGCTGCAATTTTAACGTTTCTGGCCGTCAGTTTCTCTTTTACAACAGCTGCAAAATTTGGAAATACACAGATAGCGGCTACATTAGGGATATTTGAAAAACGACCCGAAAAACTGTTAACCTTTCCAGTAAAATGTATAATATGGCTTTTATTATCGGTAGTATTCAGACTGGTAAGATCTATCAGGTTTAACAGACTCATCAGGAGATGTTTATCCGGAACATCATTAGAAGAGAATGATACTTTTTTTAGTCCCTTCTTAATTTCGGTTTCCGAAGGGCATGAATTGATCAGTTTTTGATATAGTTTTGTCATGTAATTAGTTTTAACATTTAATAAAATTACATCGCAATGAGAAAAAAGAATGGGGTTAATATAATGCTTTTTGTTATCATAATTATTTTAATTGGAATATTAAGTTGTTCAAAAGGCCCCAAAAATCAAACAGCAGGTATTTTACTTCAGACAGATCGTGATTTTTCAGCTATGTCAGTTAAAGAAGGAAGGCATAAGGCATTTCTTTATTACATTGCAGACGACGGGGTTATCCTTCGTAATAATTCCTACCCCGTCAAAAGTAAAAAGACACTTGAAGAGCAGTTTGCAGGGAAGAGTGATTCTTCATTTGTTCTCAGCTGGGTACCTTTGTATGAAAAAGTGTCGGAGAGTGGAGATATAGGATATACCTATGGGATACGCACAAATTCCACCAAGTCTACCGGCGAGATTACAAAAGGGACATATGTAACTATATGGCAAAAGCAGATTGACGGAAACTGGAAATTTGTTCTTCATACTGACAACCAGGGTCTGTCGGAGAGTGCGGAATAAGTTGTTTGTTCTGAGATTTTCATTTAGACAAATATATTACCCCGAGCCAGCTCTCGGGGCACATGTCTTGCAAGAGAGGCAAAAATTCCTAATACAGATAACATCGAAAAGATTACAAAACCTGTTCTCATTGCGGAAATCAGTCCCGGATAGGTTGCTGGATTAATCGTTTGCTTGCCAATATATAATGAGATGAGCATCATTGCAATGCCCATGCTCATCATCTGTCCGACCATCCTCATAGTCCCTACAACTCCTGATGCTACTCCTAAATGACGTTTTTCAACGGAACTCATTATTGCATTTGAATTTGGAGACGAGAAGAGACCGAACCCGATTCCCATGAGTAATAGCAATAATACAATAAAAAAATCCGGAGTAGTCTCTTTAATAAAGCAGAGTAATATCAGTCCTAATGCGGTAATTCCCATACCAATTGAGGCAATGGATCCGGGATTTCTTTTATCGGATAATTTCCCTGCAACAGGCGAAAGAAGTGTCATGGCGATTGGCTGAGATATCATTATCAGTCCGGCTGTTCTGGCATCAAGTCCTTTAAGATATTGCAGGTAAAGACTTATAAAAAAGCCAATTGCACTGGTTGCAGAATAATTAATTAATGCGGCCATGCCGGAAAAAGCAAAGACTCTGTTTCTCATTATGAGCCGTATATCAAAGGCCGGATTGCTGACTTTATTCTCAAAAATCAGGAAAACAGCAGCCATAAGAACTGCTACAATAATGCAGATCCATCCCAGGGAAGAAGGGAGCTTTGAAAAACCCCACATAAATGATGCGAGAGCAATTCCGTATATAATGGATCCGCGCCAGTCAAATTTTTCGCCAACAGCTTCCGCCCATTCAGTTTTTATTTTTCTTTGAATCAGGATCAACGAAATAATTCCGAAAGGAACCAGAAACGCAAAAATACTTCTCCATCCGAGATAATGAGTCAGCAGGCCCCCGATAACAGGTCCGAGAGATAATCCAAGATATGTTGCCGTAATGTTTATGCCTATTGCCCTTCCCCTTTCTCCCGGCTGGAAAACAGTTGTCAGAATTGCCATGCTGGTACCGAATATCATTGCACTTGAAAAACCCTGGAATATCCTGAGAATTATCAATGAGATGATGCTGTGAGCAAATAATATCAGAAAAGTTGATATGGTAAACAGCAAAATCCCAATAGTAAAGACCTTTTTCCTGCCTATTATATCACCAAGCCGTCCAAACGGCAAAAGAAAAATAGCTGATGTTAAAATAAAACTGCTGATTACCCAGCCCAGTCCTATTGCATTTGCATGTAATTCTTTACCAATGGAAGGCAACGCGAGATTAACTGCAGATGTGAGAAACGGAGTCAGGAACGCAGCAAAAGTCGAAACAAGAAGTACCGACTTTTTAAACGAATTACTTTCACTTAGCTCAGAGTTCATGATATTTTCATATTAAAAGTGCCTAAAGTGCCTAGAGTGCCTAGAGTTGCTATCAATTCGGATAGTTTAATTTCTTTAAACTTTAGGCACTCCAAACTTTAGATCACTCCAAACTTTGTATTCTATTCCTTCTCCTTAGTATCAATAATTATTGTGACAGGCCCGTCATTAACTAACTCTACCTTCATCATTGATCCAAATTCCCCGGTAAAAATCTCTTTTCCCATGAGTCTGGAGAGCTGCATCACAAACCTGTTATACAAAGGAATTGCAATATCCTGACGGGCGGCACGCATATATGACGGTCTGTTTCCTTTTTTTGTTTTTGCGTAAAGTGTAAACTGACTTATTGTAAGGATATCTCCTCCAATATCAAGAACGGAGAGATTCATTACTTCATTGCTGTCGTCAAAAATGCGGAGCTGAACTATTTTACTGCAAAGCCAGTCAATATCATTATCATCATCGGAGTCTTCAATCCCGACCAGGACAAGTAACCCGGTTCCAATTTCAGATTTGATCTTATTGCTGATTGTAACGGATGCCCTGCTTACGCGCTGAATTACGGCCCTCATTGAATACATAATTATAGCTTTCAAATATATACAATCAATTGCAAAATATTTTAAGTGATGATTTATATTATATTTGCGGACTTATGACCGCTCCATGGACTATTTTACAATTCTGGTTATTGCCATTGGTTTATCATTCGACACATTTGCCGTTTCCTTATCTTATGGTGTGATCCGAAGCGGGATTCTATTCCGGCAGGCATCACGGATTGCAATAGTCCTGGCTGTATTCCAGGGAGGGCTTACTATTGCAGGATATTTCCTAGGTTCAATAGTTTCTGATGCACTTAAAGCAACTGATCACTGGATTGCCCTTGGACTGCTTTCATTTCTGGGAATCAAAATGATTGTTGAGGGGTTAAAGAAAACCAAAAAAGAAGTGACTAAAGATTATAGTAGCACTATTGTGCTCTTAACAATAGCTCTCGGGACTAGTATTGATGCTTTTGCCGTGGGAATTAGTTTTGCTCTTCTTGACGTAAGAATCTGGGAGGCCGGAGTGGTTATAGGCGTTGTAACTTTCCTTGCTTCGATGACAGCTATCCGGATTGGTAAATCTGCTGGTGTAAGACTTGGAAACAAAGTCGAAATAATAGGCGGACTGCTTTTAATTGCGATAGGATTGAAGATTTTCCTGGAACATATATTAGCATAACGAGCCTACTATCCCCCCCATTTGGGGGCAAGGGGGGTAGAAGTTGTGTAATTCAAAATGGTACCATCCTCCTCACCCTCTTATCAAAAACCGCCATTTCAGTGAAACCAATATATCTCAGCAACTCATACGCTTCTTCGAAATACTGTCCTACGCGCGAAGGCATATGAGCATCTGAATTAACACAAACCGGTACATTTTCTTCTCTGAATATATGGAGAAACCGGCGATCGGGATAAAAGTCTGCAAGAGGGCGGTTTCTGCCGTTTGTATTCACCTCAAAGGCAACATCATGTTTTTGCATGGTTTTAGCCAGCTTCCTGTATAGAGGCTCCAGGTCAGAGGAAGGTTTGTATCCGTATATTCTTATCAGATCGCAGTGGGCGATTATATCAAAAAGGCCTGAAGCCACGGCAGCAATTACAGAATCAAAATATGATTCGAATAACCTGTCAATACTCTTTCCTTCATAAAATTCAGGACCAAAATCCACGGTTTTCTCACCGAGATAATGAACTGAGCCGATAATATAATCGAGAGGCAAAGAATGCAGGAATGTGAATATCTCCCTTTCCTTCCCGGCAAAGAAATCAACTTCAAAACCAATTTTAATTTTAATGCTCTTTATTGTATTCTGCAGTGTTTCAAGGTGGTTGATATAAGGTGAAATATTAACAGGATTCATGTTCCCGTCTTCAAGATCTTTGAATAATGTAAGATGTTCGGAAAACCCTATCTCGCTCAATCCGGCTTCTATAGCAGGTGGAATATAATCCTCAGGAACTGATCTTCCATCGCTGTAACTGGAATGCATATGATAATCAGTTTTGTAGATCATTATTCCTGAAAATAAAGATTTGCGTTTTTTGCATTTCAAATTAGGTCTAATTTTGGCAATAAAACAAATTGAAAATTAATAATGTGATCAGGAAAATGGTAAATTTGTGAAAAACAGAAAAGCGTGAACGAAAAGAAAAAACCCTGCTCATGTGCCAATTGTGATTTTCGCGATGTAGTATTCTCATATCTTGATGATACCTCAGTTGAAGATTTATGCGATCACAAGGAGGAACAGTTTTTTCGAAAAGGGGAAATAATAAATCACGAAGGAGAAAAAATCAGCAACTTTAAATACCTTAAAAGCGGACTTGTTAAACTTTACCGGAGAACTCCTTCCGGTGATGAGCAGGTAATAACTATTACCAGGCCATTTGAGTTCGTTAGTAATATGAGTATCTTTTCAGAGGACAAGTACCAGTATTCAGTTTCTGCCCTTGAAGATTCAGTTGTATGCATGGTAAGTCTTGCTTTCATAAAACAATTGTTTTTAAAAAATGGTGGATTTGCAATGGGGCTTCTTACCAAGATCTCCAGGATAAATGATAAAATTATTTCTCAGACTCTCGATATAAGGCAGAAAAATCTTATTGGAAGAGTGGCATTTGTTTTGCTTTATTTTACGAATGAAATTTATAAGTCAAGGGTTTTCGACCTTCCGGTTTCCCGGAAAGAGATAGCAGACTACATTGGTATGAGTACTGCTAATGTCATCAGGACATTATCTGATTTCAAAAAAGAGGGGATAATAAGAGTTTTTGGAAAGACAATAGAAGTAGTTGATATAGGAAAACTCGAAATCATTTCCAAGCACGGATGAATATTATGGAAATTTATTCCCTGATTATATTGTAAAGTGCATTTTCCAGTGTTCTGAATAGAAAAGAGTAGCCGGTATTAATTATTTTTTCAGAAGATATCCTGCTCCCTTTAAGGATCACATCGGCCATTTCTCCAAGAGCAATCCTTATTAAAAAACCAGGTACAGGTGGCAGGACGGGAAGTCTCATAACTTTTGCCAGTATATGCATAAATTCACTATGTGTAACCTGTTGAGGGGACACTGCGTTATATGCTCCTCCCATTTCGGAATCCTCTATTGCTTTCAGATAAATATTACACAAATCATTAATATGTATCCAGGGCATATACTGCAACCCGGTGCCGGTTTGGATCAGGAAACCAAATTTCCCGGGAGTCATCAGTTTTGACAATGCACTGTCACTCTTTTCAAGAACGACTCCTGACCTGATTTTAACAGTACGGACCCCTGAGTTGTAAAAAAGATCAGCCGCCTCTTCCCACTGTTCACAAACAGAACCAAGAAAATCCGATCCGGCAGCATCATTTTCATTAAATATCTTCCCGGATGTTTCTGAGCCATAAATACCAGTAGCAGAAGCTGAAATGAAAGCCTTTAAACGAATTCCATTATCAATAACCGTTTTATGAAGAAATCTGGCTGAATCCACCCGGCTTTTTATGATTTCCTCTTTTCTTTTTCTGGTCCATCTTTTTTCACCGATGTTTGCTCCGGCAAGATGTATGATGAAATCTACTCCTTCAAATGCTTCCCGATCAATCAATTTTTTTTCGGGGTCCCATATAAAAGCTCTTACTATCCCTGACTGATTTCCTTTTCTTGAGAGATGTGCAACTTTGTAACCTGCTGTCAAAAGAGATGTTGTGAGATGTTTTCCTATAAGTCCACTGCCTCCGGTAATCAAAACGGATAAGTTCTTTTGTAAATTTGTACCTGCATGATTTTCCGGCATAATAACTGTTTTTGGAATAATATTAAAAAGCTTTACTTTAGAGGTCTTAAATTTATCAATAATGGAATCAAATAAAAAGCAAAAGATCATGGCGACTCAGAAATCAACAAAAGGGATAATTGCTATTCTTACGGGAGGGGGAGATGTTCCCGGGCTAAATCCGGCTATTCGTGCAGTTACAATCCGTGCAAACCGTGAAGGATACAAAGTAATCGGACTTCGCAGGGGATGGGCTGGCATCTCAGAATTAATAAGAGACACAAAGGCCGACAACAGCAATAATTTTCAGGTCCTTTCCGATGATATAGTTAATAAGGCCGGACGTACAGGCGGGACATTTTTACATACCTCAAGGACAAGACCGAGTCATATGTCAAAAGCAAGTGTCCCTGAACATCTGCAAAGCACTTATAATGCTGAATATAATGATATTACGCCGGAGATTATCAAGAATCTTGAATGGCTTGGCGTTGATTTTCTTATTCCGATAGGTGGTGATGATACATTGAGTTATGGTGTTCATCTTTATAAAAAAGGTGTAAATGTTGTTGCTATTCCAAAAACAATGGACAACGATGTTCCCGGAACCGATTACTGCATCGGATTCAGTACCTGCGTTTCGCGAACCATTCAGATGACCAACAGCCTCAGAACATCTGCCGGGTCGCATGAAAGGCTTTTAGTTCTTGAAGTGTTCGGAAGATACGCCGGGTTTACAGCGATGCTTCCTACCCTGGCAGGTGCTGCAAACAGGTGTGTAATACCTGAATATGAGTTTGAAATAGATCAGCTTGCAAAACTTCTTGTTGAAGACAGAAATCAAAATCCAAGCAAATACTCAGTAGTTCTGGTATCGGAAGGCGCAATGTTTAAAGGAGGTGAGATGATTTTTTCAGACAGTGAAAAAGATGCTTATGGCCATGCAAAACTAGGAGGTATTGGTGATATGGTATCTGCAAAACTTAAAGAGCTTTCAGGAAAATATAATCATGGGAAAACAATTAATGTAATTTACCAGAAGCTTGGGTATATGGTACGGGGAGGTGATCCTGATGCTCTGGATTCCATCGTTCCTATGGCATATGGGAACCTCGCACTGGATCTTGTTCTTAAAGGGGTACACGGGCGGATTGTGGTTCTGAAGAACGGAAGGTATGACAATCTGCCTATTGACGTGGTTACTTCATCTAAAAAAATTGTGAAACTTGCAGATTATAATACTGAAAGGTTAAGACCTTTCTACCATAGTTTTGAGATGAAACCATTCCTGCTGATGGCTTCGGATAATTAAAAGATTTTAAAATTTTAATCAGAATAATGTAGAGACGCCCAACCTGGGCGTCTCTATTTGTTTAAGGGAAGGGGAAGGGTTAAGATAATAGTATAAATTTTCCTTACTTTTATCCCAAATTATCAACTATTGGAAAAAGGAGTTGTATTAAAATCTACAGGAAGCAGGTACAGGGTTCTTTATGATGAAGGAAAAATAATTGATTGTTCCATTAAAGGGAAACTCAGGATCAAAGAATTCCGTACTACAAATCCAATAGCTGTTGGTGATAATATCTTATTCGAACTAGACATAAAGACCAATTCAGGAATTATAACAGAGGTCCTGGACCGGAGGAACTGGATCTTAAGAAAGTCTTCAAATCTCTCAAAACATTCACAGATTCTTGCCGCTAATATTGATCAGGTATTTCTGATGATCACAATTATTCTTCCTGAGACACCTGTAGAATTCATCGACAGGTTTCTGATTACAGCAGAAGCTTACAGGGTACCGGCCAGGATAATTATTAACAAAACCGATCTTTATGGAGAGAATGAATCAGCCAAAATGGAATATCTTGAGTCAATATACAAGAATATTGGTTATGACTGTATCAGACTATCACTCAAAGAACTGACAAACCTGGAAGTTCTCAGAGATCTGATGAAAGGGAAAACAAGTCTGATTTCGGGCTTTTCAGGCGTCGGAAAATCAACCCTGTTAAATGTTTTTAACCCGCTGCTTAATCTTAAAACCGCTAAGATTTCCGATTATCATAAACAGGGAAAACATATAACTACCTTTCCTGAGATGCATCAGATGCCATTTGGCGGATTTGTAATTGATACTCCGGGAATCAGAGGTTTTGGCGTTGTTGATATGAAAAGGAATGAGATTTACCATTTTTTCCGCGAGATATTCATAAAATCAAAAGAGTGCAGGTTTAATAATTGTCTTCATCTTGATGAACCGGGATGTGCTGTGAGGAGCGCTGTGGAAAAGGGAGAAATCGCATTTCTCAGGTACAAAAGTTATCTGAATATCATGGATGCAGATGATCGGAAATACAGGTAAAATGAAATTATTATATTTATAAATTATCTTTATATACTTTAGAGATAAACATTTATTCAGATGAGAAGGATCCTTATTCTTGTTTATTCGGCATTTCTGATAATACTACTTGCAAATTATGTCTATTATAAAAACCTGTATAATAAACAGATAGATTATATCGTTAAATTGCTTGACAGGCAGGTTCAGACTGTAGGGCTTTCGGTTGACAGCACCAACTACTGGTTCTCCAGCGATTTAAACCAGATCAGTTTCAAAGAGGACCTTAGCCAGTTTTTTACAAATCCCGATAACCAGTTCTCAACAAAAGAAAGAATGAAACTATTCTTCTCAAAGTATAATGACTTTGTAACAGGGATTAAATATTACGACAATAATAAGAATGAATTCACCTTAAAAAAGGATAATGACAATAATAGTGGTGAATGGCTTGAACAGACTTTTATTCTGCATGCTCAGGCCAAAATGCTTGATATGGAAAAACTTGTGCAGGAAAGCCAGAAGTTTGACTATTATTTGCCTGTAATAAAAAATAATGAAACAATTGGTAATATAGTTGTAACTGTTGATTACAGACAATATTTTTCCAAAATATTTTCCGAGTTTAATTTAAAAGACTATCAATGGCAATGGGTAGTAAACGATTCAGGTACAATAGTTTACGATAATAGCAAAAGCAAGATAAAGTACTCCCAGATGGATAAGATTACAAAAAGTCTTGCAGGAGGATCGGTTGCCAATATTATACATAATGCCACTATTGATAATAAAAAAGTGGAAATAATTTCATCTTATTATTCAACGCAACTGCTTCAGAGAGAGATGGGTCTTGTCTTTTCTGCTCCAATAACTTTTTTTCAGAAATTCCTGATCAGGAATTCTCTTTTAATCGTAATTGTGACCCTGGTTCTCATTCAATTCATTATTTATATTTTCTGGAAGTATCTAAAATTCCAAAAATCTGAAATGGAAGGGTTAAGAATCTCCGAAAAGATGCTTTTCAAACTGATTGAAGAGATGCCGGTGGGAGTGATAGTTCATAATAAAAACAGGGAAATACTTAAAGCGAATAAAGTTGCAGCCGGTCAATATTCTTATCCAAGCGAAACTGAGATGAAGGGTAAGATCTTTCCTGAATCGACCCTGCCCGGAGAAAATGATTATTATTCAAAAAATCTTGGCGGATCTTTTAATCCTGACCAGTTTGTAATCATCAAAAAAGAAATTGGGGAAATTGTACTTTACAGAAACAGCATCCCTGTGATGTTCATGGGAGAAGAAGCTACAATGGAGATATTGAATGATGTAACTTTATTGGAATCTGCACGAAAACAGGAAGCAAAAGCCAATGAAGCAAAATCTGAGTTTCTTGCAAGAATGAGTTATGAGATCAGGACCCCGTTGAATGGAATTATTGGTATGACAGATGTGCTTAAAAAATATCATCTTACACCAGAGACGAGAGAAATAGTAGGACTCCTGCACAGATCAACAGAGGTACTGCTGAGCATCATAAATGACATCCTTGATTTTTCAAGAATTGAATCGGGGAAAATGATACTCGATGAAGTTCCTTTTAATTTGAGGGAGGAGATCACATATTGTACAGATCTGGCAAAGACAAATATATCTGCAAATGATTTGAAATTAATTTGCACCGTTGGAGATAATGTTCCGGAAAGCATCATTGGTGACCCTTTCAGGCTAAGACAAGTCCTGACGAACCTGATAAATCACTCTGTCCGGAATACTGAAAAAGGTGAAATACACCTGAAATGCATGCTTAAAAACAGCAAAAACGGTATAATAACTCTTGGATTCGAGTTGCTCGATACAGGTAGAAGTTTTGACAAAGCAAGCCTCAAGAAAATCTTTGGCGATTTTGTAAATATTGAGTCAAAGAAAGTAAGGTCAAATGATGACTCGGAGTTCGGAACTATTCTGTCAAAACAGCTTGTTGACCTCATGGGAGGAGAGCTGTCGGCTGTCAGCCCATCAGGAATATCAGGTGATCAGGGAACTAAAGTATCATTTACATTACTCACTTATTCAAACGACAGACAAATAAAAGAACTTTCATTTGAGAGGCTAAAAACATTTGATAGAATCAGAACACTGGTAATCACAGGAAATCAGAACCGCGACGAGGAGATCTTAGGTGCATTGCACAGGCTGGGACTTACTGTTACAATCACAACTTTCCAGCGATCAACAGTAAACCAGATAAAGGCAAACATGAATTATCCTGAAGAAAAATATAATCTCGTTATAATATTTGATGATGAAGAGTTTAATGGATTTGATGCAGCCAGGGAGATATGGGAAAACAAGCTTTCAGCAAACTTCATTATGCTTCTGATTAGCTCAAATGATAAAAAGGGAAATTACCTGAAATGTATTACACTCGGAATAGATCATTATCTGATAAAGCCATTTGATGTCAGCGAGCTCCTCAATATAATAAAGAATAGTTTCCCATTCCTGGAAGATCAATCCTCATCAGTTGAAATTGGTACTGTAAGAACCGATATAAAAATATTGATAATTGAGGATAACAAAATGAATCAGAATGTTATAGGAACGATGCTTAAAAGTCTGGGCTATTCCTTTGAACTTTCCGATGACGGTTATGCTGGTTACCTTATGGCAAAAGCTCAAAAATTTGATCTTATTTTTATGGATCTTATCATGCCCGAGATGGACGGATTCGAATCTGCACAACGGATTGTAAAATTTGACAAGTCGGTTTTAATTGTTGCCTTTACAGCAGATAATATGCCTGAGACAAGAAGGAAAGCAGAACTTTCCGGGATTAAAGATTTTATTTCAAAACCTGTCAGAATTGATGAACTCAAAAGGCTTTTTGCAAAGTATTTTAAGAAATGAATGAGTATCGGGTTTCAATAATAACATAAGTGTTACTTTTATATTTTTACCCCCTTCCCAGCCTTCCCCCATGGGGGAAGGAGATCGAATTTAGCCTTTCCCCCTTGGGGGAAACGGGAATGGGGGTCATATCATGAAGCCAGATAAAATTGATGTTATCAGGTTTCTGGAACTTTCAGAGACCATTCAAATTGCAGATGTCAGATCTCCTTCAGAATTCAACTTCGGCCATATTCCCGGAGCAGTTAATATTCCGCTTTTTGATGATAAAGAAAGGGAAGCTGTCGGAATAAAATTTAAAAAAAAGGGACGGTCGGCTGCAATTATTGAAGGACTTAAATATGCTGGCCCTGCTCTGGTATCCAAACTGAAGCTGGGTCTTAAAATCGCCGATAACGGAAAACTTCTTGTTCATTGCTGGAGAGGTGGTATGAGGTCTGAAGCAATGGCCTGGCTGTTTTCATTAAGTGATCTTGAGGTTAATGTGCTGGATGGTGGATATAAGTCTTATCGTCATCACATTTTGGAAAGCCTGTCTGAGAAAAGAAAAATGATAGTTCTCGGTGGAATGACAGGGAGCAGCAAGACTCATATTCTCAGCTATCTTAAGTCGTCTGGGCAACAGGTCCTTGATCTTGAGAGACTTGCGAACCACAAGGGCTCTGCTTTCGGAGCTCTTGGACAGCCACCCCAGCCAACAACGGAACAATTTGGGAATATGCTTTATAATGACTTGAAAAAGCAAAACAGCAACCTTCCTTTCTGGGTTGAAGATGAAAGCCGCAATATAGGTTCAATATTCATGCCCGACACTTTTTATCTCAATATGCAGGAAACACCAACAATTGTTCTTGTAATGGATATAAAAACCCGGCTGCCACTTCTAATAGAAGAGTATTCTGCATACCCGACTGAAGCTCTCGAAACCTCTGTTCTAAAGATAAGTAAACGGCTTGGTGGTGATAAGACAAAAGATGCCATAAAGGCAATTGATGAAGCGGATTTTGCAAAAGCAATTGAATTAGTACTTTACTATTATGACAAAGCGTATCTGTTTGGACTGAAGAAAAAAGAGAGTAAAAACATTATCTATATCAATACGGATACATCTGATATTAAATCTAATGCCTTGAAAGTACTTGATGCAGCGAGGAGCATAAAATGGTAAAATCCATGAACCGCAAAGATCACAAAGGTTTAGGTACTAAGGGCGCAAAGCAAAAAATTTATTGATTTGACTTTTTGTACTTTGTGCCTTCTTTGTGCACTTTGTGGTTAGAGAAAATCACTTATACGGGACTATTAATTTTTTTAAAATCAACCCATTTATATACTTTGTCGGATCTTCTGAGATAATCGGGAGTTTTAATAGAACACAATTCTCCTTTTAATGCCTTCTCTGTTACATTCAGGTCAACGCGTATCTCATCGATCATATATTCAACAACACCTGTTGTTGGTCCTGTAATAAGGATTGTATCCCCTTTATTCAGGTCGCCATTTTCCAATTTGATTTCAGCAACATTTAGTTTTTTAAAGAAATTTGTGATCTTACCTATATAAACCTTTCTTTTTGTTGCACTGGATCCATAATTTGTGTTCCATTCTCCCATAGTCTGGCCAAGGTAATAACCATCCCAGAATCCCCTGTTAAAAACAGTCGAGAGCCTGGTTCTCCAGCCATCAGTTTTCTCTTTATTGAAAGTTCCTTCCTCAATTGCTTTTACTGCTTCATCATAGCATGAAGATACTTCCCTGACGTATTCTGCTGACCGGGCCCTTCCTTCAATCTTCAGAACTCTCACTCCGGCATCGATCATTTTATCGAGAAATCCGATTGTGCAAAGATCCTTTGGAGACATGATATATTCATTATCAATTTCAAGTTCATAGCCGGATTCCATGCTGGTTGCAAGATATGATTTACGGCAGGTCTGGTAACACTCACCCCGGTTTGCCGATTTATTGTTTTCGTGAAGACTCAGATAGCATTTACCGGAGATAGCCATGCATAAAGCACCGTGAACGAACATTTCAATCCTGATCAGATCACCTTTTGGACCTGTGATATTTTGTTCTCTGATGCTGGTGGAGATATGTTTTACCTGATCGAGATTCAATTCGCGCGCTAAAACCACCACATCAGCCCATTGTGAGTAGAACTTCAGTGACTCAATATTGGTGATATTCAGTTGTGTTGAAAGATGTATCTCAATCCCGGCAGAAGATGCATAATTGATCACAGAAAGGTCTGATGCTATAACCGCTGTGATGCCGCTTTCTACTGCTGCATCTATTATCCTGTGCATCTGTTCAATCTCATGGTCATACACAACAACGTTAACTGTCAGATAACTTTTGAGCCTGTTTTTTTTGCAGATACCAACAATATTCCGGAGGTCTTCAATTGTGAAATTATTCGAAGAGGCAGCCCTCATATTAAGCTGTTCAACTCCGAAATACACAGAGTCAGCACCCCCCTGAATCGCTGCCATAAGTGACTCATAGGATCCGGCTGGAGCCATAACCTCTATATCATTTCTCTTCATAATGGGTTGCAAATATAGCAATTAGAATTTATCCCTGTTCATCACAATTCTGATGCACGAACCCTTGCCTATTTCCGAATGTCTTACAAAGATCTTTCCATTATGGTACTCCTCAATAATCCTTTTTGCCAGAGACAGGCCCAAACCCCAGCCTCGCTGTTTGGTAGTGAAACCCGGATTTAATATTTTCTTAAAGGCCGATTTTGGTATTCCCTTTCCGGTATCTGAAATATCTATCAATGCATGTCTCTCTGTTTCTGTGATCCGGACAGTTATCTCACCACTTCCTTCCATGGAGTCAACTGCGTTTTTAAAAACATTTTCTATGACCCATTCAAACAATGCTGCATTTACAGGAACCACAACCTTTTCATCGGGGTTGTAATCGGTGATTATTTTAACCTTTGACGATGTCCTTAATTTCAGATAATCAACTGTCCGGGAAATTATTCCAATAATATTATCACTTGTAATTACCGGTTTTGAACCGATTCTTGAAAATCTTTCAGTTATTTTTTCAAGTCTTTGAACATCAAGTGCAAGTTCTTTGGTAATTGAAATACCGGGGTGCTTTTGTTCTAAAATCTCTATCCAGCCGGCAAGTGATGATGTTGGGGTGCCAAGTTGATGAGCAGTTTCTTTCGACATACCTACCCACACCTGGTTCTGTTCGGCTTTTCGCGACGACCGGAATGCCAGGTAAGAAACAAGAATAAAAAATATAATTATTCCTAATTGTATGTAAGGGTAATATATAAGCATTGTAAGAATTATACTGTCTTTATAATAGATCAGGTTATAATGACCCATTTCAAGATTATTGACTATTGGTTTGTTCCTTTCTTTAATTTTTTCAAGTTGTTTTTTAATATACCTGTGATCACCTGATTTATGAGCGTCAAAATTTCTGGCTGAGATTATGCTGTCTGATTCATCTGTAAGAATCACGGGAACAGTGTTGTTGTTTTCAATTATTGTGGAGAGGAACTCAACATTCTGGCTTGTATCAGGAAGTGAAATCAGTCTTGTTGCTTCAGCCCACAACTTAACATTTTTTCGCTCCTCTACTTTAAGTTTCGAAACAAGCGATTCAGTGTAAATCAGAGAACCCATGCCAATGAGCACTGCAAAAAGAAGCAAAAACAACTTCCAAAAAGTTTTATGACCGAATATTTTCACAATAATTATTTCTTCTTAACCACATTTTTACCACGTCAGGGTTTGGTGTTGTCTTTACAGTATCACCATCTTCCCATGTAATCCTGAACCGTGATTTCTTCTCCGGAGGTTTCTGATTTAATGTAGAATCGTTTTTGTACCATCCATATTCCTGGTTCAGAATTGTCTTAAGCGACTGCTTCTCCTTTTTCATACTGTTCTTTACTTCCGTGCCAGCCGCCTTCATGTCATATCCGACTTTAGCGATATCCCCTTTACCTATAATTTTCAATAAAAGTGAGGTACGACCAAGTCCATCATCTTCCACAACACCGAATTCGGTTACCTTGTTTTTATCTTTTATTCTTTTCTTAGACAGAACCTCCGATAGAAGTATTTTAACATGATATTCGTAATCGTTATCAAAACTATGCTTCCCGTTGACAGACAGATCTACAGCGGATGACTTTACTTCCATCTGTGGAATATACACCCAATTACTTCTTATAAAAAAATCATTATCAAGTTGTTCAAAATTTATATTCTCGAGCTCTGATAATTCAATGAATGAGGCGAGTTGTTTGACCGGATCAAAATTAATTAATGCTCCATTTACGAGATGATACTTCCCTTCAGCAGTTAGTGTTTTTATGTTATAATTCAACAATGAGTCCAATGGAAGCAGGAGCGAGAGAGAGCCAGACAGGGTACCATTTATGTTTTCCGCTTTCAGGAAGCTCTGACCGAAATTGTGAAAGGTTGTGAAGGCTTTATTCACATCAATGTTTGTGACTATAAAATTACCTTTATAAATTATGGATTTATTATAATTCTGAGAAAAGAAACAACTACCTGAGATAAGCCCTTTTAATGAGTGCATTTTCAATGTTTTAAAAGTCAATATTCTGGGTTGGTAACTCAGAACACCCTCAATTTTGGAAGATGAAAAAGTTTTATAAGACAAACTGTCAATTCTGAAGTTTATATCAAGATTCAAATCTCCGGGCATAGAAACAGCTTTTTTGCCATGAGCTGATTTATCAGAATCATTACTATTGCTAAAAAAAGCTTCCGGAATTAGTTTATCAACAGTAAGATCAGCTTTTGCAGTCATCCTGACAGCTCTTCCCGTAAGCCATTCTAACAGGTTTTTAAACTCCCCGGCAATTTTAATGTTCTGACCTTTATAGTTAAATTGAATATTATTTGCCCTTATTGTATTTAGAATCACCAGATTCCCATTTACCTTACTCACCAGAGTTTTATTGTTTTGTAATCCTAAAGTAAATGAATTAAAAGTAAGATTACCTTCAGGTTTCAGATCGATAAGGCTGTTAATGGAAAAATTCTTCCCAGGCCACCTGCTGTTGACAAGTTTAAGATCGAGATCAACTGATCCGTCTGCAGTCGAAATGTCCTTAATATTGAAAAACTCCTTCAATTCGGCGGGGAATGCCTTTCCTTTAAGTGAAAGATCAATGAGAGGATTTGTGAAGTCATTTAGCATTATGGCCCCGGTATATTCTGAAGATCCAAGCTTCCCTTTAAAATCAGTGATTGAAACTGAGCTCGTCCTGTACCCGTTTTTTGTTCCGTTAGATAAGTGCCCTGTAAAAGAAAGATCCTTGAAAGCAAGGTTCGATTTTTTGTAAGCAATCCTCCCGCTCTTCAGCTGCCAGTTGATTTCAACATGAGGATTTGATGTTCTGCTTAACAGACCTTTAATTTTACTATTGGCAATTATTGTCCCTGAAGGATCGTAATCAATGACTAACTTCAGATACTTTTCAGGCAGGTAATTACGGATCTTGGCAATATTTAAGTTATGCCCCGTTACATTTAGATCCAGATAATTATCGGAAGCAACTAATCCTTCAATGCCGAAATCAAAATTATCAATATATAATGTGCCTTTTCTGAGCTTGATTCCGCTTTTCGAACTAAGCAAATCCACATCAAATTTAGCCGCAATGTTTTTATCGGTGCTGAAGTCGTAAAGCTGAAACCTTTTTATCTGGATCTCGGTTACTGCGCTAAAATCTATATTATTCCCTGTAATTCTGCTTTTCATCTTGCCTTTTTTAATCGCACCGGTTATTATGAGATGAGCAGACAGACTATTGTAATAAGCATCGATATCAGTTATATCAATTCGTTTCAGATCAATAAGCGTTTCGACAGTCCCCGGAGAATTATTTTTTAATGATACATTGTAATTTACATGGCCTGTCGTATCTGTATAAAAATTCGCTTTCCCCAACCTGGCTCCAATCCTGTCGATAGTATAGACTCCTTTGATTATGTCAGTTATTTTGAACTCAACGGAAACAAAACGGGCCGCAAGAAGAGTATCTGTATTTATTCCTTTAAATGCAGTCGAATTAAAGTCGGGAGATGAATGAACAAGTACATTTTTAAGTTCAAGTGATGCTTTCGGGAAATTTCTTAAAAATGACAGACTGTACGAACCAACGTCAAGTTTAGTTGAGAGATTTTTATTAAGGGATTTCAGAATAATAAATCCAACCTTATCTTTTAGCAGAATTGAGGCTGAGATGAGAATTATTGAAACTGTGAGGATCAGTATTGCAAACAGTTTCCCTATTTTCAGGAGTATTTTCATTTGAATAAAAGAAATATCTGTCGACTGATAGAATAGCAGGGAAGCAAAGTTAGTTCATTTGATTTAAATAAGTTCTTTTATTTAAAAGGGAAGTTAATTGTAGTGCCTAAAGTTCGGTCTCCGAACCCCTCCAGAGAATTTTGTTTCGCGATATTTACCCCCTTTCATCCCCCCAAGGGGGGGAAAATCCTCTGCATTCTAGTGTAATTCAGCTGATATTATGATTCTCAGAAACATTAGTTACATTATAGATATTGAAAGTATTGGTCAGGATATTAATCATAAGAACCTTACCGCACAGGATGTCGCCCGTTTCTGTAATAATCTTAATTACTTCATTTGCAAGGTATGCTCCTATTATTCCCGTTAGCATGCCAAATAAGCCCACTTCTGAGGGGGAAGGGTTTTTAAAATCATCATTGTTTGTCTGGGGATTATAACATCTGTAAGTTGGTCCTCCTTTATAATTAAAAACAGAAATTATTCCTTCAAATTTATAGACAGCTCCATGAACCATGGGTTTTTCCAGAATGACACAGGCATCATTGATTATGTATCTGGAACTGAGATTATCTGTAGCATCAACAATAACATCCCAATTTTTTAAAATCCTGAGAGAATTTGAAGTGTCACATCTGAGATTAAATATTTCTAACTCTACATTTGAGTTTAAATATTCCAGACGGTTTTTTACTATTATTGATTTGAGTTTTCCTACATCTGCTGATCCGTATAATACTTGTCTCTGAAGATTGGTTTCATCAACCATATCAAATTCTGCTATTCCTATTTTCCCCACTCCAGCTGCCGTCAGATATTGAAGAACAGGGCATCCTAATCCGCCGGCTCCAATAACCAGGACTTTAGCATTTTTAAGTTTTTCCTGACCGTGCAGCCCGATTTCAGGGAGCATGATCTGTTTGCTGTATCTTCTTATTTCCCTGGCAGATAATTTATCACCATCCATCATTAAAGTATCTGAACATTACAAATATACACCAGATGAGTGCAACAAACAATATTAAACTTGTAGAGACGTTCAAATTGGACGTCTCTACACAAAAAACACATTAAAATTTATTATTATTTAGTCTTATAGACCCTTACCCAGTCGATTTCCATCGACGTTAATCCATTAATTGGTTTATCAAGTCCGCCAGCAAGAAGAACATACATTGGTTCCTGTGGCATATCTGAAGTTTGCGAGAAGACCTCGGTGTTATTTATTTTCCAAACAAGTTTATCGGATGTCCACTCAAGGGTATAGATAAAATAATCATTAGAATACCTAGACCCTATAGAAGTTTTTGAGGCATTTCCCTTAGATGAGAAGTAATCGAACCAAACTTTCCCCGATGATGTCCGGCAAATATCAAGATGAGGTGTGATTTTATCGGCCAGCATCCAGAAGGCGCTTTTTGCAACGGGATTCCCAAGTTTGATTTTTGCAGTGAAAACTCCGTATTTCTGCCTGAAACTGTTACCTGAATTGATAAGTCCTGATGTGTAGGTGAATTCCTTTGTTGAAAAACCCTGGGCAGCTGACCACACTTTCCCTAAGATTCTCTGCGGTTTAGTGTTGATCTTCAGAATGCTGTTACGTATTTCAAAGTTTTCTTTTTCGGTATATGTCTGAAGATCTGATTCAACAGAATATCTGTCTTTTAGCAATTTCTCTCCCCAGTAATAGTTTGTCAGCCATTTTTTAGTATCAAGTTTTTCACTATCAAATTCATCGCTAAATGTCAATTCCCTGTGCTTCAGGATATCGAATTTATCTGAATCCTTAACTTTGAAATACCAGATAATATCCTTGTTTTTCTTCAGTTTATCATACTCCTGAATCTCTTTAAACATTTCAGTTTTCTCAAATCTCTTTTTATCCAGAAGGTATTCCTTCTTTTGTTTAAACTCTGTGGTGGCAACATACTCTTTGAGTTCATGGTACCTTTTAAGTCGTGCCGAGCCATCGGTATTCAGGTAATTTGAATACTCTTTCGAGGATTTGAACTTATAAAACTCCTTTATTTCGAGAGTTCCTTTTAGTCTTTTGTACTCAAGAAGCTTCTTATATTCTTCAGAATCCTTGAAGGTTACCGGCCTCATATTTTTCTTTGCAAGGAATTCCGATGATTTTATGAAACTATCAAGTTCTTCAAACCTTAATACGGATTTGGTTTTTTTAATCTCTTCTTTCCGTTTGGATTTCAAAAATGACCTGATTTCGGGATCACGTTTGAGTGCCTTGTATTCATCAAACTTTCTGTATTCATCAGTGTCTTTGAAGGTGAAAGGCTTCATCTTTTGTTTTTCCCTGAAAGCCGGAGATTCAATAAATTTTTCAAGGGTTTCAAATTCATTTATTTTACTTGAACCGTCCATATCTTTAAACCTTTTCAGCATAGACCCGGAAGTGGTTTTAAAATACAGAACAATATCCTTTGCTTTCTGAAGGGAATTAAACTCTTTCTCTTTTAGATATTCTTCAGAGTTTTTATACTGAATTGTTTTGATTTCTTTGCATTTCTGAACGAAATCGGAAGAATTTACCAGTCCGTTTAGCTTATTGTATCTTGTTAAAACCTCGGATTCTGAAAAAACATGGAGCTTCTCAAATTCAGAAATCAAAGCGTTTTCAGCCTGCTCGATTTTAGAAGTCGATGGGATCATTCCCAGTAAAAGCTTGAGACTTGCCATTGCTAAATTGGTTTATGTACAATTGATAAAGATAAAAAATCTTTCCAGAATAATTAGTCAGGAATCTTCAAATAATTGTTTTCAAGGAATTCCGGAGGCACAAAAGAATTATACAGGATTCCTCCGGTAAAAGTCAGTTCCCGAATTTTTTATACTTTTGCCTCATCACTAAAAAACCGAATGATGGCTCTGGTACATGAATTTGAGAATAGCGGAAACTGGTTATTCAAAAGGAGAAGCTGGCTTCCTGTATTTATTATCGCAGGTGGCATTCTGATGATGTACCTGGGTAACAGGCAGGCGATTCTGTATGATATGCACGACGAACTTATTTTTCTTGGAGTGAGCCTTTTTGGAGAAGTTATCAGGATATTAACAGTAGGTTTTACTCCGAGAAATACTTCCGGACGAAATACCATTAACGGTCAGGTCGCAGATGAATTAAATGTTACCGGGATCTATTCTCTTTTGCGGCACCCGCTTTACCTTGGAAATTTCTTAATGTGGCTTGGACCGGTTTTATTCCTGCGGTCGATTGGAGATGTAATAGTATTCATCTTACTATACTGGCTTTATTATGAACGTATTATGTTTGCTGAGGAACAATTCCTGAGGAGAAAATTCGGTGATATTTATGACAAATGGTCAGAAAAAGTAAGTTCTTTTATACCATATTCATTTAATTTTATCCGGCCAAGGCTTCCTTTTTCAGTAAAAAATGTTCTGAAAAGAGAATACAACAGCTTTGTCAATATTTTTATCATCTTCACAATACTTGATCTTTTCAGAAACTATTTTTTGTCAGAAAGGATATACCTGACTGATATGTGGATATATATGTTCGTTGGTGCCGGAGTGATATGGCTGGTTATCAGAACCATTGAAAAAAGGACTCACTGGCTGGATGTGGATGGAAGGTAAGACCCCTCTGCCGCTTCGCGGCATCTCCCTTGAAGGAATCCTGTTTCGGGTGTAAAACCCCTCTGTCCCGCCGAAGCGGGACATCTCCCCCAAGGGGGGAGAAACTTCTCTTCCGTCTGGCTGAATCACACTTGCGTGCAGATTTTTCTCCCCCTGGCAGGGGGAGTGCCCGCCGAATGGCGGGCGAGGGGGTTTATCTCCTTGATCCTGTAAATATCATTATATAATACAGCAATGTTGCCAGCGATCCGAGAGCAGCAATCACATATGTATATGCAGCCCATTTAAGAGCATCCTGGGCCAAAGCATGATTCTGGTATGAAGTAATGCCGGCATTGGATAACCATGCAAGAGCCCTCCGGCTCGCATCTATTTCAACCGGTAGTGTTATAAAACTGAAAAGTGTTGTCAGTGCGAAGAGAATTATGCCTGCAAGCAATAGCGCAGGGAATGTTCTTACCATAAGTATCCCTGCGAGTAATATCCATTGTACCCATTTGGAGGCAAAACTTACAACCGGAACAAGGTTGGATCTGAATCCAAGCCATGCATAAGCCTTTGCATGCTGAACCGCGTGTCCGCATTCATGTGCTGCCACTGCTGCTGATGAAATACTCCGCCCATTGTAGACCTCCTGGCTGAGGTTGATTGTCTTATTGGCAGGATTATAATGGTCAGTTAATTGACCCTCAACGCTTCCAATTGTTACATCTGTAATTCCGTTTTCGCGAAGCATCTTTTCTGCTACCTCGCGGCCTGACATCCCATTATCAAGAGGTATTTTAGAATACTTACTAAACTTTGATTTCAGTGTTATGCTCACAATCCAGCTCAGGATCATGAATCCTATAAAAATTATCCAGATACTCATAATTTTATTTTCCTCCTAAATTTTAAAATTTCTCTATAGCATCAAAACCTTTGCCAAACTCATTCTGACAGTAATAATTCGACATTATGGCAGAAAAAAAGGCTCCCCTTCCGCTCTCATGCCTGATAACTGACGCCTCGCGCCTTTTGTACCTTGCAACTAGTATGACAGTTATTATCTTTGTATCATGTTCAAAGCCATCAATGCCATATTATCATTTCTGCTATCTCTTCCTGTGCTCTTTTACAAGCATTCAATTTCTCCGTTTCTGCGGCCCTCATGCCGTCATGTTCCGACCTGTTCACAATACATGCTTGATGCACTGAAGATTCACGGACCCTTCACCGGTCTGATCTTAGGAACCGGACGGATACTCAGATGCAGGCCCGGCGGGACCCATGGATATGATCCGGTTCCCCTTTTTATATTTCGGAAATATCGGCCATTATATTCAATATTTACAAAGTGGGAAAAGGGAAACAGGTTGAAGAGGTGAAGCCCCATCCCCCCTAAAGGGGGGCTAATCCTCACACATTTAGAAGAATATGCTTTAAAATCGCGAATAAACCCCCCTACAGGGGGGAAGGCGTGTAAATGTATCAAAAGTTAAGCTCCTCTTTCAGGTGTTTATACCCGGCCCTGCTTACAGGAAGCTTATCTCCCGACTGAAGAATTGCAATATGGTTGTCCTTGCCATAAGGCTCGATACGTTTTATCTCTTCAACTTTTACTATATATGACCGGTGAATTCTCACAAAATCAGCTTTCGGAAGATTATCTTCACAAGACTTCATTGTTTGCTGCTTTAGAGCTTTACCGGCTGAATGATAGATCATTACGTAATCATCCTGTGCCTCAACGTACCTGATCTGTTCAACAGGTATCAGATTGATAGCATTTCCTTTGCGCACAACAATCCTGTTAACAGGTGAGGAAGGTTCAGGTTTTTTGGAAAGGAGCTGACTTGCCGGCTCTTTGTTTCCTGCCCCTGATCTGATCTTATCAATAGCCTTTTTAACGGCTTCCAGGAACCTTCTTTTCTGAAAAGGCTTCATAAGATAGTCTACGGCATTGAGCTCAAAAGCTCTTATTGCAAACTGGTCATAAGCTGTCGTAAAGATGATCTCGGGTTTCTCTGTAAGAACTTCAACCAGTTCAATTCCGGTAAGCCGGGGCATCTGGATATCAAGAAAAACCAGGTCAGGTTTCATGGCTGAAATTGATTTCAATCCTGAAAAGCCATCTGCACATTCAGCAATCACTTCTATGGAATCCACCTCATTTAAATAATGTTTGATTAATTCCCGGGCAGGGGTTTCATCATCAATTATTGCTATTCTGATCTTTTCCATCGTTTACTTCTTTGCCTGAATAGTTTAATAGGTCATGCTGATTTGTTTTGCCGAAATTTAGATATAAATTTTCAAATATCATTTATAAATTTTCTGTAGGAATGTACAGGCTAACTGTATAAATCCCATTTTCTTTGGTTGATTTTATTGATGCCTTGTTTCCGTAGAACAATTCCAGGCGTCTTGTTACATTTAAAAGACCGGTACCGGTTCCTTTCTTTAATGACGGGGATGAATCGTAATTATTGCTTATAGTAATTTCAAAGTACCCGTCAATGATCCGAGCCCGGGTTAAGATCCTGACACTCTCGGTGCTTTCATAAACACCATGCTTGACTGCATTTTCATAAAGTGGCTGAAGCAGCATTACGGGAAGTTTAAAATCAAGACAATCTGATTCAATATTCTCCTCCGTTGTAAGCTTATCTCCAAATCTGACTTGTTCAATATCCAGATATAACCGAAGGTTTTCAAGTTCGGCCTGCAGGGAGACAGGTTGTTCGTCCTTTCTTGAAAGAGCATATCTCATGAACTCCGATAGTTTTACAACCATATCTCTTGCTTTTTCGGGGTCGGTAATTGTGAGGGAGCTTATCGAATTCAGGCTGTTGAAGAGAAAGTGAGGGTTGATTTGCGACCGGAGCATTTTAAGCTCAGTCTCCTTTACAAGGCTTTCAAGTCTTGCCTCTTTCGCGTTTTTTTCAGAAAGATTGCTCAGGCTCACGAAAAGATAATAAGTGAGAATAATGAGGCCATAAATAAAAACGCCTGACCCGACCCTGTACGGGAATGTTGCAGCCCAATATGCCTGGTAATTGATTTGTTCAGGCAATACAGTTGTCATTATGAACTTTGTTATAAGAACCCAAAGGGTGATGGAAAGCGCTCCACTCGCTACAAGGTTGGAAATAAGGACCATTGTCCTGGTTTCTCCGGAATTAAAAAACCTGAATGGATACCATAATGATAGGCCAATACCTGAATAAATAAGCAATGACACCAGGCTGTCGACCATACTAATTTCAATAAATCTTCCGAACGCATAATAATATAAAAGTGACTGGCCCAGAGCAAGAAAGATCCAGACCAGCCACCATGCTATGAAACGTATTTTATTTTCAAGAATAGGATGTTTCATCCAGATGTTGATTAATAGCTTTTTATTTCGCCGCCACCGAATACTACGGCTCCTTTAATAACGAGTTGCCTGGTCGTATCTATGGTCCTGCCGGGAACTAATTTCCTTTGATCACTGAATCCTCCAAGGACAGGGGTTACCTCGAGTGAAATATTCCAGTCATCGGGAACAATAAGTGTAGCTCCTCCGAATACGCATGCAATCTCGATTTCGTTTCTTCCGGGCGCCAATTTTGCCTTTGTGAGGTCGAGTTCCATTCCTCCAAAAACAGCAGATATTCTCCCACCCCTGAAGTTTTCTGAGACTATCTGACGTTCTCCGCCGCTGAATACGTTAACATAATCAATATAATCGTCTCCAATGACCCCGGTTGATGTAACAGAATTCCATCCGCGTCGTTTTGAGAATATGAAAATAACCCCGATAATAATAAAAATCGAAGGCCAGAACATATTATACTCGTGGAAGGTTTCACGGAATATCATGGGAATCAGAAAAAAACCACCCACGGCCATTACAATTACCCCGGATGTCTTTTCTGCAGCTCCAAGAGTCATTACAAGTCCGATACAAACAAGCAACATAGGCCAGCTGAAGACAACATGATCAATAAATTCAGGAAAGACACCTGTGTTTCTCATTACGAGGAATAGCCCTGCCAATACAAGAATCACACCTATAATCGGGCGGTTTTGATGAAGGTGATGATGTTCGCGTTTTAACTGACGACGTTCATCTCTGTAGTTTCCATTTGTTTCCATGATCGTAAATTTATTTATTTTTCAATTATCATTTTAAGTTTTTCTTTTAAAAAAGGATAACAAGATAAAAGTAAGGCCAAGTATAACTATTACTGCAGGCCAATAGAAATTTCTGAAGATTTCGGGTGAAACTAAGAAGATATGATCCTTTAAGAACCAGATTCCTCCGGCAATAAGCAATAACCCTCCTGTAAAATGAAGGTTTAAGAGCAGTAAAACGCCAATGAAAATCATTGCTGTTTCCCAGGTAAAATATCTGCTGACACTTCCCAGGTTCAGCAAGTCATTTGTTGCAACCAGGAGTGCCACTCCAAGGACAATAAAGAATAACCCTATGCTTATCCTGGGGTGATGTTCCCTGTCACTGAAGCGGGGATAGTCTCTGTAGTGCTGATAATCTCTGTGTCTCATGATTTTTAAAAATTTAACCTATGACAAATCTAATTCTTAAACAGGAAGCGACTAAGAGAAATTCGGCGAACAGCGTTTTTTTATCGGTATATGGTCTATTATGACAATAAATGTTACTTTTTTGTTGATAATTTTTTTAATTGAAGAAGGATTCATATTTTTGCAAACCAAAATTTAAAGAGATGTCCTCTTCATATACCATACAGTTGAGTGGATTAAAGGAAGGGCACCACACAATTGATTTTGAGATTGATAAAGCGTTTTTTGAACAGTTTGAGGAATCGGAAGTTAAGGAAGGCAGCCTTGTTGCTAATGTTGAGATCGATAAGAGATCTACTCATATGGATATGCTTTTAACGGTCTCCGGATGCGTTAAAATAAGCTGTGACAGGTGTCTTGAAATGTTTTCCCAACCCATTAACAGTGAAAACAGGGTACTTGTTAAATTCGGGAAAAGTTTCGAAGATACAGATCCGGACATACTTTCACTTCCGGCAGATGTATACGAATTGGATCTGCAACAGCAGATATTTGAATTCATTATGCTGGCACTACCGATAAAAAGGGTGCATCCTGTTGATAAACACGGAAAAAATACATGCGATCCGGTGATGATAAAGAAACTGGAAGAGTTTATTATAGAAGAGGAAAAAGAGAACGACCCGAGATGGGATGAATTGAAAAAACTAATGAACGATAATTAAAATTTATTTAAAATGGCACATCCTAAACACAAACATTCTAAGACCAGAAGAGATAAACGCAGAACACATTATAAAGCAACTGCACCCACAGTGGCAAGTTGTTCAAACTGCGGATCTTCAGTTCTATATCACAGGGTATGTCCTGAATGTGGCTTTTACAGAGGTAAGCTTGCTATTGAGAAAAAGGCAACAGTCTGAACTCGGCTAACTTAAAAAGTGTACTATGAGAATTGGCCTTGATGTCATGGGTGGTGATTTTGCACCTGAATCAATCATTGAGGGCGCTGTTGATTCCCTTCAGCATTTATCGGTTAACGAGAAGCTTGTCCTTATCGGGGATGAGCCTTCTATTTTAAGGAAGCTGAAAGAGATGCAGATCGATCCCTCTTTGTTTGATGTTGTTCACACATCCCAGGTAATAGAAATGGCGGATCATCCTGCCAAAGCATTCTCACAAAAAAAAGATTCCAGTATCGCGGTGGGATATGAGATGCTTAAAAATGAAGATCTGGATGGCTTTTGCAGTGCTGGAAACACTGGTGCAATGCTGGTTGGAGCAAGCTATACTGTTAATGTGATCCCGGGAGTCATAAGACCCGCGCTGGCCACAGTACTTCCTTGCATAGATAACCGCAATTTTGTTTTACTTGATGTTGGATTAAACCCTGACTGCAAATCAGATGTCCTTTTGCAGTATGGAATACTTGGCAGTATTTACGCAAAATGTGTTCTGGGGAAAGAAAATCCCACTGTCGGGTTACTCAACATCGGTGAAGAAGAAACGAAAGGGACTCCTACTGTAAAAGCTGCATTTGAATTGATGAAGGAACATCCCGAAATAAATTTCGCGGGGAATATTGAAGGAAATGCACTTTTCAGGGAAACCATGACTGATGTTATCGTTTGCGACGGCTTTGTGGGAAATGTTATTCTAAAGATGGGAGAAGCATTTCATCACTTATATAAAATCAGAAATCTTAAAGATGCATACTTTGATCGTCTTGACTGGGAAAACATTGGAGGAACACCGATTGTCGGTATCAATGCCAATGTTGTAATCGGACATGGAATTTCAAAGAGAAGAGCCATTATGAACATGGTCCTGCAAACCAGGGGTGTGGTACACGCTAACCTGGCACAAAAGATTAAAGAAGCAATATAATTATGGAAAAAATACGGGCAGCCATTACAGGAATCAATGCCTGGGTACCGGAATACAAGCTGACTAATCAGGAACTTTCGAAAATGGTTGATACTTCCGATGAGTGGATCATGCAACGGGTAGGAATTAAAGAGAGGCGAATATTAAAAGGTGAGGGCCTGGGAAGTTCAGATCTGGGAGAGCAGGCAGTACATGGTTTATTATTGAAAACAAATACCGGCCCAGAAGAAATTGATCTGTTGATTTGTGCCACTGCCACTCCCGATATGTTTTTCCCTGCAACAGCAAATATAATATCCGATAAATGTGGTATTAAAAATGCATTCAGCTTTGACCTTAACGCGGCATGTTCGGGATTTCTTTTTGCTTTGCAAACCGGGGCAGCTTATGTTGAAAGCGGCAGATATAAAAAGGTTATTATTGTCGGAGCTGATAAAATGTCATCAATTACCGATTACACCGACCGTACAACATGCCCGTTGTTTGGAGATGCTTCCGGCGCAGTCATGCTTGAACCTACAAATGAGGAATTCGGGATAATGGATTATATCTTTCATACGGACGGCTCAGGACGTAAATACCTGCATCTTAAAGCCGGTGGCTCTCTTAAACCTGCTTCACATGAAACAGTAGATGCAAAAGAGCATTTCATATACCAGGAAGGACAAAGCGTCTTTAAATTTGCTGTCTCAAAAATGGCTGATGTTGCAGTAGAGATTATGGAACGTAATAATCTTAAATCTGATGACATTGCCTGGCTGGTTCCTCATCAGGCAAATCTGCGCATTATCGATGCTACCGGCAGAAGAATGGGGCTTGCCCCTGAAAAGGTAATGATCAATATTGAAAACTACGGTAATACAACAAATGCCACTATTCCTTTATGTATATGGGAATATGAAAAAAAGCTCAAAAAGGGAGATATTCTTATACTTGCAGCATTCGGAGGAGGATTTACCTGGGGTTCTATCTACCTGAAATGGGCTTACGATCCTAAATAATCCCTTATCACTTTATTATTCTCTGCAATAGTTTTTATATTTGTGAGTTATTAAGTTTGTATCTCTTAACTTTTAAATATTATGGCAAAGTTCAATGAACCAGATAACACCGCGATAAACCTTATAAGTATCGGGACGGACATAACCGGTGATATTAAATCAAATGGTGACATCCGTATCGATGGATCTCTTACCGGAAATCTTAGCACAAAGGGTAAAGTTGTTATTGGTGCAACAGGTAAAGTTAAAGGTGAAATTATTTGCAAAAACTCAGAAGTAGCAGGAATTATTGAAGGCAAAATTACTGTCGGGCAATTACTTAACCTGAAAGCCTCTTCAAAAATTCATGGGGATATAGTTACTTCAAAACTTTCTATTGAACCCGGAGCTGTATTTTCTGGAAACTGTAAAATGAGTGATACTGAAGTCAATGCAGGAGCAGGAATCATCAAAGAAAAAGAACCCGAAAAATCTGCAAAATAAGGGGATCAGAGACTTTGCCAGGTATTCAGGTTTGGCATTCCAGATGATAGGAATTATTCTGGTTACCGTCTGGGGTGGCGTAAAACTTGATAAACTGACAGGTTGGAAAACCCCTGTTTTTACTATAGTCCTTTCGCTTCTGGGTGTATTTGCGGCAATATACACCGCAGTTAAAGATTTTATTAAGTGACCCGTATTCTTGAAACTATTTCATAAATACACATTATTGCTGCTTCTATTAAATGTGCTGTTGCTATTAACTGCATATTTACTCGTTTCTGTGGGAAAAGCAAATCTTTACTTTCCTGACACTGTAATTTTAGCTTCCTCTTTTTCAGTGGTTGCATTAATTACTCTTTTCATTTTTTTAAAGGTCAGACCAAAGAACCAGACAAACAGACTCTGTATAGTCTCGTTGCAGTAAGCCTTAAGTTCCTTCTTGAGATTGTATTTGCTCTCCTCTGGTTTATTCTTGCTAAAAAAACTTCTTTGCAATCTGTTTTAATGTTTTTTGTTTTATATTTAGCACTCACTTTGTATACTATATGGGTTATAGTTAAAACCCTGAAAAACAAAGTTTTATAAAACCGGGATTGATTTGAAAACGAGAAACTTAATTGGTTTTTTCTACTTCCTTCTCCTTGCTGGAACAACTATTTCAGCCTTTGGGCAGGATGTTAAGGAAAAAACAGAGGCTGAAGGGAAATTTGATGCAAGCACTTATATTCTTGAACACATAGCCGATTCCCACGAATGGCATATTCTGACTAAGCAAAATGGGGAGAA
>Ga0182027_10002217_pt1 | contig 31709 bp, 29 predicted proteins | sample 712E1DmetaG_FD_121300 | JGI IMG/M metagenome (GOLD analysis project Ga0182027, IMG submission 121300) | Permafrost microbial communities from Stordalen Mire, Sweden - 712E1D metaG (Illumina Assembly) | ecosystem: Environmental > Terrestrial > Soil > Wetlands > Permafrost | place: Sweden...
CGTCGGGATTCCGCGGATGTAGGGACGCGTGCCGTCGAGAGGGTCCACGATCCATTTCCTGCCGCTTGTTCCTTTGTCAAACCCCGTTTCTTCCCCTAAAAAGCCGTCGGCGGGGAAATGCTTTCGCACCATGTCACGTATTACCTCTTCGCAATGCTTATCGACTTCGGTCACCGGGGAAGCGTCGCTCTTATTTTCGATATGTAAAAGCCTGTTTCGGTGAAGCAACTGAATTTCGCCCGCTTTACGGGCGGCTTCCTGAGCAATCCGTGATTCCTGAGCATACGCCATGACTACGAAATATCCTTTGAATTATTAATGACTTTATGGGTCGGCGGCAACCCGACATTAAAAATAAACATTTAATAAGGCACAAAACCATAAATGATTGAATATTTGTTCAAGTCGCATGAAATAGATAATAGTATATTGATATTAAGACAAATGGAGCGTAATGCTCCGACCTTTGTAGTGCGCGGTTTTTTGTATGATTACCAATAACCCTATGGATGCGTATTCTCTTTTTTCCGATTTTGAACCGGTCGGCTGGGACCCCGACGATGGCGCGGTGCCGGGGAAAAATATTTTCTCGTTGCGCCGGGACCATGGGATCAACGGGACGTTCCGTTTGCACAACCCGAATGACGAGATCAACGACAACCGCAGCAAACTTGACAAAGTCATCCTTGAATACCGTATCCACCAGAGCGTGTATCCGCTCTTTACCGTACGGGACCTGCTGCACGCGCAGTATCCCTTCGAACCCAGGACCGAGGGGAACATTGTAGGCGAATGCGCGGAGCGGATAGCGCGGCGCGTCACCAAATACTGGCTCAAGCATTACAGCCCGCACGGAAAAACCGGCGGCATTTTCGACAAGCGGTTCAACCCGCGCGACCGTGATGATTTTATCATCGCGAACTCCGAGGATTTTATCCTTAAAATCAGGAAATATCCGAATTGCGTCATTCTCAAGAAAACGGGCAAGGGCAAATTCGGGTATGAAAACATAAAGGAACTCGACGGGCTTTTTGATTACCGCTACTTTTTGCAGCGCCACATATTGGTACTGGAAAGCAAAGCGGACAAGGCCACGATCAGCATCGATGGATTGACAAGGGACCTCTTCCATCCGCTCCGGAAACTGTTTCCCAAGGCCCAGTTTTCGTATATATTATTTACGGACAAGAATTCGATCTACCAGAAGAAATACTTTTCCAAAAGGCGCCAGATCAAGCATTTTCCCCTGAAGCTTTACGAGCACCTTAAAAAGGACGGGGTCAGCACGCTTTTTTTCAGCTTTAACGAGTCGCGCGAGGACTTCGAGCGGATGAAGGACCATCTCATCACGCAATACCGCGCCGTGCACAAGATGGGGGTCACGATCAAAGGGAAAACAATGATCACCGCGAAGGAAATTATGGTTTTCGACGGCGGGGAAACGCCGCACCTCAAGCTCATCAAAGACACATCGAGCCAGTTTTGGAAAGAAGTAAAATTGACCCATAAGAACACGAGGAAATGACCCTCAGACCGGTTAAAACTTTTTCTTAAAAACGCCGCACCACCATTCTTCCTCAAAGCTTTCTTCGCAGAGCGAGAAACTTTTTTCAAAGGCATGGGCGATGACGGCATTTTTTTCTTCGATAAGCAGGCCGGACCAGATGAGGTATCCGGTATTTTTAAGGAGTGAAAAAACGTTTTCCAGGAGCGGCTCGGATTCCGAGCGAATCATATTCATGACAATAAAATCGAAGAAAGGAGCGCTGCGCAGCATTTCGATGCTGCCGATCGCGAAGGCGTTTGAGCATACACCGGGGTTATCGCGACGGTTTTCAGCAAGATTTTCCGCGCAAACCGGATCGATATCAAGCCCGACGGTTTTTCCGGCGCCGTGCAGTCCGGCGATAAAACACAGGACACCGGTGCCGGTCCCGATGTCAAGGAATGAAAAACCTTCACGCGGTATTTGGGACATTTTTTTCACCGCCGATGCGGCAAGCTTCGTCGTTGCGTGATGCCCTGTTCCAAAAGCCATTTTGGGCTCGATTTTGATCCAGTGTTCGTGAGGGGCGCGCTTCGGCGGGAGCCATTTTGGAGAAACCCAGATTCCCGGCGCAATGAGCGCGGGCTTCATGGATGCTTTCCACTGCGCGTTCCAGTCCTGGTCCGGCACTTCGGAAACCGCGATTTGTAAATCCGGGTCGACACCGAGAAGTCCGGCCTTGGCCGCATCACGCGAGGCGAAGTCTTTGAAAAAACATTGCATTCCAGCGCCCTGCGCGGTCTCAGATTCTTGACATCCGGTCATCCCGATGGAAAACCATTGCGCCAGGGCGATTTCTTTTAATTCGGGAGTAAGGATGCAGGAAAGACAATAGGATTTTGTCATTTTTATACCGTAGGGGCACGTTGCAACGTGCCCTTACAAAACCCGAAGGGGCCTTCGCCCCTTCTGCGGTAGGCGCCCATACCAATCATTTATTTTCCACGACATTTTTCGATCTGCGGATCGCGCAGAATTCCCCGCAAATACTGCATAATTTACTGTCGCCCTGGGGAGGTAAAGATTGGCGGTAGGCCCTCGCCTTTTCCGGGTCCACGCACAGGGAAATCATTGCGTCCCAGTCGAGGTCCATTTTGGCCTTTGAAAGGGCATTGTCCCATTCCATTGCGCCGGGGATCCCGCGGGCGATGTCGGCCGCGTGGGCCGCGATGCGCGAAGCAATGACGCCTTCCTTCACGTCGTCGATCGACGGCAGCCGAAGGTGCTCGGCCGGTGTGACATAGCACAGGAAATCGGCCCCGGCCATGCCGGCCAGCGCTCCCCCGATTGCAGCGGTGATGTGGTCGTAGCCAGGGGAAATATCGGTCACCAGCGGGCCAAGAACGTAAAACGGCGCGTTTTCACAGAGCGTCTTCTCGATCTGCATGTTCGCGGCAATATGGTGCAAGGGCATATGGCCGGGCCCTTCCACGAAAACGCCGACATTTTTATCGCGCGCGCGCTTGACAAGTTCGCCCAGAATCACGAGTTCTTCTATTTGCACCCGGTCCGAAGCGTCTTTGAGCGTTCCCGGGCGAAAGGCGTCGCCGAGGCTTACCGCGACATCGTATCGGGCAAGTATTTCGAGCAGCCGGTCGTAGTGCGCATAGAGAGGGTTTTCCCTTTTGTTATGGTGTATCCATTCCATTATTATCGTTCCGCCCCGGCTCACCGCGCCGCCGAGCCGCCGTGATTCCATGAACCTGGCAACGGATTGCAGGGTGACGCCGCAATGCAACGTAAGGAAATCGACCCCCTGTCTGCAATGGTCTTCGATGACGTCGAACATTTCATCGTCGGTGATTTCGAGGACCGATTTTTTTTCGTTTTTAGCGTTGAGTGCCATTTCGTAAAGGGGAACCGTTCCTACGGCAACGGGGCTCCGTTCGATAATGGCCGTACGGATGGACCGTACATCGCCCGAAGTCGAAAGGTCCATGATCGCGTCGGCCCCATATTTGACCGAAACACGCAATTTAGCTATTTCTTCATCGAGACTTGCCAGAGAGGATGATGTGCCGATATTCGCGTTTATTTTAATCCGGGTGTTACGCCCTATTACCAGGGGTTCGATAGTCCTTTGGGTGTTTTTTACGATCACTATCGAACCGTCGGCAACGGCCTGCCTGACAAAAGCGCCAGAAAGGCCTTCCCGTTGCGCGGCATTTTCCATTTCAACCGTGATGATGCCTTTTTTTGCCTGTTCAATTCGTGTCATGTTTGAAAAAATAGATCAGGCCTGTTAAAAGGGCCGACACTATTTTTTAAATTTTTATGGATATAGACAATGGCGGATGATAGAATTGTATAAAAGTTGCAAGCGGAAGGCGCGAAAAGTTTGTTAAAATTATCCAACATGATCTATATTTAGATGTTTTTAGTCCCTTTAACCTTTCTGACAATAATTTATTTTTGGTTGGAAAGGCAAAGGAACTTATCTGTTCGCCGGCAGGTAACGATCCAACATTCCATACGGAGGCTTAGCAATGGCAAAAGGGTTAACAAAAAAGGAATTGCGTCATTTCAAGGAAAGGCTGCTTGCCGAAAAGAAAAAGGTCTACGAAGAAATGGGCGAGATCCAGCATGATAATTTAAAGCAGTCCATTGCGGATGAAACAGGGGAGAATTCCCGTTACAGCTTTCATCTGGGCGATACCGCGTCTTTGGCCTACGGGAGGGAATTCACCATGGGGCTTGCGGAGCGCCAGCAGAAATATCTTGAACAGATCGATGAAGCCCTTCAGAGAATAGAGGATGGAAAGTACGGGATCTGCCTTGTCACCGGGGAGCCCATTCCCATTGAACGGCTCGAGGAAGTGCCTGTCGCGAAATATTCCGTAAAGGGGAAAGAAATCATGGAAAAACGGAAACAGAAAGGACAGGCCTGACGGCTGCGGTCCGGACGATACCAATTAAAAGTTTACAGCGCTGCAATGTATATCTCTTCCGATACCTCGCGAAGGGGATAATTTTTTGCGGCGTTTTTCTTTTTCTCTTTGGCGCAGGGGCGCGGGCGCGGACCGGCCCCGTTTCTTTTTCCGTCCCGCCATATACCTGCGGCATCGACACCTCGTCCGGCCTTCCTTCTTCAATAATCAGGAATTGTTTAAAAAACCCCGACGATAAAAAACTATCGGGCCTTAAAAACATGTTTGATTCTTTAGGGTTTTTCAAGGCGATCTTCGACACCCAGTCACGTACGATTTTAATCCATCCCGGTCCCCGAAGCCTCATCGACTCTCTCCGCATTCAAAGCATAAAGCCGTGCGCCATCGATTCCATCGAACGGGGATTGTTTCCGCGCTTGTACGATGCGGGCGAGGTACAGACGCTTGCCCGGAAGGTCCTGTATTTCTTCGGAAGCAGGGGCTGTCCGTTTGCGCGGCTGTCAATTACACTTACCGATACGGAATATGCCGATAACGTTTATGCAAATAGAATCCGGAAAACATTTTTTATCACGTTCAACGTGCGGGAAAACGGAACGTACGCTTTTGCAAAGCCGATACTTACCGGAAAATTCAAAACGAACGCCCGATTGATCGGCCACGATATTACGGTCAAGGAAGATAGCCTGTTCGATTTAAGAAAAGTGGAAGAATCCCGGCAACGCCTGCTTCTCCGTTCTTACATTTCTTCGGTAGACCCCGGCGAACTTAAAATTCTGAAAGACACGATTTCGCGCAAGGACACTTCGGACCACGCGAAATCCTTTTCCGGGAAAGTGGTAATGCCGTTCGTCATTTCCGACAATTTTGGATTGGGACTGGACGGCGCCATCGCGTTTCAGGCGGGCCAGACGAGCGCAAACACGCTGACCGGACTTTTTTCCATTTCCCTCAATAATATATTCCATCGCGGCGAGGTGGGCCTGTTTTCCTATAAAGGCGAACAAGGGTATCAGCTCCTGGAAGCCTCCTTGTCCGTGCCGTATCTTTTCGGTGTGTCGCTTTTCGGTTCTTCGGGTTTTGGACTGGAAGTGCAGGAAAACAGCTATGGCTATTTACATGGGGAATTGAAATTGCTCACCGAACTGTGGCCTTTCTGGCAAGGAGGAATCGTTCTTCAGGGGCACGAAATCACGCGGTATGTCGATTCGATGGACATTGCCAGCAACTATGAAGGGGTCGATTTCGTCCTGGAACGTGAAGGAAAAACATACAGGGCTGGACAATATGGCAGCGACCTTGAGTTCAAGGTCGGAAGCGGTTTGCAGCAAACGCAGGGACAGCAGATGAACCGCTGGCATATCGACCTGAACACCGGAGCGCAGGCGCCTCTCAACGTGCGGTATGCCGTGGCGGGACGAGTGGTTGGCGGGACCTATGTTACCGACGCGCGGGACACCATGCAAACGGCGGAACTGTATCGGACGGGGGGGTACAAATCCGTGCGTGGATATACGGACAACGAATTTGCTTTCAAGACGGTATTGTACGAGCAGCTTGAATTTCTCTATTATTTCAGTTATAATGGTTCGACATATATTTTTATGGATGCCGGGGCCGGGTTCGGCCCGGAAAACCCGGTAAGTATTTCCGGGGCAACAAAGATGCTTGGTTACGGAGTGGGAATCCGTATTCCCGTGAAAATCGGTGAAGGATCATTTGAATGGGCAAGGAACTATAAGGACATGCAGAGTTGGGGAAGAATTAATATGTCCGTGCAGAATTCCATTTCAGCGGGAATGATGAAGTAAAAATGGGTAATAGGTTATGGGTTAAAGGTTATGGGCAAAAAATGAAACGACGGGCTTTTAATAAAATACTCTTGCGCGTCTGTCTTGTGTTTTGTACCGCGCTCTGGGCAAAGGACGCTTTTTCGCAAAGCACGATAGCTTCCGTGCAAAACAAAGTGTCTTTGCTTCTGGCCCACGACAACCTTCGGGAGGCCGACAGTCTGTTTACGGCATTTGATTTGTCCCGGGCCATGGGAAACGGCGATCTTATACGGTGGATGAGGATCAAAGGGACCCTTGGCCAGTATGGGCAAGCCGCCCGGCTTGCGTGTATGGCGCTGGACAAGGACCCGAAGTATGGTCCCATGGCGCAGTATCAATTCGGGGAAGTGATTAAAGAGGCAAAGATCGATACTATTCGCGCGGTATTGAACGCGTATTGTCTCTGTGCGGTTGGAGGGGGCTGTCGCGATACTCTGGGGTTTAAACAGTGGATTTCGGGAACATACGACAGGTTCGGATTATACGACGAAGAAGTCGACGCCCTCGTTTCCCTCGATTCGAAAAATTACCCTTCGGCGCGTGAGCTTCTTGAAACCGCCCGGCAGCGGTTTTCGCAAAGGCTTTTTTCCTACGTGGTTCGGCCCGCGAAGCAGGCCTTTGCCCGAAGCGCCACGGCATCCCAGAAGGCATTGTGCGCCCTGCTCCTGTACCAGTCATACGCACAGACGGAAAAAAACGATTCCGCGGCGATGTGGCTGGCCAGGGTCCCCTTGGCGCAGGAACCTTACAAAGCGGAAGCGGCGGCGTTTTTTCAGCGGTCGCGGTATTTAGCCAAAGCCGACAGTTTGATTAAAACGCTTTCCCCGTCTTTAATGCGGGACACGCTTACGATCAGGCAGATGCTTTTCATCGGGGACGTTCAAGGCGCGGCCGATGCGGCCGAGCGGACGTTCCGGGCCCGGGGGGGTGACAAAGGCGACGGAAATGAAGCTTTGCTGTGGAGAATACGGACCCTTATTTTCAGCGGCGCTGTCGGGGCCGCTTTGCCCCTGCTGGATTCAATTAATTTTACTCCGTCCATGAACGGGGCCGAAGAGGTCCTTTCGGACAAATACGCAATTTTCATGGTACAGGCCGCGCCTGCGGCATGGAAAGATTTCGGGTCCCTGCGGTATGCGTCATGGGCCCAAAGGCCCGACATCGCTTTGAGGGCGCTGGGTTCGCCGGAACTTGAGAATTGTCCTGCAAACGTCAAGGAGCTCTTGATTATCGATGGGGCAAAAACCTTGGCGGCGGGTAAATTATATTTCGAGGCCCGCACGGTCCTTGAACGTGTCGGGCTTGCAGCGGCCACGGCCGAGCGCCGCTATTATTATGCCGAGGCCTTGCTGAACACCGGGGCGCCGGAAGAGGCACGGCATGTTCTGGAAGAACTTCTGATGAAATATCCGGGAGACGTGTTTTCAGAAAAAGCGAGGATTGTCCTTTTACGGTTGCAGAACAAAATTTAGGGGAACCACAAGGAGGTTTTATGGCCATTCGCTGGATGAAAAACGTGATGATCGATAACGCAAAAAGCACCATTGAAATTCAGCTGGGCGACAGAAAGCTAGGTGACAAATGCTACACGCGAATCAATAATGAAATTGAACGATGGTTCGACAACTTTTCGGACACGCGCGAAGACATCATCGCCCAGGGGCTTGATATCCTCAAACAAAGGCTGGAAGGCAAAACCGTGACGGCCCCGGGCGGAACGGCCTATGACTGGCAATGAAAATTCCGTCGGCCCGCGCCGTTTTGTCATAATCCACGGGCATTTTTACCAGCCGCCCCGTGAAAACCCATGGCTTGACATTATAGAACGCCAGCCGTCGGCCGCGCCGTATCATGATTGGAATGAGCGCGTTTACGACCAGTGCTACCGGCCCAACGGTTTTTCCCGCCTGCTTGATCCGAAGGGAATGATCACCGACATCCACAATAATTATCTCAATCTCAGCTTTAACTTCGGTCCCACGCTGTTTGACTGGCTCGAAACCGAACACCCGAAAATAGCCAATCGCATTATAGAAGCCGACCAGGAAAGCTACGGCAGACTTGACGGCCATGGCAATGCAATCGGTCAGGTGTACAACCATATCATCATGCCGCTGGCCTCACGGCGCGACCAGCTTACCCAGATACGCTGGGCAAAGACCCATTATCGCAAACGCTTTGAACGGGACCCCGAAGGGCTGTGGCTTGCCGAAACGGCAATAAACATGGAAACCGTACGCTGCCTGGTTGAAGAGGGGATCAAGTTCGTTGTCCTTTCACCGTTACAAGCGGAAGCGTTCAAGCCGATGACCGGCCAGCAGGACTGGCAATATACTTCACACAAGGCAATTGATACGCGGCGTCCCTACCGCTTGTTTCCGCAGGCTCCCGACGGAAGCCCGCTGGATGGTTTCATTGACGTCTTTTTCTTTGACGAACCGCTCTCGCGCGAGATCAGTTTCGGCGATCTTTTGAGCGATGCCCGCCTATTGGGGTCGAAGATACGCTCGCGTTTCGATCCGCATGTCCATGAGGACGCCGTGGTGGTCATAGCAACCGATGGCGAAACCTTCGGCCACCACAAACCTTTAAGCGACATGTGCCTTTCCTATTTTTTCAAGAAAGTGGCCGGGGAAATGGGTATTATTCCGGCAAACTTCGGATATTATCTTGAAACGCACCCGCCCGTCTTCGAGGTGAGGCTCAGGAACGCTTTCGGCGAGGGCACGGCCTGGAGCTGTTCGCATGGAGTAGGGAGGTGGGTGCGGGATTGCGGCTGCAAGACCGGCGGTTCGGTGACCTGGAACCAGGCATGGAGAGGTCCCTTGCGTTCGGCGCTCCAGGCGCTCCAGAAACACATAGATGAAGCATTTGAAGAAAGTCTTTCGCCCCTGTTTATCGATCCGTGGAAGGTGCGCGACGCATATGTAGTGATCGCCGGCGCGCGTTCATTTGAAGAAAAAAATGCGATCATATCGAGGCTCGGCGCGCGGGGCGCGCTTTCCAAAGAACAGACGCTTCTTATATGTCGGCTCCTTGAAGCGCAGAAGTATATGCTCTTTGCTTTTACATCATGCGGTTGGTTTTTTTCAGATGTGGGCGGCATTGAAACAATCCAGAATATTTTGTATGCGGCGCGGGCAATGCAATTGGGATTAGGGAAGGACGGTTTCGAACGGATGCAGGATGAATTTTTGCAAATGCTGGACGGGGCAAAGAGTAATACCGCCCCAATTACGGGTAAGACCCTCTTTATGAAGCATGCCGCGCCCAATCTGCGGCACTTGGAAATCATCGCATTCACCGCTGTCGCGGAGAAGATGATCCTACACAATGAAAAGCCGCGGTCGCTCACCTTCACTTTTTATAGCTACACGGTGACGCTCTCTCTCCTTGAGTCCTTTAACGGTGACCATGATTCCCCCTATGATGTTTACACGGTGAGGCTGCAGCGGAAGGATTATGCGGAACACGCAACATTCTATGCATTGCTCCACCAAAACAAAGAGGCCGACATCAGCGGATGGATAATGCCCGTCGATTGCGTCCGCACCGCGTCGTTTAAAATCAAGGACCCCATGGAATGGATGCAGCATAAAAACGCTCTGCGCATGGATCTGGCTTCAATTTTTGAAGAGTCGAAAGCCTTTGTGGCGAAACATTTTCTTGAGCAGCTCGCGAAAGACACCCACCATAATTACCTTGAGTGGATGGACCGCAACGAAAAGATCATCGCTTCCATGTGCGGCCTCAACTATCCGATACCGGAGTATGTCGTCGCGCCCGTGGCCTATGTGATCAGCGGAGAATGGAACAAGGCGGTCAACGGACTGGAAGTATACGGGGAAGAGGACGCCGTGTTTACCACGTTGCTTCTGCTGTGGAGGAAGGCGCGCAAGTACAACATCACTATTGACTTGTCGGAAAGCAGGAGGCTGTTGGAAATGCTCCTTGGGGCCGAGCTCACGATCTTTTCAGCCACGCTGTCAATTGCCTCCTGCGAGCGGATGAAGTATTTATTGAATGTGGTTGACAAATTCAATATTCCGATCGCCAAGAACAAGATCGAAGACGGGTTCCATTCCGTGCTGATCGGCGCAATCCGCGCGCTCTATGAAGAGCACACAAAGGCTACGCGCTCCGACCCGCAGCGCCGGGAGAATATTGTGCGCCTGCTTAGCTTCGCGCGGCGCATGAATTTCAACACCGACGAATTTCCCATGAATTAGACGGTTGGATACGGCATTAGGCCAAATGTCCCCCGGGCGTTTTGAATGTTCTAAAAAAATTGTTGATAAAACCCGATGCCGGAGATATTTTTAGGATTGGAATGTCGGTCATAAAGGTCCGAAGATCACGCGATACCAATTTTCATCAAAGGCGGCCTTATGTTTGAAGAGAATGTGCTGTTCTGGATAATGCAGATTTTCATAATTCTGCTGGGGATTTCAATAGGGCATTCCATCCTGTTGCTTAAGATCCGCAAGGAAGAAAACAAACGACGCCACCTGGAACTTGCCTTGTTGGAAAAACGCTCCGCGGTGCTTAAGGAAGGAAAACAAATCGCCCACGATTTGGAAGAGGTCCTCTATCAGGCAAAAGTCCAGCAGGAAATCGACGACATTATTAAAAAAGACAAGTTCCGTTAACCCGCAAGGTTCTTGCCGTTCGGGCTGAGTATCCGCCGTTCGATATTTTCCACGGTCCCATCGGAAAAAATATTTTCACCGTTAATTACATGGTTAAATATCGGGCCTTTTGCCCCGTAATACGGCTGGAGGCGTTTTTAAAAATGGTTTTATATGAAATTAGAATATTTTAAAAAAAAGTATTGACAAGGACAATAAAATCCATTATAATTCTTCGTGCAATTGGGTACGTATGGTCGCACCATCATTCGAAGGGAGGTGAAGGCCCATGGCTTTAGATGAACAGTTCGATGCGGACGAGATATTAAGGGATGTTGATGCGTATGATGATGGTGATGCAAACGCGGACGATATGAGAGAATTAAATTTTGGCTCTCTTCATGATGAGAAAGCCAATTTCAGCGATATGGCGAGTGATCTTGATAACACAGATGATCTGTGGGAATAAGTGAAGCGTCATTTGTCTTAGAATGTTGTTTTTGCGAGCATGTGAGGCGGGCCCCGGGGAGTTCGCCTTTTTTTTGTTATCATAAATTTTCCCCTTTCGGATAACCACATAATGCCTGAAGAATCCCCGGTCTATTTCATTTCCGACGCCCATTTAGGCAGGCATATTGCGGGGTTTGACGACCGCGAGAAACATTTGCTGACTTTCCTTGATTCAATTGCTTTAGCCGCAAGCAAATTATTCATCGTTGGTGATTTGTTTGATTTCTGGATAGAATACCGCTTTGCGATCAGGCCCGACTATTTCAAGGTTTTGTATTTTCTCAGGAAACTGGCTTGCAATGGCGTGGAAATACATTATCTTGCCGGCAACCATGATTTTGCCTTGGGGCCGTTTCTTGAAGAGACCATTGGCCTGCATACGCATCTGGACCATTTTGAGACCGTGCTTCAGGGCAAAAAGGTGCATCTGTTTCACGGGGACGGCCTCATTAAGGCCGATATCGGATACAGGGTGCTTCGGAAGGTGCTGCGCTGTTCCCTGAACCAGAGACTGTATAAGGTCATCCATCCGGACATCGGCGTCCCGCTGGGATCGTTTTTCTCCGGGTCAAGCCGGAAATTGACTTCGCGCTGGATAAATGAACGGATTTTGGAGGAATACCGCGACCGTGCGAGGGAATATTTATTAAAAGGTAATGACATCGTCATTTTCGCGCATACGCATATTCCGGAAATCCGGGAATGGGAGGGAAAAATATTTTGCAATCCGGGAGAATGGATCGAAAAGCGCACGTTTGCCAAGCTTGAAAACGGCGAAATGAGCCTTTGGAGCTACTGTCCCGGCCGGCAGCCTCAGCAAATCTTGGATGATTCTAAAACCCGCCATTGGGGTGTTCCCTGAGCGGAGTCGAAGGGAACTCTTTTTCGCGCATGCTCACTCCTGCCTGCGCTATCGCTTCGGTAGGCAGGCGGCTTCGCTCAGTGAGCGAGTCTAAACAGCGGGGCCAACAATCCGTAAGTGTCGCCAAGACCTTGCGAGATAATGCGCGTATCGTTCATCACGGGCATAAAATTATTGTCACCGTTCCATCGGGGAATAATATGGACATGAAGATGCTCCTCTATTCCCGCCCCGGCGGGACGTCCTATATTCATTCCAACATTGAACCCGTCGGGCCGATAGGCTTTGACAAGGACTTTTTTCCCCAGCACGATAAATTTCCACAGTTCCGCTGATATGGTTTCGTCCAAAGCATCAATTTCTGACGTATGAAGATAAGGCACTATGAGCAAATGCCCATTTGTGTAGGGATACGCGTTAAGGATAATAAAGCATTTTTCTCCCCGATGCACGATCAAATTGCTTGTATCGTCGGTTTCAAGGGGTTTGGCGCAAAAAATGCACCCTTTATCTTTTTTATCGATTCCGTTGATATATTTCATGCGCCAGGGCGCCCAGAGCCGTTTCATGGTAGAATGGAGGTCCTTTTGAATAATTTAACCTGCTGCCCGAAACAGGCGGCAGGTAAGTTACTCTAAGCTTCCGATCGACAAAAAATTGACGGTCAAAAGCTAAGAGTCACTAAAATGCCAGCGCGGCCCCGATATTGATCAAAAACCCGTCGCCGCCTATGTCGACGTACTTATCGAGTTTGTCAAAGAGGATAATGTATTTCCCGTCGACATAAATCCCCACCGGGATCATGGGGATTTTTATCATGGCGCCCAGGGCGAGATGGCATCCGTAGTGAGGCGTCATCATCTTGCTAATAATTTCATCCAATACCTTTTTCATAATTGTCGGATCGCTAAAGGTAGTATTTAACTGAGTGTAATTCATTTGCGTATTGAGCGTGGAGCCCAGTGCGTCTTGAATTAGATTTGCGCTCAACATCGGCGTGGCAAAATCAACGCTTAAGCCTGCTCCGCCATAAAATTTCACCATTTTTATTACGGGAGGAATTTGAAGAAGGTATTTTCTGATTGTCAAATCCAAATGGAGTTTTGCATACGGGGTCTTGTCCAATCCCCAAAAAGAATTATTCGATTCTAAGGTCTTAAAATTGATCGGCATGGTATCATAGTCTACACGGGCCCAGCCATTTAAGGGGTCTCCCGTTGTTTGCGTTGTATTGAAATTGACGGATTTCGGGTATATTACCGCGCCATCATATTGCCATACGCCGAAATTCGTTGACATCTCAATAGCGTCAATGACCGGAATGCAGTCGATATAAAATTTGCCGCCGAAGTTGATTCCCGGATTTTTCAAATCAACGCGTTTGATAAATACCGGAATGTCTTTTCCCGTCAGTATGCTGGATACGTTGTATCCGGAAGCGACGGGTATTTCCGACTGGGTGAAATTGTCCAATCCGAATTTCAAGTTGTCAAAGGTGGTCTGTTCCATCGGCATATCGGACATTTTAAGGGTCATGTCAAACCCGTAATGAATTCCTATTCCGGCGATTGCGAAGGCGGGCGGCGCCTGCACGAGGCAAGCGACCACCGCAAGCAAACAAACGAGTTTAATGCGTGACATGTGACCTCCCTGAAGAGTAAAGTGGACCAACTAAAGTACAATATATAATCAAAAGCATATCAATGGTACAACATCCGTTGCAAGAAAAATCGTAACCAGAATCAATCAATTCCGTCGTACTCCACATTGTCCAGGACCAGGCCGCAGGCGGGCGCCGTTTCTCCCGCCAAGGAACGGTCACCCGCGGCGATGATTTCATCCATCGGGCGGAGAATCTTTCCGCGGCCCATGTCGATCAGCGTCCCGACGATGGTCCGGACCATTTTGTACAGGAACCTGTCGGCCTCGATCTCAAACACATGGCCTTCCGGCGTGTCGGAAAGTTCAGAGCGAACAATGGTGCACGTCATGGTTTTTGCGCTGCTTCCCGAGGCGCAGAACGCGCCGAAATCGTGCTCGCCCAAAAGCGATGGGGCCGCGCCGCGTACCTTGTCCCAATCGACCCGGTGGAAAAGCATCCAAACCCTCTTGTAAAGAAGCGGGCTTTTCCGGCCGGCCATGTAATACCGGTATCGGCGCCGTTTGGCGCTGTACCGCGCGTGAAAATCGGGGTGCACCGGTTGCAGGCGATAGATGGCGATGTCGCGGGGAAGGACGGCATTTACCGAAAGTTCGCATTTGTCTATGTCAAGCGGGCCCGTGACGTCAACGTGAGCGCCTTGCGCCCGGGCATGCACGCCCGCGTCGGTGCGACCGGCCCCGACAACCGTGCAGGGTTGCCGGGTGACGGTGGCAAACGCCTTGTTAAGGGCCTCCTGGACGCTCGGGGCGTTGGTCTGGCATTGCCATCCGCCAAACTGAGTTCCATCGTATTCGACGCGGAAGAAATAGCGCATAAAACAAACCTGCCTAAAGTTCCCCGACTTTGAAAATCTTGTAGCACAGCAATTGAAACCCTATTTTCGAATCGTCAATGCGACCGGTTTTTATGCCGATATCGTATTCTCCAAGCCATTTGAATATTTTTTTGTAATCCTGTTCCATGAATAAAAAAGCCTGCTGAACGATGCCGGATTTTATAATAACGGGATAGACTTTGGAGCTTTGCTTTTCGGAAAGAAGGCCCGAAGCCATGCCTATCTTAAGGCCCAGTTCGTTCTGGACCGCCTTGTCGTAGCGTTTGATCGCGCGCTGGAACCCGGTAAAGTCCAGGGGATTTGCCGCGGCGTAATTTTTGATCCTGAAAAGCGCCCAGAAATGCTTGAATATGGCCGAAATGTACAAGGGCAAATAGACGCTGCCCAGATAGAGCGAATCGATGATTTCCAGGACCCTTTGAAAGTCCTTACGGCCCAGGGCCTGGGCGCATTCGAACTGGGTCATGAGGCGTGTAGCGGCCGACACCGATTCAATGGCCGCGCGGTCGATCGGCTTTTCCGGTGGAAGGTGTATGTCGATTTTCTGCAGCTCGGAATAGAGGACGGAACTATCGCCGCCCACGAGATCGATAAGGTAGCTGGCGTCCGCTTTTGAAATGGTCCTGTTGACCATAAGGGGCGTTTGCGCCTCAAGCCAGTCTGCCATTTTATAGTCCGGAGGCATGATAAACTCGGCACAGGCGAATTTCGCGGGCTGTTCGGCGGCTTTCTTGACAAACGATTCAATAAAAAGGCCGAAGCCCCTTGAAACACGGCGCTCTCTGCCTTTTTCCGCGCGCGATGCATCGGTTTCGATGACAATATACACATCAGGAATGTCGTAGGGAAGAACGCCGGAGAGGCTTTCAAGGTCTTCGGGGGAAAGCGCGTGCGCGTCGCGAATGAGGAAAATGCGCACGGTTTGGAAAAGCGAGGGCGTTATGATGCGTTCCGTAAAGGAAGCGAACGGTTGGCCCTCGGGGTCGAAACGCTCGATGGCGGCCTGGTCAAACCGGCTTTGCACCGCGGCAATAATGTTGTCCCTCGCTTTTTCCCTGCTGATAGCGTCGTTGCCCGCGAGCAGGGTACATTGGACTGGTATTTTGGAAGGTCCGGCGCTCATGGCAATATCCGCTCGATTTCTTGTTGACGGTCCCTGGCGCCCTGGATGAAGCGCGAAAGCGCCGCGGCAAACCCGCTCGTATCGGTTTTTGCAACGCCGGTGATCAGTTCGGCCAATTCTTTGGAGGACCGCGCTAAAAACCCGACTCCCGCGCCAAGCAGCATTTCGCAGCTTTCCCGCTGCGTATGAAAATCGGGCCCGAAAAACACGGGGATGCCGAATTGGGCGGCGTCCCAGACGTTATGCCCGCCTACGGACACGAATGTCCCGCCCACGAATGCGGCGTCGGCCATCTTGTACATGGCCTCCAGCACGCCGAGTTTGTCGACCAGGCAGATTTCCCAGGAAACGGTCGAGGAGGGTTCCCTGATATGCAGCGTATCGGGGCCCAGTTCCTTTATAAGCGATGGGGATTCGCCGAGATACCGGGGAACGGCGACGCATTTGACCCGGCGTCCGCCTATGTTGATTTTGTCAAGCGCTTCCCTGAGGACGCGGCCTTCGCCCGCGTGAAGGCACCCCGCGGTGACCACGAAATCCCCTGCGGCAAGGCTCATCGCGGCCCTGAGCGCGTTCCTTTCCGAAAGCAAAGGACGTCGGACGTCGACGGCATTTTTAAGATTGCCGATGATATGCACGGCGGAGGCCCGGACGCCCAATTTTTCAAACCGCAGGGCATAGGCTCCGCTCTGGGCCAAAACGATATCGAGGGCGCTGAACATCGGCTTGGACAGGAAGCGCAACAGCCTGAATGATGAGAACGATTTTTGTTCCATGCGCGCGTTGACTATTCCCACGGGCACGTTTTCCCGTATGCACACACAGAGCATCGACGGCCATAATTCCGTTTCCATAAGCCAGAGCCGGCAGACCGAATACCGCCGGACCATTTTCTTCATTAATCCGACGGTGTCGAACGGCAAAAATCCCCGCGCGATCACCCGGTCGTCCGCAACGGTCTTGAGGTATTCCACGCCCGCGCTGGTCGTGGCGGTAAGCACGTAAACGTGTTCCGGATGTTTCCTTTTCAGGATGTCCAGGAATTTTACCAGCAGCTTTGATTCGCCGAGCGAAGCCGCGTGTATCCAGACGACGGGACGACCGGTACTATTCTTATTATTATATGTCAATTGAGGCGGCCCCAGCCGCTCCCGGATGTTCCATGCGGTTGATGCCTTTGTCAACAAAAGCGGAGGGACGATGGTGACTCTGCACAGTTCAAGGGCCGCGCTGTATAAAAAAACGAAACACAAAGAAATATGGTTCATCGCGGCAATCCTGTTTTCTTCATGAGTCCCGGTCAGATTATGGAGACCAGGTTCTTTCCGTTCTTTTTCGACAGGTACAGGGCCTTGTCGGCGTCGGAAAGCACCGCGTCCTTGCTTCGCGGCGATCCGCCGCTGTAAATTGAAAGGCCGAGACTGATGGTGTAGGGGACGCTGGTCCGGGAAAAGACAAAGGGCGCGGAATTGATTTTTTTGCATACGCGGTCGGCCATTATTTTCGCGCCTTCAAGCGACGTTTCAGGAAGTATCAGCGAGAATTCCTCCCCGCCCTGCCGGGCAAAGGTGTCGCCCTTGCGGACCATCGAAGAAAGGCGGCAGCACAGGTCCTTGATCACCGCGTCTCCGACCAGATGGCCGTGGCGGTCGTTGATCAGCTTGAAATCGTCGATGTCGATGATGATAAGCCCGAATTCGGACTTGTTTCTGTCGGCGCGCGCGATCTCTCGAGCGAGCGTTTCATGGAAAGACCGATGGTTTGCAATTCCGGTAAGACCGTCGGTGCGGGCCTGGAGTTTTGCCTGCAGGTCGATATAGCCGTGTTCTATTACGGAGGACACAAACGAGGTGAATACGTAGAGAAACTGGCTTTCTTCGGGCGTGGACGCGACCTTCGCGTCTCGGAATATCAAAAGCGAACCGATGTTTTGTCCCATGATCGATAATTGGACCCCCAATGGCTTTACCTGCGCGGGCATGTCGCAGGCGCCCCGTCTTCCCTTGTAGACCCGAAGCGGGATTTGCCCTTGTTCGAACATGGCTTTATCGAAAACGTTGAACGTATTGTCCCAGTTTGCCCAGAGAACGTCGCGGACCTTCGTTATGTCGATTTCCCCCACGCGGGGCATTGCCGCTATTTCCGCGTAGTTCAGGTAATTCATCGCCAGGACACAGAACGTCGAATTCATTTTTTCGTTTATTTCCTGCAGAATGACGCGGATAATTTCGGGCAGTTCGAGCGACAGCATGAGTTTGCGCGAAAAATGATACAGGGAGGTCATGTCGCCCAGATGTTCTTTGAGGTGAGGGGCAAATGAATCGGACTGCTGCATGAGCGAGACGCTTTTAAGGTGGAAAAGCCTTGTTGCTATCGCCTTTTCAACCTGCAGCAACAGGTCGGCGAGCGAAAGCGGCTTTGTAAGGTAGGCCGAAACGCCGAGCATGATCGCCCTGGACGCCGATTCCAGCGACGCATAGCCAGTAATGACCATGAGTTCGGTCAGGTCGTCTTTCTCTTTTGCAAACTTAAGCACCTCGATGCCCGACATGTCGTTAAGTTTCAGATCCGCTATGACCAGGTCGAAGCCGCTTTCCTCGATGAGTTCCATTGCCCGGCGGCCTGATTGACACATAGACACTTTGTAGCTGTCTTGCAGCGTGGCGCTGAGCAGCTCGCAAAAGACTTCCTCGTCATCGACGACAAGGACCGCGCAGTCCGACGGCCTTTTTATCAGGTAGTTATCCATGGAACGTGTCTTTAAAATAGTAATTAAATGCGATGATGCGTTTATTTTTCCTTTTAAAACACATTAAAAATATTGAAATTGACATTTCATTCAAGCAAACCTATTTTATCTTGGCTTTATAAAAAAAAATCATAGTCCCTATTTTTTTATACAGTTACATTCAGCATGATCGTAATTATAAACATGATAAAACGAATAATCGTCCGTTTGGGTGTGTTCGCGGCGTTGTGCGGCGTGGTATCGTGCGGTAATATGTTCAAGCCATCGACGAATCTGGGTCAGCAGATCGTCAATGATGTCGACCCGGACCTTACCGACCTTAACAGGAACATAAAGGCCCTTTCAGACAGTTTGAAGGACTCCTCGTTCAGCATGCGCGACGTGGGCGATACATTTCCGCCCGGCTATCAATGGAACCCGGCATTCCTGGCCGCCGGAAGTTTTACAGGTCTGGTAAGCGGCGGCAAGGAAACAATTATAAGTTACCTGGAGTTCAGGCCGGGGGTTTTTAGAACGACCTCGTCTATTTACACAAGCTTGCAAGCGGTAAGCATCGACAGCGTCGTTCTGCGCCTGAGGCGGTTAAGGGTCACGACGCGGTCTAACTTGACCCCGGGATCAATTGCGCATATCGATGTCGATACCTGTCCCGTATTGAGAGGGGATTCTTCATCGCTATTATTACGAAGAACGGATTCGATCCCGTTCCCAAACGTTCTTTTGCCCAATCCCATCGGCACGTTCTCCATAAATAACGACAGCTCGGTATACGATAGCACCATGGGCGGTGATACCGCCCTGTCAATCAAGCTTGACAGCGCTACGTACCTGACCCGTTTTAAAAACGCTGTCAAGGACAGCGGGTTCGATACGACGGCATTCGCGTTTTGCCTTGCCCCTCATGGAAACGGCGACGGGCTCGCCCGATTCATGAACATCAACGGGGACCAAACGGAGCCGAAGCTCGTGGTGTATTATCATACGAGCGCCGCCGATACCGCGATGAGGACCCAGACGCTGTACCGGGACCATGCCGCGTATACCGCGATCGAATCGGATTCCGCCCTTGCATGCGGATCTTCAATGTCGTCGTGGGAAACCGTTCGCCGGGCGGTTTTCAAAATAGATGTGTCGCCTTTGTCAACCTTCATGGACACCGCGGGGCCGGACAGTGAAAAATACTTCGTCATCCAGAAAGCGGACCTGAGCATCCATGTTTTAAAAAGCATTTCGGACATGCGTTTGGACTCCATTAATGTGAAATACAAATTGTTTGATACGCTTGCGACCAATACCTACAACTTTTCTGGGTCCATCGGTTCATTCTTCATACGGGACTCCATTGGGACCAATTCAAACGATACTACCTATGTATTATCGCTGGCAAGCATGCTCCAGCCGCTGGTTGTCAACCATAAAAGCAAGTATGTTTACTTATTTCTGATGGTCCCAAACCAGAACAGCCCTAGCGGTTATGGGCCGCCCTGCGTTCAAATTGACTGGAAACCTGATGCAAAAATAAAATTAAGCGCCATCGTCACAAACCCACGGTAAGGTATTACTTAAGAAATATGATGCATATTTTTATGAGGACGTTCTTTAGAGAAAAAATGATCAGCCGCAAGAGGTGTTGCGAAGCGCTTGTTGTGTGCTGTTTGCTGGCATATTCATCCAGCGAGGCGCAGTCTCTTTTGTCGCTGAGATATCCATTCGGTTTACCCGTCCAGCCCAATTCCGGCATGTCGCTTTCCATGGGTGGCGCGGGTGTCGGACTCGCGGCTGATTACAACATCATGCTTCTTAACCCGGCCAATCTCGGGTCCATAGAAAAAACCGTATTTTCCGCCCTTTACACATTTGATGTCGTGCGGATTTCGCAATCAAGCGACCATACAAATTTTTTTACCGGCGTTCCCCGCCAGGTTTCGTTCGGCATCCCTTTGGGGAAATATGGAACGCTGGGGGCGTCGTTCGAGGAACAAAGCGATGCCAATGCCAGGTTCCAACCCGCCGGCGAAACCATTATTTTCGGTTTGGCGGACACCGTGAATTTCCAGCCGGGACTGAAGTCATCGGGAGGGATCGTTTCCTGGCAGCTCGGATGGGGAAGGGAATTTGAGAAGCTGGGCAGGGTAAAATTAGGCGTTGCTTATGAGCGCGTCTATTTTTTGCATGCGCAAAGCGACGTTTTTACGATAAATTCCACGAATGCCTATGTAAATTCACGAGACAGCATCGACGTCCGTTTCAGCGGCAATGGCCTGCGTCTGGGCGTCATGGCGCCGCTCGGAAAGCTCAATGTGGGGCTATCGGGAGAATATTTCTTTACTGCAACCGCGCAAGGCGATAACGCCGTTTTTTCGATGAATGACTCAGGAATCGTTACGGGGACTTCCCGCAGCGCCCCGGTGCGAATAGCGCCGTCGGCGGCATTAGGCGCCGCATATTCATTTTCTTCCCAATGGTTGGCGGCCGCCGATCTATCGGGGGTTTTCTGGAATTACTATAAATCCGGAGGATTGCTCGACACGACGGACAGGAAAAACGCGGCGCTTTCTTTTTCAGCCGGCGGCCAGTTCATTCCCGCCCCGAACCTCTTGACCCCTAAATATTGGGAAACCATCAATTATCGCGCCGGGCTCAGGTATTCGCAGCTTCCTTTGAAAACCAGCTCCGAATTTGCCGTCATGCTCGGCACGGGACTGCCTATCGGCAGGGGAAGCGGGATGTTTGATGTGGGCCTGGAAATCGGCAGACGGATTGACAGCGGTTATTCCGGTTATTCCGAGAATTTTTTGAATGTTATCATGGGATTTAATGGCGGCCAGAAATGGAACAAATCGGGCATGGGAAATTATTAGAGGCTCTTAGGCTGAATTACCTGCGTTTTACGTGGATAATTCAGCCTTAGAGCCTCTTACCTGCTGTCTGCTTAAGGCAGCCAGCAGGTTTTCCGTGCGACATAATAAACTTTTATGCGCTCACAAGCAAAGAAGCATTCTCGAAGATCGCCGGTGATTAAATCAATAGCCTCGCGCCACAAAAAACCTTCCCCAAAAATATCCTCCGTAAAGCCGGCCGATCAACCGGCGGAAGTTGCCCCTCCGGCAACGTCATATTCTTTCGACACGTCCGTTCCCCAGATGATGTGCGCCGTGCCCAGGGACCCGGATTCTATTTTTGTCTATTGGGAAATTGCCCCCGATAGCATGGACCGCCTGCGTAAGGCTGCGGGTGACGATGCGTTTGGTTCGTCACAATGGGTTGTGCGGGTCATTGATGTGACCGATATTTCGTTCGACGGCGCCAACGCCTGGCAAACTCTTGACATAACAATAGACCGGGGTGAACGCAAGAAATACGTGAAGGCGCCGGAGCCGGGGCGGACCTACCTGCTGGAATACGGACTATTGACGCCCGACGGTTCATTTTTAGAGGCCGTCCGGTCGAATGCGTGCGCCGTGCCGCGCAAAGGCGTGTCCGACAGGCTGGATGAGGCATGGAGCATGGCCAATACCGCCGAACTCATCAGGATTTCGACCGATGCCTTCGGAAACAACGCCGCGGCAGGCAAACGCCTGAATGGTCTGGGGATCGCACTGGGGGAAGGTTCGGGTTCGGGCGGTATAATGTAATTTGCGGGATTCGGGAAAAATGGCATGATTATAAACAATCCTTCGTCCAAAGGCTGTCTGTGCCTGGTGCTTCATGCGCACCTTCCATACATCCGCCATCCTGAACACGAGTTTATGCTGGAAGAAAACTGGCTCTTTGAGGCCATCACCGAAACGTATGTTCCCTTGCTGTTGATTTTTGAGAACCTCGTCAATGACAGGGTCCCGTTCAGAATCACCTTGTCGCTGTCGCCGACGCTGTGTTCGATGCTTGCCGATCCTCTCCTGCAGGAACGGTATGTCAAGTACATCGACCGGTCGATCGAATGCGCCGAAAAAGAGTGCGTGCGGACGAAAAATCAGCCGGAATTCAACGCATGCGCCCGCATGTATGTCGACAAATTCCGGTCGGCTAAAAGGGTGTTTGTCGACGTGAACGACTGCAATATCCTGGAACAGTTCAGGCAATTGCAGGAAAAAGGCTCGCTGGAAATAATCACCAGCGCCGCGACCCACGGTTTCCTTCCCGTAATGCAGTGCAACCCTCACGCGGTGCGGGCGCAGGTCCGGATCGGCGTGGAGTCGTATTGCCGTCATTTCAAACGCGCCCCTAAGGGGTTCTGGCTTCCCGAGTGCGGTTATTATCCGGGCGTTGAAAAAATACTGGCCGCTGCGGGCATGGCTTATTTCTTTACAGATGCACATGGAGTTCTTTTTGCCGAACCGCGGCCCCAATACGGCGTGTTCGCCCCTGTTTTGTGCAATGAGGCGCCGGTCGCGGCGTTCGGCCGCGACATCGAGTCGTCGAGGGCCGTATGGAGTTCACGCAACGGATACCCGGGCGACTTCGCGTATCGGGAATTTTACCGGGACATCGGTTTTGACCTTGACATGGATTATATACGGCCGTATATCGACCCCATCGGGATCCGCACCAATACGGGGATCAAATACTATAAAATTACCGGAGCGACCGAACATAAGAAGCCTTATGACCAGGCCGCCGCCCTTGACCGGGCCCTTGTGCATGCTGGCAATTTCATGTTCAACAGGGAAAAGCAGGTCGAGTACTGCGCGGCGCTCATGGACCGCAGGCCCATTATCGTTGCGCCCTATGACGCCGAACTTTTCGGCCATTGGTGGTATGAGGGGCCCGATTGGCTTAATTATCTGATCAGGAAAATGGCGTTTGAACAGGACACGGTCTCCCTTTGCACCGCTTCCGATTACCTTGCCCAGAACCCCAGGAACCAGGTCTGCCGGCCGTCGCTGTCGAGCTGGGGACACAAAGGCTATTCGGAAGTGTGGCTCGACGACAGCAACGACTGGATATACCCGCATCTTCACATAATGGAAGGCCGGATGGCGGCCTGCGCAAAAAGCTATCCGGAGGCCGACGGCCTGACGCGCAGGGCGCTTAACCAGATGGCGCGCGAACTTCTGCTTGCCGAGTCGAGCGACTGGGCTTTCATCATGAAAAGCGGGACCATGGCCACCTATGCGCAGCGCCGCGTAAAAGAACACATCGCCAATTTCAACCGGCTCCACGACGATGTGCAATGCAACAGGCTCGAAGAAAAATTCATTGGCGTGATGGAGTCGCATAATAATATTTTTCCTGATATCGATTATCGCGTTTATACATAATAAAAAGGAGTTCGAGTGAAAAAAACCGGCGTATTCGTTTTGGCCGTTTTGTCAATGGCAGCATGTCTTTCTGCCCAGGACAAGGCTGATAAAGATTCGAAAGTTTTCAGCTTATGCGGCAGCATTGCTTATGGGTTCGGAGTGGGCGGGCAATATATTGACGCATCAATAACGCACACCGGTCCGGCGATCCAGGAACGAAGCGATAAATACCTGAACTATGGCGACGGTTTTAAACTGGAGCTCGGTGGCGTTTACCGGCTTCTGGAAAACCTCGACGCGCAAGGCGTTCTTATGTATAACTTCGGGACGCCTGAGATCGAAGCGACCGATCAGGATGTCCAAAACGGGGACAAGGTGACTAATACGTACGCAACGGGTACGTTTGGAATAAAAATATTGGCTATTCCCAAAGTCAAGGTCTTTGATTTATTGGACATATACGTGGGGTTTGGAATGGGTATTTATTTTGCCTCTCTGTCGTGGAGCAACAGCGAAACGCCCCAGTATGACGGCAACTATACAACGTCCCCCGCCATTGGCTTTTGCGGTTCTATTGGGGTAAATTATCCGGTTTATAATGATTTGATCGTGTATGCCGAAATGGCCGTTGAAGAGATGAGCTTTACGGTGACAAGTATTCTAAGCGCCAAAGATGGCAGTTTGACAACCTTCGAACAAAATTCGAAGGCAAGCAGCGGCGTTTTTCCGCCCGCCAAAATCCCCGGTTCAAACGTCGCGTTTCGCGTAGGGGCCAAATTTCCGGTATTTTAATGGTAAGGCCCCTGAGCGGAGCCGAAGGGGCCGGTCAGGGAGCTTTGATTTCCGGCATCACATCGAGTACCGCATTCCTCACAAAATCCCTCTCGTAAAAATCGTTGTTGACGATTTTCCCGTTCCAGGCCACGACATCGAGGTCAATGGCGCGCGGGCCGAACTTATTTCCGGTACGCACGCGGCCGAGGCGGTTTTCGAGGCTATGAAGATAGTCCTCGAACTTGTCCATGGACAGTTCGGTTGAAACCAGGAACGCGCCGTTCATGAAATCAGGCTGGTCGGAAAATCCAATGGGGGAGGTCTTGACAAAAGCAGATTCACCGTCCAGCCGGTGCTCGCGTGACAGCGCCTCTTTCGCCGAGGCGATATTTTTAAGGGCGTTTATGTTGGAGCCAACGCCGATGACCGCCGTGTTCACGGGACTCTCCGGTCCGCCATTTCAACGGAGACCGTTTTTGCGAAGCGCAGGGCGGCGGGCTTGTCGATGCGCACCTTTGCCGAAAGAACCCGAGTATCTTCCATGACGATTTCCAGCACCCGGCTTGTCAATTTTTCCAACAGGTGGAAACGCGATTTTTCCACTTCCTCGATTATCCTGCGTTTGAGGCGCTTGTAATCGACCGCGTCTTCCATCGCGTCGGAGTCAACGGCCCGCGATGCGTCGTAGTCGAACGTGACATTGATAACGACGTCCTGCCGGGTGTTTCTTTCCCAGTCATTGCCGCCGATGATCGTGCGCAGGGACAGATCGGTGATTTTTATCGTCGCCAATTTCATGGAGCCTCCATGTTAATGGTAGTAATATATATTTTTTAGGCAGGTTATAGAAAGCTGCACAATTAACTTGAATTTAGTTAGAAAACCTGAACTGCTTGCGCCGGCGGGCAGCATTGAATGTTTCCATGCGGCCATGGACGCGGGGGCCGATGCCGTATACCTTGGGCTCGTTGATTTTAACGCTCGGCTTCGCGCGCGGAATTTCACCACTCCTACGCTTGCGTACCTTGTTCCTTATGCGCATTCCCTTAAAAGAAAAATCTACGTTACCCTGAATGTTCTCATCAAGCACATAGAGCTCGAAAAGGCCGTCCATCTTCTCTATCAGCTTGAACAGCTCAAGGTCGACGGCATCATCGTGCAGGACCTTGGGATAGTTGATATCTGCCGCAGGCATTTTCCCGGGCTCAAACTCCATGCAAGCACGCAAATGGCGCTGCATAACGGCCCCGGCATTGCCGTTGCGAAAAACCTTGGCATTAAACGGGTGGTGCTGGCACGGGAATTGACATTGCGTGAAATCGCGCCGATCAGGAAAAACACCGCGCTCGAGCTTGAGGTGTTCGTACACGGGGCGCTGTGTTATTGTTTTTCCGGAATGTGCATGGCGTCAAGCTTCTTGGGCGGCTCAAGCGGTAACCGCGGCCGGTGCACGCAGGTATGCAGGCGCCCGTTTTCAACGGGCATTGGCAAAGGCAATTTTTTTTCAACCGCCGACCTGTGCGCCCTGTCGTTTCTCGCGGAATTCCGGGACATGGGCATCGACAGCTTGAAAATCGAAGGCCGCATGAAAAACGCCGATTACGTTGCAACCGTGGTCGGGCTCTATCGGAAAGCGCTTGATGATCCGCGGATTCTGCCCGACCTTATGAAAAAGGTCGATGCCGATCTGGGCAGAAATAAAACGGCGCTCTTTCTTGGCGGCGTCAAACAGGAAGGCATTATCGATCCCGCGGGGCCGACGGGGACCGGACTTTTGATCGGTGAAATAACGCACTGCAACGGTTCTGAAATCGTTGTCGCGCGCGGACAAATGGTGGGAAAAGGAGATTTAATCCGGATTCAGCCGCAATCCGGATTTGAGGGCGCAAACGTTCGTATTTCCAGTGTGTCCGTGGCTGGCGATCTCCAGACGCTGCGCCTGACTGACCGGATAGCATGCAATAAAGGCGATACGGTATATCTTACGCGTCTCGCGTCAATGCCCGGCAATGACAAAAAAGTAAAGAAAATAACGCTGAAGCCGATTCCCTTCATGCAACAATATAACGACGTGAAAGCCGTGTTGCAAAGCTACAGCGTTAGGCATGATGTCAAAAAGAATCTAACCAAACCAAGGCTGCTAGTCAAGATCGACGATGCGGCGTGGGTCCCGCATCTCGAATCGGTGGATGTTGACGCTTTGATCGTGGCCGTTGAAAGGGAAGGTTTCAACGGGCTTTTTTCCATGCGGGAATGGGTTGACATGTGGGCGCAAAAAACCATTATCGGCCTGCCGCCGTTCATCGCGGAAGCCGAGGTGATTGCGTGGAAAAACGTTATCCGCGAGGCGCAAAAAAAAGGCGTTTTTCGCGCAATGTGCCAGAACCTCGGGCAATTGCAATTGGCCGACAAGGCCATGAAGACGTATGCCGACGCAATGCTTTGGTGCTTTAATGGGGCGGCGCAAAAGGCCCTTAAAGATTGCGGATTGTCGGGTTTTACCTATTCATGGGAAGACGATTATCTTAATATCAGAAGCGCGGCGTCATTTCGGGGCATGGCGTATCTTTTTTCGTATGTACCGCTTTTTATTTCAAGGATGCAGCCTGCCCTCGGGCCGGGCGATAAAATCAAAGATTCTTTTGAGAATGAATTCTTCACTGCCGTAAAGCACGGCCTGCATTATCTGATCGCAAAAAAACAGCTCTGTCTTCTTCATAAAAGAAATAAACTTGAGGAATCCGGGATAAAAACATTTATTATTGACCTGAGTTTTTGCGCGCCTGACAAACACTTGTACCGGGACTTGATTAAACGGTATAATGATGGAACAAAGGTCCCCGGATCGAGCATGTTCAATTTCAAGGCGGGAATAAAATAAAAGCAAAGGAGGACGTTATGCATCGTTCCATGACCACGACCGCGTTTACGATTGACGGTTACAAAATCGTCAAAAGCCTCGGGATTATTCGAGGAATTACCGTCCGTTCCCGTTCCATATTCGGGACCATCGGCGGGTCCTTGCAAACGATTTTCGGCGGCAACATCTCGCTGTTCACGCAGCTCTGCGAAAAGTCCCGGTCGGACGCTTTCGACATGATGCTCAAGCATGCCGACCAATTGGAGGCAAACGGGGTCATAGGCGTGCGTTATGACGCCAACGAGATTATGCAGGGTGTAACGGAAGTTTTGTGTTACGGGACCGCGGTCCTTGTGGAGCCGGTAAAATAAGAAAGTAAAGAAGATTTCGACCGGCAAGTACTTGAGTATTCTTTTACAAATCGCTCCTCGTCACCATGGTGAACTGGAACTCCTTGACCATTTTCGGATATTCCTGCACGATCCGTCTCCGGATCGCGTCAACTCCCTGTATGGTGAGGGTATTGAGCTGCATCTCGTTGAGCACCAGCAGTTCGAAGGCCGCCGATTTCATCCAGTCGACGTCGTTGCGGTAACCGCAGATGGCCAGCGCCCTGATGTTGCGCAGCACTTTCTTGAGTTTTCTCTTGTCAATTTGCAGCGTTTTGCAGGAGGCGAAAAAAAGGATGGCGTTCTCGCATTTCCCGCCCAGTATTTCGGACACCCGGTCGATGGGATACTGCTGGTTGCCGATGTCGATGATCCCTTCGTCGCCGTGAAAGGCCAGTAACAGGATCGGAAAGTATTTATATTTTTCCTGCGGCCATTTTTTCAAATAAAATTCGAGCTCTTCCTTGGTCGCGCAGTCGCGGTATATGTATTCAGTTTTATTATTAAGATAGAGAAGCTCCAGAATGGGCAGGATCGTCGATTTTTTCGTCAGGTCCTCTTCCCACAGCCCCTCAAGGCAGAAAATCTTTTTTTCCGAGGCAATTTTCATGGTATGACCTTAGTTTCTCTAAGCTTCCGAACGACAATTTTTTGCCGTTCGGAAGCTTAGAGAAACTTATCCGCCCTCAGGCGGGATAGTGTAGCGCCTGGTTCATTTGTTCCGACAGGATTTTAAAAATGGTGCGCATTCTGTGATCATATGTATGCTCCCCCAAGACCTTTTTTTGCGCCCGCCGTGCAATGGCCAAACGTTCCTCTTCGTTCATAAGATAATGATTAATAAGATCCTTAAGATGACGCTCATTATCGAACGTCACCAATTCCTTTTCCACTGTTTTCGTTTCAAAGAATTCGTTTATGATCGATTTATTATTGGTGATAATAAAACCGCCGCATGCGGAGCAATCGAAAACGCGCTGGGTAAGTCCTTCGGTAATGACCACGCGGTTGATGTCGATATTGATTTTTGTCCGGACATAGGTGTCGCGAAGGTTGGCATAATACCCTACGGTGGTGGAGACTTTTTCATCGGGCAGGTCGCATTTCCAGAACGGGTCGCCGAACACGACGAAACCGGGAAATTCCCGGGCCAGGGAGCAGACGGTCCTTTTCCTGAACAAATAGCTTATGAAATGCTTGACAATAAAGGTAGCTTTCCTCTTTGACAACGACGGCGGCAATGTCTGGCCGTCAAGTTCCGCCGCCACTTCCCGCTCAAGGTCGATCAGCATGTTTCTTTCATAACGATGAAGCACGTCGCCCATAAACGGGACGAGCCGCTCCATAAGCCCCTCGCAGGACGAGCAGAATTCATCGATTTGCTTGCGGTATGAATTTCCCACGAAGCACAGGTCGCGCGCATAGGGCGGCGCTTCGGCCGGCGGGAAAAAAATCGCGGGGTCGGCGGCAAGGGGAAGGAAATGCGCGTTCAGCCCTCTTTCACGCATGGGGGCCACGTAGGCCCGGTTGGAAACGAAATCCAGGCGGTTCGACGCGGGCATGATGGGCCGGCCGTGAAAAATCTCCATGAAAAACGGGTCGTCGACACACCAGTTTATATGGATGGTCCCGTTTTTTGCGCAATGGGCCGCTATTTCGCCCTCGTTGTCCATGCCCCAGTCATTAATGGTGAAAAGCAGGGAGCATTTCTGATTGTCTAATGCGCGGCAAACCTCCAGACTCTGGTCTTTGGAGGGACTGTCCATGATATCGATCACAACGACCCTGACGCCGGGCGTGTGTTTAAGCGCGGCTATGGCTTCCGCCTGCACAAGAAACCGTTGATGGAAAAAAGCGACGTTAATCATATTGACTATTGTGCCATCGTGTCGTATTTTTTACCACGATAAAATAGGAGAAAACAGTGGCAATTGATCCCCAGGCCGTTGAACTCAACGAAGCGATAAAGACCGCCAACCCGCATGTTTTTGCCATGCTGTCGGAAAAGGGTAAAAACATCTTTTTTCCGAAAAAAGGCATTCTGGCCCAGACCGCCGAGGCGAGCGGAAAGGAAATAAACGCCACCATCGGCACGGCGCTTGAAGACAACGGGTCCCCGATGTGCTTGGAATCACTGGCACGGCAGATCCAGCTTCAGGGAAGGCAGATTTTCGCCTATGCGCCCAGTTTTGGAAGGCCGGAGATCCGCTCGATATGGAAAGAAATGCTTTTCAAAAAGAACCCGTCGCTCAAGGGCGCGTCCATAAGCCTTCCTATCGTGACAAGCGCCCTTACCCACGGTCTTTCCATGGCCGGTTACCTGTTCACGGAAAAAAGCGACGCCGTCATAATCCCGGACCTTTACTGGGAAAATTACGACTTGATATTTTCCAACGCATACGGCGCCGTTCTTGAACCATACCCGACCTTTGCCGGCAACGGTTTTAATGTGGACGGTCTTGAAAAGCGCATCATGGCCAAAGGGCAGGGAAAAAAAATCGTTCTGCTCAATTTCCCCAATAATCCAACCGGCTATACCGCCACCATTGACGAAGCGAAAAGGATCAAGGGCGTCCTTATTAAGGCCGCGGACGCGGGAAATGACCTGATCGTGCTCATTGACGACGCGTATTTCGGCCTGGTGTTCGAAGACAACATCATCAAGGAATCGCTTTTCGCGCTTCTTGCCAACGCCCACGAGCGGATCCTGGCCGTGAAATTCGACGGGCCGACCAAGGAAGATTACGTATGGGGCTTCCGCGTGGGGTTCGTCACGTTCGGCTGCGGCCGGAACACCCAGCAGATGTATTCCGCGCTTGAGGCGAAACTCGCCGGCGCGATCCGGGGGAGCATTTCCAACGCTTCGAACATCGGCCAGTCGCTGCTGCTTTCGGCCTACGCCGACGCGCACTACGATGAGGAAAAAAACGCCAAATACGCGGTGCTTAAAAGCCGCTTCGAAAAGATCCGCCTGATTTTGTCAAGCCATCCCGAATACGCAGACGTGTTTACGGCCCTTCCCTTTAATTCCGGGTATTTCATGTGCGTGCGGCTCAAGCACGGCAATGCCGACGCGGTGCGTCAGACGCTCCTGAAAAAATACAGCACCGGGACCATCGCCTTCGGCGATATCATCCGCATCGCGTTTTCCTCCACGCCCAACGAACTGCTTGAGCGGTTGATGGGCAACATCTACTGGGCGGGAAAAGAAGTCGCGGGCTAAAAAACTTAAAGCGCTCGTTTCGATATGTCTTCTTAGAAGCAGACTACTCAACGAACGCATTTTATTCAGGATTCTTCGAACCGCTTTACCCACACGACATACTATTTGCTTTTCGTTTCGGGAATAGATAATTTATTTAAGGTAAATATTAAATATATCGTTGTCTGTATAATACCAGTTCGATTGCCGTCCCAGGCCTGCTTGACCCGGTGATCCCGGCCGCAGCCGTGGGCGGCAAACGCTCAGTTCCGACAATTAGGCAAAAAACAGAAGGGAAAACGGAATTATGTCAGCCTCTATTTCTTTGATACTAATGACAATTGGAATTGCAGCTGCTCTTTCTGGACTTACACAATTCTTTTTTGAAGCCCGAGGAAAAAAGGAAAGTAATCTTGATAAACGAATTTCCGAACTTGTTTCTTCACTAAAAGAATCAACGTCGTTAATCAATAATATTGAAGCAGTAATGTCCCAACGTTGATTGGGATGATCTCTATAACCTCTTAAAATATAGTGAATTAATGATAGAAAACTTTTTTTTCGATTTCAAATCAAAACTATACTTTGACCATTCCCGATCAAAA
>Ga0182027_10002219_pt1 | contig 31692 bp, 24 predicted proteins | sample 712E1DmetaG_FD_121300 | JGI IMG/M metagenome (GOLD analysis project Ga0182027, IMG submission 121300) | Permafrost microbial communities from Stordalen Mire, Sweden - 712E1D metaG (Illumina Assembly) | ecosystem: Environmental > Terrestrial > Soil > Wetlands > Permafrost | place: Sweden...
GAGACACTTCGGTTTCGACTGTCGCTGCTCGATTCTTCCGCAGACCACTCCCTCGAAGAGCTGCTGCAAGAGATGCTGGACGTGATCGGGGCGCTGACCGACAGCCCTATTGGTTTCTGCCACTTCGTCGAGCCGGACCAGAACACGCTCGCGCTGGCGGCCTGGTCCACCCGAACCATGAAGGAGTTCTGCTCGGCCAAGGGGCAAGGCACCCACTACCCGATCGCCGAGGCGGGTGTCTGGGTGGACTGCGTCCGTCAGCGATGGCCGGTCATCCACAACGACTACGCGTCGCTCCCGCATCGCAAAGGGCTGCCCGCGGGACACGCCCCCATCACCCGCGAACTGGTCGTGCCCATCATCCGAGCCGACCTCATTGTGGCCATCGTCGGGGTTGGCAACAAACCCACCGGCTACGACGACAGCGATGTCCAGATCGTCTCACACCTCGCCGACGTGGCCTGGACCATCATCGAGCGCAAGCGCGTGGAGAAGGCCCTGCAAGAAAGCGAGGCGCGATCCCGCGAGACCGCCGAGGCGCTAGCCAAGGCGGACATCAACAAGAACCATTTTCTGGCCGTACTCTCGCACGAGCTGCGCAATCCGCTGGCGCCGATTACCAACAGCCTCTATATCCTGGACCATGCGGTTCCGGGCGGCGAACAGGCGCATCGCGCTCTGGCGGTGATTGGCCGACAAGTTGGGCAGCTCGTTCGCTTGGTTGACGATCTGCTCGACGTGACGAGGATCTCGCACAACAAAATCCCGCTGCAGCGGCAGCGATTGGAGATTAACGACCTCGTACGGCGCACGATCGATGACCACAGGCTCCAGTTCGAAAAGAATGAGGTGCGCGTCGAGCTTGTTTCCGCGCCCAAGCCCGTGTTTGTCAACGGGGACCGCAACCGGTTGGCACAGGTCGTTGGCAACCTTCTGCAGAACGCAGCCAAGTTCACCGGACCGGGCGGCTACACGCGCGTGTCCGTGTCCACAGACAGCGAGGCCAAACAGGCGGTTGTTCGGATTGCAGACACCGGGGTCGGCATGGACCCCAAGATGCTGGCGCGTCTCTTCCAGCCATTCGTGCAAGCTGATACGACCCTCGATCGCAGCAAGGGCGGCTTGGGCCTCGGGCTGGCGCTGGTGAGGGGGCTGGTTGAACTCCACGGTGGCGAGATCACTGCCGACAGCCCTGGGCTGGGACAAGGGGCAGAGTTCGTCGTGCGCCTGCCGCTCGCGCTGGAAGAAGGCGCGGCTGATGGGCCCGTGCTCTCCCGCACTCCGACCACGGGCGGCCGTCGGCGCGTGCTCATCATTGAGGACAACGTCGACGCGGCTGACAGCCTGCGCGAGGCGCTCGAGTTCAGCCAGCATGAGGTCGAGGTCGCACACAATGGACCTGCAGGCATTGCCAAGGCACGCAAGCGCATGCCCGACGTTGTTTTCTGCGACATCGGGCTTCCCGGAATGGACGGCTTCGATGTCGCGCGCGCATTCCGCGCCGACGACACCCTCAAGGGCGCCTATCTCGTGGCTCTGAGCGGATACGCCCTGCCCGAAGACCTGCAGCGGGCGTCAGAAGCCGGATTCGACCAGCATCTCGCCAAACCGCCGAATCTGGACACTATCGAGCAAACCGTGGCACGCGCGTCCTCGGGATGACGTGTTTACCGCAGTTCGGCATGCCGGGTTGGGGGCCATTTGACGCACTCGGTATTTGCCAGATCGCCGGCCCCACGCTTACAATGAGAGGGGATGAATCTGAACCTGCGTGCGAACCTCAGTTTTCTGCGTCCGGTGCTGTTTGCCTGCGCAGGTTTGGTGGCGGCCGGGCTCGCCCAGGCCGACGAAATCGCGCCCCTGGACCAGAGCGCCAGTGCGCCTTCGGGTGCACCAGGCGCCGGCAAATATGGTGGGGTTACACCGGGGAGCAATGCGAGCAACCCGTTGCCCCAGCCACCGGCCAGCCCACCCCAGCTCATCTGGACGGGCTTCCAGCCCACAGCCACCGGGTCGCGCGTCTTCTTTCAGACTACCGGGCCGGTGGAGTTCGAAGTGAAAGAAGGCCATGTGTCCAAGGCTGGCCATTCGACGGTGACGGTTCTGCTGCGCGGTTGCCGCATTTTTATGGCAAACAATCGGCGCAAGCTCGACACGCGCGCCTTCCCCACCCCGGTGCAGAGCGTTTTGGCCAAGCAGCGCCGAGAGAACATCGAGTTGCTCATCACCCTTCGAGAGCCCGCCAGCGCCACGCCAGGGACCGAGGCCGGACCCGACGGCACGCGATTCCTGGTGTTCGACTTTCCGCCGGGAAAGCCGGCTCCGATCGAAGAGAAACCGCCGGCCGAATCGGATTCCGCGTCGCACGGGCCCACATATGGTGAAGGTTGGTCACTCTCCGGCAACGGCGATTCCGTGCAGGCCGAAGAGAAAGGCAAAGCGAACTCCAAGGGCAAGGGCCGGACGGCAGCCGCGCCTGACGAGGCAGGGTCTGCGAAACCGCCAGCCGGGGCTAAATAGTTGATTCGCCTCGTCCGAACCTATGAAGGAGAGGGCGGTACATGAGAGCATCATTCGATTCCCGATCGGCTTTTTGCGGCCTGGCTGCGTCGCTGGTTCTTGCCGGGTGCTCAAGTGGCACTACTGAGCAGACGGCGACCCCGCCCCCCTGGCTGGGCGACGATGCTGGCATCAGTCGGACGGTAAGGGTTGACGGCGCTGTGGATGGGGGTGTCGGGGTCACCGAAGGCGGCAGTGCTTCCGGCTCGGATGTGGCAGGTGCTGGTGCCACCGAAGGCGGCAGTGCTTCCAGCTCGGATGCGGCGGGGGATGGTGCCGACGGGGCATCCTTGTTGCCGTCGATCACCGTGACCGTCGACCCAGCATCGTTGGTCCCGCTAGGGGACGGCGGCGTCCCCGACAAGTTGATCGTTCCGGCCAAATACGGGCCCAAGCCGGTGGTCACGGTGACGGTGGTCTCGAAATCGGGGGACAAGCAGGCTGACAACGTGTCGTCGGCTACCGCATCGCTCAACGATCCAGTCACAGGCACCTCGGCAGCGTCCGTGAAGCTGGCCAAGTCCGAGACGGATTCGGCTCCCGAGTCGGATACCACGCGTTTCATTTTTTCTGACGTTCCCCTCGATGTGTCGAAGGTCGACACCGGCGCGTATGACCTGGTGGTGACCGCCACGACGGTTGGTGGAGCCTCGGCGAGCACCAAGCTCACGCTGTGGGTGGATACCGGACCGACGCTCGTCGTGAAATCTCCCACCGCAGGCGGATACTATAAGGGATCGGCGCCGGTCGAGGTCGATGCAACCCAGGCTAAGTTCGCCATTACCCTGGTCACCATGGCGCTGGGGCAGGGGGATGCGGTTCCGCTGACGCAGACGAGCCAGGGGGTCTACAAAGGCACCATCGACTTCAACACCTTCACTCCGCCCTTGGATGGTGATCAGCTAGTCACCTTCCGCGCCTACGACGAGAATGGGGTTGAGACCGACGTCGCGCTGCATTTCGTGAGTGACAACACGGGGCCTTCCATTACCAACACGATGCCTGCCCTCGGCGCCATGATCGGGAGCGTGACTACGATCAGTGCGACGGTAGACGATCCGGCCGGGGTGGACGCGTCCTCGATCGTGGCGGTGGTGGGCAACGGCAACCAGAACTTCGAGGTCACGCTGTTGTCGACCGCGGATAGCAAGGTCTACTCGAGCCTGTTTGACACAACCAAGCTCCCCACGTACGCGATCTTCCCCACCATCTCTTTCAGGGCGCGGGATATCCTGGGAAACGAGTCCACAGTTAGTTACGAGCTCTCGCTCGACAACACGCCGCCCATCATCGATTTGGATCCTCCGAACGTGCGTCTGGTGAATGGCAGCGGGGCTTGTAGCTGGGCGTTCGATCCGGTGGGCCCGGACGCCGTGGATGACGGTGACCAGGTCCCCCAGCTTTTCGATGTTCGAGCGCGCGTGGAAGACATGGGCAACACGGCACTCACCGGCGACCCTGACTTCGTGCCCATCGGCGGTGTGGATCCAGGCAAGGTCCAGTTGCTCATTCTCAGCAATACCTCGCGTCCCTTGGTTGTGGATACCAGCGACCCGCCCGACGGTCTGTGCGACGACATCAACCCCGACCTGGTGCCCACGACCAAGCCGCAGACTGATGATGATGCGCAGGTCGTGAACATGGTGCCGATTCAGCCAGCCGGCGCAGCGGATTTCAGCTCGGAACCTGGCGTTGCTTGCGCGAACGGCGGTGGCTCGCCGCCTAGCCCGTTCTGTGAAACCACCCAGAATTTCAGCAAAGCCCAGTATGCGGCTGACGACCGGACGCCCCACTGCTATGCAATGACTTATGTCCTCTCCTATTCTGCGCAGAATCTGTCGTCCATTTATACGATCGGGCCGATTGTCAACGACGGTCTGGCATGCGCCGGCCACCAATTTGATGCTTCCAACAACCTCAAGGACGGCTGGGCCTGCCTGGCCGTGGTGGCGAGCGACACGCTGGGGAACAAACAGGTCTCGCGCCCAATTCGCGTTTGTGTCGCGGTCAACGCCCCGGCGAGCACGTCGTGCCCAGACTTCAAGCCAGTGACGGCGGTTGTGCTGTCAGACCCAGTCGAGATCGACACTTCGGTCCCGCTCGTAGGCCCGGGCAGTGCAGCCTTGCAGGCCAACGATGAGGTCGTGGTGTCGGCGGTGGTCGGAGTCTCCGGAATCAACCAGCGCTGGAAGGTGACTCCGCTCGACGGCTCGGGCATGCGCTTCTCACTCCAGGGCGCTCACGGCACAGGGGCCGCTTCGATCTCGGTCGCAGGTTTGGTTGTGCCGGTTGCGGCAATGCCTGACTGTACCGGCACGGTCATCAAAGGGGGGACCGACGGTGGCCTTCCAGTGGTCGACTACACCAAACCGTGCGCCCCTTGGAGGACCTTCCCGCCGGGTGAGCTGTGATCGCACTCGGCGAAAGCGAATCGGTCACCAAGCTTGCGTGTCCAGGCCGCGCGCGCTGCGACCGGCCGCGCGCTTGGGCGTGCGGCCGTACCAGGCGGTCTGGCCAGCCGAAACCGGCTCCAGCTCGAACGGGATGAACAACACCTTCAGGTACCGGTTGCGGCCGATGCTTTCCCACCCGAGCACGCCGAGCAGGACTTCCCACATATAGTCACCCGGTCGCTTGACCTGCGACTCCCAGAACGGCACGAACCAGAAGTGCGAGGTTCCGGCCTCGGGGCCCAGGCCCCGGCTGACCCAGAGGCTGGGGAAGATGAAGGTCCCTTCCCAGGTCGGGCGACGAATAGCGAAATAGAAGGGAAAGAACACGGTGGTGCTGCGTTCTTCACTCCAGAAACGCCAGTACAGCGGGAACGCGATGGTGCTGGAGTCGTTGGGGCCACTGCGCCGGTAGAAAAGCGGCAGCATGGTGTAGGTCTGTTCGCTGACCTCGTTGCGGTAGCGCAAGAAGAGCGGCAAGAACGTGGTTAGCCGGCTTTGGTGGTACGCGTGCACATCGTAGTAGAGCGGCAGGCCCAGGGTGGTGGACGAGGTGATGTCGCTACGATGCCAGAAGAGCAACAGCCAGGTCGAAAGCGAGCGCTCGGGATTGAAATGCGCGTAGTGGAAAAGCGGTGGGAACACCCAGGTCGTGGTTTCGGTGACCTTGTCGCGATATGAGAACCAGAGCGGGAAGAAAGTGCAAAAGCGGGTCTTCCAGTTGTCGCGCCAGACGAAGTTGCCCGCGTACCACCACAGGCTGTCTGGCGCCTTGCCAAAACCGAAGACCGCAGTGGCCAAGGTCTGCGATAGGCGTGAGTGTCTCTCATAGAACAACGGCAACACCGCCTCGCTGCCGGCCTGGTTCGCGCGGTCGCGCGAATACCAGAAGAGCGGCAAGAGACCGCGGGTGGTTTCGTTGCCCCGGCGCGACCAGAGGAAGGGCCCTGCCAGGTTGAACGAGCTTTGCTCTTCGCGGTTGGCAAAATGCCAGTAGATTGGCAGGAGCAAGGCATGGCTTTTGCCGCCCTGACGGCCCTGCCACCAGAGGGGGAAGACCACATGGGTGCTTCCGTCGGGCCGGCTCGACTGGAAGTAGAGGGGCGACACCACGTGGCTGGTTTGGGCCTCGTGGTTGGAATGGTAGACGAAGAGTGGTGTCACCAGCAGGTGGCGTTTCGGACTGTCGGCCGAGACAAACAAGGGGAGCAGGCCTGAGGCGTGGCTGTGCTGTTGGTCGTTCTGGGTGCGGAACCAGGGTCCGACGGTGAGGGTGCGGTGGTTCCGATCGTGGCTCGACCAGAAGAAGGGGAGAAAACTGTCCAGTCGGTAGCCATCGTCGCTGCGGCGGCCGAAGTAGAGGGGGAAGACATAGGTGCCAGTGTCTCCCGCTTCCCAGTAGCGTCCGTAGAAAGGAAACAAGATCCGCGCTGTCACGTCAGGGCCATCAACCATGAGATAGGGCCCGAACATGCGCGTGCGCTGGCCTGAGCCCCGGAAATAGTGGTCGAGGTAGAGCAGAGGCACACCGCGAGCCTGGACCGTGTCGCTGCGGTACCAGAAATAGGGCAGGACGAAGCCAGCTCGCAGGCCCGGACGGCGAATCCAGGCCGTTAGGAGAGAGGCGAATAGGGTGCTCCGGATGTCGCGGCGATAGTGCACAAAGGGAAAGAGGGTGAAGCTGGTTTCGTCATGGCCGCCCGGCCGTGCCCCGCGGCGATAGTGGAAGAGTGGAAACAAGGCGTCGGTGGTCTCGCCACCCCAACTGCGGTGCAGGTAGGTCCCCAGCACGGTCGTGGTCCGCGCGGCCGCGTCGTCGCGAAACCGCCAGAAGAGGGGAAAGAAGACGAAGTGGGAGTTTTGGCTGCTGCCGCCCCAAAATACCAGAGGCACAATCCCCGCTGACGAGCCGTTGCGATCCACATCGCGGAAGAAGAGGGGGGCAATGGTGGTAGAGGTGCCGTGGCTGGGATCGGCGAAATGCCACAGCAGCGGAATCTGGATGTGGAAGCTGGCCTCGTGATCGTGGCCCGCGAAGAAGAGCAGGGGCAAAATGGCGACAAGCGAGCTTGTGGTGTCGCTCGCGTGATACCAGAGTGGGAAGGCCAGCGTGGTGCTGGAGAACTGGTTGCGGGAATGCCAGTAGAGCGGGGCCACGACAAGGTGGCTGCGGTCACCGTGCTTGCCGAAGAAAACGAAAGGGGAAAGACCGCCGCTGCTGCCGCCGTCGGAGAAGTGGCGGTGGTAGGCCCACAACGGGAAAATGCCGGCCGCGGTGGTGCTCTCGTCCGGGGAATGGCGGTGAAAATATAGGGGGAAGAAGCTGTGTGCGGTCGCTGCCTGAGCCCGATCGTGGAAATACCAGAAGAGTGGGAAAACCACGCGTGTGGCCCCGGCAGGATCAACGCGTTGGTAATAGGGACCGACGACAGTGGTGGTGGCGTCTGCAGGGATGTCGCGATAGCGCCAGTACAGAAGGAGGTACGAATCCAGCTCGCTCTGCCGATTGTGCCAGCGCAGGATGGGCGGCGTCAGCCAGGTCAGCCCGTGCGAGCCGGCGTTGTCGTCGCGGCGATACCCGCCCAGGGGAGACAGATACTGGGCCGTCTTGCCGTGGTCGGCACGGCTGCCGAGAAAGAGCGGCAGGATGAGTTGCCAGCCTGAGCCCTTTTCTCGATCGCGTCCCCACCAGGCGAGCAGGGCGGCTGATCCGATGGACCAAGCGCCGCGCCGGACGTGGAACACAGGCGGCATGATGGTGGTGCTCGCCTCGGGTGAGCGGAACGACCAGAGCAGGGGAAAGCCGACATCGTAGTTGAGGTCCTTGCTGCGGCCGAACCAGTACAGCCAGAGAAATGCGCCGGCCTTGTTGTCGCCATCCAGCGACGAGTAGCCCAGCCAGGAGCCGAAGTAGCCGCCCTTGGGGTCGGTGTGGCGAAACCCCACGGGCACGATCAGCAGGGTCGACTCATGCCCGCTACGCCAGTAAAAGTTGAGCGGCACGGCGTAGGTGAAGGTGAACTCTTTCGATCGCGACGAAACGAAGAGAGGACAGACGTCGAACTTGCTGTCAGCCGACCGTTTCCAGAAGTAGAGGAAGCTTACCAGGCCTAAGGCGCGGCCTTTGTCCGGATCCCCGATGCTGAACGAGCCCAAGAGCGGCGCGGCCCAGCCAAACTTGGTCGAGGTGTAGAAGAACGGCCATACTGCCCACGAACGGGCGTCAGGCTGTCGGGTTTGCGAGTAGAGCCCGACCACCGTGACCACGCGCTGTTTGAGATGGTCCTCGACCCGCCAGTAGAAGGGAGCCACGATTTGGGTGCGGGACTCAGGGCTCCAGAAGTGCCAGTACAAGGGGGCCAGCACGCGGTAGCCCGGGTTGCCCCGGCGCGACCAGTAGAAGGGAATGAAGTCGACGGTCGCGCCTTCCTTGCGGAAGAGCAGGAGAGTAAAGCGCCGTTGGAAGGGGTGGCAGGCGCCTTGTTCGCAAATGGTGTCAACCGGGCACTCAACGTCCCGGCTGCATGCCGGTCCCGTGGCCGCGACGGGCGCGGGCGAAGCGCGCGGGGGCTGCTGCGGCGGGTTGTCCGTCCCGGAGCCCCCGAAGGGGGTGGCCGATTCTCCCGTCTCCGACTCCAGCTTCGACGCAGGCGGTTTCCCCACCGGCGTCGGTTCCTCCTCGGCCTGTGCCGTGCGGAACGGCGACAGCGCATGGGGCTGCGGGTTGCGGACAAACGGATCCAGATTGGTGGCCGCCCAGGCGTGGCCTGACAGCCCGACCGCGATGGCCACTGCCGCAATCGATGCTGGCGGAAGGAGACGAGGTTGTTTCATGCGGCGGGCGGCTCACGGCTGCGGCGGCAGCATCTTCCATTCGCCGTTCTCGTGCACGAAGACCACATCACCGGTATCCGACTCGTCGCCTTTCTGGCGCGCGATCTTGAGCGTGGCGGTCTCTCCCTTTACCGCAGAGCTCTTGATGCTGAACTTGGTCCCCTCGACCTCCTTTTGCATTTTCTTGAGGCCCTCGGTCGCCTGGCCCATCTGCGTGGCTAGCATGCCCTGGTACATGAGGGCGTAGCAGTCGATCACTTTCTCCATGTTGCCCTCGACGAGGGCCTTGCGCCACCGCTCGAAGGTCTTCTCGGGAGTGGAAAATTCGGCCCGCGCCGGCGGAAGCTGGAAGGAAATACTCTTGATCTTTTCTTTGGGGACCTTGGCGGTCTGCCCTTGGGTCTCCACGGTGAAGATACCGTCGTAGTAGTGGATGAGCTTGCCGCTCATCTTGGTCTTATCGAGCAGCTCGAAGACCTCGGCGCGCGCGGCAGAAGTCCAAACCGCAAGCAAGGCCGCGGCCAGGAGGATAGAAAAGCGGATCGTGCGAGTCGACGCCATGGCCGTCATCCCTTCACCGAGATCCCGGGGGCTGGGAAGCGGTTGGTCAGCTCGCACACCTCGGCCGCGACGCGGGCTGCATTCTCGTCGCTTGGGTTGGACATCACCCGGTCCATACAAGCCGCGATCTGTTTCATCTCGGTGGGGCCCATGCCGCGGCTGGTGACCGAGGGAGACCCGAGCCGGATGCCGGACGGATCGAACGGCTTGCGCGTGTCGTAGGGCACGGAGTTGTAGTTGAGCTCGATGCCCGCTTTGTCGAGGGCTTTGGCCGCGATTTTCCCTGTGATGTTCTTGTTGGTCAGGTCGACCAGGATGAGATGGTTGTCCGTGCCGCCTGAAACTACGTGGTAGCCACGCGCCATCAATTCGGCGGCAATCACAGCGGCATTCTTGACCACGTTCTGTGCGTACTCGCGGAAGGCCGGCTGCGACGCTTCATGCAGGGCAACCGCGATCCCGGCCGTGGTGTGGTCATGCGGTCCACCCTGCAGGCCCGGAAACACGGCCTTGTCCAGGGCCGCAGCGTGGGCTGTGCGGCACAGAAGCATGCCGCCCCGTGGACCACGCAGGGTCTTGTGGGTTGTGGTGGTGACCACATCGGCGTGAGGAACCGGCGAAGGATGGGCCCCGCCCGCCACCAGCCCCGCGATATGCGCCATGTCCACCGCGAAACGGGCGCCTACTTCGCGGGCAATCTCGGCCATGGCGGCGAAGTCCCACAGGCGAGAGTAGGCTGTGCCGCCGGCCCACAACAGTTGGGGCCGTTCACGGCGAGCCAGGTCCCGCACCTCGTCGAGGTCGATACGCCCGGTGTCCTTGCGCACGCCGTACTGGACAGACTGGAAGTAGCGGCCGGTGATGGACACGTTCCAGCCGTGAGTCAGGTGCCCGCCCATGGGCAGAGCCAGGCCCATGACCTTGTCACCAGGCTTCAAGAAGGCGAAGTAGACCGCCAGATTGGCCGGCGATCCCGAGTACGGCTGCACGTTGGCGTGATCGGCGCCGAAGAGCGAGCAGGCGCGTTCCTGGGCCAGCGTCTCCAAGGGGTCCACGAATTGCTGCCCTTCGTAGTAACGCTTGCCGGCGTACCCTTCACTGTACTTGTTGGTGAAGACGGAGCCAGTGGCCTCGAGGACGGCGCGCGAGACGTAGTTTTCCGACGGAATCAGCCGGATCTTGTCAGCCTGGCGGCGCTCCTCGGCGCGAATCAGCTCCAGGACCTTGGGGTCGGTCACGGACAACGGTTCATCGACGAACTTCATGGCCCCGCAAGCTATTCCGGCGGGGGGCGTGAGTCAACGCAAGGAACGCGTCGGCATTTCTTTTCGTCGATCGACAAGCAACTTGGCGGCCGGCCTGCCGACAACCTTTGCGTCCGTCAACGTCTTTCAAGGAGGCTCGAACATGAACCCGATCTCTCGACTAGCTCACACAATCGTTCCCTTGCTCACGCTGTCACTTCTTCCCCTGGCGGCGTGCAATGGCAATTCCGCCGGGGCACAGCCGGCGGAGCAGGTCTCGCTGCACATCGAGGACGTGCCCTCGGATGTCGCCTGCTTGCGCATTACCGGCAGCGGCACCGACCGTCAGGTGGTGCACGACCTCGACGTCACGGAGGGCCAGAGCGTGACAGAATCCTTCTCCGGCTTGCCCATCGGCGAGGTCGTGTTCCAGGCTGCGGCCTACTCGCAAACCTGCGATTCGGTGACCAAGAGCACGGTGCCCTCGTGGATAAGCGAGGAGGTTTCTGTCACAGTGAGCCTGACGCACTCCACCAGCGTGTCGCTGACACTCTACCGAAACGGCCGAGCCAAGGTCACCGTCGGGTTCGATCCCGAGGTAGACGCTGGGACGCCGGACGGGGGCTAGTACTTCAGCCTCAGCTTTTCGGGCAGCCTCGCGCCCTTTGGTTGCCGCCGCGAGGCTGCCCTGTGTTCTCGGGGGAGGGTGGTCACCAGGCACCACTCACCAGGTAGCTGTCCCAAAGTTGCGATGTATTGTGATAGCGTGCCAAGGCAAATGTCGGCAGCCCGCATGGCAGGCGCGAAGAACCTCAAGGGTACCCAGCTCGGTCGCTACACCGTGGTCGAGCATCTGGCAACCGGCGGAATGGCGGAGATTTTCCTTGCCTCTCACGAGGCCGCGGGCGGATTCCGCAAGGAATTGGTGCTCAAGATCTTGCAGCCACGTTGGGCGGAACATCAGGCCGTGGTGGACATGTTTCTGGGCGAGGCGCGCATCGCCGCCATGCTGAACCATCCCAACATCGTCGACATCTATGACGTCGCCAGCGAAGAGGGAATGCACTTCATTGCCATGGAGTACATCCGTGGCAAGACGCTGACTGAGTTCGCTCGTCGGGCCATCGAGGTTTCGCAGCTCCTGTATTTGGACATTGGGGCACATATCGTGGCCGAGGTGGCATCGGCGCTGGCCTATATGAATGAGGCGCCGGACGAGAATGGCCGGCCGATGCAGGTCGTGCATCGGGACGTTTCACCCACCAACGTCATCATCGGCACCTCGGGCCAGGTCAAGCTCATCGACTTCGGGATTGCGCGACAGGGTACGGCAATCAAAGATGAGGCGGGCATTCGTCCAGGCAAGGCATCCTATATGTCTCCCGAACAGGCGCAGGGAGCCGCGCTGGACGGGCGCTCTGACATCTTCAGCCTGGGCACCATCCTGTACGAAATCACCGTTGGTCGTCGGTTGTGGCGTGGTTCAAAGGAGAACGCCACACGCCGTATCGTCGAAGAGAAGCCCGCACCGCCCACCTACGTGCGGCACGACTACCCCGGCGGCCTTGAAATGATTGTGATGCGTGCGCTGGAAAAGAAGCCGGAGGACCGTTATCAGTCGGCCCGCGAATTTGCCGAGGACTTGCAGTATTTCTTGCAGGATTCGGGTGCCAGGATGCGCAGCCACCACCAGTTGGCGCGCTACCTGCGTGAGATCTACTCGCCCGAGGCGGAGGCGCAGATCACCGAGGACGGCCTCCGGCAGGCGCGTCTCTTTGCCGAAGGAGATGAGGATGGCCGGCAGGAAGATGCTGAGCCTCTCGACTTCGATCAGGCTACGGCCGACGGCCCGGGCGCGGCGCTGGCTAGGGCTTTGCGCGCCACTGGGTCAGCCCTGAAGGTCGACGCTCGCGTGCCCGCAGACTCTGACGACCAATTGCCGGTGGCCAAGCAGTCTCCAGGCCTGGACAGCGCCGCGCCCGCGGCGGACGACAAGGGGCAGCCGGCCGCGTCCAATGCGGCGGCGACTCCGGACTCGCCCGCGGAATTGCGTTCCGGTGTTGCGGCGCCGCCAGCGGTGCAGTCAGTGTCACCTCCGCGGCAGACGCCTCTTATGGAGCGCGTCGCCCGCGCCAAGCGAGCCGCCGTCACAGAGGACAAGGTGCCCAGGTCGCCGCCGGTGGGGGCGATATTGTTCGTCATTGCGTTTCTCGCCGCTGCCGCCGCTGGACTAGTGTGGCTGCTTCGCGGCGGCTAGTAGTTGAATTTGAGACACCTCGTCCCCAAGTCAGGCTGTGCTACCCTCATGGGCCGAGGGGCTCCCAGGCTGCCATGAAGTTCGTCTGCGATCGCTGTCAGACCCGCTACTCGATAGCGGATGAGAAGATCAGGGAGCGCATCCTTCGCATCCGCTGCAAGACTTGCGGCAACGTCATCACGGTGCAGGCCGGCGTGGTAGTCTCTAGTTCTCCGGACTCGCCCAAGCGGCAGGAGCCCGGGGCCGGCTCTCCCTCGGCCGCACGCCCTCCATCGAAGCCGTCACTGGCTCCCACGAGCCCACACGAGTGGTTCGTGGCCGTCGACGGCGCAGAGCGAGGCCCGCTTAGCTGCGCAGACGCGGCGAGGTACATCGTGTCGCTCAAACCGGAACAATCGGTCCATGTCTGGAAAGAAGGCATGGATGGTTGGAAGCGACCCAAGGACGTGGCCATCATCGCCCAGGAAATCAGTGCGCTGAGGCTGTCGCCGGCCAGGGCGTCGTCCCACATGCCAGTGGTGCCGACCGACGGTTCGTCGGCGCGTCACCCCGTGCCCTCGGCGGCCGATTCGGCGTCCCGGCTTCAGGTCCCGGGCTCGAGGCCGAAGCCTGCGCCGATTGGAGGTTCCGGCTCCGGCCCGAAGCTGCCGCAACCCAGGATTTCCGGGTCGGGTCCTAGGCTGTCACCGCCCATTCCTGGCTCTGGTCCCAAGACGGCGCCGCCGCCCATTCCTGGCTCTGGTCCCAAGACGGCACCGCCGCCCATTCCTGGCTCTGGCCCCAAGACGGCACCACCGCCGGGTCTTGGCTCCGGGCCTAAGCTTGCGCCGGCTGCAGGCTCTGGCCTGGAACTGGCGCGACATCGGGTTTCTGATTCCGAGGCTCCGCCCGGTGGGCTGTCGCTGGGGAAGGGGCCAGCCCTGCCGGGTTTGACGCCTTCAAGCCCGGGGCCGTCTTCGCCTTCGGTTGCGCCAGGGTTGGCGACAGAGTTCGACAAGGCGCCTGCGCCAAAGCCCGAAGAGCGTCCGTCCAGGGCTCAAGGCGTCGCGGCGCTCGGCACGGATTTGCCGGTGAGCGCGCGGCCGACAGTGCCGCTTGAGGGTTTCAGCGACGACGAATTCGACCAGGCGCAGAAGACGCCGCTGCCTGGCAAGCCCCTGCCGCCCATAGCGGCTCCAGTGGACGACGGTCCTGCAGGGGCGAGTTGGCCGTCGTCGCCCCTGGCCCACGCGCCAGCCCCGTCAGCAGGTTCCTTGTTTGGCGATGTGACGGCGCTGCCCGTCGGGCCTCTCCCAGAGGAACACGTCCATTCTGACTTGTCCAAGCTGGCTAGCCTGGCGGCTTTGGCCCAGCGGCACCGACACCTCAAGTACGCGGCTGCGGCAGGCGTGGTGGTGGTTCTTGTCGTCCTGGTCATTCTGCTTTCGTGGAGGGGCGAGAGTGGAAAAGCTGCCCCACCTGCCTTGCCAAGTACAGCGCGTGTCCCAGAGGCCCCATCCTTGGGTGAGGTTGAGACGCCGCCCCCGCCGCCGCAGGACGAGGTTGCGGCTGGCTTGCAGAAAGAGGGTGCGGTTGGATCGGAAGCCGCGCCCAAAGGCCGAACCACCGCGCGGCGCGCGTCCAAGCGGTCAGCCATTGGTCGTTCCGCAGGCCGGTCGGGCAAGGCGGCCGCGGTGGGCGAAGATCCCTTTGAGGGACCATCTCCGTCATCCCGTCGTCCCGAGCGTCCGGTGCCGGTCCAGGTGCCCAGCCAGTCACGCGCCTCGCGTCCCGGATCGCCGGTGGCTGCGGCTAGGGAGGTTTCCCAGGCGCAGATCGGCGCGTTCGTGCGGAACAAGGAGAACCAGGATAACTTGAAGATGTGCTACGACAGAGCGTTGAAGCGCGATGAGCGTTTGCGCACGGGCCGACTGGACATCACCGTGTCAGTCGGTGCAACGGGCGTTGTGCAGGGTGTGCAGGTGCATGGACCGTCGGACTTCATGATCATCGAAGGTTGCATCAAGAATGCCATCCGGCACTGGCACTTCCCGGCCAACGCCGAGGACTACGCGACAACCTTTCCGCTCATCCTGCAGGGTGGATAGCAACGGGTCCAAGCGAAGCCGCGCGGGGGACTTTCCTATGCCGACATGAGCCGGTGAACGGCGCCGGCCCATCGCAGTTTTTGCCTGCCTTGCCTGTCGCGGACCCTCGCACGGGTGCGCGGGGGCAAGTACACTTCCTGTGATGCTCGACACGTCCGCCCGCCACCCCTACGCGGCTTTTCTGGCCCAGGTACAGAAGCCGTCGCGCTATGTGGGCGGCGAATACCACCAGGTCCGCAAGGATCCGGCGACGGTCCGGGCGCGGGTGTGCCTGGCCTTCCCCGATGCCTACGAGATCGGGATGTCCCATCTGGGCAGCAAGATCCTCTACTCGCTGCTCAACCGGACGCCCACGATCGCTTGCGAGCGCGTCTTTGCCCCCTGGCTCGACATGGAGGCAGAGCTGCGCAGTCGCGCTCTGCCGCTGCTCACCCTGGAGAGTGCAAGCCGGCTGGACGCCTTCGACGTGGTGGGGTTCTCGCTGCAGTACGAGCTGAACTTCACTGACCTGCTCAACATCCTGGATCTCTCCGGCCTAGCCCTGCGCACGGCCGACCGGCCCGACGGTGCGCCGCTCGTATTGGGCGGCGGTCCCGTGGCCACGCACCCCGAGCCGCTGGCGCCATTCGTGGACGCCTTCTTCATCGGCGAGGCTGAGGAGCTTCTGCCTGCGCTTTGTCTAGAGGCGGCCGAGCTACGCCGCGCACAGGTGCCGCGGCCAGAAAGGCTGGCCCGGCTTGCCGCCGGCTTTCCCCTGTACGTGCCCAGCCTTTATCGCACTTCCCGTGACCCAGCGACGGGCCTGCACACGGTGGCGGAGCCGCTCGATGCGCGCGCGCCGGCGGCGGTGCGGCGGGTTTGGGTACGCGACATCAATCGCTATCCTTTTCCCGACGACTCGCCCTTGCCTTATGCCGAGGCGGTGTTCGATCGCATGGCAGTGGAGATCGCGCGCGGCTGCACAGAAGGGTGCCGTTTCTGCCAGGCCGGCGTGGTGTACCGGCCGGTGCGCGAGCGTGACCCAGTGGCAGTGGTGGACGCGCTGGTGGAAGGCATCCGCAAGGGTGGCTACGACGAAACCTCGCTGGCCTCGCTGTCGCCGGCTGACTACTCGTGCATCTCGCCATTGGTGAATACCGCCATCGGCAGGCTGCGCGAGCGGAAGGTGTCGCTGTCGGTTTCGTCGCTGCGTGCCTATGGGCTGGGTGACGATCTCTTGGGCGAGATGGCGAGCCTAGGAATGTCGGGCCTGACCTTTTCCCCCGAAGCAGGAACCCAGCGCATGCGGGACGTGGTGAGCAAGAACGTCTCCGAGGCTGACATCCTGGAATCCGCTCACCGCGTGTTTTCGCGGGGCCATCAGCGGATGAAGCTGTACTTCATGATCGGGTTGCCCAGCGAGACTGACGACGACGTGATCGGTATCGTTGAGACCACGGCGCGCGTGCAGGAGATCGGCCACCGCTATCTGCGCGGGGCCAAGGTGACGGCCGCGGTGTCGGTCTTCGTGCCCAAGCCGCACACCCCCCTGCAGTGGTGCGCCATGGACGGCCGTGAGTTGACGGCGCACAAACAGGCGCTGCTGGCCGAACACGGCCGTCGTCTGGGCGTGGCCGTGCGGATGCACGACAACACCCAGTCGCACCTGGAGGCCATCTTTGCCCGCGGGGATCGCGCCTGCGCGGGCTTGCTGGAGCGGGCTTTTCGCCTCGGCTGTCGTTTTGACGGCTGGGACGATGCTTTGCGAGCGGACCTGTGGGAACGCGCCATGGCCGAGGAGCGCGCAGCCTCGGGCTTCGATCCGGAACGCTATCTCGGCAGCTTGGGAGAGCAGAGCCGGCTGCCTTGGGACCACATCGACACCGGTGTGGACACCGACTTCCTGCGCGTGGAATACAGAAGAGCGCTCACGCACCGTCTGTCGCCTCCCTGTGGCAAGTCCGTGCAGCGGCTGCTGCACCCGTCGAACGTCGCCGAGGCGGTCGCGGCTGGGGCCGAGAAACTGGTTTGCTACGACTGCGGGGTGGCCTGCGACCTTGACGAGATGAAGCGCCAGCGGCTCTTTTTTCTGCGGCGGATGAACGCGTGGGCACCGGTTCAGCATCCGGCAGCGGCAGCTCGTCCGGCCGCGGGCAAGCGCCTGGCTGCGCCCCGGCCGCTCACCCGCTTCGTGGAGGCCGAAGCCCGCCGCTATCGCTTGCGCTACACAAAACTGGGCCAGGCCGCGTACCTGGCGCATCTAGATCTGGTGCGCCACCTGCCGCGCATCTTCCGGCGCGCTGGACTCGACGTCGCCTATTCGCGTGGCTTCCATCCCAAGCCCGGCTTTTGCTTCGGGCCTGCGCTGGGTCTGGGAATGCCGTCGCTGGGTGAGCTACTGGACGTGAAGCTAGGCGACGAGGTCACCCCGGCCGAGTTGCTACGCCGGCTGAACGCGGTCTCGCTGGCCGGAATTGAGTTTCTTGCTGCGGCGGCGCTGCAGGGATCCGAGGCGGCGTTGGGGCGGGTCCTGGCGCGTGCGGAGTATGCCGTCTGGTTGCCCGACGGCGTCCGCGCGGAGGCGGCTCTCGCGGCCTACGCCTCGAGCGTACCCCTGCTGGCCGCGCGACGCGAGCGGCAGGACAGCCGGAGGTCGGCGCCTGCCTCGCGCGTGGACGTGCGGCCATCGCTCACCGACGTTGCCATGGCGAGCGAGGAGCACGCGCGGGTTTTTGCTGCGAAGCTGGGCTGGGTCCACGCCAGGCCCGACAGCCTCGTCATTTTCGGCGTGGTGGTCAGCGCCCTAGGCAGCGCGCGGCCGGTGGAGGTGGTCGAAGCCTTCACCGATCCATCTGTCGCGCGCCGGGCATCAATTGCGCGGCTGGGCTTGTGGGCCGCGGCGGGAAAAGGTGCGCCCAAGGAAGGGGGCGCGGACTTGCTTGACCCGCTCCTGGCCGATGCGCGAACAGCTCCGCCGGCTGGCGGCAGCGACGACGTCAGTTCCACCTGCGGCACGCCCAGCCTCGTCCAAGCGATCCGGGAACAATCGAGACCTTCGGGCTTGCCGTAAAGCTAGTCCGAGCGGGCGACGCAATGGCCGCCCCCCGAATCTGCGCGGCATAGGCCCGCAGCGCCGCAATCGGTGTTGCTGGCACAGGGTTTGGGTGCGCAGTATGCGCCTCCTGCGCCGGTGCTGGGCGGGGTGGTGAGCTCGAAGCCCAAGAGAGACGGGCCGGGCGCAACGCAGGCAAGGAGCGGATCCTGGTCGCACAGGAAGCTGGAGGAGCACGCGACCAGACAGAGCTCGCGGCCATCGCCGAACACCGCGCAGTCGGATCCGGCGGGACACAAGGCGTTGGTGCAGTTACGCGAGCATAGTCCCAAGGCGCCCAGATCGGCACACAAGCCAGTCACGCAAAGGTCGTTGCGGCGGACCCCGGTGGCATCGGAACAAGGCCCGCCCAGGTCGGCCGGGACGTCCGCGAAACAGCCGTGGACCCAAAGTGTGCCGTTGGGCCAGCCGGGCAGGGGACGGCAACGAAGCCCAGCGGTACAATCTGCATCGGAACTGCAGCTAGGCAGGCAGAGTTGGCTTTGCCACGGCTCGGCGTGACCGGAATTTGCGGCTGCGGTTGCCAGATTCGTGCACACAGCTCCGACAGGGCAGTCACTCTTCTGGCACAGGGAGGTGCACATGCCGCCTATGGGACCGGTGGTGCATGGGTTCGCGGCCGAGCAGAGGCAAGAGAGATCGGGAGCGCACTGCTGGTCGGTCTGGCAAGGCGCACCAATTCCGTCAGCCAACACGATGATGAAGCCGGCATGCGTCTTGGTGACCACTATGCCAGTCGAGCCGAAACCCCACAGCGTGACATCGAATGGTCCCGGTGTGCTGAAGGTGTGGGACGGGGCGGCGGATGGGTCGTCGGGTGTGCCGTCGCCAAAGCGCCAACGGTACTGGCTGACGGTGGTGGTGGTGATGGGCACGAACTGGACCGTGAAAGGAGCCGTGCCGCTACAGGACGGCACGCTGGGATCGAGCCGCGGGCAGTTCGCCACGGTGAAGTCCACGGCCAGGGGAAGCGGACCGACATCGGCGGGCAGGGCCACGTCCGGGGGCGCACTGTCTGGCCCCGCGTCTACCACGGGCGACGGAATGCTATGGCACGAGGCGAGCAGAAGGAGAGAAAGAAGGACACGCCGGCACATACAGCCTAAGAGTATAGCTCGCCGGAGCAGACCGGCAGGCAATCCATCAAGATCGGGGTGGACGAGGGGTATCGAACCCCCAGCCGTCGGAGCCACAGTCCGATGCTCTACCATTGAGCTACGTCCACCGGAATCCCCTCTTCGGGGAACTGAACATATGGCCCGCGATCGGCCCGGTCGTCAAGCGGGGAGGCGCGCTAGGACAACTTTTTGCAGTTGACGAGGAGAGCCTCTACCTCCGAACATAGGGCCTTCTTCAACCCGGTGAGGCAACATATGCATAGATACGCGACCTGTTTCTTGTTGTTAGCCACCCTGTCCATTCCGGCGCTTGCACGGGCCGGGGAGGCTGATGATCTGCAACGTATCATCGAAGACAACCGGCAGACGGCGAATGACCTTGAGCGCCTGGATGAGCAGAAGGCTGCAGGAACGGAGCTGAACGATCTGCGCACGTGGCTGGATCGGGCCTGGAATCTGCGCTCGCAGGAGAAATACGACGATGTCCGTGTGATCACGGATCGCTGCAAGGCCCAAGCCGACATGATTCGCGAGAAGATCGCGGCCGCCAAACTTGGGGCAAAAGCCGCCCAGAAGGAGGCCGAGGTGGCGCACAAACGCGCTATTCTCGACCGCACGAAGAAGGCGTTGGAGAATGCCAAGGTCCAGAAGATTCGTTTGGGGGGCAAGGCATGAGTAACCTGCGCATACGGAGTTTTGTCATGAACAAGATTACAAGAGGACTATCGATTCTGCCTCTGGCGGCAACCCTCGTGCTGTCCCAGGGTTGTGCCCTGAAGCCCAAGCCGAGCGAACTGGAAGCCCTGGAGAGGTTGCGGGCGAGTCCATCGGCTGCGGCGGCTCTCAAGCTCAAAAGCGCCAGGGCGAAGACCGCCGCAGGGTTGGTCAAGAGCTCCGACGAGCTGCTCAAGCGATCACAAGACAAGTGGCGCAGCAGCGATTTGGACGAATCAACCGATGCGGCACTCATGGGAAGGGCCAAACTGATGCACGCCATCGCGCTGGCCGACCAGGATGCGGGCGAGCAGCGTATTCGCCAGGCCGATGACGATCTGAACGACGTGGCTGACGAGCAGGCAAGCGTGCAGAAGGACTTGGATGCGGTCAACGAGGCTATTGGTCTGCTCAACCAAACCGCTCAGGCGAAAGAGGAGCAGAAGTCGATAGAGGCGCAGATGGAAGCCGACCGGAAGCTGTCGGCCGACAAGTCCGATACCGCCGAGAAGGTCAGCGCAGCCGAGCTGGCCCTCAAGACGGCCGACACGGTGCAAGCGTCCACTTACGCCAAGGCTGAGTACACTGCCGCTGCCGACACCTTGGCGCGTGCCCAGGCGGAGTTGCAGCAGGGGAACTTCCGGGCCGCGCAGATGAGCGCGGACATCGCCCGGAAGAAGGCCGAGGATGCCGTGGCGGCGGCGCAGCCGATCTATGCCGAGAAGACCAAGGCGGACGACAACCGGGCGCGCGCCGATATGCTGACCAGAGAGGCCAGCACCATCGCAGGGGTGGAGGTTCGTCGCGATGCGCGCGGTGCTCTGCAACGTATCGTGCTGATGATTCCGGCGGATCAGCTCTTCACCAAGAAGCAGACCATGATCACGCCGGGCCGGGATGCCATGCTCGACCCGATCGCGACCCTGATGAAGAAGAAGGAGTATATGAACTACCCCGTGCAGATCGTGGGTTTTGCCGACGCGCGCGGAAGTTCGAGTTCGCTTCTGGCGCTGACCCTGGCCCGGGCGCAGTCGGTGCAGACCGGGCTGATGTCACGTGGCGTGGACAGTAAGCGAGTCATGGCTACCGGCCAGGGCGGCGCCGAGCAAGTCGCCAGCGGCAAGGACCGCAGCCGCAACAACCGCATCGAAATCATCTTCCTGTACCAGTAGAGGCACGTCTCGCGTAGGGGCGACCTGCGGTCGCCCCACGGGTATCTGACCGGCACTTCGGGCGGCCTGCGGTCGCCGCCATGGGTGGGCCCTCCCGCCCCGCATCACGACCGGCGCCCGTCGGTGAAGGAAGGCAAGCTTCTTCACCACAGTCTCGCCTCCGGGCCAGCGGCCCGGAGGCGAGACTGTGGTGAAAAGAGCTAGCTACTCATGGCCCCAGGCTTCGTGGGCGAAATAGAGCCCCGCGAAGATCTTCGCTGCCAGGAGCGTGCCTTCACGCTCGCGCTCGGTCAGCCAGGCGCGCGCCTCGGCTAGCGCCACTTCATGCACACGGATGTTCTCGCTTGGCGTGCCACCGCCCTTGCCGACCTTGGTGAGGTCAGACGCCAGCACGAATCGCACCAGCTCGCTAGTCAGCCCGGGTGAGGTGGCACTGGTGGAAACCAGGTTCAGCGTCGCCGCATGGTAGCCGGTCTCTTCCAGCAGCTCGCGCTGCGCGGCCTCGATCAGGTCTTCCTCTTCGCGTCCGGGCTCGTCGCCGACCAGCCCGGCGGGAAACTCGATCACGCTGCGGCCGAGAGGCACCCGGTGCTGCTCGACGAACAGGAGCCGTCGCTCTGCGGTCAGCGGCACGATGACCACCACCGCGCGCGCGTTGGCGCGTTCCACGAAGCTCCAGCCATCGCGGTCCACCAGGCGAAGAAAAGGGGTCTGGGCGAGAATTCGGTCAGCCACGCAGATCTCTACTTTCCCAGCTCTTCGTCGATCCAGTCGCAGATGCTCTCGATGTCGTGGCGGCCGGCGTACCTGCGACCGTTGATGAAGATGGTGGGCGTGTGGTCGATCCCGAGCGCGGCGCCGTCGGATTTGTCTTGGGCCACGGCAGCCTTGACCTCGTCCGAGTTCATGTCGCTCCGCCATCGGGCGACGTCGAGGCCTACCTGTTTGGCGATCTTTTCCAAAACCGCGGGGGTGAGGCTGTCGGCGTTTTCCCACACCTTGTCGCTAAAGGGCCAGAACTTGCCCTGCTTGTGCGCGGCCATCGCGGCCTCGGCCGCAAGACGCGAGGTGGTGTGGGAGTTCAGGGGGAAGTGCTTGAAGCACAGCCGCACCTGCCGTGGGTAGGTGTCCAGGACTTGCCGCACGAGCGACTGAGCCATGCGGCAGTGCGGGCATTCGTAGTCAACAAACTCGACCATCGTGACCCGCGCGTCAGCCGGACCCTTGTTGGGCGCCCGAGCAACGTCTATGTCCTTGTGGACCGCCTCGCGATACCGATTCTGCAGCTCATCGCCTACCTCCGAGTCCGTGTAGCCAGAGTTGACCAGCTTCGCCACGTATTTGATCGCGTAGACCGAGCGCCTGCAGCCAGGGTCATGCTTGACCGAGTAGATCAGGCTGTGCCCTTTGCCGCAGCTCGATGGCTCCCGGTTGACCACGCGGAAGAAGACCTTGCGTTCGTACTCGTCCAGCTTGGAGAGGTCGATGCCAGGAGGGGGCGAGGTGTCAAGGTCACCGGAGGCCTTGCTGTCGGCCGGTTTCTCATCGGCGGGCGCGGCCAGGGCAGGCCGAACCAGAGGTAGGGCAAAGAACAGGCATCCGAACGCAAGGCTGCAGCGAGACAGGAAGGGGTGCATCAGGGCGAAGATTAGAAACCGCCGCGGCGCAAGTCAAACGGCAGGTCAGACCCTGCACTCGAATTGACGAAGCTCGCCGCGCCGGCCAGTATTAGCCCGTCGCTGGGCGCGAGCCGGGCGACACCATCATGGGGTCGGACTACACAGCCGCCACGCTTGCCATCCTGGCCGGGGTCGGGATGGCGGTTGCCTTCAGTGCGCTGGCCCGATTCGTGGGCGAGCGTCGCGTGACCCGGGCCAAGCAGATCCCCTACGAGGCTGGCTCGGACCCCGTGGGAAGCCCGCGGGTGCGCATGCCGGTTCGTTTCTACCCGGTCGCGATCCTGTTCCTGGTGTTCGACATCGAGGTGGCGTTCCTCTACCCCTGGGCGGTCAACTTCGCGTCCCTGTCGTGCGCGGGACAGTTGGTCAAAGGCACATGCACGGCCGGCGTCTCCTGGCTGGGCTTGGGCGCCCTGATGCTGTTTATGGTGGTGTTGCTGGTCGCTCTCGCCTACGTGTGGCGCAAGCGCGCCATCGGATGGGACTAGAAAGTGCCCTTTAGCGTCTACACTTCGAAGCTCGCGCAAGCGGTGAACTGGGCGCGCAAGTTCTCGCTCTTCGAGTATCCCTTCGTCACCGCCTGCTGCGGCATGGAGTTCATGGCAACCTGGGCGCCCAAGTACGACATCGCGCGCTTCGGGGCTGAGCTGCCGCGCTTCTCTCCGCGCCAGGCCGATCTACTCATCATCGTGGGGACCATCACTGAGCGCCAGGGGCCGGTGCTTCGTCGCATCTACGATCAGATGTGCGAGCCCAAGTGGGTCATCGCGTACGGAGTGTGTGCCTCGACCGGCGGTTTCTACCAGAACTACTCGGCCATGCCGGGCGCCGACCAGGTGATCCCGGTCGACGTGTACATTCCCGGCTGCCCGCCGCGGCCCGAACAGATGCTGGATGCGCTGGTGATGCTGCAGGAGCGGATCCAGAAAGGCGAGGGGCACAGCCAGGTGGTGCTGAGGGCCGAGCGAGGCTATGTCGCGCCCGACGCGGCCATCCGGCCGGAGGGCGACACGGGGGCGGGCCGCTAGGTCCGGTGTAGCCATGGCCAAGATCATCCTCGACCGGCTCGCCGCAAAGTTCGTCGCCGGCGAAATTCTGGAAACTGGATCGCAGCATGGCAACGAGTGGGCGCGTGTGGCGCCGGCAAACTGGCGCGCGGTGGCGCAGTTTCTGCGTGATGATCCGGTCACCGCTCTCAACATGTTCATCGATCTGACCTGCGTGGATCGCTTGGGCCGGACGCCACGTTTCGACGTGGTGATGCACCTCTATTCGGTGGACAAGAAGCATCGGGTACGGCTTCTCGCCGGGCTGCCCGAGGATGATCCCAGCATCGATTCCCTGGTGGCGCTGTGGCCGGGCGCCAACTGGTTCGAACGCGAGGCATTTGACCTGTACGGCGTGCGCTTCGTGGGCCACCCTGACCTGCGCCGCATTTTGATGTACCCCGAATTCGTCGGTCATCCTCTACGCAAGGATTTTCCCAAGGAAGGGCGGCAACCGCTCTTGCGTCGGTTGCCTGGCAGCGTGGACTAGGGAAGCCATGGACGACCCATCCCAGACTTCCCGCCGCGTAGTGATGGGGTTTGGCGACGCTGCCAATCTTCCCGAGGCTGATGAGCTGCCCACGGAATCCATGCCGCTTAACATGGGGCCATCGCACCCGGCCATGCACGGGACAGTACGCATGGTTCTCGAAGTGCAGGGCGAGAAGATTCGCAGCGTCGACGTGCAGATCGGATTTCTGCACCGGTGCTTCGAGAAGGAAGCAGAGAACGCGACCTGGACGCAGATCTTCCCCTACACCGACCGCCTCAACTACGTGTCGCCCATGCTCAACAATGTGGGCTACGCCCTGGCGGTGGAGAAACTGCTCGGCATCGAAGACAAGGTTCCCGAGCGCGCGCAGTTCATCCGGGTCATTGTGGGCGAGATCTCGCGCATCACCGACCATCTGACCTGCCTGGCGGCCAGTGCGATGGAGCTGGCCGCCTTGACCGTGTTCTTCTACCTGATGAAGGCGCGCGAGTGGCTGTGGGAGCTTCTCGAGGAGGTCTCGGGCGCGCGCCTGACCCATAGCTACGTGCGCATCGGCGGCGTGGTCGCGGATCTGACCGATGATTTCTGCCCCAAGCTGCGCGATGTTCTGCGCCGCGTTCGTGCCGCCATCGCCGACGCGGACAAGATGTTGACCAGCAACCGCATCTTCCGAGACCGCATGGACGGCATTGGCATCATCACGCGCGACGATGCCATCGGGTGGGGACTGACTGGGCCGGTAGGGCGCTCGGCCGGGCTGGCCTACGACGTGCGCAAGGACCATCCCTACCTGGTCTACGATCGCTTCGATTTCGACGTGCCAGTGGGCTCGAAGGGCGACAACTTCGATCGCTACGCGGTTCGCCTGGAAGAAATGCGGCAGTCGATGCGTATCCTGGAACAGGCCATGGATCTCTTGCCGGCAGGCCCGGTCCTAGTCGACGACGCACGGGTCGCGCTTCCCCTCAAGCGCGAGGTTTACAACACCATCGAATCCATGATCGCGCACTTCAAGTTGATCATGGACGGCATCGTGGTGCCACCGGGCGAGATCTACTCGTTCACCGAGGGTGGCAACGGCGAGCTGGGCTTCTACATCGTATCCGATGGCACCGGCCGGCCTTGCAAGTGCCGGGTGCGGCCGCCCTGTTTCGCCAACCTCGCCGTGCTCAACCAGGTCCTGCCTGGGCTGTTTGTCGCCGATGTGGTCCCCACCTTCGGGATGATCAACATGATCGGCGGGGAGTGTGATCGCTGATGGCGGGCGAGAACCAAGCCTCGTCCGGCACGCCGGCCAAGGTGAAGATCGTGATCGACGGGCGAGCCCACGAGTTCCCGGCGGGCTTGACCATTCTGGAGGCCTGCCAGCGGGTGGGGGTCCAGGTGCCGTTCTTCTGCTGGCACCCCGGGCTGTCGGCGCCGGCTGTCTGTCGCCAGTGTCTGGTCGAGATCAAGGGATTCCCCAAGCCGGTTCCATCCTGCTACACGCCGGTGGCTGACAAGATGGAGGTCATCACCAACTCACCCAAGGTGCTGGATGTGCGGCGGCAGATGCTGGAATTCACCCTGCTCAACCACCCCATCGACTGCCCGATCTGCGACAAGGCGGGCGAGTGCATGTTGCAGAAGCACTACTTCGATTGGGACGCGCGCCTCGCCCGCAACGATGGCAGCAAGTTGCGCAAGGCCAAGGTGGTCGACGTCGGCCGGCATGTCGTGCTTGATCAGGAGCGCTGCATTTTGTGCTCGCGCTGCATTCGGGTGTGCAACGAGGTGGCGCGCCAGCAGGATCTGGTCATGGCCTTTCGCGGGGATCGCCAGCTTCTGACCACCGCGCCGGGGCAGCGCCTCGACAATCCCTATTCGCTCAACACCGTCGACGTTTGTCCAGTGGGCGCGCTGACCGCGAAGGACTTCCGTTTTTCCATGCGGGCCTGGGAACTGTGGGCCACGCCGTCCGTGTGTCCCGGCTGCGCCACCGGCTGCAACATCGAGATCCACGCGGCCCGCGACGTGATCCGGCGCCTCATCCCGCGGCTCAACCCGGCGGTCAACAAGTACTGGATGTGCGACGAAGGGCGGCTGATCTACCAGCGGGTGCACCACAATCGGCTAGTCTCGCCCATGGTGGCCGGCTCGCCGGCGAGTTGGGACGCTGCTCTGGCCGAGGCGGCTCGCCTGCTCGCCCAGGCTCGCGACAAATCACCCGCGACCCTGGGCGTGGTTCTCTCCGCCCAGATGACCAATGAGGATCTCTTCGCTTTCTCGCGCCTGGCTGGCGAGGACCTGCGAACCAGCCGCGTCTACCTGGTGGGAGCAGGGGAGGGCTGGCGCGACGACATCCTGGTCAGTGCTGACAAGAATCCCAACACCACGGGCGCCAAACTGATCGGCGGGTTGACCCTGCGCACCGCCGCGGATCTGAAGCAGGACCTGGAGACCGGAGTTCTGACGGCGCTGCTGCTCGTCGGTGAAGCCGACGTCGTCGGTTCGCTCGGCTTGCTGCAAAGCTTGGTGGTCCTGACTTCGCATCAAGGCGCGCCGGTCGCCGCGGCCCAGGTGGCGCTGCCCCTAGCCATGTGGGCCGAGGTTGACGGCAGCTTCACCAACCGGCAAGGCAAGGTGCAGCGCCTGCACGCGGCTATCCCACCGGCGGGGCAGGCACGCCCCGGCTGGGGAATTGCGGCTCGGCTGGGACAGGCGTTGGGGGCTGGGTGGACGTATGCGAACGCAAAGCAGGTGTTCAGCGAGGCGCGTGACAAGGTCACCCTGATGAGTGGGGCCGACTGGGGCAAAGCAGAGATGCCGGTGCAACTTCGCTTCGCCAACTCGAGAGGCTAGGGCAATGTCAGACGCGCAATTCTTCGCATACGGTCGGCCCGGCTTCGGCATCGCGGCGGCCCTCATAAAGATCTTGGTGTTCGTGGTCATCTTTGCCTTGGGGTTGGCCAGCCTGCTCACCTGGCTGGAGCGGCGCCAGTCAGCCATGATGCAGGACCGGCTGGGCCCCAACCGCGCAAACATCTGGCGCTGGCGTGCTTGGGGGATCCTTCACTTCGTCGCCGACGCGCTGAAGATGATGTTCAAGGAGGATTTCATTCCGCCCAAGGCGAACCGGTTTCTGTTTACCCTGGCGCCCATTTTGGCTCTCGCGCCTCCGCTCATCGTGCTGGCCATCACTCCCTTCGGCGCGCCGCTTTGTTGGGGGCAGATGCAGAAGGTGGTTCTGCTCGGCACCTGCGTGCGACCGGTGGACTTGCAGATCGCGCGGCTCGACGTGGGCGTGCTTTTCTACTTTGCGTTTGCCTCGTTGTCGATCTACGGCGCCACCCTGGCGGGCTGGGCCTCGTACAACAAATGGGCGCTCATGGGCGGGCTGCGGGCCGCCTCGCAGATGATCTCGTACGAGGTCACCATGGGCATGGCGGTGCTGGCCATGTTCGTGTGCTACGGGACCCTGGAGCCGGGCGCCATGGTGGCGCAGCAGGGACCGGCACCCTGGCAGTGGGGGATTATGCGAGGGGTTCCGCACTTCATCGCGTTCTTCTTATTCCTTGCCGCAGCCATGGTCGAAACCAAGCGCACGCCCTTCGACGTGCCCGAAGGCGACTCCGAGATCGTGGGCTACTTCGTCGAGTATTCCGGCCTGCGCTTCGGCATGTTCTATCTCGGGGAGTTTCTCGAGGTCATCGGCTCGTCCGCGCTCATGGTGACCATCTTCCTGGGCGGCTGGCAGATCTGGGGTGCCAGCGTTCTGCCCAACTGGGCCCATGTTCTTCTGTCGATGCTGGTGTGGGGGGCCAAGGTCTTCGTCTTCTGCATGTTCCAGTTGCTAGTGCGTTGGACGCTGCCCCGCTTTCGGGCGGACCAGCTCATGCGGCTGGGTTGGCAACGCCTCTTGCCCGTATCGATCGCCAATGTTGTGCTGGCTGCGTGCTGGCAGATGTGGATTCACTAGTGCCGGCCACGGTGAAGATTGTCAATCGTCCAGGTGGATGGAAGCGGCAGAGCTATCTGTGGGGGGCGATGCAAGGGCTGGGCGTGACTTTCCGGCATTTCATGCGCAACTGGCCCCGCAATCTTGTCGGTCGGCGTGCCCTTTCCGACATCGTGACCTTGGCCTATCCCGAGGAGAAACGAGCATACCCGCCGCGCAACCGGGGCTTGCATCGCTTGATGAAGCGGGCCGACGGCCAGGTCCGCTGCGTGGCTTGCATGATGTGCCCCACTGCCTGCCCCGCCCATTGCATCAGCATCGTTCCCGAAGAATCAGAGGACTCGCGCATCGAGAAGCGGCCGGGCATCTTTCAGATCGACGAGCTTCGCTGCGTGGTGTGCGGCTTGTGCGTGGAGGCCTGCCCTTGCGACGCCATCCGCATGGACACAGGGATCCATGCTTGGCCGACCACCCGTCGCGCCGACGCGATCTTGGACAAGGAAGAACTGCTCTCGCGCGGCGAGCTTTCCACCGCCATGCAAGGGGGCGAAGGCATTTTCTGGCGGGAAAGAAAGTAGCCAATTCACATGGGAACCCTGAGAGGGTTCGCTTCGCCCTTCGGCCCCCCACCCGCCACCCCTACCCCGCTCGCTTCCCCCTTCGGGGACTTCGGGACCTGCACCTTCCCCACCACACCCGCTCGCTACGCTCGCGCCCTCGCGCTCGGCCTCGCCAAACCCTCCCGCGATGGTCCGCCGTCGGCGAGGGCGCGGGCGAAGCCCGCGGGGCGGGCAGGGTGGGCTGTCCGTCCCGAAGGGCCGGCGGGCTCCCCACGCGAATTCATTCTTGACGGTCGCTGGACAGAGGCACATGATCATCGGTGAACCCTCTGCGCGGTTCGACAGCCGGAAGAGATTTTTTTCCCTACAAATTGAATTCTGGGAGCCGCCTCTGGCCGCTGGAAAGTGCACGCCCGCTAAAGTCGGGAAGCCCGATACGGCTATTTCTGTGGCTCCCCCCTTACGAAAGTAGGGGCTAGGAACTCATCCGGAACGGCCGAGGTGGAGGGTTCACTATTTTCTCTCCGCTGCGCCGGAAGCTAGCCTGGCAGCGTTGTCGACCAGCGGCAGCGGCATGGCGTTCGCAGGGTCGGAGCACCATGCAATCCCGTGTCCGAAACGGAAGCCAGTCCGCAGCGATTCTTCCCCTGGTCCGACCGAACCTCGGACAGAACGGCGGAATCCCGGCCGCGCCGCCGCGTTTGCTGAACCAAGTACGAGCCAGTCTGCGCGCGCGCCACTACAGCGTGCGCACGGAGAAGGCGTATGTAGGCTGGATTCGCCGGTTCATCCTGTTTCACGGCAAGCGCCACCCCGAAACCATGTCCGAGGCCGAAATCGGCGCCTACTTGTCCAGTCTGGCCGAGGCAAAGGTCAGCTCGTCGACCCAGAACCAGGCCCTGGCTGCGCTGCTTTTCCTCTATCAGCAGGTGCTGGGGCGCGAACTGCAATGGCTAGGGAATCTGGTTCACGCCAAGCGGCCGGCGCACGTGCCCGTCGTGCTGGGGCGCGAAGAAGCGCGCCTTGTGCTGGCCCATCTCAATGGCAGCCCGTGGCTGGTGAGCGCGCTTCTCTACGGCGGTGGTCTGCGGCTGCTCGAAGCGTTGCGACTGCGCGTGAAAGATCTCGACCTGGACCGTCGCGAAATTGTCATTCGCAGAGGCAAGGGCCAGAAAGACCGCCGGACTGTGCTGCCGAATGTGTTGGTCGAACGGCTGCGTTCCCATCTTCTGACCGTCAAGGAGCAGCATGACCGCGACATTAGCCGAGGCGCGGGCGCCGTGGCTCTGCCGGATGCCTTGGACCGCAAGTACCCGAACGCTTCGCGGGAGTGGATCTGGCAGTGGGTCTTCCCTGCGACCCGAACCTATGTCGACCCAGCCAGTCAGGGAGTCCGCCGTCACCATCTACACGAGACCGTCATTCAGCGCGCCGTCCACGCAGCGGCCCGAGCCGCCGGAATCTCGAAACCAGTGAGTCCCCATACGCTGCGCCACTCTTTTGCGACCCACATGCTGGAAGATGGCTACGACATCCGCACCATCCAAGAACTGCTCGGCCACCGGGACGTGAGCACCACCATGATCTACACCCACGTCCTGAACCGCGGGGCCTGCGGCGTTCGCAGCCCTCTCGAGCTGAAATCCAGCGGCCTTGCAGTATTTGCTTATCGTCTTATCAAGCAGCCTTGTAGGCTGATCCGGGGCGTCAGCCGCCAGCCGCTAGATCACCCCAAGTCCAACACTGCGGAATCACTGGCGGCTGTCCCTTGTCCGCACCCGTGCGCTTGCCTCACGCTTGCAGGGATATTGGGGTATTCTCTGCAGGCTAATAGAACGTTGGGCGGACACGATTAGGACTTCATGTCAGGCAGATCCACAATGAGCCGAGAGGTACTGGGCGTCCCGGCGTCCTGGGACGAGGTCGCGAGTGCTTACGCCCTTGATGTCATGCCGACCTTCGCGTTCTACGCTGAGGAAGCACTCCGGCTGGTGCCGCTCGATCACCTGAGCCACATCCTTGATATAGCCTCTGGGCCTGGGACCCTCGCATTCTGTGCGGCTCCGCGCGTGGCGCACGTGTCGGCGATCGATTTCTCACTCAAGATGATCGAAGAGCTGCGCGCCCACGCTGCGCGTAACAAGATCTCCAACGTCAAAGCGGAGGTCATGGATGCGCAGTCGCTCGCGTTCTCAGCCTCCACCTTCGACGCGGCCTTCTGCCTGTTTGCGATCACGTTCTTTCCCGATCGCGGACGCGCCCTCGGTGAGATCTTCCGAGTCGTCCGGCCTGGGGGCCGAGTTCTGGTCGCAACCTGGGGACCCATGGAACGCCGCGGAGTCGTTCGCTTGGTAGCGGAGGCTATGGCAGAGGCTTTTCCCCAGATCCCGCCAACGCCGAAGGGTGAACTGGAAGACGTGGCAAGTTGCATACAAGAGCTGAACGCCGCAGGTTTCCACGAGGTAGCGACCCACGCCTTCACAGCGTCGCTGCGGATCGAATCGGCCGAACACTGTCTGGACATGATGGAACGCTCAGGCGCCGGGTTCAGCGACTTGCGACGGGGGTTCGGAGCCGCCTGGCCCCACGCGCGGGTCCGTCTACTGAACGCGATCCGCAGGCGCGTACCCGAACGAGGTACCGAGACCTCTGCGGAGGCGCTCTTGACCATCGGTGTCCGATGAAGCAACGGTGCCGCCCAACCTGGCGTTGCACCAGACGGTCGGTCGCCTGCGGCGCCCGCCCGCAGGTGAACGCCAAATCGTTCGGCAGGCAGCGGGTAGTTCAGCGGTAGACCTCTTTGCGGTTGCCCACCTTCACGATGGTCACCAGTTTCGTCGAGTCATCGATCTCGTACAGAATGCGGTAGTCGCCTTGGCGAATGCGGTAC
>Ga0182027_10002220_pt1 | contig 31691 bp, 18 predicted proteins | sample 712E1DmetaG_FD_121300 | JGI IMG/M metagenome (GOLD analysis project Ga0182027, IMG submission 121300) | Permafrost microbial communities from Stordalen Mire, Sweden - 712E1D metaG (Illumina Assembly) | ecosystem: Environmental > Terrestrial > Soil > Wetlands > Permafrost | place: Sweden...
ATTATGAAATGTATATATCAAAATTTTATGATGCTGGACCATATGGATATGGTTTTGATTTTGGCCTGATGTCAGATGGAAAAGCAGTCATAATGTATAGGGATGCGACAGCAATCAGTGATGATTTCACCAATAGTGCAATTTTTTCAACAAATACTTGGACAAATCTGGTCGTTATACAAAATGGTCCAAACAATGTTGATATATACGCCAACGGACAGTTCTTAGAAAAGATGGTGGACTTGCCTTGCATGATAAATAGAAACATCGATGCACTCACCATAGGCAGCAGAAGTAATGAATTATACTTCAATGGCACAATCGATGAAGTGATGATATTTAATAGAAGTTTAGCAGCAACAGAAGTCAAGGCATTGTATGATTCTAAAGCCAACAAGTTCGATGCAACATTGACTGGTTTAGCTAATGGACCACACAGTTATACTGTCTATGCTATCGATGGTTCAGGAAATCTTGCTAGTTCTGGTCAAAGGACAATTAATGTCAATTCTGCAGCATGTATTCCATCATGTTCAAATAAACAGTGTGGGTCTGATGGATGCTATGGAACTTGTGGCAATTGTTTACCGAATCAGACTTGCAATTCAAACGGTGCTTGTGTAAACAATGTAATAACACCTACATGTTCTGATGGAATTCAAAATCAGGAAGAGACTGGTATTGATTGTGGAGGACCATGCAGTGCATGTTCATCCACTGGACCGATTTATTACATTTCCACGACGGGCAGTGATACTGCGTCAGGTTCCATCAACTCGCCTTGGAAGACTCTTGCGCATGCGTGTTCAGTCGTTACAACACCAGGTGCTGTGATCCATGTGAATCAAGGAACTTTTGTCGAAACATCACGATGTTATCTTGCTCCAGGAGTAAGTATTGAAGGCGAAGGAAAAGATGTAAGTATAATAAAATCACAAGTAGCAGGTTCAGTGGGCAGTAATACGTTTACAATTATGTTAAGTAGTTCATCAATAACAAACGGCAACCAACATATTTCTAATATAAAAATGGATGGTAATGCACTAACAGCCTATGGAGCTATTCAGGTCTATAGGAGATCAAATGTAGAGATTTATAATTGTGCATTTGTGGATTTTAGTGATTGGGGTGTATCTTTCAAGGGAGCTGATAATGGGTTAACAGAACCAACAGTTTGGGCAACGGGTAATAAATTCCATGATAATACCGTCACTAATTGTGCCGCTTATGTATGGAGTGGTTATAATGATCCAGTAAATCCTTCTCAAAGACCAATTGCTGATTACGGAAATGGGCAAGCTGCATTAGGAGTTGATGAACAAGACGGCATGTTAGTTTATAATAATGTTTTGACCCAAACAGGTAGAGAAAGTTGGCATAATGGCTACTTAATCAAAGGAGTCGCAGGTTATAATAAAGGTCTTAAAATTTATAATAATACTATTACAAAAAATCCTTATGATGGTATCACATGGGATTTTGCGATAGAACTCTGGAGTTGTAGAGGAGGAGTAGAAATATATAATAATGTGGTTGAAGGAGGAATAGATCTCTCCAGTGGTGGTGGCGCATCCGGAATAGGCTCACAGAAAGGTTCGTATGCCTATTCTGTGTGGATACATAATAATAAGATAGGCAGGGCTTCTTTTTCTGATAATCATTACCTTACTAAAGGAATATATATTGAAGAAAGCGCTGAAAGCATACTAATAGAAAGAAATGATATAAGAAATGTCGGCATAGGCGTATACTATCCCCTCGCAGCAAAAGATGATGGAAGTGGTTCTTCCCTGTCAGATATAAATATACGATATAATCTTTTCGAAAATATCGGCACTGAAGATAGTTATTCAGAATATGATGGCTGGGGTACATATATGAGTTCTCAACCACCTACTAGCAATTATGTAATTAAAAACTATAATGTGTATAATAATGTCTTTATTGCCCATTCAGGGGTCAATGTGCCAGAGTGGGGTATTCAGATACCAGATATTGGAACTGTTTCAAATGTTAATATTAGAAATAATATAATCCAAGGATTTAAGAATGAACCTATCTATGGATCAGTATCAGTTAATGGTCTCTCAATAGAAAATAATATTTTTTATAATAACAAGAATAGCAATAATCCTATCTATACAGGGTCGGCGACTGTTCAGAATAATTATCTAAGCAATCCTATCTTTATATCATCTACAAATTTCCATCTGAATACTGGAAGTCCTGCTATTGACAAAGGAATAAGTATTTCCGGATTGACTTCAGATTATGACGGTAATTCCGTCCCATATCCTGCTGGAGGAGCAACAGATATCGGTGCATATGAATATCGTTAAGAAAAGATGGATTATGAAATAAGAAACAATTATTCTTTTTTTTCCTTCTCTTTTGCATTGTTCCGAAAACTCTTGCTTATGTTTTGCGTCCAGAATGTCGGCAGTGGATTTGAAACAAATCCTTTGAATATGTCTGAATAGATGTATGTCAGTCCTTTTGCCCTCTTATATTTGGCAAAATCTTCTGCTGCTTCAACATATATCTCCTTAATTTTCTTTCGTTCGAAGTCCAGCTGAAGGAGCGACGATGGTTTCATAACCAAATAATCTGCCTGTCGAATAGCATTTATTTCCAAGTTTGAAGAATTCTGCGAGATGAACATTATGCTTAAATCCTTGTGACGAGCGATTAAAAGCAATTTACTTAATAATTGATTCGCATCCGAAAATCCCTGCCTGGCATTGAATAATATTCCGCCTTCATCAATCAATATATATGAATTGTTTTCAATCAATTCTATGTCGTCTATGATGTGTATCCATGGAGGCAGCTCGTTTGCCTTGAATCCCATAGCAAATATTTTCCTGCCGCTGATCGCATGTAAGTTCTCTAGCAACTTCATGCCGAATGCACTCTTACCTGAACCTCTCGCTCCAAGTATTATCCCGATTGTGCTATCCTTCTTTGCTAACATCTTCTCAAAATTAGTATAATTACCATTGACAGATTTTATTGTATTGAATGGCACATAATGTTCTACCTTATCAGGGTTATTCTCCTGCTTTGCTGCGCGACGTTCCTTGAATGATTCCATAATCATACCTGCTAATTTTTCTATTCCCAATATTATCATCTTGACCATCCATGACAGTACAACAAAAATGATTTTGAACGGCCACAATATTATCTTAAAGAACTTGACGACACCTGAATCTTCTGATTTCTCTACTGACCCAGATCTTTTAGGTGACTTGGATCTTTGAGGTCTTTTTTTTATCATCACATACTTATTGTGCCATCGTTTATATTTTTTGCGTTATCCTTAGCAACCTTTAAAAATCCGCATTTATTCTACCAATAATGAAGGTATTATTTTTTATCGACACTCACGAGAATCAAAGTGCTATGAAGAAATTGAAAGAGAAAGCGAAGGACGCTGATTTATTAGTTTGCGGTGGAGACTTCACGATATTCGAGAATGACATGACTAAGATATTGGAAGAATTCAATAATTGGAACAGACCGATAATACTAATACATGGCAATCATGAGATAGCTTCTACTGTTAAAGCTGAATGTGAAAGATTGAAGAATTTACACTTCATCCATAAGACATATTTTATAATTGATGATATAGTTTTCTATGGTTACGGTGGTGGAGGATTTAGCACAAGAGATGAATCATTCACACATGATGCTGAATCGTTCATGCAGGAATTCCATAAATTGTCCGAGTCGAATCATAAGAAATATCGCTTCGTGCTCGTAACGCATGCTCCGCCTTATGGTACAGGCATCGATCATATATATGGATACGAAGGACATGTCGGAAATCAGAGCATAACAGAATTCATATTAAAACATCAACCGATAATTGCGATGTCAGGACACATTCATGAGACTGTTGGCGTTGATGAAAGGATGAACAAGACAAGGATATTCAATCCCGGCGCAGACGGGATTATTATAGAACTGTAAATTTCTTGGAATGACCCTGACAATAATATTTATATACTCTACATCTCTGCCTCTATCATGCGTAAAATCGTATTGATATCATGCGTCAGCGTAAAACTTGATCATAAGGCAAGAGCTGAAGATTTATATGTGAGTCCGTTGTTTAAGTACAGCTTATCCTATGCAAAATCATTGAAGCCTGACATGATATATATCCTATCAGCAAAATATGGTCTACTGGAATTAGACAATATTATAGAACCGTACAACACTACTTTAAACACGATGTCCTCTGACGCTATAAAGTCCTGGTCCGAAAAAGTGTTGATTCGATTGAAAGAAAAAATAAATCTTGATTCTGACCAGATAATTTTTCTCGCAGGAGATAATTATAGGAAATACTTGATTCCACACATTAAAAATTATACCATACCATTATTCGGTCTTGGCATCGGCAAGCAATTAAAATTTCTGAAAGAACATGCTGGTAAGAAATATGAACAAAGAAAATTACAATAAAAATTATTGTGAAGAGATACATAAGTTATTCAATTCATTGAAAAGATACAGTTTTCCATATAATCCTAACGATATACCTCTTAATGGAATATATATCCTATTCCAGAAAGGTGAGAAAGCTCATGGAGTTGACAGGATTGTAAGGATTGGGACGCATACTGGCAAGGATCAATTAAGGTCGAGATTATGGCAACATTTTGTGAATGAAAACAAGGATAGGAGCATATTCCGGAAAAACATCGGCCGGGCATTGCTCAATAAAGATAATGATCCATTCCTTGAGCAATGGGAACTTGATTTGACTACAAGATATGACAGGGATACATATCTCAAAGATGTTGATATGCGTAAACAGAAGCAAGTTGAAAAACAAGTCAGCGAATATCTGCAAAATAATTTTACATTCGTAGTCTTTGAAATAATGGGCAAAGATAATAGACTCGAATTAGAATCTAAGATAATATCTACCGTATCATCATGTGAGGAGTGTAAACCTTCTAAACAGTGGCTTGGCAGTCATTCTCCAAAGAGCAAGATACGAGAAAGCGGACTATGGCTGGTCAATGAGCTTAATAAGGAACCATTGACGGAAAAAGATATGACCACATTAAAAAATATATTAAAAAAAAGTTAAAATAAAAAAGTTAAATGAAAGAAAGACTAATTCTACTGTGTCGCTATCGTATGACATATGGTCTTATAGTACGATTCAGCACAGTCGAATTCTGTTGTTGCACAGTCTGCCATGCTTGTTCCGAACTGTGTTGAGCAAGCAGCAGTGGCAGTAGCGTCATAGTCTACGACTGCTTGGTTGCAAGATGTTCTTGCACTGTTTGCAGTATTTGTGCAAGATTTATATGACTGATAGCAACTGTCTATTGCACTTATAACAAGAGCGTCGCCTAGATTTGCTTTTATTGCAGGGATTTGATCTCTAAAGCCTTGCAACATTTCGGTATATTTTTGATTACAGAAAGCTTCATTAACATTAGCAAATGTTTTTAGAGTCGAATTTGGTATGTTGCATATTTTCTTGTAAGCTAAATCATTACATGCGACTGCTCTATTGTAGCAAACTTTCATCTGTTCCACCCTTAATAGATTCATAGGCCAAGTATTTCTATCTGAATTGGGGTCAGCAAAAGTTGAATCATCGTAAGCATGCGATGTATCTATAGCCTCATTACAAGTATGTAATTGTGCACTACAATCACTATCTGCACCAATACCTTCAAAATAAGAATCCCATGTACTAGCTGCAGCATTTGCTGCATAAGCATCATCGATTTTTTTCTTATAATTATCATCATAACATTTTTGTGCAGCTGCTAAAGTGTCAGTTGGAGTAGTCGTTGTTGTTGGTGTCGCAGTAGTTGGAGTAGTTACACTCGCTGATCCTGTGTTTTTCGTGTCATCGTTAGTTGCTCCTTTGACTACAAACTTGAATGAACCTATGATTTTCTCAATCAATGCCTGATCTGCACTAAGCTCTGAATCAGGAGTCACGAATTGAAGAACATAGAAATAATTTCCGCCATCACCGATTATGAACCTATTGGTATACTTGCCGTCAGTAGTAGTATATTTGACTGATGTATCCAATGTTTCTTTTCCATCAACCGTCTTTTTTCCTTCTCCTGGAAAAGTGGGGCCGTATGCTGAAAACCTAGTATAATAATCGGATGCTACATTTTTCTTGCTTGAAAATGTACCGCCGGTAGTCGATGATTGTATCACTTCAACAATATAGTACATATCTTTTGTCGGTGACCTAAAGACTACATTTCCTGACTGGATTGCATATTTGTAATCACCAAAAGCGTCAATCTTGAATGGATAATTGGAATCACTATAAGTTGTTGATGCTCCTGTTGACGTATCTGTTTTTGTATTCGTATTATCATTTGCCGGTGCAGTATTTCCTCCAAGTATAAATCCTTGACTAATTGTCTTTCCTTCCACGACTTCAAAATTTACTGTTACAACAACGTCTTTTACTGATATCACTGCTGCATATTTTCCTACAGGCCATCCGCCATCTGGACCGATTATGCTTCCAGCATATCTTCCATACTTCATATCGGAACTTGTTGTCAATACAATATTATCTGTGGCCACAATTTCATTTGTGTCAAGATATTTCCATGTTATTATTCCGGTATCTCCATTATTGAAACTATCATAAATGAACCAGACATATAATTCTTTTGTGTCCTTTGAATAAGCTTGAACCACATCTACAGGCAAGAAGTCTACTATCCCGGTTGTGACTATAGGATTTAATATCCTTGGTGTAATGCTTTTGCCTAATTCACCATATTTTGCTGTTGCAGCTGTCAGTAAAGTCGCATCTTTTTGAGTTTTACCAAATTGTGATGCCTTAACACTACTTGCTCCCGTATTTCCGCAGCCAGTCATCACAATAGAAATTATTAATAAACTAAGAATGCCGATAAATATTTTTTTATTCATATTTATATCACCTGTATTATCCTGCCAGAGTGCATATTTAAATCTTTTGATTACGTATTGCGTAGTCAAACAAAAAATTATATAACAAATAAAAAACTATATAAACATCTCCAGGATTTCCAGATTATGGCAGAAGACATTGATTTCAAGCACGTCATCGGAATAATTGAGAATTCTAAGGAGTTCAAGGAATTCATTAAGCAGAATCCTCACTATTATCTTGTTCACATTTTTACGACGGTTGATGCCGATACTATTGATAACAGCACGTGGCAGATAGGTTACTATAGTAAGGATACTGACAAGATTGTTGTATTCGAGGATCATGATGATTTGGTATTCATCCATCCTCCTGAAGAAGCATTGAAGAAGGATGAGTATATACAAAGATTAGACTTAGAGCATCTGAAGATTTCTAGGGATGACGCTGATATTATATGTAAAAAGACATTAAAGGAATATTATCCAGCAGAATTATTTAGCAAAGCTATTTGCTTATTGCAGAATCTTCCAGAATTCGGACAGGTATGGAACATCACTGTTGTCACGCTTGCATTAAGTGTGATAAACATCAAGATTGATGCTAATACTGGAAATGTTCTAAAACATACTAAAGAGAACCTGATGAATTGGAAATCCTAAATTTCTTAAATACTTAAGTTTCTTGGATTAGAAGCGGAATTCTTACTCAAAACCTTTAATCAGAATAGTATGATATAATAGTACGTTCTTCAGTATCAAAACTATAATTTGGTTGTTACTTTATGATGAACTTGCGTGTTTGTGAGTGTTTTGTTACAAACGGAGCAAAAGTTATGCTTGTTTGTTTCAAAAATTGAAAAATTTTTGTTACTTGAAGATAATTCTTAGTGTTCTCTAACATATAAGTCTGAAACTACCTATTGTTTCAAGTATGTTTCTAAATAGCATATAAGCCACAACAGTATTTATAAACAAGTTGTACCATTATATATTCTTCGAACAAACGTCGACGAGAAACATAAAAAATTTTTGTAGAAACAAAAAAGATTTGAAAAAAGTGGGGATTTAAAAATGGCAAAAATCAGTTACGGAGCAAAAATCGGCAGCAGACAACTAGAAGGGTTCTTAACTACAGAGATACCAGCACCTGAAGTAACAGAAGTCAAAGAAGCATAGATATGCTTAAGTATTTTTATAATTCTTTTCAAGATTGAAGAAGTATTCTAAAAAAATTATTATCATATGCAATATCTTGCATCAATATTTATCTCCAAGTTGATTCAGAGATTCCATAGCCCACTCTTTGATATTAGGCAACATGGATTCTTTTTCTAATTCGTTCCTAGAAAACCATCTCAATTCTTTTCCCTCATCATCAACTTTAAAACATTCTCCTCCTTTTACAATCCCAAAGTACATAAGGTTAACATGCTCATGATCATCTCTGATGTGATCCAAATGTACATGGACGGGCTGGATGAGATTGCCGGTCTTCACCTTCTTTGATACATGTAATGGAGAAATCAATTCTATATCTAATCCAGACTCTTCTTTGGCTTCTCTTATGACTGAGTCACATGGAAGTTCGTTCAATTCAATATGTCCTCCGATTGGAACCCAACTATTGACTTTTTTATTCCAAGTCATCAATAGTTTGCCATCTCTTACTACGTATACAGTCGATACAAATTCTCTTATGAGTGTCATGATAGGATGTCAAACGCTAAGAATTTAAATATGTTATTATCATAAATCCTATTATATAAACAATAACTTTTCCTTGTTTCTCAAACCGCTCTTGATGAAAACTTTCTTCTTGAGCAATTTAGAAAAGAACTTCACGACTTCAATATTCGCTTCATTATCTTCAGGCTTTGCATGCACGTTCACTCGCAACGCTTCCCGAGACTCATCCCAACCGATTATCTCTGTCTTTGGACTGTTCGGCTTCACTAAAATTTTCAGATGATTGTTCTTGACATATCTGGATATATCAATATCAACAGTCATCTACTTCCCGCCTCTCCATTGATGACCACATTCAGTACACTTATAGAATATTGTTTCTGGTTCATCGCCTGCACGCATCTGCTGGCTCCAAGTATATGCTTTAGGATTCTTACATTTAGGACATTCTTCATCAACAATTGGATGCGGCGATACTTCCTTCTCAACAACATCCACTTGATGTTTCGACTCTTCACGCTTCTCGGTGAATGTGACTATACTAGACGCTTTATCAGCAACATAACCACATGAACATCCCATGACTTTCTTATCTCTTACAACTTTCGGTCTTAGCATAGAACCACATTTCGGACAAAACATCATAAATATCACCTAAACGTTTGTCGCTTTAGCGACCTTTTTTCCCGAGGCTTTTTCTTAAAAAGGCTCAACCAAAACTACACCCATTGAACGTCACGCATTGTATCAATTCCGTGAACCAAATCTTCACATATCCAAGGAACGGTATCTTGATCCATGCCTTGCCTATTATCTGATCTTTCGTGACATATTTCTCGTTAAGTTCCGGCCTAAGTATCTGTTGATAATTGTGATCGCCTTTCGTCTGGATCAAATCGTTCTTTTCCACGACGCGATGTATGACAGGATAAGATAATTTTGATTGATATACTAGTATATCGCCAACCTTTAAATTATCGAACGTTACACCACGCAATACTATTATATCTCCTTTATTGAATCCATTACGCATAGTATAACTCAGGAATTCTTCTTTCGTTATACCCTTGCTGGTATACCAATCAGCTTGTGTGCAACTTTTGACTGTAGTATTATAATCACATATTGCTGGGCTTATCCACCATTTATCAAAATTTCCATTATGCTCCATACTCTCCGATATTACAGCCACAACAGGAAGATTAGTTCCTAATGCTAGGCCAATACCTGGATATATTACGAACTTGATTATGATAAATGCCAATAGTATATTGACCAGCCAGCTCCATATACTATCTTCGTTCCATAAGAAATGCCAGAAATTCTTCGCCCCATCCTTGACATCCTTCCTAATCTTTTTTGAATCCATGATTCTAATTGCTCAATATTATATTATAAATGTTGTGAAAATGCGGCAAAATCGACAACTATACACGAGGAAATACTATCTTAAAATATCAGAATAACTTTATAAATGATATCTATCTACTCCATATCATGAGTCAGAAAGTCTCAAAAAGGAAATTGAAAAAAGACGTCACAAAAAAAGTTCATGCTAAAAAGCACGTCACTAAACATTCGACTAAACATCAGACCGAACATACAAACACACATAAAACAGAACATCCAAAGCATCAAAAGATAATACATAAACATTATGCTAAGAAGTTCTGTCCGAATTGCGGCAATCCTATAACAGACGATAATACATTATGTAAAGACTGCAGGGTAGTAGATTTTGATTTCAAGGAAATAAAATTATTCGTATGCAATAATTGTAAATCATATAATTATAAGAATAAATGGCAAAAATTTCAGGATTTGGATATTGTGATGAAAATTATTCTGGCCGACGATATAAAAAACAAGTTCACATATAAGAATCTTAGCAAAGAACGAGTAGAAGAATTATTATCATATAAAGCAGGCGTACATAAGGATTTTACCGTCAAAGTGGTTGTTGGAAAGGAAACATTCGAACTGCCTGCAGTAATCGATGTCACACTCTGTCCAAAATGTTCGAAAGGCGGTACAAAATATTTTGAAGGCATATTACAGGTCAGGAACACAACTAGGGAAATACATGATTTCATCAAAAATAATCTTGCAAGACAGAAATCTAAAGGAGTGCATATCAACAAGATAGTCGACGTAGATGGCACAGGAGCAGATGTAGATTATTATTATACTGACAACAGGTATATCAAGATACTCGCCGAAAAACTTCGGGACCATTTCGGCGCACAGATAAAAAATAATGCACAATTGTTCTCAATAGATTGGGAGACCAGCAAAAATCTTTATAGAGTAAATATGTTGGTAAGATTTCCGACATATCATAAGAACGACGTACTGAAAATCAACGAGCACCTATTCAAGATAATAAGCATGGATGAGAAAGTACACGTCATTAATCTTGAGACTAACACAAAAACATTGTTGCCACACAAAGACACTTATGATATACTGAAACCAGTCGAGATGATGCTGATAAAGAAATATCCAGAATACGAAGTATTGGATCCGAACACATATTATCAGGCAAGACTCATGAATCCAAGAGATAGTCTACAGATAAATCAGAAGATACAAGTAGTAGTCGATGGCGGAGAAGCCTGGCTGACGAAAGAATAGTAACGAATTAAAGAAATTCCAACTTCAAACCTTTTTTCCCATAGACCAATAATGATTAAAATATTTCATATAAGAAAGGGCAATTTCAGCATTATCTATCCGTATTATTGTGACAGGATTGGCAAACAAGAATATTACCGTCACATTACCAAATATTATCACAGGAGTAGGAGGAATCAATTTTGTTTCGAGAATCTTGTATTGGCCTTTAGGAATCTTCAAAATCTTTTTGCCTTCAGGATAAATTATTTTTTCTGATACTTTTTTCTTTATCAACCTATTCAAAAAGTTTTGAGTGTCAAATCCGACATTTTCAACAAATTTACTCACATCCCCGAATGCATAGTGTTCCTTTTCGGATTCCACAATCTCATTAAATATCATTGTTATACCGCTTTTTCCAGTCAGTAATTCTACACTTATAGAACTACTATCAAGTTTTAGATTCTGCAACTTCGGCAATAGTTCCTTGAACCTTTCAGATTTATTATTGAGTTCTTCCTGAATAGAATTCACGTCAGTTGACGTATATACTCGTCTTCTGTTCTCGATTATATAACGCGCATATCCTTTCTGGATGAGTCTTTCTAGGACATCATAGATTGTTCTACGTTCAATTTTCGTCTGCTTCATAATATCGTTGACAGAACCTTTTGATAGTTTGCATAATGCAACAAATATCTTCGATTCCTTGTCATCCAGACCTAATACTTCCTGCAAATCTTCCATGCCAATGATATATCAACAGGATTTATAAATATTGTGGGTGATAAATTCCCACATATATTTAAATACCGCAATGTTCTCACCAAATCATGGTAAATAAAAAAATGAAAGAATCAAAAGGATTAAATATACTCTCTGACATCGAGAATATAATCAACAAATATGAGAAAGCATACAAAAACTTGTCAGAGTCCATTCCAAATCAACGCATACGTCCAATCATATTCAATAAACATCGTTTCAAGGAAAATATTCTAGATTACTTAAAGCAAAGAATAGGCGAAGATATGATTAAAATAGTATTAGGTCCGTCAAAAGAAGATATTAAAGATAAAGATTCATGGTGGTCATTCGCATTCAAGTATGGTTTCAATATCAATTCAAGAATCGCATATTTTAACGTCGTGGATGCATATTTTAGAAATGATATATCACAAAATGATAATCCGTTCAAAGAATTGACACAAAAAGCAAAAGAATATAGCAATAAAGGTTATGAAGGTGTGGACTATTATTATTCAATAAGAAAGTTCCTGAAAAAAGATATGAAACAATATGATATCAATGGAAAAATCACAAGAAAAATAAATCTTAGCGATAATAGCTACGATTTCATAACAGCATTTATAGTGCACAATACGACAGAATTTACACAAGACAGCAAATACCAGAAAATGCTTGACAATAAATTGACTGTGAAAGATAGAAACAAAGAGATAGATTATTTCGAAGAGTTAAGGGATATCTCCCAAGAATTCGGTTATAGCTATAAATATATCACTAGAGCGTGCAGTAAACTTCTCCATGAGCATAAATGGGAAACATTTAGGGACGTGGCGTATGCCGTAAATCAGTACCAGAAGCAAGAAGGAGGATACTATTTCGCATCTTCATTGCGCAAACTTTTGTCGAAAAACTTGTCCGTGCTAGTATTTCCCGATAGCATACATAATAATAATCAAGAAGTTGATGGAAGTTATCTTAGTACTTTGTTCACAACATATTTCATTGACAAATTTCCAGATATAGCCAGCATAAATCACTATTATTAGTTTAATAATCATCAAGATTTATCTGTCCCTTCCTCTTGTTTTCAGGAACTTTCAATTTCTCCTCTGATAACTCCTGACCGACTTGTTTTTTAATATCTAATGCGACTGTTTTTCCGATAAGCTGTGAAAGCGTCGTCATGTCAATGCGCTTGACATCCGAGATATCCTTTATCTTATTATCGAACATCTTTCTTGCCCTGATTCGTCCGATATTCTTGAGTTGTAGCAAGGGTATCAATTCTTCTCTTGCACCATACTTCAATCTGAATCTTAATTTTGCAATATCTTTCATCAAAACATGCATCTTCAACAGTTTCGACAGTTCCTCGCTGCTGTATAAGAGCCAGTCTGCTCGATCTTTTTTCGCATGCAATTCTCCTGGCCTCACATCATATTTTTCAAGAAGATACTCTTCATCCTTCTCATCGAGCCATTCCATGAAGAATTCTGTAGTCTTTATCGTGCCTAGGAATTCTTCATATTCCTCATCAAACATCTCTGGAACTTGTGTCAACAAGAATCCTTCATTGACAGCCATCTTCTCTACGATATCATCGACTTCTCTTGTCTTTACTCTAAGAAGCGGCCGGAGTTCCAGGCAACTGCATATCAGATGCATTATGGAATAATCATTCAATAGACTATCTGATTTCTTTTTCAATCCCAATTTCAAAGATTCAATTAGTCCATGAGCAGTATATGGATCAAGATATAATTCTGATACTCGATGTCCAAGTAATGTTGCAGATAATTTCTCCTCGGATTTTTCAGTTTTCTTGTAAGCCAATTTCAATGCCGTGACAAAATCTGTTGATTTCTCCATAACATTTTTTTTATTCTCTTCATCACCAACATTTACAAATCCCCATTCTTCTAATTGCCTTGTCATCCTATGTATTATCTGCCGCAACTTATCTGTATCACCATAATGTTTTGCATAGAATGTCTCTTCAAAGAATTCTTCAAGTTCGTTTGATGTCCTGATGAATTCTGATGCGATAAGACTCAGGATATATGTCCTCATTATAGGTTCGACGGCAAGTTTCGAAACAATCGGTTCAGGTACGCCTTTGAGATACATATCTGTTATCTCTTGCTTCTCACTCTTATCTGAGGCAATGCATATAGCTTCGCCAAAACTATCGTATGATGGTCTGCCGGCTCTACCAGCTTGCTGTTCATATTCTAACACTGGAATATATTGCATCCCCCAATTACCGAATCTTTTCAGATCGCGTATTATGACTCGGAATGCAGGCAAGTCTACACCCATCGCAAGTGTCGGTGTAGCTACGATTATCTTGATTATCCCTGACTTGAAGTTTTCTTCGATCAATTTTCTCTGTTCGGAGACAAGCCCTGAGTGATGGAATGCCATCCCGTATTTCACTAATTCGGCAAGTCTATAGCATTGTTTTGTCGGCGGAGAGATGACTTTCAGGATTTTCGAAGATATTTCGGAAAGTTTTTCCAGTTCAATATATGATTGATAATCATGCTTCTTGTCTTTCGAGATGACTTGCGATAATTTCTCGGCGACACTTTCGGCACCACGCTTCGTATTGACGAAAATAATGCATTGCTTTTTTATCATGATTGTATCTAGAGCAAGATTTATCGATGCATCAGAATTACGATTTTCGATAGAAGTTATTGAGGAGTTCATGCGGAATTAAGGGAAATAATCTGGTCTTTAAATAGTTTATAGAAACAAGGTGTTCAAAGTACTCACTAGACATCTTCGCCTAAGATATTTAAATCATCGTCTATTTCTTCCCGAAAAAGAGAACACGCAAAGATGAAAAATGACATATCTTTTCCAAAAAAGATGAGTTCAGATTTGGCTGAAGAAATTGGATTGCATTTAGGAGATGGCAGTATGAACTATTATAACGGAAAAGGTCTTTATCAACTACGAGGACATATCAAAGACGATAAACAGCATTATATACTAAGAATAAAACCTTTGTATAAGATCTTATTTAATATTGACATCAGCCTGAGGGATATGCCTTCTACAGGAGTTTATGGATTTCAAATTTGGTCTGATACATTAGTAAATTATAAGTATAATATTCTAGGTTTGCCGTTAGGACCAAAACACGACTTTCTAATTCCTTCTACAATAGCTGAAAATGATGAATTTTCCAGGAGTTTCGTAAGAGGATACTTTGACACCGACGGCTGTTTGTATTTAGAAAAAAGGAGGGATAAACTTTATCCTAGAATCGAAATGGTTTCAATATCAGAGAGATTTATCAAACAATTAAAAGAGATAATCTCAAGATTAGGTTTTAGAGTCACATATGAAAAAAGAGATGGTATTGCTCGCCACAAGTTTGCCATCCACAAATTATCCATTCGTGGCAATGAAATGACGAAAAAATGGTTTTCTGAAATTAAACCTAACAACCCAAAACATGTTAATAAATTCAAGAAATTAAATCTTGAATAAAAAATATGGGCCCGACGAGATTTGAACTCGCGACCTATACCGTATCAGGGTAGCACTCCACCAGGCTAAGCTACGGGCCCATTTTTCCTCAGAGTATAATTTAACTCTGTAATAAATACGTGGTGATCACAAATACACCCTGGCAGAATCCCACGCAACTTTTAGGAAAAGTTGCATCAAAACTGAGGGTTTCGCTTTGCTCAAGCCCTCGATATTTATGGATTCCATCAAAAGGTTTACGCCCCCTGGCAGGATCGAACTGCCGACCTCAAGATTAACAGTCTCGCGCTCCACCACTAAGCTAAGGGGGCACATGTATTACTTTAGAGAATAAATAAACGGTTTATAAATATTCTGGAAATAAGACATTGTGAAAATTTCAAAATTGCGCGCTCGTATAGTTTCTGAATTGGAATGGTTTTCGAGCTATTTAATATAGATTCATTAACAGATAACTCGCTTGGCGCAATTTTTCAAGGCTACATTGTAAGTATTTCGAGACATTGTTATATCCAAAATATATTCATGAACCTATACTGCTTAATCATGCTTAAATCCGTAGTAAACTTTATAAACTTCCCTTACAGTGTAAGTGAAATAAACGTGCTTAAGCACAGGCGGGATATTTTGTGGTGTAAAAGAGGTAGGTTGGTTGTATTAGTCTTGAGATGATGTTGGACTATACATGTTGGGATCAGCTGTGGTGAATGAGTTTAAAGGATAACGGGTCTAGACTTGACGAATTGCGTGAGGAGAGAGAAAAATTCTTAGAGGTAATCCATTCACTAGATAAAAAAGTTGCACGTGGAGAAATAACCAAATATCAAAGACAATTCACGATCAATTCTATAACAAATGGACTATCAGAACAGGCTTATCTGAGGCATCTCGAGAAGGATATATCTGAGTATGAACAGATTGCTTATTCAGAACGTTCTAAAAGTCCTGAATTGAGAAATATCGTCATAATAAGCCTCGGAGTATTGGCCATAATAGCATTATTATTGATATTAATAATCCCTGAAGTCGTTAAGTTAAACAATCAAAACATTAGGGAATTCAGCGTCCCGATAAATACCACCTACTATTCGGATGGCCAGAGCATCTATAATCTGAACATAACCGAAGACACTTCAATAACTTCTTTTAGACTGAACGGAACATATAACGGCGATATACAAGTATATTTGGTCGTGAATGATACTGGTGCAAGATTCCTTGTATTTGATTCAAAAAAATATGCTAATAATATCGTGAGTATAACAGGCAATTCGTTTGTCATAAAAGGCCGATCTAACGTAAGCGGAACCACTCTGCATAATGTGTGTGATGAAACATGTAAGACAGACATACTCTCTAAGAAGGTATATCTGCAGATAAATGTCAACGGAGATGGATTCATATGGATAAAGAATGTAGCATATACTCAACTGCATGTCAATATGCCGCCAGTACAAGTAAAAGATATCGAGGATATAGTATTGAATGATACGAGCAAGAAAATCACCCTTCAAGGATATTTCAGCGACCAAGATAATGATCCATTGAAATATACTTTAAGCAACATCCCTGATGTAAAAATCACTGTAAGCGGAGATGTATTGACATTTCATGCGCCAAAGAATGTTCAGGCCACTTATTCTGGATTCTTATTCATCAATGATGGTAAAGAGAATATAAATTCTAATGTGTTTAAGATTATCGTCAATACGACAAACCTCGTGAATACCAATGAAAAAAATGCATCGAAAGAACCTGAAGATATCTACACTCCAGACGGGAAGGTAGTAAAGAATGATAAGAATGTCGAATCAAACAGTATAACGAATAGGACAAGTAATGCGACCGGCCAGACCAACCTTACTGTCAACAGTTCATCCAATAGTCCTGGCGATATGCCATCAATTGACCAAGGATGGGGCAACAATAATAGGACCAGCGGTACTTCAAGGATAAATTATGCAGGATACGCTTTCGGCATAGATAGCAGGTTGCAGAAGATATGGATTAAAAACCCATCAGCGGAGCCAAGGATTATCATAAAATATAAGGATACGAACACCAAATCATCACATGAATATCTCAATGAATTGCGCGATAGTTTAAACCAGCAAAAGATCAATTCACCAAAAGATTTCGATAAGACATTGCTCTTGGCCAAAAAGGCTGAACTAAGCGGAAGGATTGCAGCATTAAGCAGCCAACCTGCGATCCAAACTAATATAGCACAGACTAAAATTTCCGGTGATTTGATAAGCGGAAATGCCGTCGATGATTTATCAAACAGTTCTGAAAATAACTCAACATATTCGTCATATGATGATTTGACTCTCGATGAATTGAATCAAGAATTAAATAATGTAACAAATAATATAGTCGTCACTGATTTGTATGAAAATTTGAAAACGGCGCCGGACTTGAATCCGATAATATACGATAATAATACGAATATAGAAGTATTAGATGCAAATCTTAGTGATGTCAAGCTATTAAGATTGAATAGTCAGATAGAGAACATATATCTCGACGGCAGCATAAAATCATTGATTATAGATTCTATGAAGCTCACAAGGATCCCTGATGCGATATTATATGACCCTGCACTTTCTGAAGTTTCCAACGTAAATATATGTCTGTTAGATACTGGCATCAATACAGAATTCATCAAGAATCCTTCTATAGGATACAATTTTATCGGCAATGACAGCAATTATAGTGATGATAATGGCCATGGTACTTCTGTAGCGTACGTCATATACAGCATCATCCCTAACGCTAAATTGATTGTCGGCAAGGTATTGGACTCGTATGGTGAAGGTTACGAGTCTACACTCTTAGAAGGACTCCAATATTGTAAGGATCAAAATGCTTCGATAATATCCTTAAGCCTCGGCGGCGATATATACGAAGGATATTGTGATAGTAATCCTATGGCTCAAGCAATAAATGATTTATACAGTCAGGGAATATTGACTATCGCTGCAACTGGCAATGATGGCGGATATAATCAAGTTAGAAGTCCTTCTTGTGCAGACAAATCTATCAGAGTAGCAGCTAGTACTAAACAGGATGCACTATGGAATCTTAGCAATAGGAATAATGCGACTTTGCTTGCAGCTCCTGGAGTAAGAATTTCCACCATCGATAAAGATGGTTATGGCATCAGCGCTTCTGGTACATCAATGGCTGTTCCATTCGTCACAAGTACAGCTGCATTATTGTATGAGCAGCAATATATAGAGCCACTTCAACTATCACAACAATCCATAACTCCATCTGAATTGAATGATTCTAATACATCCCAATCAAATAGTTCTAACATATCTGAATCTAACTCTTCCAGTTCAATCGTCAGTAATTCTATCTCAACAGACGTCAAAGATATATTGATCCATACTGGAATAGTGCTTAGTGATGATCTTGGCAACAGATCCATAGCCAGAGTCGATGCATTCAATGCAGTCCTAAAGAACTTCACTAATAATTTGACTGAAGGAACTGTCGGCACTAGCGTCAATAATAGCACCAATGGAACACTCTATGCACAAGTGCAGGTTTCTGCTTGTAATAATAGTATCACTGTATCAGGACTGTATAATCTTACTCAGAGTGTTTCAAGCACTGGAAGCTGTTTTTTAATTTCAGCTGCGAACGTTACGATCAATTGCAATGGCTATTCTATAACAGGCAACAACTCGCTCAACACATATGGAATCAACTCAACAAAAGATAGAACTAATATAACTAACTGCATTATATCCAATTTCTCAGCAGGCATCGTCTTCAACGGGGCGACAAACGGGACCATACAAAACACTAACATCAGCACTAATGTAAGCAGTGACGGCGAGTCAAACGGCGTCGGTATCTACTTTAGACCAAGTTCTAATTATAACAATATAATCAACACGAATGTAGTTATGCCTAAAGGTATAGGTATTCACATCGAAATCTCCATATATAACAACATATCAGGCACTACCTCAGTCACCAACTCATCTGTAAGCATAAATCTTGATTCTAGTGCCAATTATAATATCCTCTCAAATATCGTCACAATTTCCAGTGGAACGAATTCTGCCTTAGGTTTCTATAACAGTAACAATAACATTATATCCAACGTCACTGCAATATCTTCCACATCTTATGCTGTCAGCTTCCAAGGTAGCTCCAACAATAATCTAACACTGAGTGATTTCATAGTAAGCAATAATCTAAACGCAATATATCTTAGTACATCATCAAGCAATAATATGTTTACAAATAATAGTATAAGTTCAACTTCAGGAGCCGAACTCTTTATAGATAGCTCTAGCGGATTGAATACATTCTACTGGAATAATTTCACACAGACAAGTTCATATTACATAAATAACACCAACATAACAAATATATTCAATACATCAAACGGAACAGGAGTAGCACAAGGCAATTATTACTTTAATATATCAGGTATAAACATAACTGACAACAACAGCGACGGATGGGGAGACTCAGGATCAAAATATCCAGTAAATGCAACAAACTGGCCAACAAAATGGTATGGATTTGGACAAGACTTTGGACCAGTAATAGCTAGTAATATAACTTTATCTAATATCACAATAACATTCCTATCTCCAACGCCAAGTAATGGCTCAACAACAATATCAAATGTGACTATATTAGCTAACATCTCAGATTCTAATGGAACAGCAAACACTTCATCATGGATTGATTTCGACAGAAGTCTAGTCGGATACTGGGCAATGGATTATTACAACAACACAGGAATATACGACAACTCAACGTGGGGTAATTTCGGAAAGTACACGGGAGGAATAAATTCATCAAACATCACAACAGGAATAAGAGGAAAAGCATTAAGTTTCGATGGCGTAAATGATGCATTGAATTTAAGCGACTTATCAATAAACGGACTTAATGATATTGGGCCTATGACAGTCTCGGCATGGATAAAACCTTCTGCTACTCAGATCTCTACTGGAGGATATATATTTGCTAAGGCGCAAGATGTTGGCGATTATAACGGTGCATGGGTATTTTACATAGATACAAGTGGCGATCTGATGTGGTATAGAGATACTAGTACTGGTAGTCTACAGCAACATGCAGATGGCGCGATAATCGCAGGACAATGGCAGCATGTCGTAATGGTATGGAATGGCTCAAATGTGATAAATAGCACCAGATTGTATGTCAATGGAGTAGAAGCCACATATACTAGTTGGTTTTGGAGCGGTATAGCAAATGATGATACTGCAACGAATTACTATATTGGCAACGATGAAGCTGGAGATTCGGCATTTAACGGCTCTATCGACGAAGTAATGATATTCAATAGAACATTAAGCCAATCAGAAATCTTAGCATTATACAATTCTCAAGCAAACCTATTCAATACAACATTCAAAAACCTATCATTAGGACAACACAACTATACAGTATACGCAGTAGATCAGCCAGGAAACAGGACGAACTCTGGACAAAGAAACTTCATTGCAAGCAACGTTACATCAGGAATTCCGATAACATTCCTTTCTCCGACGCCAGGTAATGGTTCAACAACAATATCAAACGTGACTATATTAGCTAACATCTCAGACATTAACACGACAGCAAACACGTCATCATGGATGGACTTCGACAGGACACTATTAGGATATTGGTCAATGGATTATTACAATGCGACAGGAATATATGATAATTCGACATGGAATAATTTTGCAACATTTAGTGGAGGAATAAATTCATCAAACATCACAACAGGAATAAGAGGAAAAGGAATAACATTCAACGGCGTGGATAGTTATATTGGTGCCGGCAATACCAGTAGTTTAAATGGTATCGGATGCTATAATACTATTTCTTTATGGCTAAAACCTACTGTTGCACTATATAATTACGAGATGTACATAGCAAAATTTCATGATGACGGTCTCGGTTTAGGTTTTGACTTCGGACTAATGGCGAACGGGAAAGCCGTTCTAATGTACAGAAATGATACAGCTCAAAGTGATCAACTCACAACTAATACTGTTTTTTCATTAAATACTTGGGTTCATTTGGTTGTTGTACAAAATGGCGCGAATAACGTATATGTATATAAAAATGGTAATTATTTGGAAAATATGACTACAGAGCCATGTATGATTAATCCCTCTGCTTATCCTCTTAGTATTGGTAATAGAGAAGGTAACTATTTTTTCAACGGCTCCATCGACGAAGTAATGATATTCAACAGAAGCTTATCTCAATCAGAAATCTTAGCATTATACAATTCTCAAGCAAACCTATTCAATGCAACATTCACAAATCTAACAAACGCGCAACATAACTACACAGTATACGCAATAGACCAATCAGGAAATACAAACAATTCAGGACAAAGAAACTTTGTTGTAAGCAACGCATCTAATTCAACAAATCTAACATTGCAGACAATAAGTCCTACAACAGCAAATCCAATAAATGTTTCCAGTGGACAGGCTATATCAATAAATTTTAGTGTTACAAATGGATCTGCCATAACATCAGGCGTCTCGATGGGAAGCGTATTGATTGGCGGACTAGCAGCGACGATTGCAACGAGTGTAACTACCAATGCCACAACACAAGGCTTTGAAGGGACATTCCTTCCGACGGGTTGGACTACAGGCGGAGATGCTAACTGGACTAAAAACACAACTTATGTTATTAGTGGTAATGCTTCTGCTGGAGGCGGTGGAATTGGTAATAGCAGTAGTCAATATACTTGGATGAAAACCAATAATATTACTTTCAATACAGGAGGATATATATCATTCAATTGGAATGTTAGTTCTGAAACCAACTGGGATTATCTATGTTATTGTCTAGATAAAAATTGCCGTGATTCGGGATGTGGCTGTGATGGCGACCATAGCAAAACTGCTGATGCACTAATATGTTCAAGTTCAAATGGAGTTTGGACATTCGGATCTCAAAACCTGACTGTACCTGCCGGAACACATTACTTTACTTGGTGTTTTTCAACTGATAGTGGCGCTACAGGGGGACAAGATATGGGACTAGTAGATAATATAGTATATACTGACGGCGTTAATACTAACCAATTCGCGTATGTTCCGAGTGTAGGATGGCAAGTCAACGTGACTGCTCCAACACTTACAAATGGTTCAAAAGATTTATTTGTCAATGCAACATATAATGGAGTAACAGTAAACGATACTGAAACTAATGCAATAACTTATGCGACAAACAATCCAATAACAATATCATTCCTGCCTCCGACGCCAGATAATGGTGCAATATCAACATCGAATGTAACTATAGCAGCTAACATCTCAGACTCCAATGCGACAGCAAACACATCATCATGGATGGACATAGACAGAAGCCTAGTCGGATACTGGAGCTTTGACTATAACAGTTCAGCAGGAATATACGACAATTCAACATGGAACAACTTTGCAGCATTCAACGGCTCGCTCTCATCAGCTAATATAATAACAGGAATAAGAGGAAAGGGAATGAACTTTACTGGTGCAGCTAATAGTTATCTTAATGTTACTAGGAGCAATTCCCTTAATATTACAGGTCCTGTAACCGTTTCTGCATGGTATAAAGGTACTAATACAGCAACGTACACAGAGATATTTACCGAACAAAACCCTGGAGGTTATTCACTTATAGTGAGCAGTGGAACCCAGGTAAGATTTGATATATATGATTCTGGTGCAAATAAAATTGATTGTTATTCTGGAGCCGCTGGTTTAAATGATAATAACTGGCATCATCTAGTTGGAACATTTAATGGAACAGCCCAAATTACTTATGTTGACGGAGTTCAAAAAACACCATGCGCCACAGGAGCTATTACGCTTTATCCTCAAACATCTTCAACATTATATGAGATAGGTGGTAATCTTTGGTCAGGATCAACTCTAAACGCTTCTTTAGACGAAGTGATGGTATTCAACAGAAGCTTATCCTCGACAGAAATCAAAGCATTATACAATTCACAAGCAAACCTATTCAACGCAACATTCACAAACCGATCATTAGGACAACACAACTACACAGTATACGCTGTAGATCAGCCGGGAAACATGACAAATTCAGGACAAAGAAACTTCATCATACCAACGCCGGTATCAAGCTGCGCCACGCCGCTTTCTACTGCAAATACATATTACATTTTAACCCAGAATGTCAGTTCAGCAACAACATGTTTCACCATTTCAGCAAATAATGTGAGTCTTGACTGTCAAGGATATTGGATTAATTATTCCACAAATGGAGTAGATTCTAATTTCGGAATTTATGCTGGAGGATATTATTATACCACCATAAAGAATTGTAATATCATAGATGGAAACCCTGGAAGTACCAATTCAAACAGATTTGGAATTTATTTCAACACGAACAGTAATTCGACTTTATATAATAATTTTGTGAATGCTAGTAATTCTATGGGAATTTACTTATATAATACAAATAATAATAACTTGACAAATAATAGGGTATATAGCAATATCAGTAATGCAATTTATATTCAACTTACCAACAACAGCGTTATAACAAATAATACGGGAATGGTTTCTATAGGAGTATTTAATAGTGGTGGTGCAGGTCTTGTCCTTGATGGATGCTATAACAACATTTTTACTAATAATAATGGGACAAGTTGGCAGTATAAAGGATTGCTTATAATTCTTTCTGTAAATAATACTTTGACGAATAATTATGGACTTAGCTATAATAGTAGTGGAATTGATATTGGTGCTGGTTCCTTTAATAATACTTTTATAAATAATACTGCCATAAGCGCTTCGCAGGGTGGAGCACTCTATCTGTATCATGCTTCAAATAATATATTCATAAATCAAAGAGCAATAAGTACTGCACTACAGCAGGCAATTAAGATACAAGGTGCAAATAATACTATGTTTATAGATTGCATCAATATCACAGGATATTCTCTGGATGTATATTATAGCGCTGAACTAAGCGTAAATAATACATTCATTAACTGTACATATAATACCAGCAAGGAAGATATTACTTCATTACCAGCTAACCAATTGATCAGGAAATGGTATTATCAAGTATATGTAAATCAGACGAATGGAAGCGCTGTCTCTGGAGCGACTGTAAACGCATCAAACAGCACAGGAATCCTGCAATTCTCAGCCGTTACAGATTCTACTGGATGGATTGCAAAGCAGAACTTGACAGAATATATCAATACCGGAGGAAACTATGCGTATTATTCAAATTATACGATAAATGCCAGCAAGGCAACATATACTACAGGAACCGATTATTACAATGCCACATTCCAACAGAATAATGTCAACGATTTCATCACATTGACAGGAGGACCATTTAATTGTGGAATACTCTCGACAGCAGCAACGATATATAATTTGACTTCAAGTATCAGCTCCACAGGGACATGCTTCAACGTTACTGCACAGAACGTGACGATAGATTGCAAAGGTTATACGATCACTTATTCAAGTTCTGGAACGCCAGGAACAGATGGAATCTATACCAATCAACTCAATACAATCATTAAGAACTGTACAATTATTGATGGTAATATGCCAGACACTGATACAAACAGATATGGCATCTATTTCGATACAGTAAACTGGGGAACTGTACTGAATAGCACAGTCAATACGAACAATAGTTATGCTATCTATCTCAGATCAAGTCAAAATATCACGATTAACAACGGTGATGCAATGTCTAACTCTAGTTGCGGCATCTGCCTCAATTCTAGCGTAAATAATAATATAATAAATAGTTCAGGATTATCCTATAGTGGCCGGGGTATCAATCTAGACAGTTCTAACTATACAAATATCACAAGCAGCCTAGGAGCATCGAATACTGGTTATGGTATGCTGCTCTCTGACAATTCGAGCTATGATATACTATCAGGTTCGAATGGAACATCAACAGGAAGCGTAGGAATCTATATTCTTCAAAGCTTAAGCAATACTCTCTCCGGAGCAATAGGCAGTTCTGACGCAAGCTACGGAATCCTGCTAGACACGAGTCTGTACAATAATATTTCTTATTCAAACGGAACATCAAACAATGGCTACGGAATCGGACTCAATCCGAATGCCAACAACAATAATATAACAAGTTCAAGAGGAACATCGAGCAGCCAATACGGAATATATTTCCAGTCAAGTTCAAACAATAACATAGTTTCATCTTACGGAATATCAGGCAGCGGCCAAGGAATATATATAGGATCAAGCTCAATAAATAATGATGTGATAAGCACGACTGGAAGCGGCAGCAACTCCGGAATATATCTAGGTTCCGACGGCAACGCAATAATAAATTCAACTGGAACATCTGATATCTTGTATGGTATAGGCATAGTCTCCAACTCTAATAACGTCACGAATTCCAGAGCAGCATCAGGTTCTAGTTATGGATTGATCATAGATAATAATGTAAACAATAATGTAATATCTTTATCCACATTGACATCAAACAGTTCAATTGGTGCTGTCATAAGATCCAGTTCAACCAATTATATATTGAGAAGCAACATCACCGGTAAAGATGCTACTTATGGAGCATTAGCATTATTTGCAACAGCCTATAGCACTCAAAGTAATATCATAGCAAATTCGACGATAAACGGAATAGGCGGAAGCAGGACAATTTCTTTACAGAGTGGAGCCAGCATCATTTCAAGCAATATATTCATCAATAACACTATAATAAATGCAACGACATTATTATTTATCAATACAACATCAGGAAATAATATATTCTATTGGAACAATTTCACAAATGGAACATACTACATAAACAACAGCAACAGCACGAACCAGTTCAACACGACTTTCGGCGGTATTCCTCAAGGAAACAAATATTATAATCTGGCGAGTTTAAGGATATACGATAACGACACCGACGGATACGGAAACTTAGGACCTGATTATCCATTAAACGGCTCGACAACTGGATGGACATATTGGATAGGAAACGGAGCAGATTGGGGACCAGGAATAGCAACTGTCGATTCTGCTCCAGTAATAAAGACTCCATACATACTACCATCACCAGCATACACCAACGCATCACTAATAGGATACTGCAACGCAACAGACGCAGACGGAAACAATGTAACATACTATTATAGATGGTTCCTAAACGGAACACTAAACCTAACAGGAACAACAACAAACTATACACAAGGAATACCACTAAACGTAGCAAACATATCATCAACAATACTCGTGATAGGACAGAACTGGACAATAGAATGCACAGCAAACGACAGCAAACTAACAAGCAGTCCACTAAACAGCACAATAACAACAATACAAGCAATGCCGTACGTGAATTGTGGAGTTTTAGCAACAGCAAACACAGTATATAACCTGACACAAAATGCATCAATCAACGGAACAAATTGCTTCAACATAACAGCATCCAATGTAACAATAGACTGTAAAGGGTACACGATATTAGGAAACAACACGAATAATACTTATGGAGTATACTCAACATATAATCTAACAACTGTGAAGAACTGCAACATAAATAGTTTCGACGTAGGAATATACTACAACACTGCAAGCAATGGAACAATACAAAACAACAATATAACAATAACAACAAACAATTTTGTATCTCCGACATATTCATCAGCTATAACAATGTACAATGGAGCAAATTATAACATAATAACCAACAATAAAGCAAACTCAACAAACGGATATGGAATACTTCTGTATCAATCATTAAACAATAATTTAACAAATAACATAGGAACCGGCCCTGTTTATTCAGGAATACAACTTACTTCATCATCAAAAAACAATATCCTAACAAATAATATTGGAACAAGCATCCTAGGAGCAGGAATATCCATCGACACATCATCAAACAACAGCAACCTAACATCAAACACAGGAACAAGCAACAATAGCTACGGAATATATCTAAATTCTGCATCAAACAACCTATTAATAGGAAACAATGGAACAAGCAATGCGAATCGAGGTATCGGTTTGACATCCTCATCAAACAACAACAACCTAACATCAAACACAGGAACAAGCTCGACAAGTCAAGGAATATTAATAGACTCTTCATCAAATAACACACTAACAAACAACAACGGAACAAGTAGCAGTGGTACAGGAATACAATTAAATATAGCATCGAATAATACACTAACGAACAACAGAATAACAGGAGGCATAGCACTATACTTACTTAGTACATCAATAAATAACACAGTAACAAATAACACAATAAGTTCAACATCAGGAACATCACTACTGATTACTTCAAATAGCGGGCTAAATAACATATATTGGAACAATTTCACAGCTTCGGGTTCATACTATATCGACAACAGCAACAGCACGAATCAATTCAATACAACTACTGGCGGAGGCATACCGCAAGGAAATAGATACGCAAATATAGGAACGCTAAGGATATATGATAATGACAGCGACGGATTCGGTAATGTTGGACCAGACTATCCATTGAATATGTCGACATGGCCTACGAAATGGAATGGTAATGGAACAGATTGGGGACCAGCTGTAGCAACACCTGATGTCGCTCCAGTAATAAAGACTCCATACATACTACCATCACCAGCATACACCAACGCATCACTACAAGGATACTGCAACGCAACAGACGCAGACGGAAACAATGTAACATACTATTATAGATGGTTCCTAAACGGAACACTAAACCTAACAGGAACATCAGTAAATTATACGCAGGGAATACCATTAAACGTAGCCAACATATCATCAACAATACTCGTGATAGGGCAGAACTGGACGCTAGAATGTACAGCAAACGACAGCAAACTAACAAGCCTACCTTTGAATAGCACAATAACAACAATACAGACTATACCAGCAATAAATTGTTCAACCACATTGACAGCAAACAGCGCATATAATCTAACAACAAACTTAACATCAACAGGAACATGCTTCAACATAACAGCCGCAAACATAACAATAAACTGCAACGGATACACAATAACAGGAAACAATGTAACAGGAACATACGGAATATACTCGACAGCATTCAATACGATAGTGATAAATTGCAACATTAATAATTTCTCGACAGGAATATATTTCAACGGAGCAACAAACGGAACAATCCAAAACAACAACATAACATCGACATACATATATAGCGGATCAGACGGAATAGGAATATACATCTATAATAAAGCAAACTACAACATAATATCAAACACTAAAGCCAATTCGACAAATGGAAGAGGCATATACCTGTATAACAGTTCGAATAACAACATAAGTAATTCAAGAGGAATATCTGCTAGTACATATGGAATCTGCCTGAGTACAAACTCCAACAATAATATGATACAAAATTCTAGCGGAATATCCAGTGATAGTGCTATCTATATAATGACGAGCACATATAATCAAATAATAAATTCCAATGGAACATCAAGTAGTGGTGTCGGTTTATGGTTAAGTAATTCTAGCAATAATAATATTACCGACAGTCAAGGGATAAGTAGTTCAGGAGCAGGCATGTTAATAAATTCGGTCTCAAGCAACAATATCATATTACGAACGCAAGGAATGAGCAGCACAAGTTATGGTCTCACGATATCTGATAGTGGGAATAATATTATTACGAGATGTAACATATCAGGGAAAGATTCGACATATGGTGCATTAGGAATAGGTGGAAGCATCGGTAGCTCTAATAATATACTAGCTAACTCCACAATAAACGGATTAGCAGGAACATATGCTGTAGCAATGAGAGGAAACAACACGAACAACACTTTCATCAACAATACCATAATGAATGCAACAACACTATTATACCTAGACGCAAACGCATCAAATAATCTTTTCTATTGGAATAATTTCACACAATTCGGAACATACGCAATAAGCAACGCTAATAATACAAACACATTCAACACGACAAACGGAACAGGAACACCACAAGGAAACTTCTACTACAACATCGCATCAAAGAACATATTCGATACAAACAATGATACTTGGGGAGACTCGGGTTCAGACTATCCATTAAGCAATACAACATTCGCAAACTGGACAGGATACGGACAAGACTATGGACCAGCAACAACAAGAATTCCTTACGTTACAATAACATTCCTACCACCAACACCAGCCAATGGCTCAACAAATGCTTCGTCCACTCAAACTATCGTAGCAAACATTTCAAGCGCTTTAAACACATCATCATGGATAGACTTCGACAAGACACTAGTAGGATACTGGAGCATGGACTACTACAATGCAACAGGAATTTATGATAATTCAACATACAGCAACTTCGGAACATTTGTGGGAGGAGTAAACTCATCAAATATAACAATAGGAATAAGAGGAAAAGCATTGAATTTTGATGGAAGCGACGATTATATCAATGTAACGGAGAATATCCCATTAAATTTCACTTCCGCTATTTCATATGGTGCATGGTTCAAGGCTGACTCTTTCGGAAGTTGGAATGGAATAATATCTAAAATGCCTAGCTGGGGAAATGGATACAATCTTCAGGCAGGAACCACACAAAATATTTCTTGTGGAGGAGGCGGAGTATATACTAATTCTGATAGTGCACCTGTTACAGGTACGTGGTATCATGCAATGTGTGTATATAATGGAACTGCAATGAAATTGTATGTAAATGGAGTCCTGCAGGCAGACATAGACTATTATACTCTTACTACAGGAACTGGAAATCTTGTGATTGGAGCATTCTATAACACTCCTTCACTCCTATTTGATGGGTTGATAGATGAAGTAATGATCTTCAACAGAACATTATCTGCAACAGAAATAAAAGCATTGTACAATTCTCAAGCAAACTTATTCAATGCAACATTCGCAAACTTAGCAAACACACAACACAATTACACAGTATATGCAATAGACCAAAACGGAAATACAAACAATTCAGGACAAAGAAACTTTATCATCAATGCATCATTAGCATGCGGAGCAACACTAAACGCAAACACAATATACACACTTGTAGCAAACGCAGCAATAAACGGCACTAACTGCTTCAATATTACAACACAAAACACGACAATAGACTGCAATGGATACACAATAACAGGAAACAACACATTCAACACGACAGCAATATACTCAAACAATAATCTAACTACAGTAAAGAATTGCAACATAAACGGATTCGATATAGGAATATACTTCAACGCTGCAAGCAACGGAACAATACAAAACAACAATATAACAGTAACAACAAACAACCTGATATCTCCTACATATTCATCAGCGATAATGGTAAGCAATGGAGCAAGCTACAACGTAATAACCAATAACAAAGCAAATTCGACAAGCGGAAAAGCAATATATGTTAATTCAGGATCAAACAACAATCTAACATCAAACACAGGAACAAGCAACAATAGCCAGGGAATATACATCCTATCATCAAACAATAATATATTGATATCAAACAATGCAACAAGCAACGCGAGTCAGGGTATAACTATCAATTCAGCATCAAATAATACATTAATATCAAACAATGCAACAAGCGACGGTCTTTATGGAATATTAATCACTTCATCATCAAATAATACGTTAACATCAAACATAGGAAAAAGTAATAGTAATTATGGAATATATCTATCTACAGCAACCAACAACACGCTAACAAACAATACAGCAACAAGTAACAGTAATTATGGAATATATTTTTCTTCAACTTCAGACAATAATACTTTAGTATCAAACACATTAACAAGCAATAACAATAATGCAATTTACGTTCAACAATCATCCAATAACATACTAACAAATAACACGATTAGTTCAATATCAGGGACTGCACTATATATTACTGCAGATAGTAAATTCAATAAATTCTATTGGAACAACTTCACACAGTCTGGTTCAGTTTATATAGATAATAACAATGCAACAAATTCATTCAACACGACCAACGGAACAGGATTTGCACAAGGAAATTTCTACTATAACATATCGGCACAAAACGTATACGACACTAACGGAGACGGATGGGGAGACTTCGGAACACAATACCCAATAAACAGCACAAACTGGAATAAATGGAATGGAAATGGATCAGATTGGGGACCAGCAACAACAAGAACATCTTTCATTACAATAACATTCCTACCACCAACACCAGCC